>WNGO01003302.1_pt1 | contig 21052 bp, 24 predicted proteins | sample 5400511 | NCBI WGS metagenome assembly WNGO01 (sample SAMN13153380, study PRJNA577476) | soil metagenome | isolation source: 20 cm soil or saprolite under Garry oak tree replicate 2 | place: USA:California | collected 2016-06-15 | reverse complement strand
GGACGTTCTCCGAGCGAGCGGTTAGCGAATTACCGCTGGAGGCTTCGAAGCCGAAATTCCTAGAGCAACACGCCTCTGAATTTATAGAAAAACATGGTCAGGAGCCATTCATTCTCTTCGTTTCGTTTGTCGAACCGCATTCGCCCTATAACAGCCCATTGAACAACGAACATGGGCTCGATGATGTGGAACTCGATGCCACGGCGCTCCTGCCTCCGAGCGACAATATTCCCCTGCGTTACCGGCTGATGCGACAATGGCAACAGACCGAAGCAGCTCTTGATCGGAAGCGATTACCGAAGCTTTTGTTCTTCGGAATTACTCCGGAGGAGTACCGAGATATGAAGCGGCGTTACTTTGGATTAGTTACGATGATCGACCGAAGCGTAGGTGAAATACTCTCGTCTCTATCCCGCGCTAACTTGATGGATAACACGATCATTGTCTATACCAGCGATCACGGAGACAGTCTGGGTGCGCATCACCTTTTCGGGAAGGAAGTCATGTTTGAGGAAGCGGCGCGAGTCCCCTATTTCATCCGCATGCCTGGACTACAGCGGAGCGGCCGAATCGCACGTGCGGTTAGCCATATCGATTTTCTACCCACCATGATGGATCTTCTGGGCCAGGCAAAACCAGCGCAGTGCGTCGGACGAAGTCTCGCCCCGCTTTTGCGTGGAGAAGCGATGGTGCCGGAGAATGTGTTTATCGAGTGGTCGCCCAATCGGATGAAAGTAGTGAAAGGGACGTCTCTCGGCCGGCGGCGCGCGATCAAGCGTGCGGTTGAGGAATCAACGCGGACCGTCGTCATGCCCGACGGATGGAAACTTTGCCTGCGAGACAAAGACATGAACGAGCTTTACAACCTGAACTATGATCCGATTGAAGCTGAGAACATCTACGAGAGGGGCGACCATGCGGCGATCGTCGATCGCGGCCGAGACGCCATCTATCGTTGGCAGGAAGAAACGGATGACGGCCTGAAGCTGTGACACAAGGCTGGTCCCTGGCAACGCTGCTGCGGTCATGCAGAAACTACCGAGGGTAATTACTACCTCCGTCATTCGTTCGGCCCGCCAGGGAGAAAGTCACGGGGGTGTCTACCTGGTCGATCTCGACTCCGAAGATATCGAACAAGTTATCGACTGGAATGATCGATCAATCAATTGGGAGGGTCGCGGAGGGGATCGAGGCTTGCGCGGAATCGCATCCTACCAAGGCAAAATATATCTGGCGGCTAGCGACGAGATCTTTGTCTACGATCGCCGATTTAAGCTAATCGAGTCATTCACGAACAAATACTTAAAGCGTTGCCACGAGATCAATATTGCCAACGACAGACTTTATCTGACCTCAACGGACTTAAACAGTGTTCTTGAATTTGATCTAACAAACCGGGTTTTCATTCGTGGTTATGAAATTACCCGAGATCAACCGCAAAAAGCCAATTTCATCGGTCGCATTAGAGCGGCTGCGTCGCGCCGGGCCAAATTCAGGGTCACCCTTTTTGATCCCAACCTTGAAAATGGGCCGGCGATAACGCCAAACAGCAGCGATCTGCATATCAATAACGTGAGCCGCAACAATGAATCGATCATGATTTCGGGTACTAGAGTCGAGGCTCTGCTCGCCCTGAAAGAACGGACATTACAAGAGTACGCTCCACTTCCAAGAGGTACGCATAACGCCTCGGTCTACCGGGACGGAGTAATCTATAACGACACTGCTTCCGACCGGCTAGTGATTGCCGATAAAGACAATCGGATTAAGCAAACCTTCACCATCTCGAAATACGATTTGGCAAAGCTATCCCATACCGATGTGCCGGGCGATCATGCCCGGCAAGGCTTCGGACGCGGCCTCTGCCTTTACGGTGAAGATATCGTGATTGGTGGTTCTTCCCCGTCGACCATCTCAGCCTATAGCCTCGCGACCGGTCAAAGAATCAAGCAGGTCAATATTTCAAAAGATATTCGCAATTGCATCCATGGCCTGGAGCTTTGGCCTGACGAAGAAGACTCCCGCGTCGCCATTTAATTCGTTTTTCGCCTGACCGGGAGCAAACGCCTGGTCCATTTTTTCCAAGATTTCTGCCATCCGGGCAGTTCTCCCATTGTCACGCATTGACCATTGGAACGCTGAAACCATTCCGGGAGCTCGATCCCGCTGCGTTTGATGCTATCGAAGCAGTTCCGGGTAATACGACCTCGTTGTGTGCTTTCGCCGAAGACGGCGAAATTTTCCTTGGTTACGAACAGCCGAAAATCATCCGGTTTGACGATTGCATTTTTCAACTCATCCATAGCCTTGGCGCTTGGAGGGTGGGGCGGCATTTTGGTGAAGAAGTAACGAAGCACCTTCACTCGGAGAAATTGGTGAATCCATATTTGGTACCAGCTTCTACGCTCGAGCAGAACGTTGCCGCTCGCTGTTAGCCCTTCGTTTGGATAGAGCGTGAGTTCCGGCTGATCCAAGGTGACGCGGGTGCGGCAAAACAACAGGCCGCTGATATCGGCCGCTTCGAGCGCGTAGTCCATCAGTTCTCCGATTCTTTCGATCTCGAGCCAAATCGGATACTTATCGTCGGAGCACCAATAAACCCATTCTTCCTCCGGCAAATCGGCGAGCAATTCGAGCACAGCAGCGGGAATATCCTCCGGGGTTTCGCCGGGCGTCTTAAGGTATTGTAGTTGATCTGAGTTGATCCCGCCGAGATTTTGGTACGGGATTCGAAAGCAGAAAGGATGATCGGGCCAAACGCGCTTATACTGCAGGATCATGTGCTGTGTGATCGCCCGATGCCGATCAAAAGTCAGAACGATCGCCTTCATGTCACAGATTCAGTATCCTTGCTGAGAAAAAGTGCCAACGCCGCCGGCGATAATTAGGCTGAAATGATCTCTCATAAGCACAAGTGTATTTTTGTCCAGGTTCCCAAAACGGGGTCCACCAGCATTCGTGTTCTTCTGGGAAAACCGATTCGCCCTCATCTAAATTTATGGGAAATCAAGACTTTGATGGAGAGTTACTGGCCGGTGCGAGGCGGAAGAACAAACCGAATCATCGAATCCTTTTATCTGATGTTGCCTCGGGAGCGACGCCTGGAGATCGGGCGACAACAATTCGAGAGCTACTTCAAATTCGGATTCGTCCGTAATCCCTGGGATCGCGTGGTATCGCTCTATGAACGGCGAGAGGCGACGGAGCTAAGGGCGCAGATGACGTTCGATCAATTTGTGGACTGGATTCAGTACAGTAGCAGCACCTGCATTCATTCGTCCCCTCATCGATACCAACTCGACTGGTTCGTTGATCCGAATGGCAAAGTGCTTGCTGATTTCATCGGAAGATTCGAGCGCCTGGAGCAGGACTGGGCTTTCGTCGCGAGGAAGCTCGGCCTCAGTGAAAGGTTGCCCCATTCTCGAGCCAACCCGCGACCTCGCCACTACACCGACTATTACACGGAAAGGACGCGCCGGGTCGTTGCGGAGAAATTTAGAGTCGATATTGAGACCTTTGGGTATCAATTTGGTGGATAGCACCCTGGCGACGGACCAAGCGCTGCCAGTCGTCACGTTGTTCAAATCAGTTTTATATGGAACGAAGGCATATCAAGTGGGTTCCGCTGATATTGGCGGGACTGTTCTTCGCCTATCAGTACTTCTCCTCCGAGAAGTTCGTCAATCCAGAGACAGGACGAAAGAGTCATGTGGCCTTATCCAGTGAACAAGAGGCGGCTCTTGGGTTGCAAAGTTACCAGGAGGTTCTGTCCCAGGCCCAAACCATCGAGACAGGACCTGAGCTGGACATGGTGAGGCGCGTGGCGTCGCGATTAGCCGCAGCAACGGGACAAGCGGGAGCGGATTTTCAATGGCAGGTAGCTCTAATCCAAAACCCGCAAGTGAATGCATTCTGCCTGCCCGGCGGTAAGGTCGTTGTTTATACCGGCATTCTTCCCGTGGCAGAAAGCGAGGCAGCTCTTGCGACCGTGCTCGGACACGAGATGGCGCACGCGACATCACGCCACGGTTCGCAACGCGTCCTCGAACAAAATCTGGCGCAAACGGCGATGACAGGAGTTGCAATGTCGCTCTCCGACATGGATTACGATAAGCAGCGGGCCATTATGGGAGCGCTCGGTGCCGGTGCGCAGTATGGAGTGCTAATGCCGTTTAGCAGAAAGCATGAGTCAGAGGCTGACGAAATCGGGCTGATCTATATGGCACGGGCGGGATACAATCCGCGGGAGAGCATTTCCTTTTGGAAGCGGATGGAACATACCGGCGGATCGCAGCCACCGGAATTCCTTTCCAGCCATCCCTCGCATGGCACTCGCATCCAGCAACTCGAAGCCGAGATGCCCAAAGCAATAGAAGAATACAACAAATCTCCTAAGGCGCATGAGCGATCTTCCTTCTGAATCGGCTTTGCGTCGATCAGCCCGATTACCGGGAAAAGAAGAGATCGGTGAACGCGATTACATCCTTGGCACTCATGATGACGAAGTAGTCCGTCTCGGGTTACAACATCGAGTATGGCGCCCGGTCGTTTTGGATTTGTGGCAACGAGCCGGCATTACTGTGGGCAAACGTGTGCTCGATATCGGCGCCGGACCTGGTTATGCGGCGATCGATTTAGCGCAGATCGTCGGACCAGCCGGCGAGGTCGTTGCGGTCGAGCGATCGAGCAAGTTCGTCAGCGTGATCAAAGAGGCGTGCCGGCTACGTGCTCTCAATCACGTGAAAATCCATGAACTGGATCTCATGAATGACGATTTGCCGCTCCATCGTTATGACTTCAGTTGGTGCCGATGGGTCCTCTCCTTCGTTTCCGATCCGGGGGTTCTGATTAAGAAACTGGCGGCTGTCATGCCGGAGGGTAGTATCGCGATTTTTCATGAATACGCCCACTACACGACATGGCGTTTTTCTCCGCGCCGGCCCGCTTTGGAACGTTTCGCCGAGCAAGTCGGTGAAAGCTGGCGGGCGACCGGCGGTGAGCCGGATATCGGTCTAAATTTGCCGCCGCTCTTGTCCGCGAACGGATTTACCGTTCGTTCGGCTGTCCCGCGAATCTATTGCGTCCGACCGAGTGATTACATGTGGCAATGGCCTGCGGCCTTCATTGAAAGCGGGGCGTCTCGTCTGCAAGAGCTGGGTCGCGTAGACGAATCCTTTGTTAATCAAGTGAAAGCCGAATTTGCGGAGGCGGCAGAAGACACGGATTCGCTCATGCTCACGCCCTTGGTCTTGGAGATCGTGGCCGAACGAACCGGTTAATTACTCGTTTTTGTTCGGTTGTAGGGAGGTGGCCGCCGGACAGATCGTAATCAGCAATTCGCGGAGTTCGTTCCTGAAGAGTGCGACTGTGGATCCCTTGATGGTGGAAGATGCCGCAATGAGGAATCCGCATCGAGCCGGCCTTTTATTCGATGGTAGCAGCGCGAGCGCGATCGCCGAGCCGATTGATGAAGTTTTTAAACTTTCTCGGAGCGACGATGGTCGCCGGTAACCTCGCTGCACTGTTTTTCAGCGCCTGCTCGTTCTAGTCGAGCGGGCGTTTTGTTTTTATGCCATAGTTCTGGCGCGAATGATATTAGACCTGCGCCGGTGCAAGTTGCTGCTGACGATAGTCCTATCATTTGTCGGCACAGTGATGGCGCAAAGCTCTTCGTCGCTGCCCAAGCGAGACATCAACGCGGCTCTTGTCGCGCATGATGAAGAACTGCTCGCCATCCCCCGAGTGGTCGCCGTTTACGCCGGCGACTTAAGTGATCCAAAGACCCCATGTTTGAAAATCATGCTCGCATGTCCGACTCCTGAAGCGGACCGTGATATCCTAAGACAGCCCGAAGGCTATCCCGTCATAGTTGAGGTCAACGGCGAAATACGGCCATTGCTCAGCCCGATCGTCTTTTAGTCCGAGAAGCAGATGCCAAAACACCTCGTCGTCAGTACCAGCGGCAACCCCGATAGCAATAGCAGGAGAATGGGACGGATCGCCTTTGCTGCTCTGGAGAAGGCAGATCTAGACTGTGAATGGCTCGACATTGACCAACTTGACCTGCCAATGTGCGATGCGGACGCCTGTTACACTCAACCGGCAGCCCAGAAATTAAGTGCGACGATTGGAAAAGCAGATGGAATCATCGTGGCGACCCCGGTCTATAACTATGACGTTAGTGCCGCCACCAAGAACATGGTCGAACTCACCGGCAGCGCGTGGGAACATAAGGTAGTCGCATTTCTTTGTGCCGCCGGAGGCATGGGTAGCTACATGTCAGTAATGGCATTTGCCAATAGTCTCATGCTCGATTTTCGATCGGTGATCGTTCCTCGCTTTGTTTATGCCACGGGCGACGCCTTCAGCGGTGGCAAATTGACCGACGGCAAAGTTCAAAAACGAATCGAACAAGTCGTGGCCGAACTCGTTCGTTTCACGAAAGCTCTGCGCGGCTGATAAAACGCGAACCGTGAATTCCTGGGTTGGCACTTCTGGTTTTCAGTACCCGGAATGGAAGGGCACTTTTTATCCGGAAGATCTACCCGCGGCGAAAATGCTTCCTTACTATGCCGAGCAATTTTGCACCACTGAGATCAACTACACGTTTCATCGCATCCCGGCGCCGAAAACGATCGAAAACTGGTGCAAGCTAACCCCGCCGCATTTTCGGTTTAGCTTGAAAGCGCCACAGAAGGTGACGCATTTCGCCAAACTCCGAAATTGCTCGGACACGGTTGATTATTTCTATGAGGTTGTCTCGGGATTGGGGGAGCGACTGGGCCCGGTTCTCTTTCAGCTCCCTCCGCAGCTGAAGAAGGATGCGCAACTGCTGACACCTTTCACGGAATGTCTGCCTCCAAGCATGCGGGCCGCATTCGAGTTTCGCCACTCGTCATGGTTTGATGACGAGATCTTCGAGATCCTGCGAAAGCGAAACTGCGCCTTATGCATTGCCGATACCGATAAGCTGGAAACGCCGATCATGGCGACCGCTGATTGGGGTTATTTGCGCCTGCGACGAGAAGACTACCAGCCGGGCGATGTTTCTCGATGGGCGGACACTATGGCAGAAAAGAAGGCCGTTTGGTCAGATGCTTTTGCCTATTTCAAACACGAGGAGAGCGGGATCGGTCCAAGGTTAGCCGGCCAGCTGGTCGAAATTCTGGCAGATAAATAATCCGGCGGGTCAAATCGAGCGCTAAGCGGCAGCCCGTCTTTTTTGCTTTACCAGAGAGGCGGTCGAGCGCCCGCCATTTCGGCCGGATGCGCGTTTGGGCTTAACTGATTGACTGCGGTTGAGGCTTTCCTGAAGTACTTTGACCAAGTCGACGACGTTCGTCGCACGCGGCTTGGATACAGGTTTTTCAGGGAGCTCCACTTTTTTCGCCTTCTGCTCGATCATTTCCATGACGGCGTTCCGATATTCGCTGCGATATTTCTGCGGCTCCCATTCGACCGACATGCTGTCAATCAATGCCTGGGCCATTTTCAGCTCTTTGTCATTCAACTGTGTGGTGGGGCGATTGAGCTCCTCCGGAGTCAAAACCTCGCTCGCGAAATGCATCAGTTCGAGAATGAGGAAGAATCCATCCGGCTTTACTGCGGCGAGATATTCGCGGTTGCTGATCACGACCTTGGCGATGCCGATTTTATCCGTCCCGCTCAGGGCCTTGTGCAAGAGGGCGTAAGCTTTTTCCCCGCCTTTTTGCGATTCGAGAAAATAGGGTTTGTAGAAAAACTTCGGATCGACCTGCTCAAGATCGACAAAATCCGTGATGTCGATCGAATGGGTCGATTCGATTTTAACCTTCTCGAAATCTTCGTCGTTCAGAACAACGTAACGGCCCCGCTCATACTCAAAGCCTTTCACGATTTGATCGGCCGATACTTCTTTCATATCGGCTTCGGCAACCTTTTTGTATTTGATCGGGCTGAGATCGCTGCGGCGCAGTTGCCGAAAACTGACCTTCTCTTCCCGGGTGGCGGGATAAACCGAGATGGGAATGTAAACTAATCCGAAGCTAATGCTGCCTTTCCAAATGGGTCGCATAAAGTTGGGTAACCGCGCAACTTACGGGACCTTGCGGCCCGTTGTCAACGCTGCGGATTTATCATTGCGAGCAACATGCAGGCCAGGCTGTTGCGAACCGCACCTAGGCTCTCTCTTTGGTTTCGGGCTTTTTGTTTTCGCTCGGCAGAGATTGCGCACGCGCAGCAGCGCGCTCACATCTCGCGGATGAATATCGTGCCACCGGCCGATATGATTTTGGAGTCTCCACCGCCGCAGTATTACAGCCTTGGAGTGGAACGGTTTCTCGTCAGTCGCCCGAGAATCCTCCGTTTGGTCCGCTTCCGAAAGTTTGAGGTCCGATTCCACTTTTGATCACGGTAGCGCCTGCAGCCGTATTTGATCGCAGCGCGCCAGTTGCCTTCTGCACCAGATTTCCATTTCTTGTGACGCCATTAATCACCTGGGTAGCATTGTTTCCGGTCGCTTTTGCGCTCTTTGTCACGGTGCGCATAATCACGGTTTCGCGGACATACGAACTATGTGTTCTAGTTGTGCGGTAGCAGGTGCGCTCACCGCCTGAACGGGTGACGGCAGAGCACTTAGTAATTGTTGCGTCAGGCCATCAATTCCCGGACCAGGGAACCCTGTTGTTGGAACAGTATTCGGAACGTCAGGTGAAAGATTGCCAGGAACCAAGTCATTAGAACCTAGGGTTAGTGAGTTGGTATTGCCGGCAGATCGATTGCCAGGCGCCGATGCTCCCGGTGAGTTAGGATCAAGTGGAGCCTGCTTATCGGGGACATCCTTGTTCGATTGGGGACCGAGATTCTCTCCTATCTTTGATCTTTGGAACGGCACCAAGTTGCAAGATAGGGCGATCAACGCTGGCCGCGCGCGCGCATCCATTCCGGCGCTGGCAACATCGTGTGAACGGCGGAAGAGGGAAGCGATGGACTCGGAGTTTTCGAAAAGCAGCACCGAGCACAAAAATGCGCCGGTCGCCGATAATCCAATGACTAACTGCGAGGCCATGAACGAATTCTTGGGCAGTGCCGGGCGCGATAATTCCGCGTTAGAATTAAACTGGCGGACCATCGATTCAGGCGGTTGAGCCGAAATCGGTGAAGGGACTCGTGACGACTCTTGATAAAGAGCGTCGGCGCTTCTTTCAGTAGGGTTATCAGGATTCGTAAAACCTCCTGCAAGCCTGGTTTTTATAAGAAGCTTTTATTCCTCAAGTTTGCCCTCTATCCTTACATAATCGACTCAAATTCTGAGGCTTACATTGCAGGGGTACTCAGGCGGAGCTGAGTTGATAACTCGCAAGAACTGGAAGTCGACGAACAGCTTCGTTTCGGAGCTATCGAGGCTGCCCGCGATTCGAGCCGGAGGGCGTCCCTATCTGGAGGCGCCCCCTTGCGCCAATCGATGAATGAGGGACGGCAGTTCTCTGGTTTTCTTGTTTGATTGGCCGCGCCGCAACCGCGTGCCAGGATACGGGAAACCAAGATAACGCCTTGGATTTTCTTCTTATCGATTTCCGTGTTGCGAATCGCTGATTGGCACTGGTTGCGGCTAATCCGGAACTGAGGAAATGGCGTGACCAATGCCCAAAATGAAGCGATGGATTTTGCGCTGTGCACGACGCGTTTTGCTGCGCGCCGCCTGAATCTGACGATTCGGTGTTTGCGCATTTTCTCAGTGGTGGCGCGAACGGTCCTCTTCGTTTGCGTCGCATTTTCGCTAACGACCTTTTCAGGGACGACTGTTTCGGAAGCCGTATTCATGGAAAAGTCTCCGAATGGAACGAAAGGCGGAGCACCCAGCGGCAATCGAACCGTGGCATTGAATGGCTCGGGCTGTCGAATGGGAGGGGGAGACTCGTCAGCCGCTTGAGAAACCGTAGGGAGACCGGCGGAGTCGCCTTCGATCCGAGAAGCGGGAAGCTGGTCTAACCGGAAGTCCCAGTTCACCGTCGCCCGCGATTCCTCGCTTGTTTTGGGCGTGGTGTAAGGGTCGCGTTTCCAGTGTTTAGCGATGCTAGGCCGCTCCGCGCGTTCAAAAAGGAATATCGAGGAAACAAGGCCGCCAAAGGCCGACAGAAATAGGATGATTGTTATACGGAGCGACCACCACGGATTGCTTAGGCGCTCTTTTGAAACTCGAGGCTCGTCATCGAGACGCAATTCCATTTGCGGGTTCCACTCTTGCGCAGTTTTAGGAATGGAATTCTCGGTTGCTGGATCACGGAACCCGAGATCAACCTCCGGATCGTCCGGAAATTCAGTAGCCATCAATAAGCGCGTGCAGCGGTAATACACAGCAGTTATTGTTCCTATGGTATTTATAGGTAAATCGGCAAAGCTAATCAACTTGCGCCAATTGCGAGCCTTTAAACCAAGGCACGACAGCGTCTTAGGACGCAATGCTCATTTCGGCTCCTGCTAACCGCGATGACAGCTGACAGAGCTATTCACAAAGCCGCCCTACGTCGGAAAAGGGATCGACGCGGCATTAATTCCAGTGTCGCAGCTCCGCTGTCCTCAGGGGGATACAGGCAAATCTGCAGATAAGCCCGTTGGCACGGGCCGTCCATCAAACCGGCTCAAGGCGATTGGTCATTTGGCCCGCTATTCGTCTCAATCACGCATCTGTTCTCATCAACGTGGCGATTCGCAAAATTCCTCGACTACACTCATTCAGGTTTTCGGCCACCCCGTCGATTTCAGCAAAGATGACAGAGCATTGTGTGCTGTGCCAGGAATGCGGCAGGCGAAATTCCGTTGACGTTTTCTGCGATAAGAACTCAGCATCGGTCTATGGGCCGTCACGATCCGGGGGTGTACGATGATATCGCTACAGCCGCACGTTTTGCGCAGCCGAATTTAACGCGCTTGCTTATGCTGGCGCATGAACTGTATCTGCGAGTCCAAGAAGACACAACGCTGAAGCTTACATACGACAGTAGGAAAACAGATCGGCCGTGAGTGGAATTCCTGAACGGCTCGAGGAAGTTCGGGCCGAAATAGAACAAGCCGCCACTAAGTCCAGACGGAACGTACACGAAGTCGAACTTATCGCCGTCTCCAAGGCGCACGATGCCGAGAAAATCCGCGAAGCCATAGCCGGTGGACAGCTATTATTTGGCGAAAGCAAAGTGCAGGAAGGACGCGCCAAGATCCCGCTGCTGCCATCCCATTTGCGCTGGCATTTCATTGGACATCTGCAAAAGAACAAAATTCGTCACACCCTTCCGCTCTTTGAGTTGATCCACAGTATCGATTCGGTCGATCTAGCTAACCAAGTCGAGCGAATCGGAAAAGAAGATGGACTATTCCCTCGGATTTTACTTCAGGTCAACGTCGCGGGCGAGGGGAACAAGTTTGGATTTAAACCAGAGGCCCTGATGGAAAATATGGAACACTTGCTTGAGCTGGAACGCCTATCAATTGAAGGTCTGATGACCATTCCACCCCTGACCGCGGATGCCGAAAAATCGCGTCCACATTTTGCCCAGTTGCGATCGCTTCGGAGCGAGCTGGAGCAGAGGTTCCATTTAAAATTGCCGCATCTATCCATGGGCATGAGCGATGATTTCGCTGTCGCCGTCGAGGAGGGCGCTACTCTTGTCCGGATCGGAACACGAATTTTCGGGCCGCGTCAAAAGCGGTATCATCCTTAACGAAATCATGCCGCTTGATCTCCAACGAGTTGAACTGATTGGGCAGGAACTTGCGATCCAATGGAAAGACGGCGAGGAAACGTTCCTTTCCTTGGAGACTTTGCGGCGCGCATGCCCATGTGCAGCCTGCGGTGGCGAGCCCGACGTCCTTGGTCGCGTTGATCGACCGCCTGTCCGATATTTGCCCGAGAGTTTTCGGCTGGAAGGATTTGTGCCAGTGGGTGGGTACGCGCTGCAATTGCGCTGGGGCGACGGGCACTCGACAGGGATCTACAGTTTTGCTTATCTTCGCAGGCTCGCCTCCTCCGCCAATGAGTAATCTCTCAAAGATCCTGTGGATCACCGCGATGTTATTGATTTGCGGGCTCGGAATATTCGCAGGCAATCATCGCGACTTTCTTATCGGCGGCAACCGCACTGCTACGGGCGAGACAAGATTCTCAATCGCTGCACTCGAGGCTGAACTGCACACCGCTTACCCTGAATTCAGCGGTGCCATAAACATTGAGGTGGGACTTGCGAGAACGACGAGTAGTAGCTCCATTCTCGAGTTAACAGTGACCGATCGCTGTGGCAACCGTTACCTATGCCTGATCGGACGAACTGCTTTGGGCTGGAAGCTCGAACGGACTAACCGGTTGAAGATCGCCTTCAGGGGCATCATGACTTAGCTATTCGGGGACTGTAATTCGAAGTAGTTCAGAGGTTGAACCTATGTTTTTGATTACGCGGTGACTGGCGTTCGCTGGAAGGAGAAAGAATTCCCCGGCGCGAAACAAAGAACCGCTGCACTCCAGTTTTCCGGAGAGACAATAGGAAATAACAAAAGTTCCCGGTGGCGCAAGTTCGCGCGGGGAATGGATTTGCCACCGATCGATGGCAAACAAATCGTGAGAGATAAGCGATTCGTTGTTCACGACGATAGGCGCTGGGCTGCAATCGTCGAAATCAATGCAGCGCAGAGCCTGGGCAACGTGCAACTCGCGGGCCCGTCCTGCTTCGTCGACGCGATTCCAATCGAATACTCGATAGGTGGTATCACTATTTTCTTGCACTTCTACGATCACGTTTCCTGCGCCGATGGCGTGCATCCGGCCGCTGGGAATGAGAAAGACGTCGCCCGTTTTGACATGGACTCTTTGAATAAACTCCTCCGCCCGGCCTGAAGTTAGCGCCGCTTCAAACGTCTCCCGCGTGATTGGTTTTCGAAGACTAAGATATAACTCCGCCTCGGGCGCAGCATGGGCGACGAACCACGCCTCCGTTTTTGGTTCGCCGCCAAGCGAATCGGCCACGTGCTCTGGGGGGTGCACTTGTAAAGAAAGCTTTTCCTGGCAGTCGAGTAGTTTAATGAGCAGTGGAAAACGTGGCGCATCGCGAATTTGGCCGAATATCTCACGACGAAAATTCACCCAAAGATCATGAAGTGATCTGCCCGCGATCGGGCCGTCGCGAACGATGCTTTGCGCCTCCGGGCGATCGACGATTTCCCACGATTCACCGATCTGTTTTTGGGCCGGGAGCTGTTTCCCATAAAGCGTTTCGAGTTGTCGTCCTCCCCAAACTCGTTCCATGAAAATGGGCTCGAAGGTGAGGGGAGTTTGAAAATCCGGCATGGTGACTGCGCGCTCGACAGAATCAATCATCCGTCTTCGCGCACGTTAATATTCTCATGTTTGCGATCAACCGACACCGCGATTTGCTTCCTTCCGTGATGCCAACGGTGGAATGGATCGAAACGCATATTCCGGCCAGGCTGGATCGATTGCCGTGGAGTCCATGGCATTGGCTGATCGTTCTCGCTTTGGGGGCTACCTGGATTCTCGATGGCCTCGAGGTCACACTTGCCGGCGCGCTCGGCGGCATTTTGACATATCGAGAAACTCTCGCGTTGAGTGATGCGCAGGTTGGCGCCAGCGCGAGCGCTTATCTTGTTGGCGCGGTCCTCGGCGCGCTCGTTTTCGGTTATGCGACGGATCGACTGGGGCGAAAGAAGTTATTTTTCGTTACCGTCGGGGTTTACTTAACGGCCACGGCGCTGACCGCTTTTTCCTGGAATTTTTGGAGCTACGCGCTCTTTCGCGCGCTCACTGGAGCTGGAATCGGCGGAGAATACGCTGCCATCAATTCAGCCATTGACGAACTCATTCCGGCGCGCGTGCGTGGCCGTGTCGATCTCATTATCAATGGCAGCTACTGGATCGGGGCCGCGCTTGGCTCGGCCGCGACCGTGGTGCTGCTCAACCCGTACTTGTTTCCGATCTGGCTCGGATGGCGGTTTGCCTTCGGAATCGGTGCGGCACTTGGACTAATCGTCATCTTTTTTCGGCAATGGATCCCGGAAAGCCCGCGCTGGCTGATCGTGCACGGGCGGGCGAAAGAAGCTGAACAGATTGTGGCGCAGGTTGAAGAAGCCGTTGGCCTGCATTCCGAAAGGTTGATTGCCCCGGCAACGCCGCCGATACGAATCCGCGCCCGCAAAAGAACACCGTGGCGCGAAATCTGGGAAACCATCGCGCATAAATACCGCGAGCGGTCATTGCTTGGATTTGTGTTGATGGTAGCGCAGGCATTCTTCTACAACGCAATATTTTTCACTTACGCGCTCGTTTTGATCCGTTTTTACAACGTGCGCGCAGAGCAGGTCAGCGTTTACCTTCTACCATTTGCGCTCGGAAATGTCCTCGGCCCTCTCTTAATCGGACGTTTTTTCGACACGATCGGACGCAAGCCCATGATCATCGCCACCTACCTCGGGTCGGGAATATTGCTGGCGCTGAGCGGCTGGCTTTTTCGGGCAGGCCTGTTGACAGCACAAACGCAGACGCTCGCCTGGACCATGATCTTTTTCGTTGCCTCGGCTGCCGCCAGTTCAGCCTACTTGACAGTGAGCGAAATTTTTCCGCTCGAAATTCGAGCGCTCGCGATCGCAGTTTTTTATTCGATCGGAACGTTAGCGGGTGGCGTTTTCGCTCCGCTGATTTTTGGCGCCATCATTGGCAGTGGTTCGCGCAACGCGCTTTTTGCTGGCTATCTTTTCGGCGCCTCCTTGATGATTTGCGCGGCCGTAGTCGAAGCCTGGATCGGAGTGAAAGCGGAACGCCGGTCACTCGAGAGCATCGCCGCCCCATTATCGAGCGCGCTGTGAGACTGGTTTCCAAATTTCTCAGATATTGGCTGCCGCTCGTGATCTGGCTAATCATGATTTTTATCGGCTCGACCGATCTGATGTCAGCTGAGCACACCTCCCGCATTATCGGTCCGATTTTGCGCTGGCTCCATCCAGGCATTTCAATAGCCAGGATCGAACAAGTGCAATTCGTCGTCCGCAAAATGGCACATGTGTCGGAATACGCAGTACTAGCATTATTGATCTTTCGCGCGTTGGTGAACATGACGCGGCGAGCCCGATTTGCCGGGGCCGTTTTGATTACGCTACTCATCAGTGGCGCGTTTGCCGCGAGTGATGAATTTCACCAGTCCTTCGTTCCCTCACGCACGTCCTCTGTGCGCGATGTAATGATTGACATCACCGGTGCGATATTGGGGATGACGATCTACGGGAGCTTTGTTCACAAAAGAATAGTATCCGCAAAAGCCTGAAGCTTTCGTGCGGGCATTTCGGCGAGACGCCGAAAGTCCGGGCCCGGAGCTACATTGCATGCGAGACGCGTGCACTACCCTGGCCTCCCGAGCCGTAGCCTTGGCGCATCATAAAAGCCGCCTTCGTTTACTCCAGCTTGGGAGCCTTCGCGTTCCACTACGCTCCAAGCGAAGGCTGGGCCTGACTGGGCTCGAACCAGTGACCCTGCGCTTATCAAGCGCATGCTCTAACCAACTGAGCTACAGGCCCGTTGCGCCAGCTAAACAACATTTTTGATCTAAGATCGAACGCCGCCGCGTGCGCATTCCTCTAATCTGAAATCTGAAATCTGCAATCTGAAATTCCTGCCAAATTCTTGTCGATTCCGCCTGCTGGGCTGTTACTTTCGGCGACTCGTGCGCTACCGTTTCGCTCTCCTGACTTTTGCCTTTGTTGTCAGCAGATTCATCGGAACAATCGAAGCGGGCGAACCAGCGCCGCCCTCCCCTGGGGTGACGATCTCGCCGCTGGCGATCAAACATGCGACGCTGGAGAACGGGCTCCAGATTTACTCGATCGAGGATCACAAAAGCCCGACGGTCGCTGTGCAGGTGTGGTATCACGTCGGCTCCAAAGACGATCCCAACGGGCGCAGCGGATTCGCCCATTTGTTCGAGCACATGATGTTCAAGGGCAACGAGCACCTGAAACCGGATACTTTTGAAGAGTTGACCGAGAACGTCGGCGGCGAGAACAATGCTTTTACCGCGGCCGACGTCACTGTCTATCACGAAGTCGTGCCTTCAAATTATCTCGAGCCAATTCTGTGGGCCGAAGCGGAACGAATGTCGTCACTTGCGATCAACGACACGAATTTCAATTCCGAACGTGATGTCGTGAAGGAAGAATATCGTCAACGCATCCTTGCGAATCCTTATGGCGAATTCTCACTTGCACTCGAGCAGAAGTCATTTGCCGCCCATCCCTATAAACGTCCGACCATCGGCAACATTGCCGAGTTGGACGCGTCGCAATTGCCCGAGGTGCGTGCATTCCATTCAACTTTTTATCGACCCGACAATGCAACTCTGATTGTGGTAGGCGATATCAAACCAGAGGAGCTGGAGACATGGACGAAGAAATATTTCGGCACCATCCCTAGACCATCGGAGAAAATTCCGCGTGTTAGTGCGACTGAACCGGCGCGAAAGGAAGATGCTGTCTCAGTCATGTATAGCCCGAAAGCGCCACTTCCAGCGTTCGCGGTCACTTATCTGGCACCATCGATCCGGAGTGAAGATACTCCAGCGTTGGACATCGCCGACGCCATTCTTTCCGAGGGCGAGTCTTCGCGGCTCTATCAATCGCTCGTTTACCAGCAGCAAATCGCGACCCGCGTATCGTTCAATGCTGACCTTCGTGAAGATTTGGGATTGCTGACATTTCGGCTCGTGCTGGCAAGCGGGAAATCCGTGCCCGAGGCAGAAAAGGCACTGGATGCGCAAATCGACAATATTTTGAAAAACGGCGTTACCGAAGATGAATTGAAGAAGGCGAAGAACCAATTTTTAACCGGAAAACTACGTGAACTTCAGACCAACAACGGTAAGGCGAGCGCTCTCGGCGAAGCAGCGGTGATTTATGGCGATGCCGAGCGGATCAATACGGACTTGGCCAAACTCCAGGCAGTTACCACCGATCAAGTCAAAAATGTGCTGAATAAATATATCGCCGGGAAGAAGCGCGTGGTGATCGAATATTTGCCGGACGCAATGAAGTCGGCGGCAGCGGCCTCACTGGAGCAGACGCCAAAATAGAATGCGCAGCTCATTTATCGCTGTCGTGATTTTTGGAGTTACGGTGCGAGCGGCGCTCGCCATTAGCGGAGTGGATACGCCACCGCCACCGGCTCCGCCGCATGAGATCAATTTCACACAGCCAAAGGAAACGAAATTGGAGAACGGGGTGCGCGTAATAGTCGCGGAACGACCCGACCTGCCGCTTCTGGCGGCGGAAGTGGTCGTGCGGAACGGCGCGGAAATAGATCCACCCAATCTCGCCGGAACCGCGAGTATCACCGGAGCCCTTTTAACCAAGGGAACCGAGTCAATGTCAGCGCCGCAAGTCGCTAGCGCAATCGAATCGCTTGGTGGCGACATTTCCTCTGGTGCTGGCTGGGATTCCTCGACGGCTTCCGTTGTTGTGATGTCGGACAAAGCTGAGGCGGCGCTCACGATCCTGGCCGACGTGGTTTTGCATCCGGCATTCAAGCAGGAAGAAATCGATCGGCTGAAGAAACAGCGGCTCGATGGCTTGCGGGTTGCACTGCAACAACCGGGAGCGCTGGCCGCTTTTGTGACAGACCGCGTCGTTTTCGATTCCGGCGAGTACGGTCATTCGACCGGCGGGACGATCGAAACGGTGCAGGCGATGCAGCGCGATGATATCGTGAAGCTTTACAAGAGTTACTATTCGCCCACGAACGCAGCGGTGATTTTCGTCGGAAAGGTCACGCTGGAGCAGGGGAAAGCGTACGCGCAAAAATACTTTGGCGCGTGGAAGGCGGATGCAACGGTGGTCAAAGCGGCGCCACCGAGTACGACGGAATGGAAACCGGAAAACGTTGTTGTCGATATGCCGCAAGCAGGACAGTCGGCGGTCGCTCTTTCAAGGCCCGCGATCAAGCGCAGTTCACCGGACTATTACTCGGGCTTGGTGGCAAACGCTGCCCTCGGAAATGGATTTATCTCGCGGTTGAACCGAGAGATTCGGATCAAGCGGGGTCTAAGTTACGGCGCGAGAAGTTCGCTTGACGCGCGTCGCGACACCGGGCCATTTACTGCTTCGGCACAGACGAAGAACGAATCGGCCTCCGAAGTAGCCAGGTTGATCATGGCCGAATTGAAACGGCTCGCGACCGATCCCGTGCAAGGCGAGGAATTGAAATCGCGGCAGGCGGTTCTAACGGGGGGTTACGCGCGCGGTTTGGAAACAGACGAGGGTTTTGCCGGCAACCTTGCTTCGCTGGCCGCCTACAACCTTCCGCTCGATCGGTTGAATGCATTTATTCCAAAGATTAACGCGGTGAAAACCGAAGATGTGACCGCGTTCGTCACAAAATATCTATCCTCGACACCGAGCTTGATCATTGTTGGGAAAGCCCCCGTGTTCATTGATCCGCTAAAAAAGGATTTTCCTGACGTCAAGGTAATCCCGCAAAGCAATCTCGATTTGAATCGGCCGGGCCTAGTTAAAGAGAAGTAACTTTAGCCACGGCTCTTTGAACTGTGTTTGTGTTTTGCATTCGGGAGCGCGGGCACCTTGGACGCTCTGACCGGCATGCTGGAGAAAAATCGAAGGCTTGCGGCAAGGTACCTCAAAGGACCGCTAGACCGAGCGAGCGAGCCGCATCTCTGACTTCGAATTTCGGAGGAATGAAGAGAGATGTCTCGACTCGCGCTCGACATGACAAGGCGCTGTAGAGTCCGCTGTCTCAGCGGACAAAGGTTGCGCTGAGGACAGCGCAACGCTACAGGAATCTTTGGTGCTCCCGCCGTTGGGATTTGCCCATGCCCGTCGGACTGACCTATGAAAAGCTGATCGCCTTTCTAAGAATGGTTCTGTCGAATAGCATTGCGCCGCTAACCTTTGACGAATGGTTCTGTTAACCAGACGAACGATGCAGGTGGTGTTGCAGTTTCACGGCGATCTTACGTTTTTTTTGCCGGCGGATTCAAGGCAGCAGCCAATTCGGCGGCCGTTACACGAGAAGACATCAATCAAGGATGTAATCGAGGCGTGTGGTGTTCCGCATACTGAGATTGATCTGATCCTGTGTGACGGATCCCCGGTTGAATTTTCGCATCAGCTCACCGACGACGCTGAGATCGACGTCTATTCGCCCTCTGGCTCGCCTCAAGAATTCGCCGCCAACCAGTTGCAGCAGCGCGGCATCACCAAGTTCGTCGCCGATGGGCACCTCGGGAAAGTTGCTCGTAATCTGCGCTTGCTCGGTTTTGATGTTGCCTATAATGCCACTGCCGATGATACGGCCCTGCTTGAAATATCTGCGCGTGAAAAAAGAGCATTGCTGACTCGCGATCGCCGTTTGCTCATGCACGCGATCGTTCGCGACGGCTATTGTCCGCGCTCAGATAGTCCAGAGGAGCAGACAGTCGAAGTAATTCGTCGATTCAATTTGCACGCTCTGCTGGCACCTTTTAGCCGGTGTTTGATGTGCAATGGCACCTTGGAGCCAGTGAGCAAAGCAGAGGTCCTCACTCGACTGGAGCCGCTAACGAAAATTTATTATCAGGATTTCCGGCACTGCATGGTGTGCGGCAAGATTTATTGGGCCGGATCCCATTTCGGAAAATTGCAAAGTCGCATTCGCCGAATTCGAAATCCGAAAGTGTGCCTGCTTGTAGATTTTGCCTCCACGCCTTCGGCTTTGGAGGCAAGGGGATTACGCTCCCGCTAGTGATCCCATAGTGTGCCCCTTTGTGAATTTTGCCTCCACGCCCTGAGCGGGCTTTGGAGGCAAGGGGATTCGAACCCCTGACTTCCAGCTTGCAAAGCTGGCGCTCTACCAACTGAGCTATGCCCCCCAAAGAGATTGCCGAGTTTAGATTGTAGATCGATGATTGCAAATGCGCGCACTCCCGCTTACGGGCGTCCGATGAGCCGAGTTTTCATTGTCATCTCGTTCATGGCTTGTCTTGGAGTTGCGACGTGCGCGGAGATATCGCCAGGGGAACAGACGGAACAGAAATTTGAAGGCAAGGGCCGCCGCACGGTTAGTTCCAAATATCTATTGTTTCTGCCGTCCAACTACAACCAGGACACGCAGCGGCGCTGGCCTCTTGTTTTATATCTCCATGGTGGTTCGTTGCGGGGCGACGACACCAATCGATTGCGCACGCTTGGACTTCCGCGGCGACTGGAACACGATGCGAAGTTTCCATTTGTGGTTGTGGCGCCGCTTTGTCCTGAAGGCGAAATCTGGACGGACGCGGATGGACTCGCCCAGCTTCTCGATGGGGTTGTTAGCAATTATCGGATCGACAACAAGCGCATCTATTTGACTGGCCACAGCATGGGCGGGCGTGGTGCCCTCTATCTCGCGTACAAATATCCCGATCGATTTGCGGCCGTCGTCGCGATAAGTCCGTTATCGCCAATCACCGCATGGGCGAATCAGCTTCGCAGCGTGCCGCTTTGGATCATTCACGGCGTAAAAGATGGTGCCGCACCGATCAAAGATTCGGAAGAGCTAGTACAGGCAATTGGGCAGAGCGGCGGACATCCCAGATTCACGCCTTTGGCCGATCGAGACCATTTTATGCTCGATTTCTACGACAAGAATGAGGTGTTTGATTGGATGACCGAACACCAGCGCTAGAGATTACCGCCAGTCGCCGAGGCCGCCTTTGGCGTCGACTATAATCACATCATATTTCTCGAGCATCGGAACAAGATTCTGTTCAAGATCTTCTTTAAAAAGTTTTCCTTCGTAGAATTGATCCCTCATCTGCTCACGACTCTTCAGATCGGGAAAACCGCGCATCCAGAAAAACGTGTCCGCATCTTCCACTGAAAGAAACGGTCCGAGGATTTTCATTCCGATTTTCTGATGCTCAGGCACGGTTTTCGATTTGAAGATCTTCAAGAATTCCGCTCGCATTCCGGGTTTGGTTTTATAGGTGCGCATTTCGATGATCATGCGCGAATGTTTGCATCCCATCGCGAGAGAACAAGAATCCACAATAATGTA
>WNGO01002256.1_pt1 | contig 21055 bp, 19 predicted proteins | sample 5400511 | NCBI WGS metagenome assembly WNGO01 (sample SAMN13153380, study PRJNA577476) | soil metagenome | isolation source: 20 cm soil or saprolite under Garry oak tree replicate 2 | place: USA:California | collected 2016-06-15 | reverse complement strand
CGAACGACCGAGCCGCACCAACCGTCCGGTCCCATGATATGCCAGTCAGGCCAGCCGCGACGGCCATAATCCTGCGCTTTGGCGCCCATTCCCTTTTCGGCGACCTCAGGCACGTCGACACCTCCCGCTTCGTGGTATATACCTCGCATCCGTTTTTCTTTGAACGCCAACTCGTCTGAATCGCGCGCCATCAGCATAGTCTTCAGAAAGAACCAACCGTTATCGGGAATTTTGCTCTTGTCATACAGCCCGTCTTCCATCGGCCAATGATACTGCCAGCGGTCGGTGAAATGGATGTCGTAGACCACTTCGCCCTTGACCAATTGCATTAGCGCGTTCTGCGCGTCTTCCAGTTGATCACGCCGAAACGAATAGCAATAATCGTGCAGCCACTCGCGCTTGGCCTCAATCGCGCGCAAACAAACCTTGCTGATAATCCCCATCGACCCGGCGGCGAGCGTGAAAAGGCCGAGCAAATCCGGCAAATGAATCCATTTTTGAAATGGACCGAACCTAGTTCCCTGGTTTGCCAGAGCGCCAAGGCGAATAGTTTCGCCGTTGGCGAGTATGACCTCCAAACCGAGTACCATGTCGGCGATCCAGCCGTAGCGGGTCATGCCGTAACCGATGCCGCCCTTATTGATCATCGCGCCGATGACGACCGCAGGTCCGTAGGTGCCAAAGTTCGGCAGCATCAGTCCGTGTTGGCGCAAGGCGTGATGAATACCATACACGCTCGCGCCACCCTCAGCGATCACGTACTGCATCACCGGATTCACTTCGAGAATCTTGTCCATGCCGAGCATATCGAGAAGCAGGCCGCCTTTGAGCGGCGAGCTGATGCCCATGCCGACGCCGCCCTTGGCGACGATCGGAATCTTGTGCTCGTTGGCAAATCTTAGAATGTCGGCGACTTTGTGGTTGCCGTGAGCGTCGGACTCGATGCGAACGATGACATCCGGCAACGCGCGATAAGCGCCATAAGCAAGCGTGTGCTGATAGTTGATTTTGTCGATGGGATTGGTGGAGACACGCCGTGGGCCGACGATCTCGTTTAAGCGCGTAACAATCTCATCGAGGGTGAGCATGATAGGTTCGAGTGATCAGCGTATGCGCGATCTTTGTCTCGGCGAATCGGAGCGTAGCAAATGGTGCGTGACAATGAAACTAGAGCTGCAGATGGCTGCCACCGGTAATCAAGATATGACTGCCGGTGAGCATACTGGCTTCATCGCCCGCCAAAAACGCGATCGCGCCGGCGACGTCTTCGGGATAGAGATGTTTTTTCAACGGTCGAGTTTCTTTGACCCGCTCGCGAAATGCTTCCGGCATGATCATCGACGCGTCGGTGAGCGTGAAAGCAGGCGTGACGACGTTGACCGAGATCCCCAAGGGCCCCAATTCAATCGCCATGGTATTGGCCATCGATTCGAGAGCGGATTTGGCCGCGGCATACGCGCCCATCTTTGGCAGCGGCTGCTGGGCCAAGCGTGTGCTGACGACTATAATTCGGCCGGCTTTTTTTTCCGTCATCGCCGGCAGACAAGCGCGCGTACAGTAGAAAAACGCCGATAGCTCATGCTCGACGGCGCGGTTAAAACTCTCCCACGAAAGCTCGTGCAGCGGACCGACTTCGAAAGGAAAATAGGCATTGTTAACTAAAATGTCGACCGCACCGAGTTTCCGCTGCGTAGCGAGCACCATTTGCTCGACTTGATCTTTCTGCGTCACGTCCGCTTGAAAGACCATGGCACGGCCGCCGTCCGCGCTAATTTGTTCTGCGATCCACGGCAGCGCCTATGCCGCGGCTAGCGCCGGTCACAAGAGCTACTTTACCCGCCAGCGGGCGATTGTTGAGCGGCTGGGCCATAGGCAACTAACAGGAAGAATCAAATCGCGACAGCGTCTTCCGCTGCGCCTTTTTCGTATTTCGCGGCGTTACCTTTGAACGAAAGGAACTTCATCTTCACATAGGGGGAGCTGTAACTGTTCAATATCCGATCGACTCTGCCCGGTTTGCCGTAAAAAGATTGAAACGCCCACCCGGTGAGTTCGCCGAGTTGTTGGCGGGTGAGATGTTTAGTCGGCATCACGCAATGCTCGAGGTCATAAAGACTTAAGTTTTCAATTTCAATCACGCTTTCCTTCACCGCTTTCTTATAGATCGGCGATCCCGGAATCGGATTGAGCAATTGAATCATGACGATGTCGGGGTCGATTTCGTCGACCGCCTTGGCCCGCTGGCGAATTTTGGCTTCGTCGTCTTCCCAGAAACCATTTAGATAAGTTGAAATCGTCGAGATGTCGTTTTTACGCAGGAATTGAATGAGCTCCTTCAATTCTTTAACGCCGACTTTCATCGGGCCTTTGCGCGCCTCGGCGATTTCCTCGTCGGTGCCACCGTCGATGCCGATCAAAATTTGGTAAAGACCGACTTTTCTCAGGCGCGGCACCAAGTCGGCGTCACGTATTAGGTTCTGCGCCCTGCTCAAGCAAAACCAACTCATGTCCAACTTTTTTTCTTCGAGCGCTTCGACCAGATCCACCATCTTCTGGCGATCCGAATTGAAGTCGTCGTCCATGAAAGTCAGCGCTTTGACGCCGTACTTTTTGTTGAGCAGTTCCATTTCATCAGCCACTGCCCGACCGCCCCGTGTGCGATGGGAGGTGAAATCCCGCGGATTGCGCGGGTCGACCAGCCACCATTCATAACAGAAGTGACATGCCCCTTCGCAGCCTCGGGAAGTCACGGCTTCATTGTAGTTCGGAATCACAGAGTAGCCGTAGTACTTGTCCATCGGGAACAAATCATAGGCGGGCATCGGCAGCTCGTCGAGATTTTGGATAACCGGGCGCGCCGGATTGAGCACGATCTCTTTACCTCTACGCCACGTAAGGCCGCGAATGTCGGCGAAATTCGGCGCGGGCCTTTTGAGCTCTTCGAGCAGTTCCCACAGGGGATATTCGTTATCGCCGAACACTCCGACAAGGGCGAAATCCAACTGCGGATTTTCGGACATGACCTTCTGCGGCACGGCGGTATACATCAATCCGCCGCCGATAGTAAGCGTATCCGGCAAGACTTCTTTGATCCGCTTCATCGCGTCATGAAAACGGTTAAGCTGCGCCGCGCCACCGGCTGCGGCGATCATGGCACCGAAAAATACCGCATCGGGTCGCCGCCTTTTTACCTCGTCGAGCATTAGATCGTCATCAAGCCCAAGAGCCCGGCAATCGAGGACCGACACTTCTGCCGCCTTCTTTTCTCGGACGAATGCGGCGACCTGCGAATGGAGGGAGTTAACCGCTAAATGGCGATCACCCCATGGTGCCCAATTGCCCATCGGAGGCGTAATAAAGAGGAGTTTCATGCTATCTCCTAATACGGCGGGATTACTAACAATGAAAATATTTAATACCTAAACGAATGTCAAGGTGTGCGGCTAAAGGCCCCATCGGCCTCTCATTCATAGTGACGCTAATAAGGTTCGGCTGCAGAGCGGAAAACTATTGACAAGGTCTAGCCCTTTTGGTACTGGTTCGCAGGCTGGGCAAATGGTATCGTAGTCTCACTAAGCTAAGAGGAGGGGTCACGTTATGGCTCAAATCGCGCAAGAGGAACAACTATTAGATATACGCGTCGCCGAGGCATCCTTAGCGTATAAGTTTTATCTCAACCAGGAGAAAAAGATTCTCGGCACCATCGCGGTGATTGGGTTTCTCTTAACATGGGAAACCATCGGCAACTGGGCTGGTCTCATTAACCCCATGTTCATGAGCGCCCCTTCGATGGTCTTGAAAGCAGGCTGGCAGATGTTCGCCTCGGGCGAGATTTGGAATGACCTCTACGTTAGTGGCATCGAGTTTTTCTGGGGCTATATCCTCTCCGTTATCTTCGCTATCCCCTTTGGAATTGCCATCGGTTGGTATAAGAGATTTGCCTATGTGTGCGATCCATTCGTCAACGCGATGAATGCCACGCCACGTGTCGCCCTCTTGCCCCTGGTTATTATCTGGCTCGGTATCGGCATCTTATCCAAGGTCGGCATCATCTTCCTGGGCGCGGTTTTCCCACTCTTGATCAATACTCGCGATGGCGTCAAAACCACGCCGGCGAATTTGCTGACCGCCGCGCGAAGCTTTGGTGCGTCAGAGTGGCAAATCTTTAAATCGGTTGTTCTGCCTTCGACAGTGCCCTTCATTCTGACGGGGCTTCGGTTGGCCGTGGGCCGCGCGCTTATCGGTGTAATGGTCGGCGAGCTCTACGCCGCAACGGCGGGCATAGGATTTATGATCACGGTCGCCGGCGCGACGTTCCAAACCGATAAAGTCTTCGTCGGCGTTTTAATCTTTGCGATCTCTGGCATGGCCCTAACCGAGGTCATCGACCGGTTTGAACATCGTTTCGATAAGTGGCGTCCGAAAGTAGGCCACGATTAAGCTCCTCGATTCCACGTTGCAATTGTTCTGACCCGAAAAAGTGGCGCTGGAGAAATCTAGCGCCATTTTTTTAGCCTAAAAATCCAAAAATCAATTCTTCGGTCCCTTAAAATCAAACCATTTCCGCCCGAGCTAGGGTGAGTTGATACAGACCTCCGAAATGTGATTTGGCGTGCCGTCGTTACGTTTCTTGGTTCTACGAACTGTCTCATCGCACAATTCCCCTCGTGCCTGATAGGCTCTGTCCAGGAAATTGGCTACACTACACTCAAGGAGTCCATTTAACGACACGATACCAATCGCGCGCACAGCTTCAATTCGGATGAGTTCCAGTGAAGAACCCCGCCGTTTTATTATTGGATCACTTCCGGCGCGTGCAATTTTTTTGCACGAGGAAATTGGACTACTTCAAGTAAAAGCGCAATAATGTCGACGCACTGCTCACGGGCATTGTAAAAAAGATCGGCGGAATGTAATCAAGCCCTGGCGATACTCTGGCTGCGCGGCCCAGCGATGCTCGTCTTCTGATTTTTTTGTTGTTATAGGAATTCGATGACCAGCCCGCGCCGCCGACTTGCCATCCGGGGAATAATTTTCGTTGCACTAATCGTGCTCCTGTTCTTCTTCAGTCGTTACATTCCGCGGCCATTCAGCGCATTCGCTCCCCCGGGCGAAGATTTCGACGATTTCGAGGGGATCTATTCTAGCAGCGACAAGCTCAGCAAATTCCTCCAAAACTTGGGGCCGTATTCTCCCGCTGTTTTCGTGCTTTTGCAGGTTCTCCAAGTGGTCGCGGCGCCCTTTCCGGGAGAACTCACCGGCGTGGCGGGCGGCTATGTTTACGGCGTGACTGTCGGTTTTCTACTTTCCACGGTCGGGCTTTCCCTAGGTTCCTGGGTTGCCTTTGAGCTGGCGAGTATACTCGGTCGTCCATTTGTCGAGCGCTTCGTCAAGCGCGAGGTCTTGGAGAAGTTCAATTTTCTCACGACCAAAACCGGGACACTAATCTGTTTCGTGTTATTTCTTTTTCCGGGTTTTCCCAAGGATTATCTTTGTTACGTTCTTGGCCTTAGTCGAATGAAATTGAGCACGTTTTTGATCGTTTCAATCCTTGGACGGCTGCCGGGCACGTATCTTCTCACCATGCAGGGCGCGACGATTCGCAACGAGGAGTACCACACCTTTATAATTCTTGCGTTTGTTTCGATTGCTGCTCTGGGAGTCGCATACTTGTACCGAAACCATATCTTTGCCTGGATCAAGCATCGCCACGAACACAAGTAGCGCGCCACTAAAAGCTCAATCCGCGGGTTAAAAAATAAAAGATTGGCGCAACGATTATTCGGTACCAAGCGAACGGCGTGAGCTTGCCGCGCTGGAGAAAACTCACAAATCCCTTCACTGCAATCAGGGCGACGATAAAGGACACGATAAATCCAACTCCGAGCTGCAGCGAATCGTGAAAAGCCATTTGGTCTCGCATCTTGATCAGTTCGTAACCAGTCGCAGCGAACATGACCGGCACGGCGATGAGGAAAGAAAATTCGGCGGCGCTTTTCCGATCCAATCCGAGAAGCATGCCGCCGACAATCGTCGCCGCGGCTCGTGAGGTGCCCGGCCACAGGGCCAGAACCTGAAAGAGCCCGATGCCAACAGCTTGCCCGAGCGTGATCGTGTCTAACGTGTTAGCGCTTCGCCGCGACCCATAGCGTTCCACGAGCAGGATTGCGACGCCTCCAAGGGCCAGAGCCAATGTCACTGCCCCGGGATTGAAGAGTTCATCCTTGATCGCCCGTCGCGCCAGATAGCCGACGAGCAACGCAGGCAAAGTCGCAAGCCCGACACGCCAAAGACCAGACCATCCTTCCAGACTCGACCGTGTTGGTGCAAACGTTGGCTTGGCAGAGGGAATCAGCCCGAGGAATCGGCGCCAATAGAGGAAGACAACTGAAAGAATCGCGCCGAGCTGAATAACGACCTCGAAACTTGACGCAGCTTCGCCAACAAAGCCGAGCAGATTTCCGGCAATGATCAAATGGCCGGTGGAGGAAACCGGCAGGAATTCGGTGAGACCTTCCACGATCCCCAAGATCACCGCGATGGTCAAACCACTCATAGCTGCCTCGTTGTCCGTCGCGTTAACATCGCCTGGAATTCTCGATTCGTTGCGTTCCGCCTACTGGGAACTTGAATGTTCGCGTCACGGCTTCGTGACTAAAACATATTCGTCGACTGTGGCCAACTTTTTCGGCGTTTCACCCACTTCCCTCACCAAACGCTGCAGGTTCTTTTCCTTCGCAATAACTAGCAATGGATGTTTGGTCGTTTTCCAGCGTTCACGGAATTCCGCGAAATCCAATATCGCCTTGCCCCACGGCGTCACAGGATCCTCGCGTTTACCGATCGCATAATAATTTCCCAGAAAAGTTCGTTTCTTATAACCATGAGTTATCAGCCAAATCGGTCGTTGGGCGCGCAAATAGAAGGCCATCCCGGCCAGATAAGTATCATAAAATACTACCTGCGTGCTTGCGGTGACTTGTGGCAGCGCTTTTTCCGCGACGGCCTGCGCCGAGCGGTTGGGCGCTATCGCAATCATCATCTCGGTAATAAAAATCAGGAAGAAACCCAAGCATATGGCGTGAATAGTGTAAAGTTGTCGCTGGCCCGGCAAGTCGCGCGTTGGTGCTCGCCATGCCAGGTAACCGAGCAGCGCCAAAGAAACCGCCGCATAAACCCAAACGAAGTAAGCCATGCCATTTACACCCGAGCGAATTTGATACGGCAAAATCGATGGAAAGAGCGACCCTGCGGCTAAATAAAGCGCGTTTAGACTTTGGATCATCCAGCCGAGCGCCAAAGCGAAGCGCAGCTTGGACTCGGATTTTTGGTGGAGACGAACCAGGGTCGCCGCAGTCAAAATGGCCAGAGCCGGAAAGATCGGCAGAATGTAGTGAGGCAGCTTCGATTTCGACGCCGAGAAAAACAACAAGGGTAAGGCTACCCAGAGGATGAGAAAGAGCGTTTTGTCATCCCAGGCTTTTTTCCAATTATCTTTCACCACGTATGGCAGCAGCAACGTCCACGGAAAAAAACCGACGAGTCCAACCAAAATAAAATAGTACCAGGGCTCCCAGCGGTCGAAATTTGCGGTGGCATACCGTCCAAAATGCTCCGACCAGACGTAATAAGCGAGATAGCCGGTGTTGCGTGCGTCGGCTTGGAGATACCAGGGCAACACGACCGTAAAAAATAGCAGCGCGCCCGGAATCAGATAGATCTTGCGTAGAATGTGCCAGCGCCGGCGCATCAGCATATAGAAAAAGAATACGATCCCCGGAATGACCACGCCGATCAGACCTTTGATCAGCGTCCCGCCGCCGAGCGCGAGGTACATGATCACACAGAATTTCCTGCGACGGCTCGTGTCTTCGGTGTGATCGATTTCGTAAAACGCCCATAGCGCAAGGGTCTCCAGAAAAGTCAGCGTCATGTCAAAGAGCACTATGCGAGCTAGGATGAAAAACTCGGTGCTGGTGAGCAAAATAAGAGCACTCCACAACGCCACCCACCACCCCCACCGTGCACGGGCAAAGTGATAAACCACCAGCACGCATGCCAGAGCCGCCAAAGCGGACGGCAGCCGCGCCGCCCACTCGGACACGCCGAAGAGTTTATAAAAGAGAGCGATCAGCCAATAGAAAAACATCGGCTTGTCCAGCACCGCGTGAAAGTTTTCGTGTGGCGTGACCCAATCGTTCAGGACGAGAATCTCGCGCGCTTTTTCAGAGTTTCTACCTTCGTCCGGTTCGAACAGCGCGGCGCCGCCGAGTTGGTAGAGCAAGACAAAAACCACCACGGCGCCCAGCAGCGATAATAACCAACGATCAGCTGATCTGGACGGGGCGTGATCTGAGGATTGATCGTCAATTTTTTCGGCGGTGCTCGACATAAGATAGGCTCGGGGTGGGATTAAATATGCAGGTTTACCTGACGTCCGCCGATTTGCAAGACACGGACAGAACAAACTCGATCTTCACGACCGGCTAATGTCGATGGTGGCTCGCGTGGCGGGTTGTCCAGGGCGCGCTGCGCTCCTCTCATCGGTCATTGCCTCGTCGATTCGCTACATTGACTTCGCCAAATCGGTGGCGTAGCGTCAATTTTGCTTCACAGGAGGTGTTTTATGTTCGGAAGTCTTGGAGCTCCAGAGCTTATTGTGATTTTTATCGTTGCCCTCCTCGTTTTCGGTCCAAGCAAACTTCCCGATCTCGGCAAATCGCTTGGCGAGGCGATTCGAGGATTCAAAAAAGCGATCAACGACGTCGAGAAAAAGAAACGACCAAGCCCTAACGCAGCTCGTCTCGCGCTATGCCCGCAGGCGAGCGATGAAGCATCGTCCAATAGCCGCCAGTCTTTTAGTCGCAGCGCTGTTGATACTCGCCGTGCCCACGGGAGTCTATGGCCAGCAGCCGGTCGCAAGCTTTTATTACGACGAGCACGGCAACGTCGTTCGCCAAGAACAGGACACCAACGGCGACGGCAAGATGGACCGCTTCATTTATTACAATGCCCAGGGGCAGACGGAACGAGTCGAGCAAGATGTTAACTTTGACGGCAAGCCCGATGTTGTCATCTATTACGAATCGGGAAAACCGGTCCGTCAGGAAATCGCAAGCAAGAATGACGGCAGGATTGATACCTGGTTGTACCTCAATGCCAAAGGGGAAGTCGAAAGCAAGGGTCAAGCTATGGATCTTTCCGGTAAACCGACCTTATGGATGTATTATGAAAATGGCCAGCCCGTGCGAAGCGAGGAATCAACAAAAGCAGCCGGCGTCGCGAATCGACGCGTTTACTACAAAGACGGCAAGATCAGCCGGGTGGAAGAAGACACCAACGGCGATGGCAAGTCGGATACCTTTTCGTATTTCGAGAATGGCCAACTGCTTAGAAAAGAACTGGACCGAAAGCATGTCGGGAAAATTGATCTGTGGGGCTATTATCAGGATGGCCGGTTAATCAAACAAGATGAGGACTTGCACGGTGACGGCAAGGTAAGCCGCATCGTCTATTTTCAGGGTGATGAAGTAGTTCGCCGGGAAGAGGATACGAGCCGACGTGGTCGCATGGACTTGATAGAATTTTTTTCCCAAGGCCGGCTGACAAAACGCCTGCGCGATACGAAGGGAACCGGCAAATGGGACACGGTTTCTTATTTTCAAGACAACCAACTCGTACGCGAAGAACGCGACACTAAGGGAGATGGAGTATTTGACTTTAGAACTCTATACGATAAAGGCAAAATCATCGCCCAGGAGGCCGACACCAATGGCGATCGACGGGTCGATGTTTGGGTGAATTTCCAGAACGGGGAACGTATCGAGCAGCTCGAAGACCAAAAGTATGAGGGCAGAGTGACCGCTCGCTATGTTTTCAAAGACGGTCAAGTCGTCAACCAAGAGCAACTGGAGAATGTCGAGCCACCAAGAGCATCCTCGACCTTCGCGAGCGTTGAAGAAGAACTTCGCAGCATTGCCCGCGATGGTGCATCGGTCGTGGTCGGCAAACCTGCTGAGACCACTTTTTCCGGGTTGGAGTCCGGCGCAGAAATAAAGTAAGATTTGCCCCTTGGGTCAGGGTCAAGATGAAAAAGCGATTCGGCTTATTCGTGCTCGGATCTCTTATCGCAATTTGCGGCTGCGATCCGGTGGCGGTGCAATATCCACCGGGCTCCGCGCAATATCCTCTTCCCAGCTCGAATTCGCCCGCGGCCACTCCACAACCCCCCGAAGTCTCCGGCTCTCAACGCTGGCAACACGCCTGGAACAAAGCGCTGGAAGGCGTCGCCATGGGTGGGTCCATCGCCGGGCCCTACGGCGCGGGCGGTGGTTTGATTCTAGGTCTTATTACGGGCTTGATCACCGCTGATTCGCACTATGGTCAGATCAACAACCAGATCTATACTGAACAGAAAAAAGACCAGCAACTCGAAGCTGCCATCGAGCAGGAGCTGGCGCACCAAAGGGATTTGGAAAATCAAATCACAAATGCATCGACCCCTACGTCCGGAGTTGAACCGACCGTCCAACCAGTATCAGCAACCCGTCCATCTCAAACACCATTACCGGCGCAGACTGCCACGAGCGGTAAAAACTCTCGCGACAATAATAACGTCGCCACTTTGACTAAACCGCCAACCATCCAAGCTTCGCCGAGTCCATTCAAAAATGTTGAAATGAAAGATATTAACGGCGACGGAATACCGGATCTTTGGATCTATTACAATCCGCAGAAACCGGGTGAAATCATCCGGCAGGAAGAATCGACCAAAGGCGACGGGCGCGTGGATACCTGGAGCTATTTCAAAGATGGCAAAATGGTTCGGCGTGAAGTCGACAGCAAGCAACTCGGCCGACCGGACACGGTCTATTTTTACGACAACGACAAAATCATCCGTGAGGAACGCGATGAAACCGGACAGGGAAATATAACCTACCGTGCGACTTACCAAAATGGCCGGCTCGCCAAGGTCGAAAAGGACACCAGCGGCAGCGGTCGGCCCGACCTGTGGATCTATTATGATGCCAGCAGGGATGGCGAGATCATCGTCAAAGAAGAGCGCGATCTCAACGGCGACGGGATCACCGATCTTTGGACGTACTACGAAAACGGCCGCATCGTGCGCCGCGACGTCAACGCCGCAGGGCTTGAAATTCTGTCAAAAAAGGAACAGCTTCCCGCGCCCGGCACCGAGTTGACGAAAATATCAATTCCAGGAAGCTGAAATGGCACACCAGACTTCCGCGGCTGATTGGGAAGATTCAAGCCTCCTCACGCTCTTCCGCAGCCCCTTTCTGATCCCGTCGGTACTGTTCCATACTTTGCTATTTTTACTCGCGTTGCGCGCCGCGACGCTCCCTATCGCCAAAACCGACGACACGCCAATTTCGGTCCAGCTGGTGGAAATAAGAGACGGTGGATCGACCAACAAAAGCATCGGTTCGGGGAGTGGCCCCGGTGGCCCTCGTGCTTTGCCAAAATTGGGCACGCCGACTGCGCCCGCGCAACGAGTCGGCAAATTAGATAGCGGTTCGATCGAAACTTCGGTACCAAGTACCAACCCTGTCGAGACCGCGCCGCCACCGAAACCGATTACTTTACCCGGCCCAAAAGTTTTGGCGGCGGAGCCGCGCGCCGAATCGGTAAACGCTAAAGAGACTGCAGCGGATTCACTCGTGCGGTTACCGACAAAAGAGAGTCCCACCAATCTTCCGGGTAGCAGTGCTGCCGATCTCGACGCCCACCAAAGGACGCTGGCGGCCTTAAAAGGCGCGGGCGAAGGGCCCGGCATTAAAGCGCTCAAAGAGGGCACACAAATACCCGGCGCTCTCCGAGGGACCGGGACCAATTCAGGTCCTTACGGTGTTCCCGGCGGAAGCCAGAGCGGATCGGGTTTGGCCGGCAACGGGACCGGAGTTGGAACCGGCGGCGGCAGCATGACTGGACTCAAAGGATTGCCCAGCGCGGACTACAATCAATATCTTCTTCAACTCAAGAAACGAGTTGAATCTGTCTGGAAATATCCCGATGGAGTCTCCGGTGTTCAGAAGGTGGCCATTCTATTCACCCTCGATAAAGCTGGAAGACTTGTCCGATCCGAAGTTTTAGACTCAACGGATGCACGGTTGAATGCCAGCGCCGTCGAGGCGATGAGACGCGCATCCCCTTTTCCTCCGATCCCCGAAAACCTAAAAGACCTCGCCAACACGCCCTTACGCATGCAGTTCACGGTTACCATCGGCGTCCGCGGTTAAACGTTGCCGCGCGCGTACGATCCGTTTCATTGCAATAATTTTGATATAAGGTAAACATCATCGCAACATCGGGAAGGAAGTCTCATGCAGCCGACAGGTCTTGATTTTATCGACATCATCCATAAAGGCGCCATCGCCACCTATCCGCTAATTCTGTTGTCCATCGTCAGCGTCGCAGTCGTCTTTGAGCGCTTATGGTCGCTAAGAAATATTGGGGCAATCACGCTGAGAGTAACGGAATCGATTCTTGAGCCGATCAAGAAGGGGCAAAGAGATCTGGCCATCGCGATCTGCAAACAAAACTCGCATTGCCCGGCGGGTCGGATTTTTTTGAATCTTTTGGAGCGGGATGGAAACACGCGGTTGGACGTCGCCAACAATATCGCTGCGGAAGCGATGTTCGAAGAAGGTCAGAAACTCAAAAAACACCTGTGGATCCTCGGCACGGTCGCCAGCAGCGCACCCTTCATCGGCCTGCTCGGCACGGTGGTAGGAATTATCAAGTCCTTCGAAAGCATGGCCATCGCCGGCACCGGTGGATTTGCCGTCGTCGCTGCAGGGATTTCTGAAGCTCTGGTCGCAACGGCGCTGGGCTTGGGCGTGGCGATCATCGCGGTCATTTTTTACAATTATTTTCAGACTCGCATTGGCGCGCTCAACGGCTTGTTTCGCATTCAAGTCGCCAAGGTTGTTCAGCATATGAGCGTCTGAGGTATTTTCATGGCAATCACTCCACTCGGGGGTAACGACGAGAGTTCCGACATTGTCGCGGAGATCAATATCACGCCGTTGACCGACATTTTTCTCGTCCTCCTGATTATTTTCATGATCACGAGTTCGGCAATGATCGAATCCGGCGGCAAAGTCAACCTCCCGAAAGCCGTCGCGACCCAGTCGGAGTCGCGCGGCACGACGGTGACAGTCACGCCCAAACATGAAATCTTCGTCGATCAAAAACCGGTCAAGGAAGAAAACTTGGAAAAAACCCTTCAGGATGCGTTGAGCGCTCGCGCCGATAAAACCGTGATTCTCCGCGGCGACAAGGACGTCTTGCTGGGCGACACGGTAAAAGTGATGTCGATTATTAAGCGCGCCGGCGCCTCGGAGATCGCCATCGCGGCAGAAACAGAAAGAAAGGCCCGCTAGCAATTTCTGCTTTATAAACCGTGATCGACTGAGTGTACCGCCAGGTCAGCGGGCGGGTCCATCGCTCGGCGGCGGCAGTTGCTGCGGTCGTGTTAAGCTATCTTGCCGGTTCCGTTCGATCTCGCGTTGAATCTCCGTGGAACTCTTACCCAAGCGCTCGACTTCCAATTGAAGATTTTTTTCCTTCTCGAGGAATACTTCCAGTTCCAAAGATTTCTGATTTCCAGACTGGTAATAAATGTTGATCGTTTCGCGGCTATTCGAACCATCGCTGGCGCGCGCTAAAACATCGATTTGGTTTCGTCCTTCCACCACGGGCACCGCTGAGGCGAAAAATCCGTCAGCAGCGAGACGAAGCTGTGTTGCTTTCTGGCCGGTCGTCTGGTTTACGATTTGCACGTAGTCGACGCCGACCACGGAGATATTTTCGAGCACCGCAAGCGCATCTGCGGGGCGCACCACCGGCGTGTACGTGCCGCCGCTTTCTTTGGCGATACCGATAGCCGCGCGCGGGTATGAAAGAGCTTCCTCGCCTAATGCAAACACATGAACCTTGATACCCGCTTTGCCGGATAACCTTGCCGCATTGATCGTCAAACTAATGTCCTCGGGGGTCATTCTTTTGCCACCGCCGATCGGTAGCGATGGAAACCCATCGGTCAGCAGAAACTGGACTTTGATTGCGTCAGTTCGCTTCTCGCTGGACCCGAGCCCCATTAACTCGGTGATCCCCATACGAATACCTTCGACCATATTCGTGCCGCCGTAAGGACCGGCGCGAAGAATGTCAGCCAGCACGCGGCGAACCTGTTCGAAATCATGGGTCAACGGCTGCGTCAATTTCGCGCCCTCGCTGAAAGTCAACACTCCCACCCGTGTGGTTTCGGAATTGAGCTGGAGGAGCAAGCGGCGCGCGGCCGCGATCTCGGCGGCAAGGATGGAATTGCGCGGATTTCTCAAGGGCGGTCTACCGAGGCTCATCCCGCCGATGCTGATCTGCGGCATGCCAAAGCCGGAGCTTTCAGGCGGCTGATCGGCATCCCCTAAATCCGCACCGCCGTACATCGCGGTGCTGCCGGAAATATCGATCACTAAAAAAATGTCGACGTTTGCCGACCGTCCCGCGTCCCTGGCGACTTTGCCGTTGACGAAAATAGATTTCTGATCTTGGGTGATCCGGCTGCCGTCTTTGGGAGATAGGATTTGTAGTTTGGGTTCGGCCACGCCAACGCCGTCGAAACCCGCGACAACGAGGAGAACTAGATAAAGCCTAACGAACCAAACTCGTGACAGGTTCATTGTGCGACCTCGCGAATACAGCAAACGCTAACACGAATACTCTCGGCGCAAAAGAGACCGCAGGGATCGAAGAAATCTCGGTTACCACCAAAACGCTTCGCGTGCTATAATTCGATTATGTGGAAGGTGACCTGTATCCTCGCGCTTCTGTGCGTGACCAGTTGGTATGGCACGGCCAACGCACAATATGTTTTAGTTTTAAAGAACGGCCGGCAAATCAGTGTTCAGAGTTACCGCGAAGAAGGTTCGATGATCAAATTTTCCGGCCTCGGCGGCGAGATCGCGATCAGCAAAGAGCAGGTTCAAACCATTCGCCGCGCCGGAGAAGGTGACCGGCTCGGCCCGCCTAGTCTCGCCGTGGATCGGCTTCCGCCAACAATTTCACCGGAGCGCCCACCAGCGCCGACAAAATCAGCCGAAGCTAAACCTGCTAACGTAACACCCCCAGTCGAAGAACAACAGGCCAAGAAACGAGCTGAAGAAGAAAAAGCCTACCAAGACAAAGTGAAAGAGCTGACCCAAAAGCTGAAAGAAATGCGCGAGCGTTACTCTCTTATCACGCGGGGCAACAGCGGTCCCGAGCCGAGTTTCTTTACCACCGAAGAAGCGTTTAAAGGCCAGCAGGCGGATTTGATTTCACGTCTGCGAGATGCCCAGTACAAGGCACAAGGACTGCCAACCGGCAGCGCGTCTCGGTCGCCCCCTTTTTCGCTCGATGCGCCACCCGCGTATACCGAAAGAGAGAAGGAGTTGAGCGACCTGAGAGCTCGGATCAATCAAGTTGAGAATGACCGGCAGAAACTGATCGAAGAAATGAAAGCAAAGAACTTCGAGACCGGCTCGCTATTCTTGGATTAAGTCTGCCGCGGCGCGAAGTCCAAGTAGATAACTGTCCACCCCGAATCCCGCGATTTGCCCAACCGCCACTTCGGCGATAAAGGAGTGATGGCGGAACGGCTCACGCTGGTGAATATTGGAAATGTGAATCTCCACGGTGGGGATGCCTAGCGCTGAAACCGCGTCGCGCATCGCCAAGCTCGTATGAGTGTACGCTGCGGGATTGATCACGATCGCGCCGAATTTATTCGCGGCTTCTTGGATCCAGGTGACCAGCTCGCCCTCGTTGTTGGACTGACGAAACTCGATCTCGATGCCGAGTTCCCTGGCAAGCATGCGCACTTTTTGCTCAATCTGCGCCAGCGTCAACTTTCCGTAAATTTCCGGCTGCCTTTTTCCCAACAAGTTTAAGTTGGGACCATTCAGGATCAGTACCTTTTTCTTCGCCATGAAAAATGCCTTCGCGTCGCGGCAGACAATGCGTCGGAAGAGTCAAGCGCCTAACGCGTTCACAATCTCTCCAGGCGCGAGCCAGTGGAAACGTGTCTTGCCGATGCCGCAACAAATAACGAATTTGATTTTCCCGTCTGCCGCTTTTTTGTCGACTTCCATGCCCTGAATCATGCTGCGCATCGACACGCCTGAAGGCAATTCCGTCGGCAAACCCGTCTTCTTGACCAATTTGATGATCCGCTCATAGCTTTGTTGATCACAAAATCCTTGCTGCACCGACAGCGCGGCCGCTTTCACCATGCCGACACCGATCGCTTCGCCATGGAGAAATTGCTGGTAACCGGTGGCGGCTTCCAGGGCGTGCCCAATGGTATGACCAAAATTAAGCACCGCGCGCTGATCGTCCTCGCGCTCGTCGGCTTCCACGACCCTCGCCTTGATCGCGCAGGACATTAGAATAATCCGGCTGAGCACTTCGCGATCCAGCTTGACGATCCCCTCCACCTTTTCTTCCAGCAGACGGAACAGATCCGGATGTTCGATAATGCCATATTTAATCACTTCTGCGAGGCCGGCGACGAGCTCTCGGCGCGGCAGCGAGCGCAGCACGTCGACGTCGATGAGAACCAGCTTCGGTTGATAGAAAGCGCCGATCAAATTTTTGCCGCTTTCATGATTCACCGCGGTTTTGCCGCCGACACTGGAATCCACTTGCGCGAGCAACGTCGTCGGCACTTGCACGTATGGAACGCCGCGTAGATAGGTCGCCGCGGCAAAGCCGGTGAGATCTCCGATAACGCCGCCACCGAGCGCCAGCAGGCAGGACTTTCGCTCAAACCGTTCGGCGATCAAGCGATCGTAAACCGTTGTCAACGATCGCAGATTTTTATGCTCTTCTCCGTCCGGCAGGAGGATCGGCGTCACTTCGAATCCGGCGTGACGCAACGCTTCATCGATGGCGTCGAGATAGAGCTGCGCCACCGTCGGATTCGTGATCACCGCAACTTTGCCGCGCAATCCAGCTTGCTGCAATAATTCTCCCGTTCGTTCCAGGATGGCCTCGCCGACATGAATAGGATACGAACGCTCGCCGAGATTGACGGTTAGTGTTTCCATCGCGTCATTTACCCGAGCCGAGCCCGCCGAGAATTTTTTCGACAACTTGATCTATGCTTAAGTCACTGGTATCGATCGTCATATCCGCTTGCGCGTATCTCGCTTCGCGCTGCAGTAGCAGCTCTTCGAGGCGCGCCCTCCGATTGGTTCCTTTCAGGAGCGGCCGTTTGGCGGCGCTTCCAACCCTGGCGAGCAACGCGTCGACCGACGCGCTGAGGCCGATGACTACAGACTTTTCGCGCAGCAGGCTTAGATTCTCGTCGTCCATGACGATGCCGCCGCCGGTCGCGATGACCTGACCGTCTGCTTGCAACACCGCGGCGAGAGTTCGCTTTTCCAACTGGCGAAAATAAGCCTCGCCCTTTTGCGCGAAAATCTCTACCACTTTGAGTCCTTCGGCTTTTTCCAAGAGCCGGTCGAGATCAACGAAACGGCGGCGCAACTTGCGCGCCAAGTTGCGCCCGATAGCGCTCTTTCCGACCGCCATGAAACCAATGAGTGCGATGTTCTGGACCGGCGTTTTCGGCAACGGACTAGTAGTTCTTGATTTGCTCTAGATAATTCTCATAGTTGCGCCGAATTTCGCGCAAAGAATCCCCGCCGAATTTCTCCAGAAAGGCTTTCGCGATCTCGAAGGCGACAACGGATTCCCCAACCACGGCGGCGGCCGGCGCGGCGCAAACATCGGAGCGCTCAACGGACGCATCGGTAGCCTGCTTCGTCCGCAAATCCACCGAGTGCAACGGACTCATGAGAGTCGAGATCGGCTTCATCGCGACGCGGGCGACGAGCGGCGCACCGTTTGTCATGCCGCCCTCAGTGCCGCCGGAGTTGTTGCTTCCGCGGTAAAATCCGGTGGGCACAATCCTTGGCGTTCCTTCGCTGACGTCCTTGGTCGGGTCGAAGAAAATTTCATCATGGACTTGCGAGCCGCGGCGCCGCGCCATTTCGAAGCCAAGGCCAATCTCGACCCCTTTCATCGCCTGAATGCTCATCAGCGCCTGGGCCAATCGTCCGTCCAGCTTGCGATCCCATTGCGTGTGAGAGCCCAATCCGGGCGGCAAACCGATCGCCACCACTTCGAAAATACCGCCGAGAGTGTTCCCTTCTTTTTTGCATTCTTCGATTAACGCGATCATTTTTTCTTCGGCAGCACTATCGGCGGTTCGCACCGGTGACTCTTCCGAACACGCATAAATCTCGTCGAACGAAAGCTCCTGGAAATTCGCCGTGACGTTGCCGATGGAACGAATATAACCCATGATGCGAATACCGAATGGTACCAGCAATTGCTTGGCGAACGAACCGATGGCCGTGCGCGCCACGGTTTCCCGCGCGCTGGCGCGCTCCAGGATATCGCGAATATCTCTACGGTCGTATTTGAGCGCGCCATTTAAGTCGGCGTGTCCCGGACGCGGCTTGGTAACGGCAATCTTATCATCGCGGTCTTCGGGCAAGGGGGACATTTTTTTTGTCCAGTTTTTCCAGTCGCGATTCTCGATTCCCAAAGCCACTGGCGCGCCAATGGTTTCACCCCAGCGAATGCCGGAACGCACCTGGGCCTCGTCTTTCTCGATCAGCATGCGCCCGCCGCGGCCGTAGCCTTGCTGGCGGCGCCAAAGATCGTGATTGATTTTATCGATGGCGATGGCAAACCCCGCCGGCACCCCGTCGATGATCATGGTCAAACAGGGACCGTGGGACTCTCCCGCTGTCAGGTAACGGAGCATCAATAACTTTCCTAGTTTGTCAACGTTAAGATTACAGAGAGTGGTGAACCCTTGCAACCGCAACGCTCAACTAGGCCGGCCGACGTTTACAGCTGGCTCGGCTCATTATTGTTAGCGCGTGGAAGTCGATGTGATAGTTACTAGATTTTCTTGAATGAATTTCAATATCGTCGTCTGCGGATCGAAGTCAGAGCGGATGTAGTACCAATCGGAAATTCTTGTAAGTCGACCTCCACCTCCCTGATAATAAGATTCCTCGTGATCCGGCTTACCGGCAATAGCGATTACCTGCCCTTTATTCATGCCTACTGAAATCAGCCGGTCTGGATTGTTGTACGGACGCCACGCGCTCAAAGTGGGAACCTGAGCTATTTCGAAAGATTTCGAATCGTTTGCCGCTGCCGTCGTTGAAATTACCGATTGAAACACGGTGCAGATCCAAAAAATGGCGAGCGATCTTCTCATACGATGCAATTGCCACCCCAATACTCGCGACTTACGCTGTTTGACCTGCTCGTTTCTGGACACATTAAGGACCACTTTGTGAAGTTGTGGCTTGGCCTCCATCGGTCTTTTTCATCTGCTCCCGCCACAGCTGTTCGGCTGTCGGCAGGTTTGCAGAGCCCGCGGAGGCAATCCGTGGAGTGATAAATACCATCATTTCCTCAAATTGTTTCTGCCACGTATTGTTTTTGAATAGCCAACCGAAAACCGGAATATCTTTGATCCAAGGAATTCCCGATTCGTTGGTTGTATTGGAATCTTTCAAAATACCGCCAACGACGATTGTTTCGCCATCTCTGACCAGGACATTGGCAATCGCTTCACGACTGATTTCATCGAACGGGACAACCCCCGCAGCGGACGTACCGGACGACGGGCTGGCTGTGGGCGCAACGGAACTGGATTTCACTCCGATTTTCATGAGTATAAAACCGTCTGAAGACACTTGTGGCGTTACTGTAAGAGTGATGCCGGTTGGAATCTTTTCCGTAGCCACAGCGGTTCCCGCCGCTGATCCACTTCCACTTGCGATATTTGTTGAAGAGGGAAGGGCAATTCGAAGAATGCGCAGGCTCTGAATGGTGGACTCAACATTGTTAAGAGTTGCAACAGAGGGTCTCGATATCACTTTTACTAATCCTTCATTCTCTGCGGCGGTTAAAGTCGCGTTCAGATCTGTCAGGCCACCGATCCTATTTTGAAACACTGAAATTATGGGTGCCACGCCTGCCGCCGCTGTGCCCGAACTCGGCGTGAAATCACTAGTGATTGTCGCGCCGCCTCGGGTGAAATTGAATTTTGTTCCTAGGGCTCTCGCAAAGGTTGGGTTTGTCTCAATAAGGTTCGACTCGATGAGAACTTGGGGCGTACGTGTATCAAGTCTGCTTACAATACAAGTGACATCTTGCACTTCCACAGCGTTCCCACGGACGACGATAGTATTACTTCTCTTGTCCGGAACTATATCCGCACCAGACTTCACAATCTGCTTAACTCTGTCGACCAATTCTTCGGCTCTAGCGTAATTAACATTTAGGTAGACAATTTGAGGGATCTCAATACTTTTCGCCGCGTTTCGAGCATCCAATTGATTTTTTCTGTCTTGTGTTAGTCTCGCAGCCGTGGAGATCCTTATCACATTGTCAACTTCCTCCTTCGCTAATCCGTTTGTGTCGACGATCAAATCCAAAGCTTGATCCCAAGGAACTTCTACGAGACGGATCGTAAGCTTTTTATTTACATCGTCCGTTACTAGAATATTTTTATCAGCCACCTGCCCAAGAAGCCTAAAAACGTTCTTAATATCGGCGTCTTTGAATTCAAGCGAGATTTTCTGCCCGGTGTATTTCTTTTCCGCGGTCGATAGCCCCTCAGGCCCCAAGGTCGGGCTTTTTACTTCCCCAATAGAGGGGCATGTCGGGCCGCCTGCGATAAGTTCCGTCCGTTTTCCATCCTTCACCAACGTGAGATTTTTTTTTGCCGTTGCATTAGGGTCCCTTGATCCAACCACGATTCTTAACCCGCCGTCTTCCGGTGAAATTGTATAAGCAGGGACTGTCGCCGCGGCGATCTCCAAAACGAGACGTAGGTTGTTCTCGTTCGCATTCAGCCTTAACGTCGACACAATACCGGTATCTATCCGGAATGCGTCTGCTAACGCCGTTGTCTTTGTGTCGTTTAAAATATCCAATACGATCCGTGCGGGTTGGGGCA
>WNGO01000867.1_pt1 | contig 21057 bp, 17 predicted proteins | sample 5400511 | NCBI WGS metagenome assembly WNGO01 (sample SAMN13153380, study PRJNA577476) | soil metagenome | isolation source: 20 cm soil or saprolite under Garry oak tree replicate 2 | place: USA:California | collected 2016-06-15 | reverse complement strand
GGCCCGTCGCCGCGCCGCCGCGCTTGTCGGGCGAGCGCACGAAAATTCTGCGTGATGCCTACGCCAAGACGATGAAGGACCCGGAACTTCTAGCTGAGGCGGCTAAACGCGGCTGGGATGTCGATCCGCTCACCGGCGCCGAACTAGAGTCCCTCGCGAAAGACGTCATCGTTCAACCGAAAGAAGTGATCGAGCGGATGAAGTGGGTGCTGGGGAACTGAACATTGGAGTGATGGAGTGATGGGAACTCGGTTCAAAAGTTCAAGGGTTCAAACGTTCAAGGTATTCGGCCTCTTTATCCTCTCCGTCGTTGAACTTTTGAACCCTTTGAACCTTGAACAAACATTCGCGCAAGCGAATTTCTATCAAGGCAAAACCATACGGATCATCGTCGGCAACCTACCCGGCGATACCCACGATCTTTTCGCGCGCGCTTACTCGCGCAGCATGGGGAAACATATTCCCGGCAACCCCGCGATCATAGTGCAAAACATGCCCGGTGCAGGAGGCATGATCGCGGCGAATCATGTCTACAACGTCGCCAAACCCGATGGCTTGACGCTGGGTTCACATTCGCCGGCGCTCTACTACGCGCAACTCATTGGCAGCAAAGAAGCCAAATTCAATTGGCCGAAGTTTAATTTTATCGGCTCACCGGAGCGCAACGGTCACCTGTTGTTCATGCGCGCCGACTCGCCGTACAAGACGCTGGACGATGTGCGCAAGGCCAAAGAACCGCCCCGCTGCGCGGCCACGGGCGTGGGCACCAGCGGCCATGATGTGCCCAAACTTTTCGATGAGATGGTTGGACTAAAATTCAATCTGATCACGGGCTACCCCGGCGGCGCGGAAATGGATTTAGCCATCGAAAGAGGCGAAGCGCAATGCCGCGCCATCACCGTCGCGGCATTTTTTGCACGCGAGCCGTTTCTCACCTGGTATAAAACCGGCTTCGTGCGCATTCTATTGCAAACCTCCCGGCAGCGAAATCCGAAAATTCCCGACGTGCCGACGCTTTTCGAATTGATGGAGCAATACAAAACGCCGGAGATCAAACGCCGCCAGACGCTGGTCTATTTGGGTGTCGGTGGCTTCGGCGCCTGGCCAATCTTGGCAACGCCGGGGATACCCGCGGAACGCGTAGCCATTCTTCGCGAAGGGTTCACCAAAACGATGAAAGATGCCGATTTTTTAGCGGAGGCAAAAAGAGCCGGCTGGGAAATCAGACCGACCAGCGGCGAGGACTTGCAAGCTCTGGCGAAAGAAGTCATCGAGCAACCGCCGGAAGTGATCGAGTGGTTGAAGCAACTACTAGCGAAATGATCCGGCGAAAGCGAGGGTTGTCATAGCACAACGATCGCGATTGGCGTGGTTAGGCTCGTTCAAATGTTCAAGCGTTCAAGATGCTCGCGCTATCCGTCTTATTTCTTCTTGAACTTTTGAACCCGTTGAACCTTGAACGGTTATTCGCGCAGTACCACACCGGGCTTGCCGGCTGAGCGAATCAAACTGCTGCGCGAGGCGCATTGGCGGATGTTCACAGATCCGGAATGTCAGGAGGACATTTTTCTAAAAAGGCTGGAATGCGCGGCCGGTCAACGGCGAGGATTCGGCGGCACTGGCAAAGAAGTCGTCAATCAATCGCCGGAGATCGCTGCGGAACTGAAACGAAATTCGCGTCAATAAAATACCTCAACAGGCTCAGCTGGAAATTCGAAATTCGCTGCGAATCCGTTTGACCGCAATTACAATCTGCGGTAATGAGCAGATTCTCAGACTTAAACGAGAGCGCAGGAGACACGAATGTCGGAAGCGTCCAACATGCTCAATGCATTCATCAGCGGGTTTTGGCAAACCGTTGCGTGGCCCGCGTTCGGTTACATGCTATTGGGCATCATCATCGGTTTCTATCTCTGCGTTCGCGTTTCTCCTCGGCATGCTTGCCGTTACCGGAACCACGGGCGATCTCACCTCCATTCTTTTCGGAATTCCCGGCGAGGGATCTTCGGCCGCCCTCATTCTAGACGGGTATCCCATGTCTAAAAACGGTGAGGCCGGTCGAGCCCTCGGCGCTGCGATCATGAGCTCTCTCGTCGGCTCGGTGATAGGGGCTCTTTCCCTCGCCGTGTCCATCCCGATCGTGCGCCCGCTCGTTTTACTCTTCGGCTCGCCGGAATTATTCATCATCGCGATCATGGGCATCACGTTCATCGGTACTCTCGCCGGCCCGTCGCTCATCAAGGGGCTGCTTGCCGGCGGTATCGGCTTGATGCTTGCGGCCATCGGCGTCGACCCGCAAACCGGCTCATTACGTTATACGTTCGGGAGCCTTTACCTGTGGGATCGTCTCGATCTCATTCCCGTCGTCGTCGGCATGTTCGCGATCCCTGAGATCGTCGATCTCGCGGTTCGCGGCACCAGCATCGCCAGCGGCAAACAGGAGAAACTCTCTGGCGTCTTAGAAGGCTGCAAGGATACCTTCCGACACTGGTGGCTGGTCGTACGTTGCAGCCTGATCGGCGTCTACTTCGGTATTTTGCCGGTGTTAGGCGCGAACGTTGCCCAGTGGATCTCTTATGCGCACGCCGTACAGGGACTAAAGGACAAATCCCGTGCTGGTAAAGGCGCAGTGGAAGGCGTCCTCGGTCCCGGCTGCGCCAACAACGCAACGCGCGGCGGAGATCTCATTCCAACTCTTGCCTTCGGTATCCCTGGCAGCGGCAGCATGGCATTACTCCTCGGCGCCATGTTGATCGTCGGACTGAACCCGGGTCCGGAAATGCTCAAATCGCGTCTCGACGTGACCTTCTCCATGGTGTGGGTGCTGATTCTGTCAAACATCATCGTCGCTGGCCTTTGTTTTCTGATATTGAATCATCTGGCTGCTCTGACTTTTGTTCGGGGCACTTTATTGATTCCGTTTCTGCTGTTTCTCGTCTTCATCGGCTCGTTTACCGCCAACAACGATCTCGCTGATATCATGGTCACGTTGCTTTTCGGCTTCATCGGTTACTTCATGATCAAGTTCGGATGGCCCAGGCCGCCGCTAGTCCTCGGGCTCACCCTCGGGAAGATCGCCGAGAATTATTTATGGATCTCCACCGCCGCCTATGGCGCGAAGTGGCTCCTCTTCCCGACGGTGTTGGGACTCATCGCCGTGACGATCTTCACCGTCGCGTTTCCGACGATCAAAGAACGCATGGGCAAAGCGAAGTACGAACGACCGGAAGACGCGATGTAAACTCGCGTCGCGCCGTTTCGGGTTCCAAGGCGCGGGCCTCGCATTGATGTGGGTTCGAAATTCAAGGTTAAGGGACTCAACCCCCGCTCAAATTGTTCTTCCTCGCTGAATTATTTCTCCTCATATCGCCGCGTCGCATCAGAGTTCCCGTTTTCCGATTAAACTGGGAACGCGAAATCCGAAACCGCTCGTCAGCAGTTGACAGCCAGTCACTTTAGGTGGGATAAGCAATTAATTTAAGTGCCCAAAGAGAGGAGATCAGCTTATGGTTCACGATTTGGTGATCAAGAACGGCACAGTGGTCGATGGCACCGGCGGCGCCGCATTTGCCGCAGATGTAGCCGTCGACGGCGAGAAAATTTCCGCTATTGGAACAAATTTAGGTTCGGGAAAGAAAGAAATTGACGCCAAGGGGCATGTCGTCGCGCCGGGATTCATCGACTCCCACACGCACATGGACGCCTTCGTCGTGCAGTATCCCAACGGCAACCCGGTGGTCAATTACGGTGTGACGAGCATCGTCATCGGCGACTGCGGCGCGTCGTGCGCGCCGGTACCGCCGAAACCGGAGCCGCGCCAAGTCCTGGTGCAATACCTGCGGCGCGTTTTAGACAAATACGTGGACGACAAAGACTGGCGCTGGAACACCTTCGGCGAATATTTGAATTATCTCGAAGGCAGAGTGGCGATCAATTGTCTCCCGCTCATGCCCCATTCGCCGGTCCGCCTGACGGTCATGGGTGAAGCGGCCTACAGCCGCGAAGCGACACCCGAAGAGCTCGATACCATGAAAAAAATGGTGCGCGAAGGCATGGAGCTGGGCGCCATCGGTTTTTCCACGAGCCCGCGCGGCGGTCCCGCCATTCACGCCGGTACTCCGAGCACGTTTGCAACGCACCACGAAATCGTCGAGCTGGCCAACGTCACCGACGAATACAACGGCTGCTTCCAGTTTAACGGTTTCCAGATGGTGCTCCAGCCGGAATCCGGCGTCCCCGAGATGCTCACCAAGATTCACGGTTTGCAGATCGGCAATGAATTCCGCGTACGCCCCGGCGCCAAAGCCGCGGGTATGAAATCGATCCAGTATATGGAAGAGGCGCAGCAACGCGGCCAGGACATTCACGGCGTCGTCATCCCCTATCAACATATCCGCCGCTTCGATTTCGACGACTGCTTTGTCTTCAACGGCCTGCCGACTTGGGAAGCGATCAAGAACTCCAGCGACATCAAGACCAAGCTCAAAGACAAGGAGATCCGCCGAAAAATCGAACAAGAGCGTATCGCCTGCGAAGGCAAACTGGAATTTCCCGAGTGGCATGGTTGGGACCGCGTCGTTTTCGAACATCTGCAGAAGCCCGAGTTGAAAAAGTTGGAGCTCAAGAACGTCGAAGAGATCGCACGCCTTACGGAAAAATCTCCGGTGGACGCGTTCTTCGATACCTGGTTGGAAGACAATTTAAGCTCGCGCATCTGCTACCACGGCTTAGCCAACGCTCACCCGGAGTTGCTCGCTAAAATGATCAAGTCCGACACCAGCCTCATCGGCACCGACGTGGGCGCGCACCTGGATCGTTTCTTCTGGCATGGTGCGCCGACCAAAATCCTCGGCTACTGGCGCCGCGAAAAGAATCTGTTCAGCCTGGAAGAAGCGGTGCATAAACTCACGGGGTTTCCGGCTAAGAGATTGCGGCTGAACCGCGGCATGCTGAAAGAAGGGATGCCCGCCGACGTGACGGTGTTCGACGCCGACAAGATCGACGATCTGGTCAGCAAGAAATTGCCTGATATGGTCGATGCCCAGGAAGTGCGCCGCCATCCGCCGGGAATGAAAGCCGTCGTCGTGAACGGCGCCACCGTCGTCGAAGACGGCCAGTGCCATGATGTTTTCCCAGGTAAGGTAAGGCGCCAGCAGCTTTGCATCACCCACTAATCGGATCGCGAAAGACCTCGTCCTTATCTCCGTTTTGACATTTCCGCCTCTCACTCTCACCCTCTCCCTCTGGGAGAGGGTTGGGTGAGAGTACAGACCGGTAACATCGTTTACAAAACAAACCGGGCACATGGTTTCCTTCCACGGCATCGGGAAGCTCCTCCTTGCCGATGCACTGTAAACCATGTGCCCAGTTTAAATGTAAACTATCTCCGGCTTGCACATGAGGGCGCGAGCTGGTTGAATTAATTTTTGAAAGAAGGAACCGCATGAATACCTGTGCGATCGACGTTCACCATCATTACGTGCCCAACAGCCTCCTCGAAGAAGCCAAGAAAAACGGTAAACATCTGGGTGTCGAGCTGGTCGAGAAGGACGGACAAAAATCACTCTCCTTTGCCGGCGGCCCGCCGTTTGTGCTTCATCCCGAGCTTCCGGCAATCGATGAGCGACTTAAAATGATGGCGGACTCCAAGCTCGCCATGGCCGCGCTGGAAGCGCATACCGCTACACTCGGCTACAGGCTGACCGCAGAGCAAGGCGAAAACTGGTGCAACGTTTACAACGACGGCATCAACGAGCTGGTCAAGCGCTATCCCGACCGCTTCGTCGGCATGGCGTCGGTTCCCTTGCAGGATCCGGCGCGCGCGGCCAAAGTCTTGGAACGCGCCGTGCGCGATTTGAATTTTCGCGGCGGTTACATCGGCACCAATGTAAACGGCACCTACTACGGCACGACGGATTTCGATCCCTTTTGGGCCAAGGCACAGGAGCTCGACGTGATGGTCGTCATGCACCCGGAAGACGTCGCCGGCGCCGACAAGATGAATCCGTATGGCTTAAAATTAATTTGCGGCAATCCGGCCGATAGCGCGCTGTGCTTTGGCTACATGACCTACAGCGGCATTTTCGATCGCTTTCCGAATTTGAAGCTGTGTATTCTCCACGGCGGCGGCTTTTTTCCCTACCATCTCGGTCGTTTCGATCGCGGCTGGGAAGTGCGCGCCGGCGCGCGTGCGGCAAAAGCCCAGATGGCGCCGAGCGCGTACTTAAAAAACATTTACTATGACGACATGATCTATCGACTGGACACGATCAAATATCTGATCGGCCTCGGCGGCGTCGACCACATTATGGTTGGCACTGATTATCCGTACGACCTCGGCGATTGGGATGCGGCCAAAAAGGTCGAGCAGCTGGATATCGCAGAGGCGGACAAACTGCTGATGCTCGAAGGAAACGCCAAGCGATTGTTGAGAATCAAATAGCAAAAAACGCTGAGTGAAAAAATAAAAAGGGCGGCGACGCGACGTTCACGCCTGCCCTTTTATTTGGCCGGGAATTTCTAGTTGCCGACTCGGGTGGCGCGAAACTTAGCGTCTCTACCCTTGATTCTCGCGATGCCGTCGATCACGCCGCCGTCGACGCGCCCGGTGAATTGAGTCTCCCTGCTGCCGAAAAATATTTCTTCGCCGCGCATCCTTCCAGCAACCGGCGCCGCTCCGTGGGCATCCTTCAGCGTCCCACTAAACGTCTGATAAGTTTGCTTCAGGGTTAATTCACCCTGCGGCAGCTTCCAAATTCCCGCTATGTTCGCGGGCACGATCCACAACCGAGCCGTGCACCATCGCTCGCAGTTCCCCGTGGCCATCGATGTTCGATCGGCGTTCCAATCGCCAATCGCAAACGTATTGGCAACGATGCGCGCGCCGGCTCGTAAGCTGAGCAGCTTCGGTCGCAGCCGGATATTCATCTCCGGGGTCAGAAACAACACGATCACCGTAGCTTTCGAAAAGTCGCTGACAAAGACATCCGCCTTCTCAAATGTCGCTTTGTCGCTTACGCCTTCCTTCGCCGCATTGCGCTTGGAAAGGTCGACCAAATCCGCATCGTATTCGATGCCGTGGGCGCGCGCGCCGCGCTTGGCGGCCGCGATCACGTTGCGTCCGTCGCCGGAGCCAAGATCGATGACGTAGTCGTCAGGCGTCACACCAGCCATGTCGAGCAGCTTCTCGACCATTCCCGTCGAGCTCGGCAGCCATACGATATCTTTGCCGGGCTGCCCGGATTTCGGCGCATAGTTGTCTTTCGAGGGCTGCGCATCGACGCGCGTGACGGCAACTAGAGAAATCAGCGGTAGAATCAAGAATCCGTGGAGTAAAAAGTGAATCACTTGTGATTTATCACGAGAAATCAATTCATGGCTGCGGGAACAGCCACGCACGCGTGCGCAATGGGTTCCTTGTCCATTCACCGTCCGGCCCGCGTCGCCTTCCAACTCCCGCCCGAACTAATCGTCCCTTCCATGCCGGCGGAACTCACTCGTCCCGTGTAGAGAGAGCCGCCGGCGTTAAACGTGACCTGATCGCCGTTGAGCTTGCCGTTGGCGATCGGTATGGTATTGCCGCCGCGTTTCAGCGAGCCGGATATCATTTGATAAGTTTGTTTGAGCGCGAGCTCACCGTCAGGAAGTTGCCAGGTTCCTTCCACCTTCGCCGGCACGATCCAAAGATACGCCGTGCAGTAGGAAGTACATCCATCCTTGACGACAACGGTATCGTCCTCCGACCAATCACCCATAGTAAACGAGTTTGATACAATCCGCGTTCCCGGCTTGAGGTTCAAAATTTTTGGCCGAAGTTTAAGATTAATATCAGGCAACAAGAACATGGTGATGACCGTCGCCTGAGAAAAATCACTCTCGAAAAGATCCGCTTTGACAAAACTGGCTTTGTCGGTGACGCCTTCTTTCGCCGCGTTGCGCTTCGACAACTCGACCATATCCGGATTGTATTCCATGCCGAGCGCTTTGGCGCCGCGTTTCGCTGCGGTAATCACCGTTCGTCCGTCGCCCGAACCGAGATCGATCACGTAATCCTTTGCCGTCACTTTCCCCATATCGAGCATCTTGTCGACCAGCGACTGCGGTGTCGGCACCCAGATCACATCTTTCCCTTCCTGCCCGACCTGCGGCTGATACTCGCCTTTACTCGACTGTGCTTGCGCGCAGGCGCTCGCGAAGACAATTGAAAGACACAACGCCAACGACGATCTACGAAAATAGAACCATGCGGTCATGACATTCCTCCGAGCTTGAAATGGGTAACCGAAGAGTCGCACGCGAGAAAAAAAATGTCCAGACCGTGCCGGCACGAAAAAAATACAGCGGCCCCAGCGATTTGCCCCACCGTCGCGTCGATGATACAGACAATCAAACGAACTGCACCGACAAAGCCGTCCTCACTCAACTACGGACAAATATCTGGAGGCAAGGTCCATGCGGCAAAGATCCGATTACCCGACTTTTTCCGAAGCGGAAATCCAAAGACGGCACAAAACCGTTTACGGCTTGATGGAGCAGGAAGGGGTAGACGCGCTGCTTTTTTACGGCAGCGGACGCTATGCGTCCGACATCTATTGGCTGAGCGACTGGCCAAGCAGCCGCGAAGCCTATTTGCTCATGCAGACTGGCAAACAGCCGGTGATTCTGATGCAGCTCTTCAACCACTACCCGATGGCGCGGGTGATGTCGTGGGTCAAAGACGTGCGCTGGGCCGGCGCGAATACGATCCACAGCGTCGTCGAGCTGTTTGGCGAGCGCGGGTTGGAATCGAAAAAGATCGGCTTGATCGGCTCGATCTCTTATCAAGCTTACAACCAGTTGCGCGAGAATTATCCGTCGGCTTCGTTCGTCGATTTAGGTGGAAAATTGCGCATGATGCGGACGGTCAAAAGCGCCGAGGAGATCGAGCGGATCCAGCTGGCGTCGAAGCTCACCGACCAGTCGATCCAGGCGATGGCGGAGGGACTCAAGGCCGGCATGCGCGAGGATGAAATCCCCGCGATCATTGAGCCGGTGTATCTCAAGGCCGGCGGCTACGCGGGCATTCACTTCATGAGCAGCATGCCCATGCGCGAGCCGGATTTTCCCGTGCCGTCGCAGTTTCACTCCAGTCGTAAGCTGCATAAAGGCGACGCGTTGATCACTGAAATCAGCGGCGCCTACTCCGGCTACAGCGGACAAATTCATCGGACTTTTTCCATCGGCGAAGGGCCGACGCCGGAATGGCAGAAAATGCATGACGCGGCCATGGAGGCATTTGAAATTCTATCCAAGGTGATTAAAGACGGCGCGACCACGACCGAAGCCGAGGAAGCAGCAGAAATCATTCACCGGCGCGGCTATAGCACGTACGATGATCTGGTGCATGGCGTCAATCAGTATCCACCGATCTTCCAGACCAAGACGCGCAAGCGCCATGATTCCAAAGAAATCGTCTTCCGCGAGAACATGGTGATCGTCATTCAACCCAACCTCATGACCTATGACGAAAAGATGGGTCTGCAATTCGGCGAGACGCTGGTGGTGAAGAAAACCGACTGCGAGTCCCTGAACGCGTATCCACGGCAATGGATAACCTGCGGCCTCTAGGGGCGCGATGCATCGCGCCCTCCGGCTATCCCCCTGCGGCTACCTCTCGATTTCCCGAATGATCGCTTCACCGAATTTCTTCGTCGACGCACTGCCGCCGAGATCGGCAGTCATCACCTCGCCGCGCGTCAGCACGCGCTCCAGCGCGAGGGAAATTCTGTCGGCGGCGGCCTTTTCGGAAATATGGCGCAGCATCATCGCCGCCGCCAGAATCATGGCGGCTGGGTTCGCTATGTTCTTGCCTTTGATATCCGGCGCGCTGCCGTGGACGGTTTCAAATAGGGCATGGCGGTCGCCGAGATTCGCTCCGGGCACGACGCCGAGGCCGCCGACCAGTCCTGCGGCTAGATCGGACAGGATGTCGCCGTAAAGATTCTCCATCAGTAGAACGTCGAATTGCCATGGATTAATGACCAGTTGCATGCAAGCGTTGTCGACGATCACATCGCCGAAGCCGATTGATTTATACCCCTTCGATACTTTTCTGGCGCAATCCAAGAACAGCCCGTCGCTGAGCTTCATAATGTTCGCTTTGTGCACTGCGGCGATTTTTTTTCGCCCGTTGCGGCGCGCGTAGTCAAAGGCGAACTTGCTGATTTTAGTGCACGCGCGCTCCGTCATGATCTTCAAACTTTCGACCACGCCCGGAATGACTTCATGCTCGATGCCCGAGTAAAGCCCTTCGGTGTTTTCTCGCACGACAATGAGATCGATACTCTGATAACGCGCCTTCACCCCCGGAAGGTTCTTGATCGGACGCAGGTTGGCGTAGAGATTGAACGTTTGGCGCAGCGCCACGTTGACGCTCGTAAAACCTTCGCCCACCGGCGTCGTTACCGGTCCTTTGAGCGCGATGCGGTTCCTTTCAAATGAGTCCAGCAGCAGTTTCGGGATCGTCGTGCCGTGCTTTTTGAGCGCTTCCGCTCCCGCCAAATGAGTTTCCCAGTCGACCGTCACGCCCGCCGCTTTTACGATTGCCAGAGTCGGCTTGGTGACTTCCGGACCGATTCCATCACCGGGAATCAAGGTGATCTTATGCTTCATTGATGAGTTCCTCTCTCAAGGCCGGCCGCGCATATTTTTACACACTATCATAGCAGCCCGTGTCGGTTTTGATAGCTCTCACGTTGTCAAAAGCATCAAGCGTCCGAGCGTTCGGCGACGGCGCTCAGACGGTCATGATCGCAATCAGTGCTCACGCTACGCCGGGTTGCCAAAGCGAGATTAATCCGGTGAAATAATCTTGCATGCCCGTTACGCACCATGGCCGCCTGAAACGTTTCATACAGAACTGGATTCCGTTCCTCGTTTGGGCATCGCTCATTTTTGCCTTTTCCACCGACGCGTTTTCCAGCGACAACACCGCGGGAATCCTTGAACCGATATTGCGCAACGTCTTCCCGCAGCTCGCGGCGCGCGATATCGGGCGGATTCATTCACTGATACGAAAATTCGGCCACTTCAGCGAATATTTTCTCTTTGCCCGATTACTGATGCGCGCCTTGCGTAGCGAAATCGGCGCTTCGAGAACTTTGCGACAACATGCTCTGACCATTCTTATGACGATACTGTACGCCACCAGCGATGAGTTGCATCAGGCATTCGTTCCGAGTCGTACCGCTAGCGCTCTCGATGTCCTCATCGACTCGATCGGCGGAATTTGCGGCATCTTGTCATCCTACTGGCGAGACTGCCGCACCAAGGCACCCTAAAACGCTGCTTCTCGCCGCCGATCCTATTGAAAACAAAAAAAACTTGACAAGCCAGGTGCAAATCGCGAGGATATTGGGAATCAAATCTCGAAGTTTCGACCAAGGATGAATAAATTGCCCCTTAAATTGGGTTCTTCCGCAGAACTTTCCCGCGCCGTTCTTTTTCTCACGTGGGTGTTGGCATTCTCCGGATGTTCGATGTCGGACACGCCAGCGCCGAAGCTTTTCTCATCGCCGGAGTCTCTGAGCAATACCGCCCCTCCGGCACATTCACCTTCGGCGCTGGAAGCAATTAGCCGCGGCGTCGCCGCGGTGACGCCGCCGGGCGCCGCGCTCAAAGACGTCTATTATCAATTCGACAGCGTTGACCTGGAAGCCGACGCTCAGGAAGTTCTAAAGAAAAACGCCGAGTGGATGAAGACGCATCCAAAAACACGAGTGGAAGTCGAGGGCCACTGCGATGATGTCGGGTCGGCGGAATATAACCTCGCGCTGGGCGCGAAGCGGGCTCAAGTCGCGAAGGATTTTCTGGTAAACCAAGGGGTCGCCACGGAGCGCCTGGTGACCATCAGTTATGGCAAAGAGGCGCCCGCCTGTTTCGAGCAGACCGAAGAGTGCCGCGTAAAAAACCGCCGCGCGCGATTTGTCATGTTCACCGAAGTGCCGACGTCGTAGACGCCACTGGCCGGGTCGCTTAACCGACAAAAACGAATTGGGCGGACACGCAGGTCCGCCCCTAGGTTGCACCCTCTATGCGCTTAAAATTTTACTTTTATTCATAGCCAATGGCCGTCACGATCGGCGTTGACGCCGCTTGTTTCGCCGGCCCAAAGCCCGCCAACAGACAAAGAATTACCGATGCGATGATCGACAGCGCCGCAACTCCGTACGGATAGTAAAACTGAAACGTCCAGCCGGTGAGCTCCTTGGTATTGTAAACCACGTGGTGATACGCCATCAGGGTGCCGGCAAATAAGCCGAGCAGGCCGCCGATCAGTCCCATCCAGCCCGCTTCCATCATGACGATCCGGCGCACTTGCTCTTGGGTCGCGCCGATCGCGCGCAACACGCCGATCTCGCGCGTGCGATCGAGGATGGACGCCAGCAGCGTATTGATCACGCTGAAGATGGCCACAACGATCGCGACGATTTCCACGGCGTAGTTGACCACGAAGGATTGTTCCATGATGCGAACCACCGATTCTCTCAGCTCGCGGTGCGTGCTGATGAAGAGCTGATACGGCTCGCCGTATCGTTCTTTGATCGTTTGGATGATCGCCTGCTGATCTGCGTGCGGTTCCAACCACAGGTCGAACGCGTCGAGCAAGTCCTCCCGCCAATATTTTTTGTACAGCGCGCGGTCGAGCAACACGCTGCCGGAGTCCGATGAATAGTCGATATACACGCCGATGACTTTAAAAGTGGTCAATCCCGACGGCGTGATCAACTCGACGGTATCGTTCGCGCCTTTACCGAACTTGCTCTGAAAACTTTCGCTGATGATAACGCCCTTTCCTTCGCCCATTTCGCGCAAGGCTTCAGCACTATCGCCAGTCACCATCGGCAGATTGCGCACCCGCGCGGAATCCCGCGCGGAAAAAGACTCAATGAGGATCGGCTTTCCCTGGTAGCTGGAACGGATCAGGCGATAGAGATCGATGATTTTAATCCCCGGGATCTTGCCGAGCTCCGGCAGCAGATCTTCCCTTAGCGGAACATTTCGCGGTCCTGCTGTGCGCGCGCCCGAGCTAACGATCAAATCTGCCGTCACCATTTGATCGACCCAGGCGAGCAAAGAACCTCTCACACTGTTAACGAAGGCGGCAATGGTAAAAATGGCCGCGAGACTGATGACCATCGTCGCCACGGTGATCCCGGAGCGCAAAGGATTGCGGCGCAAGCTGTCCGACGCCAAGCGGGCTTCAATCCTGCCAAAACCAGGCATGCGCAGGTTGGACCGCCAAAACCATCCCACGGTGGCACTGATGATTGCCGGGCAAAAGGCTGCTAAGGCGAGGAGAAAAACCAGCATACCAATGACGCCGACACTGAAGCGCTCGACCGAGCCGTCCACCGACGGCGCGACGAGCAAGAGGATCGGCGAGATCACCAGGCAGAGTAAGCCAAAACGATTGGCCCAAGATGTGGTTCGACGGCCAGCCGGTTGCCACGCCGCTTGCCTGGCATTCTCCAGCGGGCTCACGCGCATGGCTTGCCACGCCGGTTGCAGCGCCGCGAGCAACGCCACGGCAACCCCGCTGCCAAGCGCGAGGGCCAATTCACGCATCGTGAAATTGCCGGCGACGAGATCGACCAATGAAAACAAATTTCCAACCGTTTCACCGACGGCAACCAACGCGGCCCGCGCAAGCAGCCAACCGAGGACCGCGCCGGCCAACGAGCCCGCGAGCGCCAAGATCAGCGCTTCGGTGAGAATCAGCCGCAGCAGCTCGCTCCGCTTCATGCCCAGGCAGCGCAGCGCGCCGATCTCTTTCTTGCGCTGGATTACGGAGACCGAGACCGTGTTGTAAATGAGAAAAAAGCCGACGAAAAGCGCGATCAAACTGACAAAAAACAATCCCACGCGAAACGACGTCAATAAAAGCTCGATCTGCTCGCCGCGCTTGCGCGGCCGCTCGACTTCAGCTGCGCCTTTCAGCCGCTCGCGCAGCCGTTGCTGGACGGATTCGATCTTTTCGCCTTCCTCGACGGTCAGATCGACGATATCGAGCTTGCCTTCTTTGCCAAAAGTCTGCTGCGCCGCCGGCAGATCCATCAGCGCGAAGCTGCCGCCGAAAACTTTCGCGGTTCCCTGTTCTTTCAAAAGCGCGCGAACCGTAAATTTGCGCCTGCCCTGGCTGGTGAGCAACGTCACGCTGGCGCCCACCGGCAGATTCAGTCGGCGCGAGAAGGATTCCGTCAGCGCGATCGAATCCGGTTGAGCGATAAAATCAAGCGCCTGATCGAAGCCAAACTGCGTCCCGGAGAATTGATGGTCGCGAATAGCAAAGTCGGTCAGCAAATCGACGCCATAAACGTAGAGCCGTTCGCCCGGTGCTCCGGCGACGGGCGAGAATCCTTCAACCGCCGCCGCAGCATCGCGGACGCCCGTCGTGTCGCGAATAAGCGGAAACAAAGACTCCGCGACACCACTCTCACCATTGGCGACCTGCAAAACGGCTTTACCGGCGATTTGATCGATCGTCGATTGAAAAGAGGTCGTCAAGGATCGATTGACGACCGCGATGGCCACGATTACGGCGACGCCGAGGGCGATACCGAAAAAAGTCAGCGCAGAGCGCAGCCGGTGGCGCTTCACATGCCGCCAGGAGATCGTGGATAATAAGCGCACCATCACGAAGTTTCCGTTTCCACGCGACCGTCCCGTAGAAATATCTTCCTATCGCCGTAGCGTGCGGCCTCGTGACTGTGCGTCACCATGATCACCGTACAACCGTCTTCCTGGTTGATCTGCTTGAGTAGCGCCAGAATCGCATCGCCGTTTTTCGAATCCAGATTGCCTGTGGGCTCGTCGGCGAGAAGGATCGGCGGATTGAACGCCAGCGCCCGCGCTACGGCGACGCGTTGGATTTCGCCGCCGGAGAGTTCGTCCGGGAGATGATTTTGCCGATTCTGCAAACCGATCTTGGTCAGAAGAGCTTGCGCCCGGTGACTTGCTTCGCCGTTGGATCGGCCATCGAGAACCAGAGGAAGCGCGACATTTTCCAAAGCGCTCAAGGTCGGCAGCAGATTAAAAAATTGAAACACGAAGCCGATCTTTTGGCGTCGAAACAGCGTCACGTGATCGTCCGCCATCTGGCCGATCAGCCGGCCGTCGACAAGAAGATCACCGCTGGTCGGTCGATCCAAGCCGCCGATCAGATGCAAGAGGGTACTTTTGCCGGAGCCGCTCGGCCCCATGATCGCGGCAAAGGCGCCTTTGGGAATATCCAATGAAACACCCGCCAGGGCGGTGATCTCGCTTTCGCCTTGCCGGTAGGTTTTACAAACTTCGATGCAGCGGATCATGCAGGGGCGAGGTCAGCAGATAAAATGGATGGTCGGCGGATCGATCGCGACGGCCGCGCCGCTTTGCTGGTTGGCGTCGAGCTCTGCGAGATTTTCTTTGACGGCTTGGACCAAAGCATCGACGCTGATGCCAAAATGAATCGGCCCAAAAGGCTCGAGCTTCTCGAGACCCATGCGCCACAGTTTGAGCGCTCCGACGGGCACTCCCTGCTCCAATTTAAAATAACCGGCGGCAACCTGAATAATCCCCTGATAAAATTTCCGATCCTCACCATGATCTTCGAGCCAAATCTCTTCGAGAGTTTCGTGGCACTCAAAAAACAGCCGCTCGTTGAATTCCTGAATTCCCTTCAAAAAACGCGGATCGTCTTGAGGTTCCATGACCGGCCTATTGCCTCACAAAGGTCCCAAAGCTCACAAACAATATAACCGGAGCCCTTTGTGTTGCCTGTGTGCTTTGTGGTTAATTTCTCTTAGCATTGTCCGTTGATTAAGTTCGAATGACCCAGACTAACGCGAAAAACTCGGTCACGCTAGCCATTGATGCGCTTTCCTATGGCGCTTACGGGATTGGCCACCTGTCAGGCAAAGCGGTGATGATCCCGCACACGGCGCCCGGCGATACCGTCGAAGTGCGCATCGTCGAATCCAAGGAGCGCTACGATATCGGCGAAGCGATTCGCGTGCTCGCGCCTTCGCTGCTCCGGCAAAATCCTCCTTGTCCCTACGTCGGCACTTGTGGCGGCTGCTCATGGCAACATTTACGTTACGACGCGCAGTTGCAAGCCAAACAACAAAGCGTCGTCGACGCCTTGCGTCGTATCGGCAAGCTGGGAGATTTCGACCTCACACCGATCATTCCGTCAAGTGAAGAATTCTATTATCGCCGGCGCATTCGACTACAGATCGGCGTGAACCGAACGCTTGGTTTTTACGGCACGGCCTCTCACCAACTGGTAGAAATCGACTCGTGCCTGATCGCCGACGATCGTTTAAACCGCGCGCTCGCTTCGATACGCCGTTGGGTCCGCGCACTGGCGACGCCGCTCGAGTACATCGAGATCGTCGCCGGCGATGAGCCTGAAGAAATCGTTGCGGTCGCGCGCGCGATCGGTCCGTTTGCAACCCGCGATGAGCCGGCGTGCGCAACCTTGGCAGGCGAAGCCGAACAAATTCGCGGCTTGATTGTCGCTGGCCCCGACTGGCGCAGAGTTTGGGGCAAGCCGACGATCAGGGTGAATTTGTTAGCTGACCTTTCGCTATCGCTAGACGCGGACGTCTTTACGCAAGTGAACTCGCAAGGAAATCGTCGCATCCTCAATATGCTGCTCGCCGCCGGAGACTTTCAAAGCAATGACCGCGTGCTCGAACTGTACTGCGGCGGTGGTAATTTTACTTTGCCCATCGCACGGCAAACCAAGGAAATCGTTGCCGTCGAAGGTTACCAGTCGGCGATCGCCAACGGTAAGCTCAACGCGCAAAAAAACGGCATTGATAATATTCGCTGGGTTTGTTCCGCCGTACCCAAAGCCGTCGCGGAGCTGAAAAAGCGGCGAGAAAGCTTTGCTAAAATCGTACTCGACCCGCCGCGTGCCGGTGCCAAGGGACTCGATGCTGACTTGTCCGCGCTGGGCGCAAGGCAAATATTCTATGTCTCCTGCAATCCGACGACCCTGGCGCGCGATCTTGCTGCCCTAACCAAGCACGGCTATAAGCTTCGGATGGTTCAGCCCATCGACCTTTTTCCACAAACATTTCATGTCGAAACGCTCGCCGTAATCGAACGGCGATAATAGACCGAGCGCTCGAGGACCGACCGGCTTGAACATTTTGAACGCCTAAATACCGAACAGTTTTTTGGCATTCAGATAATAAATCTTATCTTTGTCCGCCTGTGGGATATCGAGCTTGATCATCGCGTCCAGCGTCATCGGATAGAATTGATCGTCCTGCCCCGCCCGACCGTGCGGATAATCGGCGCCGAAAAGGATTTGCTCCGCGCCTACCGTGTCATAAACGAGCTTGATGAACTCGGCGCGAATCGGCCCGGCGGTATCGTAGAAAATTTTCTTGAAGTAGATTTCCGGCTCTTGCCTGCATGCCGGATTGCCTTCGCGCCAGTTGAGCCGGTCGAGATAGAGCAAGATCATGCCACCGAGGTGCGAACCGATCATCTTGAGCTTCGGATAACGGTCAAAGATGCCGGCGTAGACGATGCGCGCGATCGCCAGCGTGCTGTCGGTCGGCCAGAGGATTTTTTGATGCAGCGAATATTTTTCCCAATTGGATTGGCAGGGCGCGTTCGCCGGATGGAGAAAGAGCGGCTTATCTCCCGCTACTAGCGCATCCCAAAACGGCATGAACTCAGGCTCGTCGATATATTTTCCCGCCACATTGGTCGGCATCATGATGCCATGCATATGCAAGTCTTTGTAGCACCGCTCCAATTCCCGCACGCAATCGTCCACGTTGATCATCGGCAAGCGCGCGAACGCCATGAAGCGCTGTGGATGTTTCGCGTGCGCCTCGGCGAAGGCGTCGTTGAGGATGCGGCAAAGTTCCACCGCGCGCGCCCGGTCGCCGGCTTTTTCGATCCGTCCGCCGGTGTTGGAAAGCACGCCGATGTCGATGCCGTATTTGTCCATGACGTCGAGGTACTCGCGATGATCGAAGGCGTGGAAGCCGACGCCGCGCACATCGTTTTGCGCTTCAGGAATCAACTCCAGAAATTTGCCGGGAAAGGCGTGAAAATGCGTATCGATGATCATGGCTGCTCCGTTTGTAAATTTTCGATCGGGTTCACAATGGTGCGACGGCTGAGATTTACGACCGTCAGTTTTCCATATGTCAACGACGCTAACTCGTCAAGTTACGATTCTCGTCCCATGTTGACAGCTCCGTTCGCCCTGTGTTTATTTCGCGGGGAGTCTTATCGATGGCTGAGATCCTTTCATCCACGCGAGTTCCGGTTCTCATCTCCGGCGCCGGGCCGGTCGGATTATCGTTAGCGATCGAACTCGCCTATCACGGCATCCGTTGTCTGGTCGTCGAACAAACCGACGGCAGCGTCGACTTTCCAACGACCAACCTAGCCAACACCCGCACCGTAGAGCATCTGCGCCGTTGGGGGATCGCCGACAAAATGCGCTTCGAGTCGGGTTATCCGACCGACTACCCGAGAAATTATCTTTTCATCACGCGCATGGATGGCTATGAAATCGCCCGCTTCGATCATCCCGCCAACGGCGATCCGAATTCACGTTCGCCCTACAGCCCGGAAGGTCGGCTTTGGATTTCAAAGCCATATTTCGACCCCGTGTTGCACCGGCATATCACCACGCTTGCCACCGTGGAGGTCCGTTACAAGACAGCACTGGAAGAGTTTCAGCAAGACAGCCACAAAGTAACTTGCAAAATCGTCGACGTAGAAAGCGGCCGGGATGAAATGATCGCCGCCGACTATCTCGCCGGCTGCGACGGCGGCAAGAGCAACGTCCGGCGCGCCCTTGGCATTCAGTACCAAGGCGTGTTCTCGCAAGGTTTGAACGTCGCGGTCTTGTTCCGCTCGCCATTTCTCAAATCTATCAGTTATGGCCCTGCGGTCATGTACCAAATCGTTAACGGCCAGATTAACGGCACCATCGCCGCCGTCGACGGCAAGGAGCTTTGGCGTTTGAACATTCGCAACGTCAAGCAAGAACAGATCGATGACTTGAACGCTCCAGAAAAACTGCGCCACGCACTGGGCCAAAATATTCCGTTTGAGTTGCTCGATGTACGCCCGTGGACCGGACACTGCGTCGTAGCCGAGAAATATCAGGAGGGACGTGTCTTCCTCGCCGGGGACGCGGCCCATCTCAACTGGCCGACCGGCGGCTTCGGCATGAACACCGGCGTCGGCGACGCCGTCGATATCGGTTGGAAGCTCGCAGCCATGTTGCAAGGTTGGGGCGGCGCTCGCCTGCTCGATAGCTACACCGCTGAGCGAAAACCGATCGCCATGATCAACGTCAACGAAGCCGCCGAAATGCGCGCCAACTTCGACAATCAAACTCCCTTTTCGCCAAAAATCGAGGAAGACAGCGAAGAAGGCAAACAGCTGCGCGAAAAAGCCCGTGGCGTGATCATGCGCACGCGCGCGAAAGAGTTTCAGCATGACTCCGCCGGCATCGAGCTCGGATATCGCTACGAGAACTCGCCGATCTGCGTCGCCGACGGCACGGCAGCGCCGGAGCTCGACCACGGTCTCTACGTGCCGTCGACTTGGCCCGGAGTGCGCGCGCCCCATGTCTGGCTCAAGGACGGCCGCTCGACGCTCGACTTGTTCGGGAAGGGGTTCACGCTAATGAATTTGTCGATCAAACCCACGAACACGAGCGCGATCACGGAAGCTGCGAGCCGCGTCGGATTGCCGCTTCAAACCATCCAGATCAACGAATCAATAGTGCGCGAAACGTACGAGCGCCCTTTCGTACTCGTTCGCCCCGACGGACACATCGCCTGGCGCGGTGAGGCGATACCCAACAATGCCAGTGCGATGATCGATAAGGTGCGCGGCGCAATATGAATCGTTAGGATTGTTTTCGCAAAGCAGTCTTACTTCCTTCCCCTTTACGGGGAAGGACCGCGTTCTTTCGCCAAAATGCGCTGAAAATGCTAGTGATTTGAAACCTTCCTTGCGACAATCACAAAATTTATGACCAGAAGAATTCGAAATCTTCTACTAACTACGCTGATGGTCAGCGCCATCGCATCGTCTGCTCACGCCGCAACTAAAGTTTCCTTTCCTTTTACGCCGATCAGCGCTGCCAGCCTGCCCTGGTGGATTGCTAAGGAATCTCACTTTTACGAAAAATACGGACTCGACGTGGATATGATTTACGTCGGTGCGTCGCCGGTGATTATCCAGGCGATGCTGGGCGGACAAGCGGGCGTCGGCGCAGGCGGTGGGCCTCCACTCGTCTCCAACGTTCTGCAAGGCGGCGACGTCGTTCAGGTTGCGACGACCGTGCCCTACGCGATTCAATCGCTGATCGTTAAACCGGCAATCCGAACTCCCGCAGATTTAGCCGGCAAAAGAATCGGCATCAGCCGGTTGGGAGCGATTCCCCACTTCACGCTGCAGGCGATCCTAAAACTGCACAACGTCCAGGGCATCAATATCGTCCAGACCGGCACGACAACACAGTATCGCGAGCTGGTGAGCCCGAAGGATTTCAAAAAAGCCGGCGTCGAATTTTTGATTCAAGGCCTGGTCGCGCGCAAATCCTACGCCGTAAGGAATCGCGAAGTCGTCATCGGTATGATCAAGGCGACGATGGAAGGAATCAAGCAGATCTTTGTCAACGAGAAACAGGCGAAGGCGGTCCTCGCGAAATACACACGGCAAACCGACCCGGAAGTATTAGACCAAACCCACAAGTTCGCCCTCGATATCTTCGTCAAAGATCCGACGGTGACAGCCAGCTCGATACAACCGATCGTGCAGCAATCGGCTCAGTTCAATCTCGTCGATGCAAAACTCGCCGGCGGCACCCCGACGAGCGCCTACTACGACAATAGCTACGTGGAGGAAATTAAGCGCGCGGGTTGGCTGGCAGAGCTGTGGAGATGATTTGTTGTGCGGAGCGCCGATAATGTAGTAACTAATACCTATCAATCGGCTAAGTCAGGAGTGCGCCATGAAGAACGGTTTCAAAGCGATGGATTC
>WNGO01000899.1_pt1 | contig 21065 bp, 17 predicted proteins | sample 5400511 | NCBI WGS metagenome assembly WNGO01 (sample SAMN13153380, study PRJNA577476) | soil metagenome | isolation source: 20 cm soil or saprolite under Garry oak tree replicate 2 | place: USA:California | collected 2016-06-15 | reverse complement strand
GACGCGACTGGTTCGTTGCCGATAGAGGCCAGGAGCGATCTGGTTTTGCTATGCGTCAACAGCGGAACCTGTCCGGGAACCATGGCATGTTCGGCATCTTTGTGATCCCGTTCCAGTCAATTCGCCGTTAGATTTTGCGCTCAAGCCACGGCAAAACTTTAAAGCGCGCAAAGGTCATTCGGATCCTTTGTCAGAACTTCCCGACATAGGTTTCTGTGGTTCGGTACTCGCACCGCTGAAGCTTTCCCTGGCGGCGTGTACAACACCATGCGGGCCGTGGCGTGCCTCTTCCTTCAACCCGCCGGAATCGTTCGTTGTCGCCTCGGCCTCGATTGAACCTCCCGCGGATTTTTTCGCAAAAATAAAACTCGCGGTCAATGCGCCGGGGTTCTGATCCGAAACTGAAACCACAGGCTGACGAAGCAGACCGAGTTCTTCGCTACTTAGTTTTGTGACTGGCTGGGCGAGGAGTTCGATCTCCTTATTCAACGAATCAGATTTGATTCTTAATCTGTCCAGCTCCGCCAGCATCAATTTTCTTGCTTCCTCCCGACGCGCTTCTTCCTCCCGTTCCCGTACCACGATGTTTCGTAGGAGTTCGTTCTCTCTAATCAGTCGGTCCGTCTCCTCGCTGTTTTTGCCGGTCAGCTTTGCGGTCTGCAGCTGCGCGCCAGTCTCATCCAACTGCACCCAAAGCTCCGCAATTCTCGCTACGAGATACTGATTTTGTTTCTGGCTTTCGGCCAGTTGCTGCTGGAGCTGCGTAACCTCCTGCTTCACTCCCACCAATTCCTCAACATTTGTTGAATTGGCGTTAGCGGGCGCGTTTTTCTCTAAATTTGCCAGCTTGAGCTTAAGATCGCCATTCTCGGCGAAAAGCGCCTGCGGGTGCTGTTCCGTTTCGCTGCCGGCTTTTAGCTGGGCTAGCGCCTCGTCGCGCTGCTGCTCTACCGCATTGATTTGCCTGTTTGCCTCCGCGAGTTTCGCGTTGGTTTCGTCCCTTTGCTTTTCTGCCGTTGCACGCGCCTCTTCCGCAACAGCAACGGCATCCTTCAAATCGGCGATCTCCGTGCGCAACTGCTCGAGGCCATTTTCCTGCGATGACTGAAGCGCTTTGATCGATGCGTGCGTCTGCGCGAGTTCATCGCGTGCTGAGCGTTCTGACTCCTTCGACGTCTCGATTTCCTTTTGTGCATTCTCAAGCTTGGAGCTTGTTTCCTCCAGATGCGTGTTTACGGCTGTCTTTTCTTTTTGGGCGGTTTCGAGATCGCTGCGTGACTTTTCAAGCGCCGCTTGCAGTTGATCCACCTTGCGACGCAATTTCCTGGTTGCCTCCTGAATCGCCCCATCGCTCGGCCCTTGGGAAATCGTGTCGAGTCCTTGCGGAGCTACGACCTCTGGACCGGGCTCCGACCAGGCCTCATTCTCGGGAAGTGAAGGGACAACCTCCGGCAGAGGACTGGCAGCCGCACTCAGTTCATCATGCCTCGATATACGTTCCTGGACGCGCAAGATTCCTTCGCCGATCTTACGGCCGCGATACTCCACGATCGCCGGCTGCCAATCGGAGTGCGATCTCCGCAATTCTTCGATCAGGCTTCCAGCAAACCGAAATTTGGCGAGGGCAGTCTTAAATCGGTTTTCGTGCTCGAGTTTTTCGCCTTGCTGCGCCGAGAGATAAGCTTTAAGAAAAATCTCGCTTGGATCGTCCTGCTGCGCCGAAAGCGGAATTATCAAAAGGAGGCAAAACAAGCCGGCAAGAAAAGCCGAGCCAACCCGCCTCACGCCAGGACCAGCCGAGGCGACAATCAAGCTGCAGGCAGATTTTCGTTCCACCGGCGTCGAGAATTAGGGGAATGACTTGGGAAAGTCGAGTCCTTTGTTTGGCAAAGGTTAAAAGTCTGTCCTCCTTTGTCCTTTCTCCCTGCCACCGCGAAAGGAGAAAAAGGCCACTGTCCAAACTGACAACCAAACAGACACCGGGTTTGCAAATGGAGATTCGAATCTTAAAATCTCGTTCTGCGTTACTGTTGGTGGCCGTAGCTCAATGGTAGAGCCCCAGATTGTGGTTCTGGTTGTTGCGGGTTCGAGTCCCGTCGGCCACCCAGATTTAAAGAGATTAGTGAAAAGTGAGAGGTTAGGTCTGCCCCTGGTCACTTCTCACAAATTACTAACCACTTTCCCATTGTGCCTGTAGCTCAACTGGATAGAGCTTCTGACTTCGGATCAGAAGGTTGGGGGTTCGAATCCCTCCAGGCACGAATTAGCCGAGTGTTTTCAGCACGCGAAAGGGCTTCCCTGAAGTTTTGATCACAGCGTGATTAGTGAGCGTTCGGATAAGCACTGCCGTTGCCTCGACGGGCGAGAACAATTATGAATGTCTCGAAGCAATGGATAGAGGAGGAGACGAAAAGTTCATGCGCGCTGCACTCAACGAGGCAAAGAAGGCGCTTGGTCAGACTAGCCCTAATCCCGCGGTTGGCGCGATTCTCGTCGTCGGCAACCGGATCGTGGCGAGAGGACACCATCGAGGGGCCGGCCGCGATCACGCTGAAGTTGAATGCCTCCGCAATTTCCCCGGGGCTGTGCCTGCGCGCGCTACGCTTTACGTTACTCTGGAACCGTGCTCCACAGAAGGACGCACTGCTCCGTGCGCAGATGCGATACTTCAGGCGGGAGTCAGAAACGTGGTTGTTGGGGCGATTGACGTAAATCCGCGTCACTCCGGCAAAGGGATTGTGAAATTGCGAAATGCGGGGGTCAGAGTACGAAACGGCGTTTTGGCCGATGAGTGCACACAAATTAATGAGGCTTTTAACAAATGGATTGTCACAGGTCGTCCTTTTGTTATCGCTAAGTGCGGAATGTCTATCGATGGTCGATTAACGCGACCCGCTGGTGAGTCTCGTTGGATCACAGGACATTCCGCCCGCCGTCACGCGCATCAGCTTCGCGCCACGGCGGACGCGATATTGGTTGGAGCGCAAACAGTCCGGGCGGACAACCCACGACTGACGGTGCGCGGCGTTCCCAGCGCGCGGCAACCGCACCGCGTCGTATTGAGTCGCTCAGGAAACCTGCCGCAGCATGCTCATCTATTTTCCGATCGGCATGCTTCGCGAACGCTGATTTATAGACGCAAGTCTCTTGCGGCTGTGCTGAAAAATCTGGGCGAACGCGGGGTCACGAGCGTGCTGATCGAGGGCGGCGGCGAAGTTTTTGGTCAGGCCCTCGATGCACGCGTCATTGATAAAGTGCATCTCTATTTGGGTCCGATCCTTACCGCAGGTCCGATAATCGCGTTCCCGGGTCGCGGCGCCGAAACGACTGCGAGTGCCCTGCGTCTTCAGCGCATTTCTTATGAACAGGTTGGCCAAAGCGTTTGCATCATGGGTTATCCGGAGGTTCGTCCATCCGAATAAACCGGAAAACTTTTCCCTTCATCTTCTGTTTAATTACTGGGAGGTAAAACAATGAAGAAACTTCTCTTAATTACACTGGTGGCAGGGGGATTGGTATTTGCTTCAGTCCCGCGTTCCGATGCGCAAGTGTACTTCTCGGTTGGGTTCGGGCCGGGCTACTACGGGTATTATCCATCCGGGTACTATTACCCGTACCGCTATTACCGGCCGTACTACGGATCCTACTATAGACCCAATTATTGGTACGGCGGGCATCGTTACTATCGTCACTACCGGCATCATCATTACTATCGGCGCTAAGTTGACGTAGAGCCTAGAAATCCAGATCGAGCTGGCTCGAGAGCGATCTCGGGCCAGTTTCTTTTTCCAGGAACGCCTCGTGTACAGGACATAAGAAAAAGGCGCGGTCGCTACTTCTTTGATTTAGGCGACTCTACGGGTTTTGCCGCTGGCCCCTTGGTTGGCTGGTCAATCTGGAACTCTTTCTTCAGCTGTTGAATCAACGCCGGCAGCTGCTGTTGTCGTTCGCTTTCGATTTGTTGCCGCAACGATTGTTCCACTTTTCGCCGCTCCTGGATGTAGCGCGATTCAAACTGAGCACGTTCCTGCGGGCTCAAACGCAGGCCGGAGTCACGAACGGCTGCCTCGGTCTCGCGCCTGATGGTTTCCCGGCGCAGATTCTCTCGCTGGCGCATTACGTTACGCTCTTCCGGACTCATGCGCAGCCAACGCTCGGCGTTGCGTTGAAAGTTTTGGCGGGCCCCCGGGGGCATCGCCTGCCACCGCTCACGTATGTTCTGGGATGGCGGACGCCCATGGGGAGCTCCGACGGGAGGTCGCCCAATCGGCCGATGTGATTGTGGTTGCGCTTGTGCGGCGCCGCAAGACAAAGCGAAGACCGACAAAGCAACGACTAACTTACAAAGTTGGCTTGTCCTCCCACACGCTATTTTCATCCCAGGCGATCAATTCATCCAGATCGGCCACGACGTCATAATCTTGTGGATCGATTTTTGCCACCACGTCTGAATCATTTACAGCGGGCGTCTGCGAGACTGGATGATGCGTGGCGATGGCCAGGCCGATCACGACGACTGCCGCAGCGGACGCCGCAACAAGTCTCCGCAAACTGAACCAGCTTCGCGCCCGCTCGAAAGGAGTTGCCTCCTGACGAACGCTCCTCACCACGTTCCGGGCAAAAAACGGCGACAGCTTGGGCTCGGGAATGCGACCGAGCGTATCCCACAATTCCTTGTCATCTTCACGATCCATAGTCTCCAATCAATTGAACTATCTGCAGAGATGGAAGTTGCGCTCGAATGGCAACCATATTCAGAGGCCGGGAGCTTCAAGGAAGCCTTCGAGTTGCCGAATACGAGTTGGATGCCGCATTTTGCGCAATGCCTTTGCTTCGATCTGGCGGATGCGCTCGCGGGTGACCTGAAACTGCCGGCCTACTTCTTCCAAGGTTCGGCTGTAGCCATCGACCAGCCCGAATCGCTGCTCGAGGACTTGCCTTTCACGATCGGTCAGGGTTTCCAGCACGTCCTTAATTTTTTCTTTCAACAACACAATCGCAGTCATGTCGCTTGGGTTTTCGGCGCCCCTGTCCTCGATAAAATCCCCAAAATTTGTTTCTTCGCTCTCGCCCACCGGAGACTGGAGAGAGATTGGTTGTTGCGCCATCTTAAGAACTGACCGCACGCGATCTACTGGCAGGAGCACTTCTTCGGCCACTTCCTCTGGCGATGGTTCGCGCCCGTATTCCTGCACCAGCTGTTTCTGCACACGCATGAGCTTATTGATCGTCTCAATCATGTGGACCGGGATGCGAATCGTGCGGGCTTGGTCGGCAATCGAGCGGGTGATGGCCTGGCGAATCCACCACGTCGCGTAGGTGGAAAACTTGTACCCGCGCCGATACTCGAATTTCTCGACCGCCTTCATCAACCCCATATTTCCTTCCTGGATCAGGTCAAGAAAGGATAGGCCGCGATTGGTGTATTTTTTTGCGATCGAGATAACGAGACGCAGGTTGGCTTCCACCATTTCGGTTTTGGCCTTGAATGCCTGGCGCATCCAACCCTTAAGCGTCTGGTATTCTTTCGCATATTCGGCAAGCGGGAACCACAGCCCCTTTTCGAGCTCGCGGGTGTTGGTCTGAAGCTGCAATCGCCGTTTCTTACTGCGAGGATTTTTGGCCAGCTCGGTTTGCAGGTAAAGCGAGGTGTGATGCGCGTCATCCGCCAGGTGCACAAATTCCTCCGTGACTTTCTGCTTGAGGTAAAAAAGAGGATAAAGCCGTTGCAAAGAAGTCATCATTCTTTGCAATGCCCGGAGCTTCGGCGGTCGCTTTTTTAAGGAATTGCGCGAGACCTCGCAAAACTGCCGGGTGATCGATGCGCTTAATTGTTCCACCTGTTTGCAGAGGCGCGGGAGATTTTTCATATACCTTTCCCGGCTCTCGATTTTCTTGTCGAGAATCACCCGATCGAACCGTTCCCTGCCCTCGATCAGCTTCGTGGCGAGGTCCAAGTGGGCCTGTGCAATAAAACCGAAGCGATTGATGTGCTTCAGCACCATGTCTTCGGCTTCCTCGATCCGTTTGGATATTTCTACTTCCTGTTCCCGGGTCAGAAGCGGGACCTGGCCCATCTGTCTGAGATACATCCGTACCGGGTCGTCCAGGATATCAACCTTGGCTTCGGGCCTCTCTTCCTCTTCTAACTCCTCCTCTGTATCTTTTTTCCCGTCCTTGTAGCGATCGACTTCCGACGCTTCAATGATGTCGATCTCCAGGCGACGCAGCCGCGTGAGAATGAGGTCCAATTCATCGGCGTCAGTGATTCCCTCAGGCAACGCCTCGTTTAAGTCGTCAAACGTGAGATAGCCTTGTTCTTTCGCGAGTTTGATCAGTTCGCGAATGCGGCTCTGTAATTCAATCGCCGAGTATAACCGGGACGCTGCCATTTGCTCTCGCGGCTCCGGTAGCGATCCGTTCTGGTGTTGTGGCGAGGTGCGTCCGCGCTTGGCTTTGAGTGCAGCGATTCGTGGTTGCTTCTTAAGCTTCCGGCGAAGTCGAAGAGCAACAGGCCTTTTTGATGAACTTCGGCGCTGGGTCTGTTTAACCCGTTTCGCCGACGACTGCCGGCTGCCTCCCCTGTGTTTCGAATGCCTGGCCAAGATGATGGGATTACTGATTTGACTAAGACGTTCGACTCGCCGCACGGCAGTAGATCGACAACTAATTGTCGCCCGGGCCGGCAGGCCGGGAAAGCTCGTGGAGCTGTTCCTGCAGGTCAAGGATTTGTTTCTGCAAATTTACGATTTCTCCGGTGCTCAGGTTAGGAAGTTTGATTTGGTTTGCAGCGACATCAAGTTGGCGGCGTAAGACAGCCTGGCGAATGCCGAGCCACCATTTTTCGACCATCGCCGCAGCATTGGGCGGCACCCTTTGCAGTAGCCACGATGAGACTAATCGCTCCTCCGGCGGGGAAAGCGTGACCATGAAGGCGTTGAGTGAGGCCGCGTCGTCCGGACGCAGGTCGCTTGTGAGAATGCGAACAAGAATTTCTCCATCCGCTACCTGGGCGAGAAGATCGCGCCAATTTTGTTCGCGAAGAAATTCTCGCGCTTCTTCGTCTCGTAACGCCAGAAGACAAAGCATGGCAATGTCGTGCCGCGGTGGCGGCGCGGGTCCACCAACGCCGTCCGCCTCGGATCGCTCGTTTGACCGAAGCAATTCGCTTCTCTGCTTGGGCAATAGCGCCTGAAAATCTTGAGCGGCGACACCGAGGCGTGCGCTAACTTTGCTCGCAACCTCCCCACGCATGAGTGGGTCGCGCACACGCGAGACGGTTCCAGCCAGGCTTCTGGCTAACTGCATCTTGGCCCCGAGGGAAGCCAGATCGACACTGGCGGCCTCACGCTCGATCCAGTAGTCGAAAAAATCACGCGCACGAGCGACGCGGCTTTCAAATGCCTTTTTTCCTTCGCGCCGAACTAGCGAGTCGGGATCTTCGCCCGCCGGGATTTCTGCGACGCGCACGATCAAGTCATTCTGGAGCAGCGCATCGAGCGAACGCTCCGCAGCCTTCTGACCGGCTGCGTCAGCGTCGAAGCAAAGAACGACTTCATTTACGAAGCGTTTCAGAACCCGCGCCTGATTTTCTGTGAACGCGGTTCCTTGCGGCGCGACGACGTTCGTGATTCCCGCTTCAAATAAACTTATCAAATCCAGCTGGCCTTCACACACAATGGCGCAGTTCGCCTCGATCAGCGCGCGCTTGGTTTTGTGCAGACCAAAAAGCACGCTGCCTTTTCGGAAAAGCGGCGTCTCAGGCGAATTTAAGTATTTCGCCGCGCCCTCCGCATCTTTCAAAAGGCGGCCGCTGAATGCGATCACTTCGCCGACATCGTTGCAAATCGGAAACATGATCCTGCCGCGAAAGCGATCGTATGCACTTGAGCTCTCAACCGGCCCGCTCTCTGTATTATCTCTTGTTTTTGAGAGGCCACTCGTAATGAGGTCCCGAGTATGGTAGCCCTGCGCGCGTGCCCAGCTGCCAAACGCGTCCCATTCGTCGGCGGCGTAGCCAAGCTGCCAATTTTTGGCGATTTCCGCCGTAATCCCGCGCTGTTTTAGATATTTTCGCGCTGGTTCCGCGACATCTCTTTTCAACAGGTTTTCATGAAACCATTCGGCCGCGTCGGCGTGCAATTTCAGCAGTGTCCGGCGCGCCTCATATCGTCGATCTTCATCCGCCGCGCCGCGCTTCTCTACCACTGTAATTCCGGCGCGCCCCGCGAGCTTCCGTACCGCCGATGGGAAATCGGTATGCTCGTAGTCCATGACGAACCGAAAAACGCTCCCGCCCGCGCCACAACCGAAGCAGTGAAAGGTCTGCCGGCTCGGGCTGATCATGAACGAAGGCGTTTTCTCCTGATGAAATGGACAAAGCGCCTTGAAATTTGCTCCGGCGCGTTTGAGCGGAAAATACGAGCCGATCACTTCGACAATATCGTTTGAGGCAGCAATCTGCTCGATCGTTTCCGGAGGGATTGTTCCCATGCGCGCCTGATTATTTTTGCCTCGTTTGCCTGTTGAAGCGATGCCAAACTTACGCAGTGCCTCTTTATGTCCAAGCGATGAAAAAGAGTTTATCGATCTTGGCGCTGACCTGGTGCCTGACGACGATAACACCCGCGCACGCGCGTGAAGTCATCCACAAAGGGGATGTTGTTGTTGTCCCGTTACGCGGCGAAGTGGACCCTTCGCTCCTTGCGTTCCTCCGCCGGGCAGTGAAGACAGCCGAGAGCAACGAAGCGTCCGCGATCATTTTCGACATGAACACATACGGCGGCCGCCTCGATACAGCGACCGATATCGTGAATGCCCTTAATCAAACCAAAATCCCGAGCTACACATTCATCAACACAAATGCCGGGTCCGCTGGTTCGCTTATCGCCATTGCCACGCAACGCATTTACATGGCGCCGGTGAGCGCAATTGGCGCCGCCGCACCGATCCTCCCGAGCGGCGAGGATTTGCCCGCTACCGCGAAGGAGAAGACGATTTCGTATTGGTCTGCGCTCATCCGTGGTTCTGCGACGAAGAACGGGCACAATCCGGATGTCGCCGAAGCGTTCATCAACAAGGACAAAGAAGTGAAGATTGGCGACCGCGTCGTTCACCCGAAAGGAGCGGTGCTCACTCTCAATGCTCAGGAAGCAACTGAACGGATCAACGGCAAACCATTGCTCGCAGAAGGTGTCGCCGATTCAGTTAGCGATCTGATCAAAAAAGCCGGCCTAAAAGGAAACGAAGTCACGATCGAGCCGACTGGCTTCGAGCAAATCGCGTTTTGGATCACTGCGCTTGCGCCATTGCTGCTGCTAGGAGGAATTCTCGGCGCGTATCTGGAATTTAAAATTCCTGGTGTGACGTGGGCGGGGGTTATCTCTGCAATTTGTTTCGCGCTATTCTTCCTGGGGCATTATCTGGCCGGCCTCGCCGGCTGGGAAGTCGTCGCGTTGTTCATTCTCGGAATGATTCTGGTCCTGATCGAGATACTTTTCTTCGCGCACAGCACGATTGTTTTTGGTGTTGTCGGCGTTTTTCTCATGCTCGCTTCGCTGCTGTGGACGATGATCGATCGTTATCCGGGTCAGAATTTCTTCCCGACCGGCAAGATGCTCGCGATGCCGCTGCTTAACATGTTTATCGCGATCGTGGGATCGTTCATCATCATCGCCCTGCTCGCCCGCTATTTACCGCGCACGAGCATTTACCGGCGATTCGCCTTGATGGATTCAAATCCACCCGGCCCATCGCTCGCCGGCGTTCCGCGACAGTTCACAACTGCGCTCGCACTGACTCCAGGAATGCAAGGTACCTCGGTTACGGTTTTACGGCCGAGCGGCAAAGCGCGTTTCGCCGATCACGTGGTCGACGTTGTCACCGAAGGTGAATTCATCGGCCCCCAAACACCCGTCACCGTCATCCAGACCGACGGAATGCGCGTCGTAGTAAAGAGCGCTCAAATCTGAGGAGAAGAATCGCCAAATAAGCCTCTAGCCGCCGGCGACGACACGGATCAATTCAACATGGTCGCCTTCGGCTAATGACCGCTCCGTCCACTCATGTCGATGAACGGCGAGGCCGTTGTGCTCGACCAAAATCGATTGCGGCGGCAATTGATAGCGATCGACTAACTCCGCGATCGTTTTTGCCTCGCGCACATCAACACGTTCGCCATTGAGTGAAATCGTCACGCTCCGCAAAGGGCCTGGTCCCAATCTTTCCAAACCGGCTCGAGGCCGCGACGGCGAAGGATTGCGGCGATTTCCGCTGGGGAACGTTCGTCGCTGATCTCAAATTGGCCGGTGGCGAGTTGATCTTCGCCGTCTTGGAATTCGGGCGCGACGATGCGGCCGCGTACCGTGCGATGCAAATGTGCGCCCCCGCGTCGGGTGTAGCCGCCCGGCTCCGTGTGACTGCCGGCACTCATCATCGTTACCCCGATTAACACCAGTGAATCCCGCAGGGGCGCGCACTCGCGAGTGCTCAACACAATGCCGAGCTGCGAGAAAGTGATGCGTAGCGCGCAAACTAATTGCGCCAATTCGCGGTCAGTCATGGAAAAAAGCGGACGAAATTCGCCGGCCGCGGGACGCAAACGCGGCAGGCTCACAGTAATTTGCGCCTGCCAGCAGTGTTTGAACAGATGTTCCAAGTGCGCTGCCAGCGCGATTGCTTCGTCCTGCCAGCGCGACAAACCAATCAGCGCGCCGATGCCAAGTCTGCGAAAACCGGCCGCATAAGCGCGCTCGGCGCAATCGAGCCGAAAATCAAAATCGCGTTTCGGTCCGGCGGTATGCATTTCTGCATAAATCCCGCGATTGTAGGTTTCCTGATAAACCACGAGCCCTTCTGCGCCCGCTTCCACGATCGGCAAGTAATCTTCCGTTTTCATCGGGCCCACTTCGATCGAGATCGACGAAAAATCAGGAGCGAGCGCACGAACGCATTCGGCGAGATAGTCGCGGCCAGCAAATTTTGGGTGCTCGCCCGCGACAAGCAGAATCTGACGAAATCCCTGACGCGCGAGATGCTGCGCTTCGGCGACGACTTCATCGACATTGAGTGTGACGCGAAGGATCGGATTATCGCGCGAGAAACCGCAATACCTGCAATTGTTAATGCATTCGTTGGAAAGATACAGCGGAGCGAACAGACGCATCGTGCGTCCAAAATTCTGTAGCGTAAGCGCACGCGAAGTTTGCGCCATCGCTTCGAACTCTCGATCCGATTTCGGAGCAATCAGGTGCTCGAATCGGTTGACTAGCTCCGATTTCTTCAGAGCCAGATTGTCCAGGGTTTCGACGAATGACATCACGATAATTTCGTGCCCATGCCCGCGTTCGCAAACAACAATCGCGTACAAACAAAAGCGGCGTCCGATATTCCGGACGCCGCTTTAGCAAATCTGATCGTGGATCTTTAGAAGGCGAAATTTACGCCGGTGCGCACCATCCCGAAGTTGTTCTTCGGTCCATCGACGAAATTCCAGCTGAAATCACTGACCCAGCCAATGTGCGGGGTGAAGCGAACTTCCATGCCGCCGCCGACCTGCCCGATTGCCCGCGACTCGGAACCGGTTTGTTCAGTGCGGATGATTCCGTCGTTCACGACAACCTTCGTGCTTTCGCCGCCACCAAAGATTCCGCCGGCTCCTCCAAAAAGGTAGGGCGAGAAGCGCGTGCAGGGAATCGGGTAGCGCAGCGTCAGGGTGCCTAACACGGAACCCACCGCGCGGCTCTCATGTCCAGTATGGACGTCGAAGACGCCGTTATTAAGATCGATGAAGACATCCTCAAACGCGCGCCTGGCATCAACCGCCCACCCTTCGATACCAACACCGAAGTAACGGTGGAAAAAGTACTTGAGATCAATACCACCGCCGAAGGCATGATCCGATTCAATGTAGCGATCATCCTGCCAGTTGTTTCCTGTGAAAACGTAAGTGCCCCACAGACCGACGTTAAACTCGTTGTCTGCGTACCATTGCGGACACGGTGGCGGCGCCACCTGTTTCATTTCTTTTCCGGAATAAGTTTCAGTCCCAGCAAACGCTGCCGAAGTGAGTGCAGCGATGCATAACAACCCCAACACTGGTTTCTTCATTTTATTTCTCCTTTGGTTAAGTCTCTGCTCAGTTTCTTAGCCCCAAACACTCCTTTGGAGCACACGCTAGCTAATAACGAAACTCGCCATTACTGCGGATGCCCCGACTTTTGAGCCGGCGACAAGAAATTGCAAGGTTTTTTTGGTGTAAGGCACTGCCTTACGGGTGAAGCTCCGCGCCTGTATTTGCGTCAGTAATAACAAACTTTTCGTGATGAAACGTAGGATCGCCGCGAAAGGTGAGCCGGCTCGCGTAACGGCGTTCCAATTCCACCAACAATTCTTCATCTTCTTCCTTCAACCGTTTGAGCACGCCTGGATTCAGAATCACGCGGATATCATGAATACTGTCCTGATACTTGCGCATGACAGTATTGAGAGTCCGATGCAATTCTACGCTCGTGGTCATGGAGGTTTTTACGACGCCGCGTCCGCCGCAGTAGGGACAATTCTCGTAAATCGTGTCGCTCAGGCTTTCCTGCGCTCTTTGACGAGTCATTTCCATCAAACCGAGCTGCGAAATGGGGAGGACATGCGTCTTGGCTTTGTCACGATTGAGCCGTTCCTTCATCAAACTGAAGACTGCCTGCTGGTCTTTGCGGCTCTTCATATCGATGAAATCGGCTATGATCAGTCCACCGATATTGCGTAAACGAAGCTGTCGCGCAATTTCATCTGCGGCCTCCAGGTTGGTTTGCAAGATAGTCTTCTCCACGTCGCGCCCGCCTTTGTTTCGACCCGTATTCACGTCAATTGCGACCAGCGCTTCGGTCTCGTCGATCACAATATAGCCACCGCATTTCAGCCAAACTTGCCTATGAAAAGCGTCATCAATTTGCTTTTGCACGCCGTACGTTTCGAACACCGGCATCGCACCATCGTAGTGGTGCACGCGATTCCGGGCGCGTCGGGAAATCTGGCCGATCATTTCGATCATTCGTTCGGTTGACCCGCGGTCATCGCAAAGGACTTCGTCGATTTCCTCAGTGAGAAAATCGCGCACTGTCCGTCCGACCAAATCCGGCTCCTCAAAGAGACGGCAGGGAGTTTGTTCCCCGCGAATGAGCTGCTCGACCTGGGCCCACTGATCGAGAAGAAAACGCAGATCCCGCACAAAATATCTCGCGCGCTGGCCTTCGCCTACGGTGCGAATAATGACTCCAACGCCGTCGGGAATTTCCAATTCCCGGACAATCTTGCGCAATCGCTCGCGCTCCTTCTGGTTTTCAATTTTTCGCGAGATACCGCTACGATCGCTAAACGGCATCAGCACCAGATAGCGCCCGGCAAAACTGAGATTCGTAGTTACCCTTGGTCCTTTTGTGCCAATGGGCCCCTTGGTTACCTGAACAATGACATCCGAACCGACAGGATAAATACTCGGGATGTCTTTTACCGTGATTCGTTTTCGCGGCCGCTTGCTCCCACGGCGATCAATTTCCTCAATGCCGCTGTCGAGCGCGGCCGGAATTGCGTCCCAAAAGTGGAGGAACGCATTTTTTTCGAAGCCGATGTCAACAAACATCGCCTTCAGCCCCATCTCGATATTTTTGACTTTACCCTTATAAACGCCGCCGACGATATTCCGTGAGCTCTTACGCTCGACACTGTACTCCTCGAGCCGGCCATTCTCGAGCAGGGCAACCCGGGACTCGAGTTTTTCCACGCTGAGTATGAGCTTTTTGCCGGTCTTGCGTGAGGAAAGACCCAAAAGTTTTCTTACTTTGTCTATCATAAAACGAAATAGGTTGTCTGATCAGAAGCAGAACTGACCAAATGCACTGCAGCGAAGGTTCTGATCGGGTGTTCATCGTGGTGGTGTTCCACGCCGGCGGTTAGGTGGCGGAGGAGGAGGCGCCTGGCGCGGATGCATTCCAAAGATCCGTTGGAAGAAATTGCGGGGAGCTGGCGTCGCAGCAGGGAGTGCACGGGCCACCGCAGGACCTTGCCGACGCACTTTGCCCTGAGTATCTGCCTCCGGTTCGACATCCGGCGATGCATCCGAGCTAGCCATCTGCGCTGTGGCAGCTTGCGAATCGCCGGCGTCTTCTTCGTCGTCGCTTCCAAGATTGCCGCCCGTGTCGTGATAAGCCACAGATTTGATCAATTGGAGCGGATTCGCCTTATGTGCGGGTGCGAGCCAGGCGACCTGCATATCGTACTTTCCTTCATCCTGCGCGAGCGTGCGTTCGAGAATGCGTGTAGCGATCGGGCCCGCGACCTCGCCGCCGTGCCCAGAGGCGCCCTGCACCATCACTGCGACGACATACTTCGGATGGTCATACGGCGCGAAACATGCAAACCACGCGACATTTTCCTCGTGGCCACGGTCGGTGGCCTGCGCAGTGCCGGTTTTCCCAGCTACCACCCAATCTTTCAAGCGCGCGCGGCCGCCGGTTCCTCCATCTTCGTTAACAACTTTCCAAAGGCCTTTACGCACAAGCTCAATTTTTTCAGGTGAGATTTCCTGACGTAAGTCCGATCTCACTCGGGGCGTCTCAGGCACTGCGACGTTGCCATGCTCATCCAGCACAGGCGAGCCGTCCTGCTTCAAAACTCGATCCACCAGACGGGGGTAATAGCATACGCCGCCGTTTGCGATCGTCGCGTAGGCCATCGCCAATTGCAGAGGCGAGACAAGCGTATAGCCCTGGCCGATCGAAACATTGGCCGTTTGTGCCTGCGACCACCTCTCCTGGGGATGGTGAATTTGCATCCACTCGGGTCCGGGCATGTTGCCGGTTTGTTCACCTGACAGTTGCAGGCCCGATTCTTGGCCGATGCCTAACATTTTGCCAACCGCGTCGATCGATTGAATGCCAGCCGCGTTACCATACTGATAGAAAAAGGAGTCGCACGACACCTTGAGCGCATCGGCGAGTCCGATGTTCCCGTGCGTATAATGTTTTTCCGCTACCCAACATCGGAAAAAGTGATCGCCGTAACTCACGCCGCCACCGCAGCTGTATTTGGCGCCTGAGAGATTTTTCGTGCTGCTGCGCAGACCGGCGAGTGCCGTGATGAGCTTGAACGTTGAGCCCGGCGGCAAGCAGCTGATTGCACGGTTGACCAGCGGATCGCCCTCATCTTTTTGCAGCGCTTGCCAATCCTTGGCCTTGATGCTGGGAATGAAAGTATTTGGATCAAATGATGGAACAGTAGCCATCGCCAGGATGTTGCCATTGTTTGGATCGACAACCACCGCGCCTGCCCGGCTCACTGCGCGCAGCGCCTCCTCCGCAACCGCCTGAATGCGCGCGTCGATCGTCAGGAAAACATTGGCACCTTGCTCCGGGGGATCTTCGCGCAGGACGCCATCAATGGTACCCTTTGCGTTGCGCCGTAAATAACGCACCCCGGGTTTCCCGCGCAGATATTCGTCCATGATCTTTTCGATGTTCGATTTCCCCTCAACGTCTCCCTGGTAAAACGTGAATTTCTTTGCGTCCTCTTTATCGACATCATCCGGCATACCGACATAACCCAGAAGGTGCGAGGCAAGCGCGCCATAAACGTAAGAACGCACGGGTTTGAGCGCGAGTTCCACTCCCGGCAACCCGACATCATGCTCGGAAAATTTCGCCAAAGTTGGAAAATCGATGTCTTTGACGTACGAAAACGGAACTTCGGTATCGTTGCGATAGTGTTTTTGCAACTTGCCCGCATTGTAATCGCGCGCGAGATCAAGGTCGTTAAGGCGTGGGACGACGCCACTATTGACGATCTTGATGATGTCCGGTTCCCTCAGGTCTTTCGGCATTCCATTGATGGTTGCTCGATACTCGGTCACGGGCGGCTGACCAAAGCGTTCGCGATAGCCTTTGACCATTTCTGGCAGATAAAAATCGACCTCATAACTCGCCCGATTTTGAACGAGAGTTAGTCCGTTCCGATCTTTGATTTCGCCGCGCACCGAGGGGATGCGCACCGTCGCCTGAGAGCTACCACGGAGCTGGGAAGTCCATTCCTGGCCATGCGCTACCTGAATCCACCAAAGCTTGAGGCCCAGAGCGCCTATGCCCACCAGCATCAACAGCCCGAGAAGTTGAATCCGCGCACGCGAGGTAATACGGCGTCTGCTCATTCAAGCCGACCCCTTTCAGGTTGATAGGAGTAGGCAGTAATCCGTCCGATCCATTGGAGAAACCAAAACAGGATCGGGGCCATCGCCATGGCAATAAGACCAGGCCCGCCGATCTGCCACCAAATTTCGCGGGTGAAAATAAGAGAGCCGCGACGAAATGTGATCATCAAATATTGCGCCAGAACTATTAATGAGGTGAAAACACCGCTCAGGATACAGTGCACTTCCCATCGACCGCGTGCAAAAAGCGGTCTCAGGCCATGCATTACTCCTGCCAGCACACCGTAAATCAGTATCGATGATCCGGTTGAAATTTCAACTTTGCCCCCGATCACCTGCACCGTAACGGCATCCAGTAAAACTCCTGCGTACATGGCCAGCGCCAGCATGAGAGGAAACGGCAGGGCCATCGCGCCGTAAAAAACGATCACAGGTACGATGTACACGTGCGCGTTGTAGAGCCACGGCAGCGCTGGAATAAAAAACTCCGCGATCTGCGCCACCAGCACCAGTAGGAGCAAAACAAAAAAGAAAATCATTTTCTGCCAGTTACTACGAACACGTCCTCCAGATGCGACAGATCGACGGCGGGCGTGACCTGGGCTTGCCCATCCAGTTCTCGCACACGGAAAGTTTTCACAACACCGATCAGCAAACCCGACGGGAATACGCCGCCAACTCCTGAAGTATAAACTTTTTGGCCAGGCTTCAGGTCGGCCTGTTTTGACAAAAAATTCAGGTTCAAAAACGGGGTGAGTCCGGATGTCACGCGCTCGCCAGATACGATCCCCTGTTCTCGGCTTCCTTCGACCTTTGCGGCGACCCGGCAGTTTTCATCGGAAACCAGCAATACAATCGAGACGCTGTCGCTCACGGTCGTTATTTTTCCTATTAAACCTTCGTCTGTCGCAACAGGCATGTCGATTTCGATGCCATCTCTCTTGCCACGGTTAATTGTGACCGTTCGCCACCAGGTCGATGAATCACGCGCGACAATTTCAGCGGCGATTAACTTAAAGACTGAGCGCTCGCGATAATTGAGCGCATGACGCAAGCGATTCACCTCGTTCTCGGCATCGCGCAGACCCTGGTTAGTTGCCCTCAGCTCTCGATTTTCCACCTGTAAGCCAGCATTTTCGTGCTCCAATTGGTCGAGCGACTTCAAGCCTGTACGCACGGATGTAAGCTGTTTTTTTAATCCAGAGCCGCCGGTGAAAAAGGGTGCCAGCAACTGATAGACGCCAGACTTGAACTTCTGCGTGGCCGTCGGGCCAAAGCTGAGAAAGTATCCCAGAATTGCGCCGAAAATCAGCAGCGCGATGATGTTCGTGCGGCTCATCGCAATCGCGGATTTCGGATTGAAGTTCGTGGACCAAGGAAGGTCGACATCTGCGGAAGCACCGACATCAGTCCGCAATCCGAAATCGCCAATCCGGAATTCTTCCTAACGCCACTGGCGGTCTGCCGAGGCCACTTGACGCAAGAATTTAAGTTCATTGAGGCATTTGCCAGTCCCTTCCGCCACTGCGCTGAGCGGATCTTCAGCAACATGGACAGGCAAACCCGTTTCTTCGCTCAAAAGCTTGTCAAAGCCCCGTAGCAACGCGCCGCCGCCTGCCAGTACCAGGCCGCGATCGACGAGGTCCGCCGAAAGCTCGGGCGGACACCGCTCGAGAGTGATCCGCACGGAATCGACAATTGTTGAGATTGGTTCAAGCAGCGCTTCGCGCACTTCCTGGGAGGTGATCATAAGCGTCTTCGGCAGACCGGCGACCAGGTCGCGTCCCTTAACTTCTACGCTCGTCTCCTTTTCGCTCGGATATGCCGACCCAATTTTAATCTTTATCTCCTCAGCTGTGCGTTCCCCGACCATCAGATTGTAGGCGCGCTTCATATACTGCACGATTGCTTCGTCCAGCTCATCCCCAGCGACGCGCACGCTGCGGCTAAACACGATTCCGGACAGCGAAATCAGTGCGACCTCGGTCGTGCCCCCTCCGATATCGATGATCATGTTGCCGGCTGGATCCTGCACCGGAAGGCCCACTCCGATCGCCGCTGCCATTGGTTCTTCGATCAAATAAACTTCGCGCGCCCCGGCATGCGTCGCCGATTCACGCACGGCGCGCTTTTCCACTTCTGTGATCCCGGATGGCACTGCGATAACGACACGTGGTCTCGCCTTTACCCGGCGATTGTGCACCTTGGTGATGAAGTGCCGCAGCATGGCTTCCGTCACTTCGAAGTCCGCAATGACGCCATCTTTGAGCGGTCGCACTGCGACGATGTTTGCCGGTGTGCCGGCCTGCACAGCAACGACAGATGGCTCGCGCAGAACGATCCCTTGATCCTTTACGTAAACAAGAGTGTTTGCCGTGCCCAGATCGATCCCGATGTCGCTGGATAACCAGCCGAAAAGTCCGTTGAACATGAATTATTTATTAGCAGCAACTTCCAGCCCGGGAAGAAGCGCGTTCTTCCGCCCGAGGCGGCCTATCTTCATACGAACCTCCCCACGAGCGCGATTCGGCCGGCTGAATCGCCGTAACATGAAACAGAGAGGGACGCCGTCAAGCAGCATTTCTGTTGGGTAATAGAGTTTCGGAGCAGTGGAGTGCGACCGGGAGGGCTTGCCATTTACCCGATAACTCCTTTACTCCATCACTCATGGGAAGAGTAATCGTCGCCCCATCCATTCTGGCAGCTGATTTCTCACGACTCGGTGACGAAATCCATCGGGTGGAGGCCGCCGGCGCCGATTGGATCCACTGCGACATCATGGATGGACATTTCGTCGATAACATTTCCTTCGGGCCGGAGATTGTCGGAAGGGTACGCGGCCTAACAAGTCTTCCGCTGGATGTTCATCTTATGATCGAACATGCCGATCATTACGTCCCGCGATTTATCAAAGCTGGCGCAAACTCGATCACGGTCCACGCGGAATCGGAGGCGAAACACAGCGTGACGAAAACATTGCGCCAGATTCGAGACGCCGGTTGCCGCGCCGGCCTCACTCTAAATCCCGAAACCTCGTTCGATTTGATCGCGCCCTTCATGGACAAAATCGATATGCTACTGGTAATGACCGTGCATCCGGGTTTCGGAGGCCAATCCTTTCGAGCTGATCAAATGCAAAAAGTTAAACATGCAAGATCGTTGAGCAGCACGATCGACATCGCAGTAGACGGCGGCATCAACGCCGAGACTGCAAGAGTATCGATCGAAAACGGCGCAAACGTGCTCGTCGCCGGCACTTCAATTTTTCGCGCGAAAGATTACGCAAAGGCCATCCGCGAATTGCGGGGCGAATAGCAAAGATTGTGATCGCTTCGCTCGGTGTGACACGCGTTTAAGATCCGCGCGTTAGCCCGCTACCACCGGCTCGGCTTCTTCAGTGGTTTCGGCCATCACCTCGTCGGTTTGCGTGACCCGAACGACTTCTTCGATGGTTGTTTTGCCTTCAGCGACGCGTCGCCAACCGTCCTGCCGCAAAGTCTCCATGCCTTCTGCGATGGCGCATTGCTTCAGCTCGCCGCCGTCGCGTTTTCGCATGATCATCTTTCTCAGCGGTTCCGTGATGAGGCAAACCTCATAAATTGCCGCGCGCCCTTGATACCCAGTCTGACGGCATTGATCGCAACCGGCGCCGCGCTTGAAACGAGTACCGTGTTCTTTCACGGGAAAACCGATCTCCGCGAGATACTCGCGAGGATAATCGACCAATTGCGCGCAGTCTGAACAAATCGTGCGCACGAGTCGCTGTGCAATGAACGATTTGACCACCGATGCGAGTAGAAATGGTTCCACATCCATATCGAGCAAACGCGTGATGCCACCAACCGCATCGTTCGTGTGCAGCGTGCTAAAAACAAGGTGACCCGTCATCGCCGCGCGGATTGCGATGTCCGCGGTTTCAACATCACGAATCTCGCCGACCATCACCACATTGGGATCCTGTCGCAAAATGTGACGTAGACCTTTGGCGAACGTCAGATCGATCTCCGGTTTCACATCGATTTGCGAGACACCGGGAATTCGATATTCCACCGGTTCTTCGACTGTAATAATGCGGCGTTGCACTGAATTGATGCTGCTTAGGAAGCAATAAAGTGACGTCGATTTTCCGCAGCCGGTCGGGCCAGTGAGAAGAATGATTCCATTCGGCTGTGCCAGCAGATGCCGAATAATTTTCTCCTGTTTTTCGCTGAGATCGAGCCGCTCGAAGCCGAACTGCTGCTCACCGCGGCTAAGCAATCGCAAACTAATCGATTCGCCGTTCACGGTGGGGATGGTTGAAACGCGCACATCGATGTTTTGGCTGTGTGACTGCAAATTCATACGCCCGTCCTGAGGCAGCCGACGCTCCGCGATATCCATGTGCGACATAACTTTCAGGCGCGAGATGATGGCCGATTGCAGGACTCGCAGTTGTGGCGGAACAGCGACCTCGTGCAGGATCCCGTCGATCCGATAACGAATTCTTAGATCGTTTTCCAGAGGTTCAACGTGAATATCAGTTGCGCGCTCCACGATTGCTTCGCGAATGATCTGGTTCACAAATTTCACCACCGACGCTTCGGGGTCGTCGTCATTCAACTCGATGGCAGTCTCGCTGTCCTGCAACATCTCGAAGGAACGATTCGTCTTAAGAATTTCGTCGAACGTTTCCGCACCGACGCCGTAGAGAGTTTTCATTGCGCGCAGAATTTGCGCGCGGGGCACCAGCACCCATTCAACCGGCTTTTTCAAAAGCTGCGACGCAAGCTGGCGGCCAATAGAATTGAAAAGATCGTATGTCGCCAGTACCACCGAATTTTCGTTCACCTCGACGGGCAGAATGTGATGTTGAAAAACAAAACGGCTCGGCAAG
>WNGO01000674.1_pt1 | contig 21072 bp, 21 predicted proteins | sample 5400511 | NCBI WGS metagenome assembly WNGO01 (sample SAMN13153380, study PRJNA577476) | soil metagenome | isolation source: 20 cm soil or saprolite under Garry oak tree replicate 2 | place: USA:California | collected 2016-06-15 | reverse complement strand
TGCGCGCTGGCGAGCAATGCGTGCGACTGGCGCCCCGTCTTCCACCAGCCCTTTAGTGGTCCCACCAGCCCGCTTAGGCCCGTGATGAGCCCGATCACTGCCGTGACGACGCCAATCCATGCCAATAGCCGCTTGGATTCCGGTTCCTTGGCTACTGGTTCTGGCACCTGCCTGCTTCTGCAATGAAAGCAGACCTCTGCGTCGATAGGAATCGGCTCTTTGCACGCGATGCACAGTTTTTGATCGTGCGTGGTCGTAGTTGAATTGGAGGCGGCTATCATCAGAATTCGCTGTAATTAGCGGCCCGAGCTGCTTTCTCTCTGCCGTTTTGCCCCAAGGGTTTTGGCGCGGATTATATCGCAGTGCCACGGAAGATGCTCGCCAGAAGCTTGAGGCGGGAGCCAACGGAACGAGAGCCTACAAGTTGAAGCAATCGCCGTCGAACTTCCGGGACTTGCTTCAATCCAGCTCTAAGGCTACCCGGAGTGCTTCATCCAACTCCTTGAGCTTGCCCCAAGAAAGCGAGCCAAGGAACTGGGTGAGGTCAGCTTTTCGCAGGCTTCTGAGGTTATCGCAGACAATCCAACTATGGTGCTTCAACCCTTCTTTCGGACCGACCGCAACTTGCGTGGAGAGTCCATCACCCTCTGTAAAGATAGGTGCGGCGATCACCGTCGAATAGGCAGAGTCAATCAAACGCTGCCTGCTGACGATGACGAAGCTACGGTGGCGTCTGGGATCTCCCTCCGGCTTGTGCAGTCGATAGATATCTCCGCGCCTCATAGGCCCCTGGCTACTCTTCTGGACGTTCCCCTATGGGAGCCTGTAGCTCAAGACCGTCTTCTGCATCTCGGTTGAGCCGCCTCGCGTTCCGATTGATGATTTCAAGATCCCGGGCGTCGCGTGCGGCCCTCTCTCTTGCACGCAGGTGCTCGCGCAAGACGCTCTCTATGAAAGCGGAGCGCGACTGCTTCGCTCCTGCGATCCGATCGATCCCCGCTAGGACCTCGTGCGAGAGTGTGATAGATGTCTTCTCTTTCATACTACCAATATACTACCAATATGCTACCTATGAAAGCACCTCCGGAATAAGGGCACTGCTATTTTGGGAGACAAGCAAATGCGGTTTTATCCGCGAATCTGCGCCAGAATCGCTCTTGCTTCGGCCGCAGGATCGGCCGCCTCTGTGATCGGTCTGCCTACCACGATATGGCTCGCGCCTGATGCGATAGCCTCTGCTGGCGTTACGACACGAACTTGATCCGCCATGCCGCTTCCCTCCGGACGCACGCCTGGAGTGACAATTGCGAACCGGTTGCCGAGCTCCGCGCGCAGCGTGAAAGCCTCACGCGCTGAAGTGACCACTCCCTGGCAGCCTTGCCCTAGTGCGATCGTAGCCAGCCGCACCACGCTGTCTTCCATCGATCCGCGAATCCCAATCGTCTCCAGATCGTGTCCATCCATACTGGTGAGGACGGTGACCGCCAGCACCATCAAATCGGGCCGCACCTTCGCCGCGTCCACTGCGGCGCGCACCATCTTCGTGCTTCCCGCTGCGTGGATCGTCAGCATGCTCACGCCAAACTTCTCAGCCTCGGCGACGGCTGCTCCAACGGTATTTGGAATGTCGTGATACTTCAGATCGAGAAACACTCGCCGTCCGGAAGTGACGAGATCGCGCACGATCTGCGGGCCCACGGCGGTATAGAGCTGCATCCCCACCTTGTAGGTCAAGGCGGAGTCTCCCACCGCCGCCACAATCTTCTGTGCGGCGGCGGCGGACGAAACGTCGAGCGCAACGATGAGCCGCTCGCGCGGATCATCACTTCGATAGCTCAAGCTATCGGTCGGGATGCGGTCGGGCAGAGCAGCCGTCATCCCGATTAGTGTACGGGTTTTTACGGGAGTTTCGCTACAGGGGGATGGTTAACGGCAACCGTCTGGTAATCCGGCTTCTGTTGTTGCCGGGATTTGGCGACACTGGTCGATTGAACCAGATCCAGACGTACGCGTTGCAGCCCATGAGCCCTCATCTGAAGAGCTTGGGCGGCCCCATAGGAAAGGTCGATAATCCGGCCCGGGACGATCGGTCCACGATCGTTGACCCGGACGATGACAGCCTTCCCGTTACGCAGGTTCGTTACCCTTACGTAGCTTCCCATGGGAAGCGTAAGGTGGGCGGCGGTCATATCGTACATATCGTACGGTTCACCGCTGGCCGTCGGTTTGCCTTCGAAGTTCTGCCCGTACCAAGACGCTGTTCCAACTTGATACGGTTTGGTCTTGCCGACCTGTTTGCGGACTTCGGACTTCGCTTGAACAGAACTAACTGGAGCCGGTTTCGCCTCCGAGATGTTCGGTCCCTGAGCCGCTCCCAGGCCGACGATCAGAAAAGCGATCGCCAGTCCATGAGCTATACGTCTTCGCATTCAGTTCTCCTCGCATACTCAAAAGTGCCCTTGGCCTAAGGCTGGTCTTGCCTGCAGTTCGTAGATGCTATCGGCCTGCCAAACAGTGTGTCAAGGTGAAAGGACACGTCCCAAAGTGATCTCCTAGTAATAGAAGTCTTACGTAACATGTTGTAAATTTATAGGGATGCGGGCAAACGCCTTTATTTCAGAAAGGTTACGCGTTTACCAAATAGTAAGTAGCACGAACGACGTGGCAGGGTAGAATTTACAAGCCGAATGGAATCAATGAATTACAAGAATAAATCTGGCAACTTGCATGGAATCATATATTTACGGCCGAGCACCCGTCGCTTGAACTCAAAGAATTTTTCTCCCGCAGGATGAATAAAGTCAATCCCGAACTTTGCCGATATGAGATTCTGTGCCAAAGTCTGGGCATCAGACGAGCTTTCGAGAACTGAAGGCCATGGCCGAAAAACCACCTGTGGTGCTCACGATCGCTGGATTTGACCCTTCCTCCGGAGCCGGCGTCACTGCCGACATCAAGACTATTGCGGCTCATGGCTGCTATGGCGTGTCCTGCATTACCGCCATGACGGTGCAGTCGACTTCAGGGGTGAAGCGGGTGGAGGCGGTCGATCCTGCGCTGGTCACAGATACGCTTCAGGAACTTGTCGACGATTTGGAAATCGCCGCCGTCCACATCGGAATGCTGGGCACGGGGAAGGTCGCCAGGGCCGTTGCCGACTTCCTTAAGCCAATCGGATCCGGCAAGGGTAGGCTGCCCAATATCGTTCTCGATCCCATCCTTAAATCTTCCTCGGGAGCCGATCTGCTCGACGCAGCCGGAACCCGAATTTTGATCGAGCGCCTGGTCCCATTGGCGGATGTGATAACTCCGAATGTCGATGAAGCGGCAATCATTACAGGAATGAAGAAAGTAGAAGAATTGGACGAGATGAGGGCGGCTGTCGCCAAGTTGCATGAAATGGGGGCATCTGCCATGGTTGTGACGGGGGGACATCTTGAAAAGGCGACGGATCTGCTGAGCTTCACCACGAAACGCGGAATAGAACAGGAAGTTTTCAAGGCAGAGCGCCAGCGCTCCAAATCCACGCACGGAACCGGTTGCGCTTTTGCCACTGCGATGGCATGCCACCTGGCATTGGATCGAGGGCTGGCCGAGGCCACTCTCCTGGCGAAGACCTATGTGACCGCCGCGATCTCCAATGGCCAGCCGTTAGGAAAGGGAATCGGACCGGTACACCATCTTTATCGGATGAGCCAGCAACGGCGTGCTGCGGGCAGCGGGGGCGAATCTACTTAATCCTGGAAGGGCCTCTTTAGAAGGATTCCGGCCACGAATGAAGCGGTGGCCGCCAGCAACCATTCCGCCCGGTAGTACTGAACCGCCTGAAAATCAATCCAAGTCTTGACACTGTATAGGGGGCCGACCAGCAGGGCTCCCGCCACGCAAGACAGACCGATCACGAACGCGATCAGCGACGCGGTCGAAAGGCCTAGACGACTCTTGATCTCGTGAAAGTGCAAATGACGCATCCATGAAGAGAATTTAACCTTATTCCAGGGAACTCCCGCAATGCCCGCTTGAATCCGGTAGATGCCGCGCTCCCATAACCCCGCTAGAGCTGCCGCATCGGCCCGGGCAGAGGAGCTAATCGCTGCCGGGCGTCGTCCGCCACACGAGTGACAAAACTTCGAGCCCAGCAGAAACTCGGTCCCGCAGCGGGGACAAGCTTCGGCCATCGTCGGATGGGGGTCGCGAACCGCGACTTCCTCACTTAGAGTTGGCGGGCGCCAGAACTCTTCTTGCGTTCCTTGTGCTACCTCTGCCATAAACTGAGACCTACCCGGAAAACCTTAGATCGCACTCCAAGCACCAAAACGTTGCAGATGCAAGATACTGAAAAATAATAGTTTATAAATCGAGGGCTTTTTGCACCGATTGCGCTGCAAGCAATTCTTACGTGGCTAAGTGCGTAAACTTGCGTCAGTTACGAAAGCCTTGGGACTCAAGAACGCACCAAAAAAAATACTGAACGATAGCGGAAGTTCTCGAAGTCCCGGGGCCCCAAGTCTTCGCCTCGGCGCTGGCCGCGCCCGCACAGTTCTCCAAGCTCCATTTGGCGAACCGGGTCGCAAGCGATTAACGAGTGCTTCCGCTACCTTCAGTTCTGTGGCTGATCAGAGTATAGGAGCGCTTTTGGTGGACCGGGAGTAGCGGGCACGGCACGGAGCTAACGCTCTTGATTCTGCCCGAATTGGGCCCGGCCGCAGCCCGGATCGGTTCGAACACGCGCGCTTCGTTTAGACTAGGCAAACTGGGTTTTGTGGATCCTCAAGCAGAGTCTGCGCATGAATCTCCCGCTGTGTGCTCGCCTCATTACGCTCCTCGCTCTTGTCATGACGAACGGCCCGTTTGCCAGGGCGCAAATAACACCCGACCCAAAGCCCACTCATGGCCCGCCGCGCGATCCTGAAACAGAGGTGGCATTCGATCACTTCTACAACATGGACTACGTCCGGGCGACAGAGGAACTTGAGAAGATTGTTGGCAAGCATCCCGACGACGCGTTCTCGGTGAATCATCTTCTGACAGTGGTTCTCATGCGCGATCTCTACGAAACAGGTGCAATGAACACCGGAGACTACACGAACGATAGTTTTATAGGACGCGCCCCCCGTCCTACGGATGGCAAGACCAAGGATCGCATCAAAGAGCTGGCACATCGCGCCCTGAGCCTGGAAGACAAGCGGCTCAAAGCCAATCCAGCAGACATCAATGCACTTTATTGCCGCGGCGTTACGCGTGCCGAGTTTGCGGTCTACACCGGGCTCGTCGAACGCGCATGGTTTTCGGCGTTGCGCAATGCTGTCGGCGCGCGCCACGATCACGAGCGCGTGCTTGAGCTCGATCCCTCCTACTCCGATGCCAAGATGGTGGTCGGTACGCACAACTACGTCGCCGGAAACCTGCCATGGAGCATAAAAGTCGCGGCCGCCCTGGCCGGACTTAACGGATCGAGAGATAAGGGACTAAGCTACCTGCGCGAAGTAGCGACAGGCAATGGCGAGAACTCCACCGACGCCAAAGTGATCCTCTCCCTGTTCCTTCGCCGCGAGCACCACTACGACGAAGCCATCGGATACATGCAGGAGTTGACAGCGAGGTATCCTCGCAACCATCTGTTCCCGACCGAAGTCGCCAACCTCGAGCGCTCCGCGGGGCGACTCAGTGAAGCTGAGGCCGGGTATCGGAGAGTTTGGCAAAACGGCCGGGAAGGGAAGTATGGCAAGCTTCACTACGAACTGGCGGCATGGGGTTTGGGTGAGTTGTTGCGGAGCAAGAAAGACTTTGATGGGGCCGCAGCCGCTTACGAACTGGTCAATCAAGCCCCCAACCCCGATCCCGACATTCGCCAGAAAGCCAATCTCGCAGCCGGAGAAATGTACGACCTCCTCCAGAAGCGTGACTTGGCGATGAAAGCCTACGAAGCCGTCCTGACCGGGCGCGCCGATAGCGGACAGGCCGACCAGGCCCGCCGCCACATGAAAGAGGCGTACCGGGAATAGCGTTATTTATAGTATGATTGATGCATCAATGAATCAATTGGTACCTTCGAAATGAACCGACGTGTTGATGCTCATCTTGCCCGTACTCAATTCGGTCAGATAATGGATCGAGCTGTCGAGAACAACGAACGCTTTGTGGTGGAGCGCCGCGGGGAGCCGGCGGTTGTGATCATGAGCGTTCAGGACTTTATTCGTATTACCTCGCCACCACCCGATTGGCTCGAAAAAGCCTGGAGCGGGGCGAAACGAAGGGGGATCGACAAGCTCACCTCACAAGAGATTGACACTGAGATCGCTGCCCACCGCCGTGAGAAGCGGAAGTGATTCGCGCCGTGATCGACACGAACGTTCTCGTGTCGGGCATGATCGCTGCTTCCGGGAATGAAGCTCTCTTACTCCTCGCTATCGATCACGAACTAGTCAGCCCCTGCTTCTCTGCAGAAATCCTGCAGGAGTACGAACAGGTTTTGCGGCGCCCCAAATTTGGGTTCGAGGCGCTGGAAGTGGAGTCTCTTTTGAACTTGATTCGAAGACAAGGTGAGTTTATTCACTCAGCCCCAATACCTCCACTCTCACCAGATCCCGGTGACGACAAGTTCATTGCGTGTGCATTAGCGGCAAAATCAGAAGTTCCTGGTCACAGGAAACAAACGACACTATCAGGAATCTTGGCTGTCTGGCACGAAACTGGTCAACGCGGGAGAGTTGATTCAGTTCATCGCAGCTCTTCTTTGAGGTGAGCCGGTTTATGGAACCTTTCAGGCTGTGCGGTCGTACCATAGACTGAGGGCGGAGCTATGTACTGCAACTATTGCGGAAAAGTGATTCAGGACGATGCCTTGGTCTGTGCTTACTGCGGGATCCGGGTGGGAGCCTCGTTGGCCCGGGTAAAACTGGTCCGTCCGCGCCTCGGGCGCAAGGTGGCCGGCGTTTGCCTCGGATTCTCCGAGTACTTCGACATTGATGTCACGCTGGTCCGGGTCGTGTGGCTGATCGTCGCATTCATGACGGGTGTCGGCTTCCTTTCCTATCTGATTGCGTGGATCATCATGCCGGAGGAGCCGTTGCTGCTGCCTGCTCCCACAGGTGTGCAGCCGATGACAGACACGCGTTATTAGACTCGGGATCGGTCAGACGCGGCAAGCCAAGGCACGCACGCCACTCGCCCTGCTCGTGTTTTAATGGCTGCCATGGCCGCCATCCCTTCTTATCGTCTACGCAGCGATGACGCGGAAATCGTCTACTGGATCCTCGGCGATGGACCTCCGGTAGTCCTTCTCCATCCCTTTCCCGCCAATCACGAATTCTGGATGCCGGTTGCCGAAGCGCTGGCATCGCGCTATCGGCTGATCCTTCCCGATCTGCGCGGGCATGGAGAATCGGATGCAGGAGAAGGTCCAGCCACCATGGCCAAGCATGCCGCGGACGTTGCGCGTGTGATGGACGATGCCGGCGTCGGCCGCGGCCCGCTCATCGGAGTGTCGATCGGCGGATATCTTCTCTTCGAGTTCTGGCGAATGCATCGCGGCCGGGTCGCTGCGCTTGGCCTGTGCAACACGAAAGCTCCAGCCGATAACCCCGAAGCCCGAGCCGCACGGTTGCAGGCCGCCAACGATGTCCTCGAGCGCGGCATCGAGCCCTTTCTTCAATCAATGGTTCCGCGCCTCTTTGGCAAGACCACACGCGAGACCCGCCCCGATCTCATCGAGGGCGCACTCCGAATGATGCGGCAGATGTCGCCCGAAGACATCGCACAGGTACAGCGAGGCATGGCCGAACGGCCCGATTCGACGGACACATTGAAAACCATCAACGTACCGACATTGCTCGTCACCGGAGACGAGGACATTACGACCGGCATCAACGAAGCTGACCTCATGCGCCAGCATATCGCGGGCAGCCAGTTGCGCGTGATTCCGAAGGCTGGGCACTACTCGCCGTGGGAGCAGCCGGCAGAAGTCACGAGACTCCTGCGCCAGTTCCTTGACTCGTTGTGAGAGAGGGTGCCCCATCTTTGTCTTCGCGTTCTTTGCGAAGACAGGGTGGGGATTTTGACTTTCCGTCGGCCAAGTCTATCGAGCACGATCCCAGGGGTTTCGCGCCGACCCTCCAGAGACTAAAATCAACCCGCCATGAAGAACCTCATCCTTCTTTTCATCTGTGCCACGTTCACTCTCTCAGCTGCTTCCCAGAGCAAAACCGACCATCCTCATATCACCGCCATCGATCACGTTTCTTTCTACACAACCGCACCGGAGGGCGTGAAGAAGCTGTACGTCGATATCCTCGGCCTCACGTCCGCGGCCCCGATCGAATCAGGTGAAACGGTCCGCTACATGTCGGGCAAGCAGTGGGTCGGCTACAGTCCTGCGCCTGATCCCAAAGCCACCGATCGCATGGATCACGTGGCCTTCACCACCGACAACATCGGCGCTCTCCGCCGCTATCTTGTCGAGAAGGGAATCAAGCCCGGACAAATCGAAGGCCGCTCTGACCACAGCCTTAGCCTGATGGTGAAAGATCCGGAGGGCCATCGCATCGAGTTCGTAGAACGCAGCAAAGACGACACGGCGCCGCCCGCGCCCAACGCGGTTTCTCACCGCATGATTCACGCCGGCTTCCTGGTGTACGACCGGGCCGCCGAGGATCATTTTTACCGTGAGATCCTCGGCTTCCGTCCCTATTGGCATGGCGGGATGAAAGACACCGAAACCGACTGGGTCTCTCTGCAGGTTCCCGACGGCACCGACTGGTTGGAATACATGCTGAACCAGCCACAGCACCCCGATCTTGAACTGACCGGCGTCATGAATCACATTTCCTACGGCGTCGCCGACATGAAAAAGGCGCAGGCCCTCATCGAATCGCATGGCTGGAAGGAACACGGCGGGGAGCACTCGCAGATGGGCAAAGACGGCAAGTGGCAGCTCAACGTGTTCGATCCTGATCTCGTTCGCATCGAACTGATGGAGTTCAAGCCGGCGCAAAAACCTTGCTGCAGTGACTTCACCGCCCCTCACCCGTCGGAGTAGCAAAGGAGAACGTTTGTTCCTCCGTGCACCTCTGTGCCCTCTGTGGTGAGTGAATTGTGGTCTTCGAGGGCCGCTCCGAATTTGTTAGAATCTCCGGCGATGACAACCGCCATAGCCGAATCCGTTCTGGTTCCCCCCGGCACCATCGCCACCGCCAAGGGCGACGGCCAAGCCATTGATCTCAGTGCCGCTGCAAGCCGCGTATTTCTCGGGACCCTCTCCATCACCAAGATCATCGAGCAGGAATCCCTCGACGTCAGTATCTTCGGCTCTGCCGACGGTTCCACCTGGGAACCCAAATCCATCGCCGCCTTCCGGCAGGAGTTCTACGCCGGCGAGACTCCTCTGCTGCTGGACCTGACCGCCCATCCCAATGTGAAATTCGTGCGCGCCCATTGGGAAGTTGCGCGCTGGGGCCGGGGTACGGAAACTCCTATGTTCGAATTTGGGGTCACGCTGAAAGAGATTCCACCCGACATTCTGAAAGAAGTTTCGACGAAAGCAACCCGCTGAGAATTGCGGATTGTTGATTTTTGATTGAAACCGTTATTCGAGTGCTGCTGAAGCGAAAGTTTTTTATTCAACAATCATCAATCAACAATTCCCTCGCCTCCATCCGTTATATTGATCAAGGAATGAAAGTCCAATCGAACGTAGTCGTGCGCCCGGCGCGCAACATCCGGGGAAGCGTCGAATTGCCCGGAGACAAGTCGATCTCCCATCGCTACGGCATGCTGGCGGGAATTGCCGAGGGCCCTTCGCGCATCGAGAATTATTCCACCGGTGCCGACTGTGCCAGCACTCTGGGCTGCATGCGAGCGATGGGTGTGAAGTGGGAACGCAAGTCGAAAACTCAGAATGTCATCGAAGTACAAGGCCGCGGCCTCTCGCTAGCCGCGCCTACCACGCCGCTCGATTGCGGAAATTCCGGTTCCACCATGCGGATGCTGAGCGGGATCGTCGCCGGGCAAAGCTTCACCAGTCAGATGATCGGCGATCAATCCCTCTCCCGCCGCCCCATGGAACGCATCATCAAGCCGCTTTCCGCCATGGGCGCCCAGATTGAGTCGCAGCAGGGCAAGCCGCCGTTGCGAATCACCGGCGGCCCTCTGAAACCGATTGACTACAAGATGCCCGTGGCCAGCGCGCAAGTAAAATCGTGCCTGTTGTTCGCCGGACTCTTCACCGAAGGGGAAACGCGAGTCGAAGAATCGGTGCGCACGCGAGATCATGGTGAGTTGGCTCTGCGCGCCTTCGGAGCGCAATTGCAGCGTAAGAAGGCCGACGGAGGAAGCGAAGTTCGCATCCGCGGCGGCCAGCGTTTGCATGGCATCGAAGCGCGTGTCCCTGGAGACCTTTCGAGCGCGGCGTTTTTTCTCTGCGCTGCAGCCTTATTCCCAGGATCACAACTGACTCTGCCCAATCTTCTGATGAATCCTACTCGTGCGCGCCTGCTCGACATCCTCATGCAGATGGGCCTGCACATCTCCGTGACCCAAATCGAAGAGATTCACGGCGAGATGGTTGGATCGCTCCAAATCGGAGGCGCGACCCTGAAGGGCACCAGAATCGCCGGAGCCGACTCGGCTAAACTGATCGACGAAATCCCCGTACTGGCCGCTATCGCGCCCTTCACAGACCAGGGAATCGAAGTGCGCGACGCGAAGGAATTGCGCGTGAAAGAATCGGATCGAATCTCGGCTGTCGCGACGAACCTCCGCAAGATGGGCGCGCAAGTGGAAGAATTCGAAGACGGCCTGAAGATCCCCGGCAAACAAACCCTCCACGGCGCCGAACTCGATGCCTTCGACGATCACCGTATCGCCATGGCTTTCGCCATCGCAGCCCTGCGTGCCGAAGGCGAAACCGTAATCCAAGGCGCAGAGGCAGCCGCGATTTCGTACCCCGCGTTCTTCGAGAATCTTGAAGAACTCACCGCCCGTTAGGCCTCGGTGCTGCTCTGTGCCTTCTGTGGTGAGGCTTTTTGCCGTAACCAACTTCAATACAGTATTCTCCCGACTCCACGGTAACTTCGGTTCTATTACGGAAGTGACCTGCCATCTCTCGGCGTCCCTCGGGAAAATACCTGCACACGGGCCGAGGCCCTGGACGCCTCGCGCATACTTTTTTCTGGGGAGATTCACATGCGATTCAAGATGTTATCTTGTGTTGGGTTGCTCCTAACGTCGATGGCATACGCCAAGGAGCCTAAGCCTTTTCAAACCGGCAAACTCCTGCAGATGGATTCTGTCGCCTGCGGTGTGTCGGAGAAAGACGGCAAGAGTCTCGCCGGCGAAATGCTCGGCACCGACTCAGGCAGCAAGAAGACGCACGAACTTCTTTGTCAGGAATACCTGTTGCAGTCCGAACACGTGATCTATCGCATTCGTCCGCGGGACGAAAAGCACCCCGTCCTTCTGCCCGTCGGAGAGCAAGCTCAATTCCGCATTCAGAAAGACAAGATGCTGCTGCGCGTGGAAGATCTCGACAGCAAGGAGCGTGAGTACATCGTAGTCTCGATGACTCCCCGCAGTGACAGCAGCACCGCCGATGCGGCTCCGCCGCGAGTCAGCCATCTCCAATAAGTTAGCCCTGACTATTCACGAAGATGGCGCGGGAGACACTCCGCGCCATTTGTTTTGCACGCCTCAGGTCATTTCTGTAGCTGGCGCAGGAGCCTCATTTAGCAGGTCTTCCGCTCTCCAACCCTGCCAAACCGATCTGCATCCATATAGGCGATTCGCAAGCTAGGCGTTCGCTCTTTGTGTGAGCCGTGCCGGGAATGCGAATGGCACGGAGAATTCGGAGGAGTAACACTAACCATGAAACACTATCTAGGACTCATTCTAACGGTGCTTTTCTTCGCTACCCCGGCGCTGGTCGCGCAGGAAACCGGCCCCGCGGATCACGCGGAAGTCGGCATCTTTGCCGAATATTTCCGCTTCGGTGACCCCGGACCCACCAGCAACTACATCGGCCTTGGCGGACGAGCGGCATTCAATGTCCGCCCCAGCGTGCAAATCGAAGGGGAAATGGGATACGACTTCGAGCGCAACTACACCAGTACCTTCAGCAACGGCGTCACCACGGCGACGGTGCAGAGCAGACTCCGCACGCTGCACGGATTGTTTGGTCCGAAGTTCCAGACAGGCTCTGGTCCATTCCGTGTGTTCGTTACCGGCAAAGTCGGATTTGAAAACTTCACGATGACCAACCAGGGTGCTCCAACCGGATTCCAGACTGCCGTCGGCTTGGCTAGCGGTGCAACGTACTTCTCTGTGTATCCGGGCGGAGGTATCGAAGCCTTTGCCGGCCCCATCGGTGTTCGCGCCGAAATCGGTGACAATATCTTCTTCAACAACGGGGTCCACAACAACATGCGCGTTACCTTCGGTCCGCAATTCCGGTTCTGATTCGGAGTACTCTTGGGGACCAACCGGCGGCCACAATGGCCGCCGTTTTTATTTAGAGCGCGGTCCATGACAATACCCTGACGCCTGTCACCTCGACCCATCCCGCACCGCCGGTATTGTTCTTTTTCTCAGACCGCTAGACCGGGAAACTCACGATTCCCTCCCTGCGCCTGTGTTACAGTATTGCCCATTCACTTCAGGTCGGCCGTGGGGCTGGCTGCATCCTGAGATTCCCCTTCGCCGAGGACCTATCGATGACTACTCTTCGCGAGCTAATTAAAGACCGCAGACTCTATTCCGTCGACGCCAACCGCACCGTGCTCGAAGCCGCGCGTTACATGCTGGAGCACAATATCGGTGCCCTGCCCGTACTCCGCGACGGAAATCTCACCGGCATCCTTTCCGAACGCGACATTATGAACCGCGTAGTCGCCGTCGGCCGCACCCCGGGCACCACCGCCGTTTCTGAAGTCATGACCGCGAACCCGCGCGCCGTCCCAGCCGATGAAAGCATCGAAGAGTGCCTGTTCATCATGCGCGAATTCGGATTCCGCCATCTCCCCATCGTCGAAGGTAAGGAATTAAAAGGACTGGTCTCTCTGCGGGATGTTCTGATGCACCAGGCGGCTGAGATCGAAAAGCAGACGAGACGAGCAGCATCATAAAGACCGGGCCTCGGACCTCAGACCTCGGCCTTGGGTACCACTCCGAACGATCGACCTTACGTCGGGGGTGTCGGGAACGCTGGGACCCGGAGCCTGAGGTCTAAGGTCCGAGGTCCGAGGTCTGACGCCCGATGCCGCTTTCCTCACTCCCGCTTCCGCAGAATCGTCTCCCCCGGCTTCGGCGGCAGCCGGAACGGGAACTCGAAAACCTTTCCCGCCAGCGGCACGCGCAGGATGAACTCCTCCTGCTTCTTCCACCGGCTGATCCACTTGCTGTCGGTGCTGAACAGGACCCAACCGCTGGCCTCGGTTTTCGCCGGGCTTAGCCGCGTCGGCCGCAGGCTATTCTTGCCCACGAATTCCTGCAGTTCCGCCGAATCCTTCAGAAACGCGCGCACGAAAGCTTCTTTCTGCTCCTTCTGCTCAGGATGCTTCTCCACTTGCCGCGCGGTCTCGTCGTTCAATGTGTCCGCATCGTTCTGCACTTTGTCGGAGAAGCCATCTGGATCGAGCGCGGTCTGCATCACCTGAAAATGTTTCATGAACTGCAGCGAGATGTTTCGGGTTTCAACCTCGAGTGATGCCTGTCCGCGATAGCGCACCGTCAGCAGCACCGCGAAGAACTGCTGGTGCCGCCGGTGCACTTTCTCCAGCTCCTGCGAATCGACCGCCATCACGATCCCGGCATCATCCGACCAGAGCCCGTAGCGGTACTTCCCGTCGGCGTCGCGCGAGAATGTACAGCCGGGATCGCCTTCCGCCCAGCGCACCGCCGGAATCCTGTTCTTGTCTTTATTAGACGCGAACGCCGGATGCGCCAGCATGGAACTGACGGGGGCCATCAGCATGAGAAGCTTCAGTAGCAGTCTCATAAGCGGCTTTGGGAAGGCGACGGCTTCAGCTGTGCCGCTTAGGCTCGCAAAGGAGATGGGCTTTAGCCCCTGAGGTGCAGACCGGCTCATGGCTCACGGCGTTTTAGGAGGCACGGTGACCGTCAAGCTGACGGTAGGCCCGGTGGTGGTTGTGCTGGCGTTACTCGAGGCGACACCATTGGAATCAACCCCGACGATTGTAAACGTATACGTGTTGGCCGGCGTGATCCCGTTCGGCGTCGTTGTGGACGTGGTGTTATTGGCGCATCCCGGAGTCAGAATGAAGACTCCGCAGAGCACAACAACTGCCAGCATGCCCCACGCACCTCTCAAGCGTTTCCCGCTCGCCGCGGCGCCGAGGCCGACCAGTCCGATAAGCGGCAACGAGAACCAAAAGCCCATGACGTTGCGCGAATGCGCACCGGTGGTGATTGGCCCAAACGTGCTGATGGTCAGCGTGGCGCTGGCGGGCGTCCCAGTTACTTGCAGGTTCGGGGCATTTTGCGGATAGGTAAAAGAGCATACGGGAGCGATCGTCACTAGCGGACTGATGGACGCGCATGCCAGCGTAATGCCCCCGGGCGTGGGAGTAGCGTAACCGTAAACCGGATTCACCGTGACCACGCCCTGGGCGCCGCTGCCGGCGGGTACGCTGGTCGGCGCTACCGAACTGGTCACACTGAGGGTGAATTGCGGGGTCACCGCCAGAACGGTGATTGGAAGTGCCGGCGTTGTGTAAGTGGTAGTCGGCCCCGTGCCCGTAATCGTGATGTTGTAAGGCTCCGTGCTGGTATCGCTCAGGGTCGTTATCGTCGCGCTCACGCTCCCCGGAGCCGTCACCGAAGAGGGACTCACCGTGCACACCGGAGGATCCGTGGCCACCGCCTGCGACGTGACCTGGCAGGTCAAATTGACGGTGCCGCTGAATCCGTTCACCGATCCCACCTGGATCAGGGACGACGAAACACCTCCCGGTGCCACCGCGTCCGGGTCGAATGATGCCGGCGTGAGCGTGAATTCCGATGTCCCGCCCTGAGCCAGCGCCGCCGGGGCGAGGCAAGGAAACGCAAAGGCCGCGGCCATCAGGCACAAGGCAGCAATCCCGTGATGCCCAAAGGCAGATTTCAACTTGGATTCAGACCACTCGGATCTCAACATGAACGGGTTCTGGTTCAACTAGCTTCGATTCCTGGGAATGCAAAAACGCTGCCCGCCACCCGGGCGGATCGTGTTCAGTACGGTTCGAGGTCCCAAGGCACAAGCCAGATGTCCTTGAAACCATGAACTTTGAATGTCCATACTACCATTCCCCGCCATTGCATGATTCGGACTTGAGCCTTCGCGGAAAAGAGAACGGCCGCCTCCCGGATGGAAGGCGGCCGCCCTGATTCGCGATTATTGGACCGTCAACGTTAGCGCCGCGGAGTGGTTCACGCCACCTCCGGCACCGCTCACGGTGATGTTGTAGGTACCGGGAGTTGTACCGCCTCCACCTCCGCCACCACCACCACCGCCACCGCCGCCGCCGCCGCCGCAGGCAGGCAAGATCATGAGTCCGGCGAGCACGACTCCGAGCATTAGGAATCCGAAGCGCCTCTGCTTACGCGAATTCATTCCCGCACCCAGCAGCGTGATGCCAAAAATCGGCACGAAGAGCGTTGCAAGAACCTGCGTCCGATGATTGGTACTCGGCAGTGCAAGGCTTGCGCTGGATGCCCCATTCGTCGCGATCGTCAGATTCGAGGTCACGGAACTGCTTCCCGGCGTTATGGACGCACTGGTGAAGTGGCACACAGCTTTGGCAGGAAGACTTCCGCAGGAGAGTGCGACTGCCTGCCCGTAGCTGGAATTGACCGACGATACGGTAACGGTGATCGTCGAGGTCGTCTGACCGCTGGTGGTGGAGATGCTACTCGGGGAAACGGCCACCGAGAAGTCCGCCGGAGCCGCGCCCACTTTGGCAATAAAGCCGTCAGACAAGCCGCTGCCGTAGCTCCCTTGAAGAACGCTAGCCGTGACCGGAAAACCTGTCGAGCTTGCGGTTGACCCTGCTACGTAGGCGTTACTCGATGAGTCGACAGCAATCGCGCCTATCGCACCCTGAGAGTCTTGCCCTAACTGAGCTGCATTTTCGGTGCCCGTCCCGCCCAAGAAACTGGAATACACGACATAGCCTGTGTTACTGAACTCAGTCACAAACGCGTCCGATGTCCCGCTCAGCGAAGATTGAAACGCACCGCTGACTGGGAAGGTCGAAGACGTGGTTCTTCCCGTCACGTATGCATCCGCGAACGAATCCAACGCGATGCCCGTTCCGAAATCGTCTTGATTGCCTCCGTAGTATGTTGAGAATAGGAATTGTGTTCCGCCCGCACTCAGCTTTGTGACAAAGCTGTTTACCGCCGAATTGCCACCAAGTGCACCCTGTGCGGCATTGGCGGTTGGGAAGTTTGAAGAATTTGTGCCTCCTGTGACGTACGCTTCGCCCGCTCCATCAACCGCGACAGATAATGCCTGGTCGGTTCCACTTCCACCTAAATAGGTGGAATAGACCCATCCGGAACCGTCGGCTTTGACTTCCGTAACGAAGCCATCCTCAGTGCCTCCAAACGTCGTCTGAGCCACTCCTGTGGTCGTAGGAAAGTCAGAAGCATCGGTTATGCCAGCAACGTATGCGTTGTTCGAGCTGTCTAACGCGAGCCCCGCGACTAGAGTGGGAGCGGATCCGCCCAAGTACGTGGAGTACAAGAGACCGGTTGCACTTGCGTTGAACTCGGTGACAAACCCCGAAGCTCCGCCGAGATTCGAGATTTGGATGGGAATCTGGGTGGGGAAATTGGTTGACTGAGTCGACCCCGCCACGTACGCGTTGCCCGAACCGTCGACTGCCACGCGGAGAGCGTCATCATTGCCGCTTCCACCTAAGTAGGTGGAGTAACTTAGCACACCCGAGGAGGTTGTTTTCAGCAGAAAACCGTCCAATGGCAAAACTCCGGTGCCGCCTCCAAACGCACTCTGGAAAACGTTAGCTGGGGTGGTTGGGAACCCAACTGTGGCATTCCCCACGACATATGCATTGCCCGAGCCATCCACTGCGATGGCCGCGCCCGAGCAATCACCCCCTGTAGCCGAGAAGATGCTGGTGTAGACCAACGATGTTCCCGTAGGGTTGACTTTGGTGACAAATACATCAAAGTTCGGTCCAGCCGGCTTCCCCCCGAATGTAGTGGACTTCGTTTGTCCGGTAACGTACGAGTTACCTGAGCCGTCGACCGTCAGAGCATATGCTTCGTCTTCAGCACCCCCGCCCAAATACGTCGCATAGCTCAACGTCGGATCAATCACCAGCTCTCGTGAGCGATCATATCCACCAAGATTCAGGCCAACTTCGTTCTTGCCCTTTACCTGGAACGCCGCTGCAACAATCTCCCGCTTGCCGTCTTTGTCCTGATACGCCACAGGCTTGTGCAACACGACATCGCCCGCAGACGAGGCGAGCACCAGGTTGCCGCTGGCGTCGGTAGCAAGTTTCTGTGCTCCCTTGAATCCCAAGCCAATCGTCTTCGGATCAGCGCCGGGGCTTACCACGAAATCAAATTCCAGTTGTCGCTGCGCGCCGTGAAAGACCATGTTCACGCCGGGATAAACGTCCCGGTAGGAAACCGACGAGTACTGCTTTACGCCCGTGTGCCAATTCTTCGGATCGCTTCCTTTGTAGTAATTAATGACTCCGGGAACTTCATTACCGGTGGCAATTTCCGGCTTCAAATTTCCGCCGACGAGCCGCATGTCGATGGCTGCACTCTGAATCTTCTCTGTCGTTTGTGGCTGCGAGTGCGCGCCCGGAATGCGCGATGGTTTTGTTGCCTGGTGCTTGGCCGAAGTGATCGCGAACACCGTGTCGCTCGCCGTCAGGAATACGGAATATCCATTCCCCCGCGCCGTGTACTTCACCTGCGGATCGGTCTGTCCCTGGTTGGCTTCGAAGGCCAGAGGCAGGGCGTCCAGGCTGGCGCGAATCCGTCCGCGCTGCTCGGCGCTGACCGGCGGCTGAGACTTGTTGGCGCTCTGATTCATCGCTTGTACGTTCTTCGCACCCGAGGTGGAGAACAGAGCCGCGCCCCCAGCGACTGCGACCGTCAACACGGCTATCGCAGCAACCCACTTGGAAGGCATCCGGAATTTGGCAATAGAAAGTTTCGACACGACATTCTCCTGAAATGAACCCTAGTCTCTTTTGCGGGGGATAGACTCGGCTGCAACGCAAAGAAATCCCGATGCGCGCCGATGGTCTGATGTCAGCAAGGTTCTTAGATTTTTGAAGCTTAGGCGAAAGTATGGATTGGACCAAACGGCCTTGTCAATGAAACTAAGGTACCTCTTTGGTACCGTGCATCCGGAGGAACCTGGCTTTGCAGGAGTCTCGGTTCGCGGCTTCCGGCGACGTGTCCTTACGGAACTGTGACGATTACTCCGGTGCACGGCTTCTGCCCACGCCGCCGATAGCTGTGTTGCACCGCCGAATCGAAATAGATCGCGTCCTCGGCCTCCAGTGAGAATTCCTCACTGCCGATCTTCATGGTCAACGATCCCTTCATCAAATACAGCAGTTCCACCCCGGGATGCTGATGCGGCCGCAACTTCTCCGGCGCAATCTCCTGAAATTCGGCAACAAATACGCTCATCTTCCGTTCTGTCGCCTTATAGTCCAGGCACTCAAAGAAGTACGGCACTTCCTGCGTGCTGGGCCGCTCCGGGAAGCGCACCCGGTCCTCTTTCCGTACCACGCTCACCACCCGCCGCTTGCGCTCATCGGTGAAAAAGTATTCCAGCCCCACCGAGTACACCATGGCAATCCGCAACAGGGTAGGAAGCGTAGGAAACAACTTGCCTCGTTCCAGCTTCGATAACAGCGCCGCCGAAAGCCCCGTGTGCTCGCTGAGTTCGACCAGTCCCATGCTCTTGCGCAGACGCAAAGCACGGAGTTTCTCCCCGATCGAATACCGCCCCAAGCCTTGGGAGATGGTGTCAGAAGTTCGAGTCATGGTTTTCTTAATGATAAAACGAATGTTCTTTAGAGTAGATTGTAGCGCCGGCTGTCTTCGGGGGCGTCCCCGTAGGCGCTACCTTAAGCAGAATTCCTTCCGAATAGCCGACGACTCGCCCAGAATCGTCGGATTCACTGCACACCGATGATTACGAACCCGGGTGCTACATGCACGGTCTGACCGTTGCAGATCCAAGTGAGGGTGCTAATCTGGCGTGAGATCGATTTTTATTTACGAGAAGGGGATTTTTTCAAATAGGAGTTTTGAAGGACGTCTAATAAACAGGGCGCTCGATAGTGCTATGTCCATCAAGCGATCTTACGCCGGGATACCGACGCGTCGAAGCAGGTCGGCGAACCGGGAATCGGAGCGAAGGGGGTCCCAGAGTGCCTCTACTTTGAGGTAAGCGAGACGATTGAACCGCTCCTCGTAAGCCTTTTCTAGCCAAATAAAGGCCTGATCTTTGTCTTCCAGACCCGCGTAAACCAGCGCAACGAAAAGGGCACGTGCAGGACTCTGCTGCGAAGCTGCCTTAAGCTCCTCGATCATCCGTAGCGCCTCGTTTCGCTCGCCTAGTCGAGCATGCGAGTATCCAAGAAAAGCGAGAGAAGTGGCACTTCTTTGGCTTAGTGAGGAATATTTTTCCAGCGCGGACAAACCTTCTCGGTACATTCCTTTCGCGAGCCACACCTCTCCGAGCACCATGTATGAAATGGCAAAATTCGCTTCCATCTCCAGCGTGTGATGCGCCTGCTCGATAGCCCGGTCAAATTTCCGTGCGAGGTAAAGTTGGACCGCCAGGCTGTGGCTGACAGCGGGAGAAGCAGGATCGAGATCCAGGGCGCGTTTCGCCACCTCCAAGGCTTCCTCTGATCGTCCGAGAGAGCTGAGATATAAAGCATAGAACGTGTGAGTGCTGGAATAAGCCGGATTCAGGGTGAGGGCTTGCTCAAAGTGCTTTCCGGCGGCCGGCCAATCCCCATCGTACGTGAAGCTGATGTATCCCAGTGAAACGTGTGCTTCCGCGAGATCCTCGTCTATCTCCAACCCCTTCACAGCGGCGGCCTTCGCTTTCGGCATGGCCTCCCGCGGAGCAACCACATTGAAAAAGGACAAATGGGCATAGGTGTCAGCCAAACCTGCGTAAGCCAGCGAATAAGCTGGGTCTTTGTTGAGAGCCTGCCGGAAATATTCAACGGCTTTCTGCAAGCCTTCCGGGCTCCGTTTGTTCCAGTGGTAGCGTCCCTTCAGATAAAGCCGATACGCTTCGGCGTCCTCCGTGTAGCGTTTCGTCAGTCGCTGCTTCTCATCGCCGGTCAACTGCAGCCGCAGCTTCTCAGAGATTTCTCTGGAAAGATCGTCTTGCAGGGCAAAAACGTCCTCCGCCTTGCGTTTGTATTGGCCACCCCACAACTGCGCGCCCGTTGCAACATCGATCAGTTCGGCCCGGACGATCAGCATATTCCCATGCTGCAGCAATCTCCCTGAGACGACGGCGCGAACCTGCAGATCGTTCCCTGCCTTTTGCGGGTCGATGTCCTTTCCTTCGTAGCGGAACACCGTGCTGCGTGCCACCACGCGCAGGTGCCAGATTTGCGAGAGATTGTTGATCAGGGTTTCGGTGATGCCGTCGCTCAAGTATTTCCCATCGGGATCGGCGCTGTCATTGCCGAAGGGCAGCACCGCTACCGATTCGATCGCCCCCTGGTGGCGTCCTAGAAGCACCGCGTCGACCGGAGCGATGAAACGGTATCCCTTGCCCGAAATTGTTTCAATGAATGCCGGCGACTCTCGCGAATCCCGCAAAGCTTGCCGCACCTTACGGATCGCTGTATTGACTCCCATTTCGATGTCAACGAAGACACCCGGATCCCACAAACGCTTTGCGATATCGGCCCGCCAGACGAGCTGACGATGGCGTTCTACTAAAAGGATGAGCAGGTCCATAGGTTGGCGCTCAAGGTGGACTGGCTGCCCGCCTCGGCGCAGCTCGTAGGCCGATATATCGAGCTCGAACTCACCAAATCGAAGGGTTGA
>WNGO01002043.1_pt1 | contig 21097 bp, 23 predicted proteins | sample 5400511 | NCBI WGS metagenome assembly WNGO01 (sample SAMN13153380, study PRJNA577476) | soil metagenome | isolation source: 20 cm soil or saprolite under Garry oak tree replicate 2 | place: USA:California | collected 2016-06-15 | reverse complement strand
TCCTGCCGGAGAGCTGACCGCCCCGTGCGACCGTCTCCAGGACCCGCACGCTGGTGGTCCCGACGGCGAGCACTCTCGGCGCGGACCGGATGCGCTCCCAGGCCTCGGGCCTCACCTCGTAGCGCTCACCGTGCAGCTGGTGCCCGGCGAGATCGTCGGCGGTCACGGGACGGAAGGTGTCCAGCCCGACGTGCAACGTCACGCGCTCGACGTCGAGACGCGCAAGCAGCTCCTCTGTGAAGTGCAGACCTGCTGTCGGCGCGGCGGCCGAGCCGGTATCGCGCGCATAGACGGTCTGGTAGCGCGCCGGGTCCGCGAGCGGCTCGGTGATGTACGGCGGCAGCGGGGTCTCGCCCGCAGGCTCGCCATGGAGGCGGAGGCGCCAGCGTCCTTCGCCGAGATGCTCGAGGAGCTCGACCGGCCCGTAGCGGTGTCCGGGTCGAAGCCGCCGCGTCGGTCGTGCCAACCCTTCCCAGAGCCCGTCGTCGTCGAGTCGCTCGACGAGCATGACCTCGCCTTTCGGAGCCTCGATCGGAATGCGCGCCGGAACGACTCGCGTGTCGTTGACCACCACGAGCGCATCGCCGATCACGTCCGGTAGCTCTGCGAACCTGCGCTCGTGCACCCGCTGGGACACGCGTGGGTAGACCAGCAGTCGCGACTCGTCGCGTCGCGCCAGGGGATGTTGAGCAATAAGTTCCGGCGGGAGGTCGTATTCGAGCTCCCTCGTTTTCATCCGATTCCCACGGTACTCTTGCCGGACATGGACGACAGCGTCGTCGAACGAGCACAGGAGCGGGTCGAGCAGCGGGCGGAGGGCGTCGCGCTCGACAGCCTCGTCGTCCGGGCACGCGAGCAGGTGGACGCTCTCGCAGCCGCAGCGGCAGCACTCGAAGACACGCTCCCCGCCCGCGTCGGGGAAGCGGTCCGCACCGAGGCGCAGCCGGTCGGACGCAATCTCGCCGAGATCCGTGGGCTCATGAACCAGGTCATCCGGCGCCTCGAGCGTTTGGAGGGAGACCTACTCGCCGAGCGCAACGCCCGTGTCGACGATCTTGCCTTGCTCGTCGATCTCGTCTCGTCGGGATGGAAGGGCGTCGACACGCGGCTCGCCCGCATGGAAGCAGTCCTGAGCAGGCTCGAGCAGGGAGTGCAGGGAAATCGCGGCGCCGTCGTCTACCGGATGGAAGACCGCCGTCCGGATGCAGCAAGCTCGTAGCGCCGTTCAGGTCACCGCGAGGATGATCGCTGCGCAGACGGCCCAGCCTGCGATGCAGAGCAGGATCGGGAGGTCGCGCAACAGGATCTCTTCCGGTTCCTCGCCGAGATCGCGCCCGTGCATGAGGAGCAGGTAGCGGAACACGCCGAAGAGGACGAAGGGGATCGTGATCATCATGGCCTTCGACTCGCGCGCGGTGAACGTGTAGAGGCAGTACGAGATCACGGTGGACGCTGCCACGACGGTCACCAACTGGTCGACGAGCGCGAGCGAGTAGCCCTCCAGAACGGGCCGGCCCGGCGTGGCCTCGGCTCCCACGAGCACGAGCTCGCCCCGCCGCTTCGCCAGGGCGAGGAAGAGCGCGAGCAGTGCCGTGCAGAGCAGCAGCCAGGGCGAGATCCTGACCTCGACGGCCGCCGCACCTGCCGCCGCGCGGACAACGAAAAGCCCGGCGATCGTCATCACGTCCAACAGCACGACGTGCTTGAGCGAAAGCGTGTATGCCGCCTGCAAGGCGACGAAGGTGCAGAGGAACAGGATTGAAGCGAGACCCAGAGGCACCACGAGGAGCACGGCCGCAACGAGCAAGAAGGACGCGAGCAAGATGGCGTGACGTGGTGAGAGATCGCCATGTGCGATCGGCCGGAGGCGTTTTGTGGGATGCAAGCGGTCGTGCGGCGCGTCTCGGACGTCGTTCACGAGGTAGCTCGCGCTCGACGCCGCGCAGTACGCGGCGAAGGCGGCGAGCGCCTCGCCCCAGCGGCTGAGATCGCCGAGCTTCGCCGCGAAGATGATCCCCGCGAAGAGCAGCAGGTTCTTCGTCCACTGTCGAGGTCGCAACGAGACCAGCGCCGCCCGAAGCCGCGAGGGCCGGCGCGGCAGCTCGTAGAGCGGCGTGGTTTCCGGGTGGCCCATGCGAACGGAGACTAATTTGCGCTCGACGGGAGGATCAGCTCGAAGCGACTGCCCTGCCCGGGGCGAGAGTCGAGCTGGATGCTCCCACCCAGCGCCGCGGCGAGCTCGTGCGCGATCGCCAGCCCGAGCCCGGTACCGGAATCGTCACGCGACCAGAACGGCCGGAAGATCCGTTCCTGCTCCTCGATCGCGACGCCCGGGCCTGTGTCGTCGACCGCGACGGACACACGGCCGTTCGCCGCGGTCAACTCGAGCTGCACCCGCCCGCCGTCGGGCGTCCAGCGAAACGCGTTCGAGAGCAGGTTGGAGATGATCTGCAGGACGCGATCGCCGTCGGAGACGATTGTCGGGTGCGCCTCGAAGAGCTTCGCGTACTCGATCCGCCGGCGGCGGGCCTCTTCGCCGAAGGCGCTGTATGCCTGATCGCAGAGCCGCTCCATATTCACTTCTTCTGTGTGAACGGTGAAGCGGTGAGCCTCCAGCTTGGCCAGGTCGAGGACGTCGCCGACGAGTCGCTCCAGCCGCGCACCCTCCTGCGCGATGACGTCGAGTGAGGCGGCGCGCGCCTCCGGATCCTCGGCGACACCCTCGCGTAGAGCGTCGACGTGACCGCGAATGGCGGTCAGAGGCGTGCGCAGCTCGTGAGAGACGCTCATGAGGAAGTTGCGCTCCTGACGCTCGGCATCGGACATGCGGCCCGCCATCTCGCGGAAGCGGTCGGCAAGATGTCCGATCTCGTCGCTCCCCCGAATCTGCGGCAGATCGACGTCGTAGCTTCCGCGCGCGATCTCGTCCGTCGCCCGCGACAGCGCCAGCACCGGCCGCGTGATGCGGCGCGACAGGTACCACCCGAGCAGCCCCGCAACGATGATGCCGCCGAGCGACGCGATCGCGAGCCGCTCGAGCAGGGGAATGAGCTGCTGATTCAACTCCGTCTTCGGCTTCGCGACGATCAGGTCTCCGAAGGCAGGCCCCTTCTTCTCGAGCTTCAGCGGACGCGCCACCGCGACGTACGTCTTGCTCGCCCCCGGCGGTGTGAACTCGAACGTGCTCGTCTTGCCCGAACGCCAGTCCACGGTCTTCTGCGGCAGGACCTCGAGCCCGACGCTTTTGACGCTCTTATCCGGGAACGGCGAGACACCGACATAGAAGAGACGGTCGCCGGTCGCCCGTTCGAGCTGTCTCGAGATCAGCGGCAGCACGCCTGTGTCGTTCGCCGTGATCGCCTGCTGGGCATAGACCTCCGTGAGCCCGATCGCCTCGCGGCGGAGGTCTGCCTTCGAGCGGTTGAGGACGTACCCCTGGAAAAGCCGAAGCGCTATGACCGAGGCGACGAGCCCGCTGACAAGGATGCCGAGCAGGAAGAGCGCCGGCAACCGGAAGCGCAGCGAGCTGAACACAGTGCTCTACAAGGTACTTGGCGGCCCTGCTAGGCCCTGACCGGATCCCGTGAGGGACCGACCTTGTAGCCGACGCCCCACACGGTCACGATCGGCGAGGCCTCGCCCAGCTTCCGCCGTAGCTGGCGCACGTGGACGTCCACGGTCCGTGTGTCTCCGGCGAACGTGTAGCCCCAGACGCGTTCGAGCAGCTGGTCGCGCGTCAGCACGAGGCCGCGATGGTCGAGCAGCTCCCAGAGGAGGTCGAACTCCTTCGGTGCGAGCTGCACCTCTTCGGTCCCGACCTTCACCTCGCGCCGGCCCGCGTCGATCACGAGGTCGCCGTGCTGGAGGACCGCGCTCTCGGGCTCCTTGCGCTCCGGCGCGGCGCGGCGCAGGATCGACTTCACGCGCGCGACGAGCTCGCGTGGGTTGAACGGTTTCGTCATGTAGTCGTCGGCGCCGACCTCGAGCCCGATGATCTTGTCGACGTCCTCGTCACGCGCGGTCAGCATGAGAATCGGCACGTCGGACTTCTGGCGGATGCGCCGGCAGATCTCGATGCCGTCGATATCCGGGAGCATCAGGTCGAGCACGATCAGCGACGGCTGTTGGCTCTGCGCGGACGCGAGGGCGTCGGTGCCGTTCGACGCGGTCCGCACCTCGTAACCGGCGTTCTTCAGATAGAGCGAGACAAAGGACGCGATCGACGCTTCGTCCTCGACGACGAGCACTGACTGCGTGCTGGCGCTCAGGAGGGTGCCTCTAAGGACTCGTGGCCGACAGAGGAAAGACGAACGGGAACCCCGGAAGCGCGAGGTATTCCCCACCGTTCACGGAATACGACCCGTCGTCCACTGTGCCTGCTCCTGACAGCGTCACTTTCCCCGTTCCGACCAGCGAGAGGTTGATACCGCGGCCCTTGACGACGATCCGGAAAGAGCCGCCGATGATCCGGAACCGGACCTTCGTCCCTCCCCAGGTGGTCGTCGTGGCATCGCGGTCCTTCGACCAGTCGTCCCCGGTCACGATCGGGCCGGTGCCGTCGCCGTCGATCGGGTCGCTGATCGTCACCGAGCCGCGTGCGAAGCTGCCGATCACGCCGCCTCGCGCCGAGATCGTGATCGTGCCGCGGCCGTCGCGCACGGATACGGTGCCGTCGGCGGCGCCCTGATTGCGGGCAGCAGAAGCTGCCGGCAACGCCAGCGCTGCGAGCATGGCAAAGGTGAGGAGGCGCCTCATCGCTCGTGCAGTATCGACGGTGCAATTGTGCCCTGCATCATTGGAACGTAAGGAGATTGTAAGGCGCTGACGGGCCATTTCGGCCCAGTCACGTGCCTGGCACCGGACCTGGGTCAGGAGGACCGTCCGACGTGCCCCCGAAGATGCGGGCCATGACCGAGCTGACTCGTTCCGAGCGGACGTCGCGATTGCTCGTGGCGCGACTCGACGCACTCGCCAGCGTGGCTTCGCAGATCACGCACGTGGAGGCCGAGCGTCTGGTGGAGCTCGCCTCCATCGCCACGATGCACGCCGTCGCGCTCGAGACGCTCCAGGCCGAGAGGGCCGAAGCCATCTGGCGCGAGGCGCATGCGCGCCACCCGCAGCTGCCGCAGGTCGTGGTCCAGCTGCCCGAGCGGCTCGCGGCCTAAGTGCTAGTACTCGTAGAAGCCGCGTCCGGTCTTGCGGCCGAGCGCGCCGTCTTGCTGCATACGCACCAGGCGTTCCGGCGGCGCCATGCGTTCCTCGCCAAGCTTTTCGTGCAGAGCTTCCGATGCGTGCACGTGCACGTCGATGCCGATCAGATCGATCAGAGCGCACGGACCCATCGGCCAGCCGGCCCCGTTCGTCATCGCCTTGTCCATCGCTTCCGGGGCGACCTTCGCTTCGTCGAGCACGCGCACGCAGTCGTTCAGCAGCGGAATGAGGATGCGGTTGACGATGAACCCGGGCGTGTCGTTGCAGTGCACCGGCTGCTTTCCGGCCCGCTCGGCCCACGCGTAGGCCGCGTCGACGGCCTCGTCCGAGCTCTCGCGCCCACGGACGATCTCGACCAGCGGCAGAACAGGGGCGGGGTTGAAGAAATGCATACCGACGACGCGCTGCGGCCGTTCGGTCGCCTCGGCGATCTCGGAAACGGACAGCGCGGAGGTGTTCGTCGCCAGGATCGCATTCGGCCCCGTGACGCGGTCGAGCTCCGCGAACAGCTCACGCTTCAGGTCGAGCTCCTCGAGCACTGCTTCGATGACGAGGTCGCAGCCCGCCAGGTCGGCGAGATCCGTCGTCAGCGTCAATCGCCCGACGGCTTCGTCGCGCTCGGGCTGCGACAGCCGACCCTTCTCGACGCCCCGATCCAGGTACCGCTCGACGGTGGCGCGGCCGCGCTCGGCGAGCTCGTCGCTCACTTCCCGGCCCACCGTCTCGAACCCGGACTGGACGCTGACCTGCGCGATGCCGGCCCCCATCGTGCCGAGGCCGACGACGCCGACTCTCCGGATCTCCACTAGGCGGCCGCTCGAGCCAGCGTCCACCGAAACGAGACGTCACCGTGGCCTGGCTCGTGATGCGCGACGACCTCGTCACGCACCGACTCGAGCCCGGCGTCGCGCAGCAACGGCGAATACGCCTCGCGGTCGAGAGACGCGAAGAACATCGGTGCGCCCAGCCAGTCGGCGTCGATGTGCTCGCCGGCGTCTCCTGCGCCGAACGTGCCGAGGAAAAATCCGCCGTCGCGAAGCCAGAGCCCGATCCGGGCGATCAGGCTGGATTGCTCTTCGATCGGGACGTGGCCGAAGACGAACAGCGCGACGACCGCGTCGAACGAGGCGGGAGCGATGTCGAGCTCCGTCGCGTCGGCGTTGACGAAGCTCGCCTCGGGAACATGATGGCGCGCGAGCTCGATCTGGACGGCTGAGATGTCCACTCCGGTGACGCGATGGCGACGGGCGAGCTCGCGAGTTGTCGGCACGCCGCGGCCGCAACCGAGCTCGAGCACGTCCGCATCGACGTCGAGACGCGCGTCGAGATCGCGCACCCACTCCATGACGGGAGAGTCGATCTGTCCGGCCCACTCCGCGTAGCGCAACGCAATCGCGTCGTAGCCGCGAGCGACGATCTCTTTCGGTTCGCGCGCGACCGCGCGTCCTGCCATCTCCCCCACGCGCGAGAGAGTAACGCTCAGGCGCGTTCGACGACGCAGGCGAGCGCCTGGCCGAAACCGATGCACATCGTCGCGATCCCGTACCGCGCATCACGGCGTTCCAGCTCGTTCAGCAGAGTCGCCGTGATTCGGGCGCCCGTCGCGCCCAGCGGGTGTCCGAGCGAGATCCCGCCGCCGTTCGGATTGATGTCGTCCCAGCGATCCTCGAGGCCTGCGTCGCGCGCGAATTGCAGGACGACGCAGGCAAAGGCCTCGTTCACCTCGATGAGGGACATGTCGTCCCAGGTCAGGCCTGCACGCGCCAGCGCCTTGTCGCACGCCTGTGGATTCCCGTGCAGCATCCGGTGAGGATCAACTCCCGCGAGCCCGAACGAGACGAAGCGCGCCCGCGGCTCCAGCCCGAGGCGCCCGGCCGCGCTCTCGCCGGCCACGAGCACCGCTGCAGCTCCGTCGCAGATCTGAGACGAGTTTCCGGCCGTCACCTTTCCCTCCGGGAGGAACGCCGGCTTCAGCGCGGCGAGGGCGGCGGCGGAGGTGTCGCGCCGCGGCGTCTCGTCGACGCCGAGCACGACGCCGGCGTGCGGGTTGGTGAGGTCGATCGGGGCGATCTCCTCGTCGAAGCGACCCTCGTCGGCAGCCGCAGTGGCTCGACGATGCGACTCGAGGGAGAATGCATCGAGCTCGTCGCGGGAGAAGCCCCATTCGTCGGCGATCACCTCCGCGGAGAGTCCCTGGGGCACGATTTCCCAGCGGTCGAGCAGCTTGTCCGAGAGGTCGCCTCCGTTCGATCCCATCGGAACGCGTGACATCGTCTCGACGCCCGCGGAGACGACGAGATCGAGCTGCCCGGCGGAGATCGCGGTCGCGGCGCTGAAGTTCGTCTGCATGGACGAGCCGCACTGGCGATCAACCGTCGTTCCGCACACCGATTCGGGCCAGCCGGCGACCAGCGGCACCATTCGGCCGAGGTTCCAACCCTGCTCGCCGATCTGCGTCACGCAACCGAGCTGAACGTCGTCGATCTCTGCGGGATCGAGGTCGTGCCGCGCGACCAATCCGTTCAAAACCTGCGCTGCGAGCTCGTCGCCTCGAATCGACGCGAGCGCGCCGTTCTTCTTGCCGATCGGCGAGCGAACTGCGTCGATGATCAACGCGTCGAGCATGCCGGTCTAGACTAGCTCCGTGGTCGCTGCAGCCAACGAAAAGCAGCTTCTCGTCGGGGGCGAGTGGATCCAGACGGGCGACTGGCTCGATGTGCGCTCCCCCTACTCCGGCGAGGTCGTCGGCCGTGTAGCGAAGGCCGGCGCCGACGAGACACGCCGCGCCATCGACGCCGCCGAGCGGGCAATGCAGGATCCACTCCCGGCGCACAAGCGCGCCGAGATCCTCGTGCGCGTCGCCGGTGCGCTCGGTCGTCACCTCGAGGAAGCCGCGAAGCTGATCTCCGACGAAGCCGGCAAACCGTTGAAGGCCGCACGCGTGGAGGCCGCGCGCGCGATGTCCACCTACACCTTCGCCGCGGTCGAGGCGCGCAAGCTGGCCGGAGAAATGGTCCCGATGGACGCCGCGCAGGCGGGCGAAGGGAAGCTTGCCTTCACGCTGCGCAGACCGATCGGCGTCGTCGGCGCCATCAGCCCTTTCAACTTCCCCCTCAACCTCGTCGCGCACAAGATCGCCCCGGCCCTGGCGGCGGGCTGCGCGGTCGTGCTCAAGCCTGCGAGCCAGACACCGATGTCGGCGCTGTTCCTCGCCGAGTTGGAAGACGAGGCCGGCCTTCCTCCCGGTTGGCTCAACGTGCTCGTCGGCCCGGCGTCCGAGATCGGAGACGTGCTGGTCGAGGACGACCGCGTCAAGCTGATCACGTTCACCGGCTCGAGCGGCGTTGGCTGGAAGCTCAAGCAGCGTGCGCCGAAGAAGCGCGTGAACCTCGAGCTCGGCAATTCAACGCCGGTGATCGTCGCGGCCGATGGGGACCTGTCACTGGCGGCCACGAAGGTTTCGCAGAACGCGTTCGCGTTCGCGGGCCAGAGCTGCATCTCGGTGCAGCGCGTGTACGTCGAGCGCAGCGCGTACGAGGAGTTCGTCCGGCAGCTCGTCCCCCTGGTCGAAGCGTTGAAGGTCGGCGATCCGAGCGACGAGGACACCGACGTCGGCCCCGTGATCGACGAAGGCGCGCGAGACCGCATCCTCGAGTGGATCAAAGCGAGCAGCGGCCAGGTCCTGACGGGTGGCGAGCTGGACGGCGAGTTGATTCGGCCGACGGTCATCGCGAACCCTGCGCCCGACGACGAGGTCTCCTGCGAGGAGGTCTTCGGACCGGTTTGCACCGTGACCGCCGTCGACTCGATCGACGAGGCGATCGCGCTTGCGAACGGCACCCGCTACGGGCTCCAAGCGGGGATCTTCACGGCGAGCCTGGACAACGCACTGCGGGCGGCGCAGGAGCTCGAATTCGGGGGCGTCACTGTGAACGAGGCGCCGACGTTCCGCTCGGACCAGATGCCATACGGCGGGGTCAAGGACTCCGGCAACACGCGCGAGGGACCCCACTACGCAGTGCGCGAGATGACTGAAGAGCGACTCGTCGTGATCGACCTGCCGTAGTTTCGTGCCGGCCGCGACGGGAACCGTGGGCTCATGATCGGGGTCGTGCTCGCCCTGGCGGTCGTCGCGATCGTCGTGTCCCTCTTCGGAGGTTGGGTCTTCGGGATCCCGATCGCGGCGGTCGCGATCATCCTCTTCGTCCTCTTCGTGGCCGGGTTCGGCCGGAGAGCCGCCTCGCCGCGCCAGCCTTAGGGCATCTCAGCTCGCTGTTACATTGATTCGCGTGGCGCGGCCCTCGCTGCTCGCACGCTTCCGCCGCAAGGACGAGCGGACGGTTGCTGGCGCCCGCCCCGCCGGCCCGGCGCGCCGTGCCCTCCCACATCCGGGCCAGCTCCGCAAGGAGCGGCGTGCACTGCTTCGTGTCCGTGAGGAGCGCCTGCGCGACCTCGGCGGACTCATGCTGGAGATGTTCCGCCGCGATCAGTTTCGCCAGGACCTGCTGGTCGAGCGCTGCGACGAGCTGATCGCGCTCGACGAAAGACTGCAGGAGCTCGACACGCTGCTTGCCGCCGCCGTCTCCGTTCGGCGCGCCGCGCCGGCCGCCCGCTGCGCGTGTGGGGCTCCGCTCGTGTGGGGGTCGCATTTCTGTGCCAACTGCGGGAGACCGGCGGCCGAGACCCCACCTGTCGTCGGCTGCACGCAGTGCGGCAGCGCGCTGGCCGCGGATGCGAAGTTTTGTGCCGTCTGCGGGAAAGCGGTCGTGCCGGCGCGCAAGTCCGATGCGCAGTCCCAGGCCGAGCTGGTGGAAGCGCTGCCGACGCCTGCGCCGGAACGCTCGGAGCAATGAGCACGCCGGACGTCCCGCCGCAGAGCCAGCCGTGCCCTCGCTGCGGTGCTCCGCATGGCCCCGACCAGGAGTACTGCCTCGAGTGCGGTCAGAGGCTGCACCCCGGCGGGGGAGTCTTTGGCCGGCTCGCGGCGGTCTGGCAGCAGCGGCTGGGCTGGTATCCCGGCGACTGGATCTGGCCGGTAATGCTCTTCCTGCTCATCGCGGTGGCGGGCGCGACGGCGGCCATCGTCCTCGCCGACACCGGCAACGGGAGCCCCACGATAGTGGCGACCCAGGGTGGAGCGCCGCGCTCCCCGACGACGGCGCCCCCGACGGCGACCGTGGCCCTGCCGACGGTCCCGGCCGGGACACCCGGGGCGCCTTCGACCCCGACCGCGCCGCCCCCGGCCACGACGACGGCGCCTCGGCCCGGTTCGCTGACCTCCTGGCCCTCCGGGCAGAACGGGTACACGGTCGTCCTCGAGTCGATTCCTGCCGGGTCGAATGGCCGTGCGCTCGCCCTGGACCGGGCCCGGGCGGCGTCCAAGGCCGGTCTCCCGCAGGTCGGCGTCCTGGATTCGAGCCTCTATTCCAGCCTCCACCCGGGATACTCCGTGGTGTTCAGCGGTATCTACAACTCTCGCGGGCAAGCCGACCGTGCTCTGGTGGCCGTCAATTCCAAGGGCTTCAGCGCCGCCTACGTCCGGCAGATCACCAGCTAGCTCGTTCTCAGTCGAGGCAACGAAGCCCCGGACTTTGTAACACGGGCCCGGACCCTATAGACTGCGCCCCGAAGGCACACGCGCCGACCACGATTTACTGCGGGTTAACAAAGCTTTGCGGGGGATTAATGGCAGCTAGGGATACTGTGATCGAGGAGTACACCGCCCAGCTTCAAGCCTGCATGTATCAATACTCGAGAGCCATCTACAGGTCGATTAAGGACCTCATCGACCCTTATGTGGCCCCCGAGCTGCATCTCGAGTACCGCCGGGCCGTCCTCGAGCAGTGCGAACTGACGATGGAACGGCTCGCGAAAGACCCGCTCTATTTCGCCAAGCCGGACCGGGCACTCTTCCAGGACATCCGTCGGTACTTCCCGATCACGGTTCAGGCGGAAGTTGCGTGGGCCGTGAAGGAAGGCGTAGCGGCCGCCACCGCGTTCATCGAGGAGCAGATCGAGGCCGGCGCTTTGGACGGCGGCATCGCGCGCTGCCGCGCGACGACGCGAAAAGGCAAGCCGTGTCAGCGCACGCCTCTTCCGGAGCGCGACTACTGCCCGTCGCACCAGCATCTCGAGCGCTCCAAAGTCGCGGCCTAGCTCCGACGCACTCCATCCTCGCAAGCCACGTCTCCAGTGGCGATGCTCCTTCCTCCCCAGTCTCGTGCCTGGCACGTGACAGGTCCGAGTCGGAGGTGGAGCGAAAGCGTCACAGCGCGGACCCGCGCGTCTTCCTAGCGCTACTTTCGGGAGATGGGACGGCCTCACCGTTACCTCGCTGCAGGTGCCTACTACCACGTCGGGATCCGGGGAAACAACTATGCGCCGATCGTCCTCGACGATGGAGATCGGATCGTCTTCTTCCACATCCTGCGGCGGATCGAACGGCGCTACGGCTGGCGCACGCACGTGCGCTGCCTGATGGGCAACCACTACCACCTCCTCGTCGAAACGCCGCTCCCTAACCTGTCCGACGGGATGCGGGACCTGAACGGCGCCTACGCCCGCGCCTTCAACGAGCGCCACAAGCGGGAGGATCACGTCTTCGGGCGGCGCTACTGGTCGAGGGTGATCGAGTCGGACGACCAGTACGAGGCGACGGTCGACTACATCGTCAACAATCCGCTCCACCACGGCTTCGTCCGCCGGCTCGAACAATGGCGCTGGACGTCGGGGCCTGCGGTCAGTCCGATAGATTCGCCCCGTGTCTCACGACACCGACAAACTGATCCGTCAGCTGTCGCTCGTCGCCTATCTGATGGCGGAGCGCCGGCTGCTGACCGCACGCGACGTGAAGTCGAACGTCGAGGGCTACTCCGAGATGTCGGACGAAGCCTTCGCCCGGCGCTTCTACTCCGACCGCGCCGAGCTCCTTGCGCTGGGGGTCCCGCTCCAGTCCCAGCGCGACGAGTTCACGGGAGAAGAGCTCTACACCCTCCGGTCGGAGAACTACTTCCTGGCCGAGCTCGAGCTGGCGGACGACGAGCTCGCTGCGCTGCAGACGGCGCTGTACCTCCTGGAGGGGCAGTTCGCCTATTCGGAGCCGCTTCGACTGGCGCTCCAGAACCTCGCGCTCGGGCGCCAGGGCTTCGGCGAACACGCTTCGGAGACCGCGGTGCGGGTCGAGGTGCTCGACCCCGACTACTCACCCGAGATGCCCGGACGGCTCGGGAAGCTCGAGGGCGCGATCTCGAAGCAGCGCACGATCAAGTTCCCGTACTACTCGATCTCGCGTAACCGTCAGGGCGAGCGCACGGTCAACCCGTACGGTCTGCTCTCGGACAACGGGAGCTGGTACGTGATCGGCCAGGATCTCGACCGCAAGGACATCCGTACCTTCCGTGTCTCCCGCATCCGAGGCGACATCAGATTCGCCACCCGGCGGGAGCGAGACTTCCGGATTCCGGCCGACTTCGACATTGACGAGTACCGCGGCCGGCCCCCGTGGCAGATCGGCGACATCGAGGGCGAGGCGCGAATCGAGCTCGCTGGCGACACGGCTTGGTGGGTCGAGCGCGCGTTCGGCAATGCAGGTCAACTCGAGGACGGGGTCTTCCTCACGGGTTACTCCTCGTTGCCGCAGATGCGCTCCGGCGTGAGGTTGCCCAGGCGCTCCGCGCCGTCCGCGACCGGCACGAGGAACCTGCGCCCAGACTGGCCGCCGCGTCGCCGGTGTCACACGTGGAAGCCTCGGGCGAACGTCCCGCCGGCCCGGTCGTCCCGGAGCGCTTTGCGGTCTTGCAGGCGCTCCTCGCCTACCTCCTCGCAGCGTGCGGGGAGGCGAACGACGCCGTGATCCCGGCGCGCGAGATCGTCGAGCGGTTCCACATTCCGGAGGAAGAGCTGGAAGAGCATCTCCAGCTCCTCAACCTCGTCAACTTCGGCGGCGGCTGCTACACCGTCTATGCCGCACTCGAGGGCGACGACGTGCACGTGGACAAGGAGCTGTACGGGGACACGTTCCGGCTCGCCCCGCGGCTCACCCCGCTCGAGGCACGCGCCATCGGCCTGGCCCTGGAATTCGTCGGCCCGATGATCGCCGCCGACGCACACACTCCGCTCGACCGCGTCCGCGCCAAGCTCGAGGAGACGTTCGGTCAGTTCGAGCTCGCGCAGACTCCCAATCCACAGATCGTGGAAGCGGAGGCGGATCTCGTCGCGACTCTCACGGAGGGGATCCGCGAGCGCCGACTCGTCGAGATCGAGTACCAGAAGGAAGGTGAACAAACATGGTCGAAGCGCATCGTCGAGCCGTACTCACTCGAACGTGAGCTTCCGAACTGGCGTGTACACACATGGGACCGTTCACGCGACGCCGAAAGGAGCTTCCGCCTCGACCGCATGCGCAGCGCGCAGCTCACCCAGGAGCGTTTCGAACCGCGCACCGCTTTCGACCCGCACGGCTTCCGGGATGGACGGTCGGCGAAGATCCTCTATCTCAAGGGCGTCGCTGCCCGCTGGGCCGCCGAGCGTGGCGCGACGCCGCTGAAGGACGGCACGGCTCTCGCGGAGATGCCCGTCGGCGGAGTGGAGTGGCTGATCGGCGAAGTGCTGTCGCAACGCGGCGAGGCGATCCTGCTCGAGCCCGAGGAGATGCGCAAGGCGGTCGCCGATCGCGCCCGCGAACTCGGGAACGAGCTCGGCGTCTCACGGCTCCGAGCGCGCGCCTAGTCGGCCGCTCTCTCCTCGATCCGCCCCACCGTCCATTCGGCCTGCTCGCGCAAGAGCTCGTCCTCGCTGGCGAGAAACGGCTCCGCGAGCGGCAGGTCGGCGATGCCGCCGGTGTTTCCGAGAGCAACCAGAGCATTGCGCCGCAGATAACGGGGATCGTTCTTCGGTACGTAAAGTCGCGCGTACCGATCCGTCAACGCCTCGCCGTCGTCGCGGAGCCAATCCACAAGACGGACATGCGGCTCGGCGTCGGACGGTAACGGGTCAGCCGCGCGCCTCTTCTCGACGCCGCGGTTCCATGGACAGACGTCCTGGCAGATGTCGCACCCGTAGACCTGCGCGCCGAGGTCCGCCCGGTAGTCCTCGGGAATCGAAGCCGGCGCCTGCGTCCAGTAAGAGAGGCACTTCGTCGAATCCACGAGGCCGGGCTCGTCGAGTGCGCCCGTGGGGCATGCTTCGATGCAGAGCGTGCAGGAGCCGCAGTCGAGGTCGAGCGGCGGGGTGGCCTCGACGACGGCGGTCGTTACCAGCGTCCCGAGCACGACCCACGAGCCGTGGCGCCGGGTGATGAGCATCGTGTTCTTCCCGTAGAAGCCGACGCCCGACCGGGCGGCCGCCTCGCGGTCAACGTGCTGATTGGCGTCGACGAGGACGCGGTACTCGCCGCCGAGCCGGCGTCCCAGCTCGTCCAGGCGCTCGCGGAGCACGGCGTAGCCGTCGTGCCAGGTGTAACGCGCCAGTCTCCCCTCTCCCTGTTCGACCGCGGGCTCCGGCGCGTAGTAGCAGTAGGCCGCCGACACGACGGTCCGCGCACCTTCGAGCAATGTCTCCGGATGACACGAGACGTCAGGCTGCGCCATCGTGAAGCGCATGTCGGCGAAGAGACCGCGGGCCTTTCGCTCGCGGATGTGCCGCTCCGTCGCTTCGTACGCTGATGCACGCGCCGCTCCGACGACGTCGAGCTCCAGCTCCTCGGCGAGCCGCTCAAGCTCGGCAGCGGTCATATGCGAGATTGTGCCCGGTGAAGGCGGTGCGCATTCACGAGGATGGCGGGCCTGACGTGCTTCGGTACGAGAACGCCCCCGATCCGGTGCCAGGCACTGGACAGGTCCTGATCGAGTTGCGCGCGGCGTCCCTGAACCATCTCGACCTGTGGATTCGCAAAGGCCTCCCGTCGGTGCCGAAGCCGCGGATCCTCGGCGCCGACGGCGCCGGAGTCGTGGTCTCCGGAGACGGCTTCGCACCCGGTGACCGGGTCGTCATCAACCCGGGCCGCGAGGTGGGCGACGGCAAGGTCTCGGTTCTCGGCGAACACTCCGACGGGACGCATGCCGAGCTGATCGCGGTCCCTCGCTCTCAGGTCTATCCACTTCCGGCCGACATCGACTTCGAGTTGGCCGCCGCCTTTCCACTCGTCTTCGAGACCGCCTACCGGATGCTCGTCACCAAGGCGCACCTTCAGGATGACGAGTGGGTGCTCGTGTGGGGCATAGGTGGCGGGGTCGCGACCGCGACCCTTGCAATCGCCAACGCTCTGGGCGCGCATGTGATCGTCACCTCGTCGAATGAGGAGAAGCTGGCGCGGGCGCGCGAGCTCGGCGCCGAGGCGACGTTCAATCACGAGACCGACGACGTTGCGGCTGGTGTCAAGGACATCACCGGCGGAGGCGCGCACGTGGTCGTCGACAACGTTGGCGAAGCAACCTGGAAGAGATCCCTGGACGCGGCCCGTCCAAACGGACGCATCTGCGTCTGCGGCGCGACGACCGGCCCGAATCCGCCCGCCAACCTCCACCGCATCTGGTGGAAGCAACTGACGATCTTCGGCTCGACGATGGGCTCGCAGGCGGACTTCGAGGCCGTCTACGAGCTGGTGAAGTCCGGACGCGCGGTGCCGGTGGTCGACGCGGTGTTCCCGCTCGTCGAAGCCCCCGCCGCACACGAGCGGCTCGAGGCCGGGGATCAACTCGGCAAGATCGTCCTCCGCATCCCTGACTAGGCCAGAGGCACGGGGCCGGGAGCCCAGCCCGGCCGGAGACGTTTTACGGGGTTTTTACAAGTGGCGGCGAAGATGGTGCCGATCCATCTTCAAAAGCTGTCACGACTACCCAGAGGGGTCTCACCCAATGAAACGGAAATCGCTTGTCTTCTTCACCGTGGCTGCGGCCGCACTCGTCTTCGCCTCAGCCGCGTGGGCATTGAGGTTCACCGACGAGAGTTACGTGACCCCGGTCGGGACGGTCGGGTCGTCGTACAGCTTCACGTTCGCCGGAGCGGGCGGTTGCGGTCCCGCGTTGCCCTACCAGTACAGCTTGATCGGCGGGTCGCTGCCGCCGGGATTGAGCCTTGCGTCGAGCGGCCACGTGAGCGGCACCCCGACCACGGCAGGCGGTTGGTCGTTCTGGGTCAATCTGAGCGACGAGAATCCACCTTCCGCCAGCTGGTGCGTGCCGTCGAATGCACAGCGCGAGTTCACGATCACGATCAACGGTTCGGGCGGCGGCAACCCCGCTCCCGCTCCGACTCCCGTTCCGACTCCCGCTCCGAGCCCGACTCCGACCCCCCCGCCCGCACCGACTCCGCCGCTCTCGATCGCCGCACCCACGACCCAGGTCGCGGAGGTGGCGGTTCCACTCACGGTCGAGCTCAACGCCACCGGCGGCACCGCTCCGTATCGCTGGGAGCTCACGCAGGGCTCGCTGCCGACTCACGTTGGCTTCATCGGCGACCAGGGCAACGGCTCGACGGCGATGATCAAAGGCGTGCCCGCGACCTCGGGCAGCTTCGCGCTGACCTTTCGCGTCACCGACGTTCTGGGGCGCACCACAGTGCACACGATCACGCTGGGCGTGACGGACAAGCTACGGCTGACGTCCGTGAGAATGCCGCAGGTCGGCCGCGTCGGGAAGCTCTACCTGGCACACGTCGTCGCCGAGGGCGGTTACGGCAAGCGGAGCTGGAGCGTCGCCCAGGGCGTCCTACCGGCCGGCTTGCAGCTGGATTCGAAGACGGGCTCCATAACGGGCAGACCGGTTCGCCGCGGCCGCTACGTCTTCTACTTGACGGCAAAGGACGAGCTCGGAGCCGCGCGCTCGATGAAGGTCAGCATCCTCATTCGTCACTGACTCAAATTCTGCGATAGCGGGCGTCGCTCAACGAGTAGAGCCCGAATGCGATGAAGCCGGTGGCGACGATGCCTAGCAGCAAAGGACCATATGAGTTGTGGGCAAGCTTCGCGAGCGCACCGTCGAGCCCGACGGCCTTGTTCGGGTTGTAGTCGATTGCCGCCTTGATCAGGAAGATCCCGATGAGCCCGAAGACGACCATCCGAGCAAGGTGGCCAATCATTCCGATCCGGCCGATCCATTTCCTCATCTCCGGCCCCATCTCCTCAACCTTCGAATCGTCGAGAAACTTCCTCGTGAGACCCCGGTAGCCCTGATAGAGAGCAACACCGATCATCACTCCTCCGGCGATGCCGACGATCCAGACGCCTCCAGGCCAGCCCAAGATCCCCGCTGTGGATTTCTTGGGGTTCCCGGCGCTCCCTCCGCCGGTGCCGACCAGGATTTCGATCGCGAGGGCGCACAGCGCGCCGTAGGCAACTCCGCTGGCAAACGCAGCGACGCGTTCGAAGCCGGTGTCGGAACCTTCGGGCCCATGTCCGATGGCGGCGCGAACCAGTCGCCAGAGGGAGTAGCCGCCGAGACCGATCGCGACGAGGGTGAGGAGAAACCGTCCGAACGGCTGGTGCGCAACGGCATGCAGTGCACCCCGCTGGTCTGCCGGCGTTCCCCCGAGGCCGAAGGCGAGCTTGAGAGCGAGAACACCGATAGTCACGTAAACGACTGCACGGGCGACAAACCCGGCACGGGCGAGCCACTCGAATCCTCGTGAGCGGATGAGGTTTTCGCCGCCGGCTACGGCGGAATGGAGCGGCCTCATCGAGCGAGATCCATACATCGAACGACTTCAACTTTCCGAGGGGGCTCGCCGAGAAACATCGACGATCGAAGCTGCGGCCCGCGCTAGCCGTCGACGAGAATGCCCGAGACGGGACCCAGTGCGCGAGCGGAGCGTCTCGAGACGTGGGGTAGCCGGACGAGCCGATGGGTCAGCGGTTGGCCCGCGTTTCGACGCTCGAGTTGTTCTTCGCTGATGGGCTTCCAGAGGTCGTCGATCGCTTGAATCGGATCGGGCGGGATCTGTTCGATCGGTAGCTCGAGGTGCTCTGACCAGAGGCGCAGGCGTGTCTGTCGGGCGAGATCGGCGTCGTGGCTGACGACGTTCATTTCCGTATCGTTGAAGAGCGAGTGCTCGTTGAGATTTGCGGAGCCGATGGTGAGCCACTTGTCGTCGATGATTCCGATCTTTGCGTGGACGTAGATCGGATCGGCGAGCGGGCCTGAGCGGGCGAACAGTGTGCAGGCGAGGAGCCGGCCCGCGTCGGCGTCGGCTTCCTTGTCCGCCTCGATCAGATTGGCGAGTACGCCCCGAGTGTCGTCCGCACCGGTGTTGGGCTTCGACGGGAGCAACAGCACCAGCCGGAAGTCCGGGTGAGGTGGATTCGAGATCTTCTCGCGTAGGACCACCTCGATCTCGGGTGACCAGAGGAATTGGTTTTCGATGTAGATGAATCGCTCGGCCGCTCTCAGGGCGCGGATGTACGACTCCAGAATCCTGAAATCGCCCTTCGGAGTTGCGGCATAGACATGCTCCGGTACCGTGCGCACGATCTGTAGCTCGACGTCGCCGACGCGAGCCGAAGGGCGGGTCGGGGCCAATGTATCGCCGGTCACTTCGTGCCAACGCATCCGGAAGTGCTCTGCAACGTCGTCTACGGCGGGGCCTTCGATGCGGCTGGAAGCGTCATGCCAGCCGACGCTCGCGCGAGGCGGATGCCGGCTGTGGTCGAAACGATCACCCGACTCTGACGTCAGATCGATACCGCCGACGAACGCCACCCGGTCGTCTATCACGATCGTCTTCTCGTGGTGGCAGTGCATCGGCCGTTCTTTTGGGTCGAGCTCGCAGCGGATCTTCGTGTGGCTGATCAGTCTTTCCCGCATCTTCCGTACGTCCCCCCGCGAGGGCCGAAAGAACGGCAGCGGAGCGCCGGCCCAAGCCAACACGCGGACATCGAGACGCTCGGCCAGTTCCGCGAGGAGGTTTCGAAGAACGACCGCATCGCCGTCGCGCTCGAGCGCAAAGTCAGGAGAGAAGTACCACCCGGTGAGATGAACGTGCGAGCGGGCCTGCCGCAGTTCCGCCGCGATCGCCGGCAGGGCCTGCGCGCCGTCGATCATGACTTCGATCGCGTTTCCAGGCCGCACCGGCGGTTCCCCGGCGGCCCAACCTCCGACGGGTGGGTGCAACGCGCGCTCCCAGCCGATCCTCTGCAGACGGCGTTCATGGTGGCTGCAGATCCGCCTGCTGACTTGATCGCCGAACCACCGCTCCGCGGCGAAGAACAACTGCGACGGCGGAAAGCGCGACCGCGTTTTCAGAAGCATTAGGCGCCGATACCCTCAACCCGACTCGGTAATCAGGATGATCGTGAGCCGGCGACCGCCGGAAACGCCTAGCCGATGCCGAGGATGAACTTGGCGTCGTCGGACATGCGCTCACGTCCTGTAGGCGGAAAGGCGCTGCGCTCTACTGCAAATCTGCGCTCTACTGCAAATCCAGGCTAGCAACCACCTAGCCGTGCGGTGTCTGTAGCGCGCTGCATTTCCTCGCGGCTTGTCGAGTGTGCCTGTTCTGTACCCTTCGTCGCCGAATCAGGCAACGCCGCTCGAGCCCGCTCCGAAACCGCCGGGAAAAGGGGATGGCTGGCGCGCGATCAACGCGTGATCGTTCGATCGCTCAACTCCCGCACGAACCCGTCAACCACCACAGAGAAACCCGCTTCGGCAAGCCTGTCCCTGTGGTCGGCCCCGTATCGGCGGACATGGTCGTCCTGGCCGAACAGCCGCTCCCTTTCCTCGGGGCTAGTGATTGTCGGGTCTTCGAACGTGGTGTCGTCTAGGACGGGGACCTGGAGGATCGCCCAACCTTCGTTCGTCAGAACACGGTGGAACTCTCGCATCGCCTTCCTGTCGTCCAGAACATGTTCGAGAACGTGGCTGCAGTAGATGACATCGAATGTTTCGTCTGAGTACGGGATGTCAGTGACGTCCATCTTCACCATTGCGTCAGAGGCCGACAGATCGCCGGAAACGTAATCGATGTAATCGGCCTCCTGGAACAGTCGGGACAATTGCCGTTCGGGGGCGACATGAAGCATCTTCTTCTGGCGCCCGTCGAACAGGTCGGTGTTGCCCACGAGGTACAGATAACCCAGGCGGTCTCTTTCTAATGATCCGCACGATGGGCATAGCGCCTCCGGTCTTGGGATGATCCCGTAAGGTACGAACCTGCGGAGGCGCGCGTCGCAGCAGGGGCAGTAGCGGGAAACCCGAACCATCTGCATTTTTCGACTGCCATGCGGAGTTGTTGCCTGCGCTCGTAGCTGAGGTACCTCCTCGCCACCTTTTTCAGGAGCTTCATGCCGAAGTTTCTCCGCCTGGCAGGCCGTTATATGTCCAAGCGAAATACTTTACGCTCATCTGCAGGCTGGCAATCGCGGGCTCAAGCGCTCGGCGCCGAGATGTCCCCTGCGCCTGGCCTACTCACCACGCTCCACGATCTGTGCGACCCGCTGGCGACTGATGCCGGCGACCTCGGCAATAGAGGCGAGGGTCATTCCCTCCCGCCTCGCCTTCTTCATCGCAGCCTCTAGTCCAACCCGCGCCGCCGCCATCTCGGCACTTGCTCGAGTCGCCCGCCTTGCAGCAGTTCGGAGCTCGCGTTCTGCGCTCACGATCGGCGCTTCGCTGTAAAGCCTTCTAGCCCTTCGCAAGGCAAGTTGCCTTGACACACACTTCGAAGGGGTTCACAGTGGCTCTCATGGCCAGTTGGGGCCACCCTCCATATCCAAAGTCCGAGACCTGGTGCCAACTCGCCAGGTCTCGGGGTCTACGGAGGGAATTGCATGATCGATGCAGCAGTTGCCGAAAGGCCCCCGCTTAAGCGCACGACGCCAGAGGAGTTCGTAGCCCTGGCCAAAGAGGGGCGGGAGGAAGTACGCGCCTTCATAGACGCTCGCGACAGAGCCGTC
>WNGO01000669.1_pt1 | contig 21138 bp, 20 predicted proteins | sample 5400511 | NCBI WGS metagenome assembly WNGO01 (sample SAMN13153380, study PRJNA577476) | soil metagenome | isolation source: 20 cm soil or saprolite under Garry oak tree replicate 2 | place: USA:California | collected 2016-06-15 | reverse complement strand
GCGTTACGCGCGAGCGCATTCGCCAGTTGCAGAACATCGCGCTCTCGAAACTTCGCCGCGCTCTGAGTAAGAAGGAGCGACCGGTGGACGTCGAATTGCCGGTCGAAGCGTAAGGCTCTGGCCGCTTCCTGGACTACTAGCGACAGGTGCGCCGCTCGCAGGTGGCCACAACTATTTTACTACGCGCAGTTGAATGGAATCGATCATTGCGCGCCCCATTTGCACGTCACTGACGATCACCATGCGATTGCCGGGGACAGCGAGCTTTTTCGCGCGCAAGAATTTTTCAGCTGACGCGATAGTTGCGTCCGGATCTCCGGTAAAATTGATGCGAATGGGAAATGTTCCCCAATAAAGCGCCAGCTGCCGATAAACCTGTTCGTTTGGAGTAAACGCAAAGATAGGCGCGCGATGCGGCCGTAGATTCGATGCGTAGCGCGCCATCCTCCCGTACAAGGTAAAGACGATGAGTTTCGAATCCTCCAGCGAGTTCGCCAGCGCAACGGCCGAAGCAACGGTCTTTTGTCGAACGTTTTCCAGCAGCGCATCTTTGGCATAGCCTGCGCCCCCACTGCGCTCGATGCGCGTGGCCACGCGATTCAGAACCTCGACACATTCCACCGGATAGCGGCCGAGCGTGGTTTCAGCGCTTAGCATGAGAGCGTCGGCTTGTTCGAAAACCGCGTTCGCCACGTCGGTAACCTCTGCGCGGGTGGGAAGTCGATTCGTGATCATCGATTCCAGCAGTTGCGTTGCGATCACTACCGGTTTGCCAAGGCGGATGCATTTCTTGACAATGCGTCGCTGAATAATTGGCAGTTCCTCCATTGGACATTCAATTCCCAAATCGCCGCGCGCGACCATGATCACATCAGCACCTTCGATCATCTTGTCGATTGATCGCACCGCCAATTGATCCTCAATCTTCGCGACGATCTGCGCGGTACTCTTTTTGCTGGACAGCAGTCGGCGCAGTTGCTCGATGTCGTCTTTCTCCCGCACAAAACTTAACGCCACAAAATCGACGCCCATCTCTGCGCCAAGCCCAACATCTGCAATATCCTTTTTGGTAAGCGGCGGCAGATTTACGTGAACACCGGGAAGATTAATGTGACGCCGCGAGCCGAGGACTGCCGGGGTGAGCACTCTGGTGCGCACTCGATCCTTTCCCTTGTCGAGCACGCTCAATTTGATCAAGCCGTTATCGACCAAAATCTTGTCGCCGACCGCCACGTCCTTAACAAATCCCGGGTAATTCACGTCCACGGAATATGGTTCTTTGCTTTTCGCGCCGCGCACAGTGAACTCCAGAATGTCCCCCGGCTTGAGATCCAGATCGGTCTTGACGTCACTTGTGCGAATGGCTGGTCCCTGTGTATCGAGCAAAATCGCAACCGGGCGGCCTGCTGCCTGCGCGAGTCTGCGGATTCTCGGCACAATCTCGCGGACCCATTCATGAGTGGCATGACTCATGTTAAGCCGGAAAACATCGGTGCCTCTCTGGATTAGCTGTCGCAGGGCCTCCGTCTTTTCTGTTGCCGGGCCGAGCGTGCAAATGATTTTGGTCTTCCGCATCAAGTGAAAGGATTCAGTTTGCGACGGCAAAAGCCAAGTCGCTTTTGAGCGTGAGTACATGGCGGCCAGAACGGGCGCTTGCCGTTGCCTGGCTCTTTTGTACACAAAATGCGGCACGCCTTGCGAAGCGTGCCGCGTTGCGGTGCTGGCGTTTTCTTTATTTCAGCTTGCCTTGGGTCTGCTTGGCAAGATCAAGATGTTCCTGCACCACCTTGGCCGTGTCATCCGCAAACTTTTTCACGTCCGGATCGCTCCCACTGCTTGCTTCCTCTTTGAATTCGGCCAGGTCCTTTTCGTGGTCCTGAACCATCGCATCGATGTAAGCCTTATCGGAGCTCCAGCTTACCGTTGGCTCTTTTGCCGGCAATTTTACGTTCTTTTGCGCCGCGATCTTTTTTAACTCGTCATTGGCTTTGCCGTGGTCCTCGACCATCCGTTTGCCGAATGACTTAACATCGTCGCTTTGCCCCTTCTGTTCAGCCATTTTTCCCATCGCCACTTCCATCATTCCGCCCTTGGCGGCTTTTTTCATGAACATCTTATCTTTTGCAGTGACGGAGGAGCTCTTGCCGGCTGGACTCTCTTCTGCTCTGCCCACTCCCGCCAGGCTGAATGCCGCGATTATCAAAGAAAGAATGCAAAACTGTGAAACAACTGTGATTTTAGTTTTCATGGCTTTTTTACGGTTGAAACAGGCCGGGAAACCCCGGCAGTTAAGAATCGCAAACCGGTGCCTGCTTGGACGCTGACGAATTGCGATTTGCTTCACCAAACGACGCTTAGCCCCCGGAGATGTCCCGCGCGTACGAGCTCTCCACACGTCTCGCCACATCCTTATAGCCGTAATCAACTTCGTAAATCTGCTTCATACAGCCGAGCGACTTTTCCTGTTCACCCATCCGCTCGTAAGCGAGGCCGAGATTGTACACCATCTCCTTCTTCATAGCGTCCATTGATAACATTTCCTTCGAGCCTTCCTCGAGTTGTTTGACCGCAAGATCCAGCATCTCAAGTTCGCCATAGCACCGACCGAGCAGGTTTATCGCTTTCAAACGCGCGTGTGGATTTTGCCGTGCGCGCTGCAACTCCGGCACTGCCTCGCGAAAATGCCCGGCATTGAAAAGGTTCTCACCCAGTTCAAATCGCAGTTGGAGATCGGTTGGATTCCGTGCGACCCGCTCTCGCGCATCGGCGATGACGATTTCTGCGCGCTTTGCTTTGGCGGCCTTGAGTTGCTCAGACCGTTCCGGATACGATTCATTTGCTGTGTGGTGCATCGAAAGAAACTCCTCATGGGCAGCAATTTCCCGCTCGATGCATCTGATCTTCAAATCGGAAGCCTTTCGAACCAATCCGGCGTCCGCGCCCTTGGTCAGATCGGCGGCATACTCATACCAGCCAATTGCTGCCTCGAAATCTTCCTTTTGCTCGTTCAACACGCCCAGGCGCCGTGCGAGATCGACGTTTGCGGGTTCCGCTTTATGCCGAGCATACGTTTCGGCAATCTGTTGATCGAGTGATTCCCCGGTCAATCGCATTCGGCTTTGTTGCTCGAGAGAGACTGCTACCTCTTTGTCTTTGATTAGATCCCGATAACTCTCAGCCTGCGTCCAGCCGCCTTTCTTCATGGACGAATGGGCCGATGCGTCTTTGCCCAGACGGAGCGCTTCAGCATCGAGCGGATTTATCGCCGTAATCTGATTATAGATTTCGATCTCCTGGTCATGGTCTCCAAGCTGGCGATACAAGCGGCCGAGCTCGTGCAGCACCTTGACGTCGCGTGGATTTTCTTCCAGCAGCGTCCGCAGCGCGAACACACCAATTTCCGGCCAACCCGCGGCTAGCGCAGCTTCCTTCAAAACCAGATTTGCCTGGCGATTGTAAGGCGCCTTTTCCAAGACCGTCTCCAGCGTTTCAATCGCGCGTTTCGGGTCCTTTTTGATTTCTCGCTGCGCCTTCATGACGGCGATCGGTGCAGTTGAGATATTGAAAAAGGCCTTCTTTGCCGATTTGCTTCTTGTTACTTCGGTACGCCGCAGCAATTGACGGCCTGTGAGAAACTGTGGCTCCTGCTTGAGAATCTCCTGCAAGAGTGAAATTGCGTAACCGAAGTTGCGCAATTCGATGGCGGTCACTGCCTTGAGCCAAAGACTGCGCTGTGTTTCGCTCAGTTCCTTCTCCGCTTTAACCGCCATCGAGGTGACTATAATTCATCACCGATCCCAGTCACCCTGAATTGGCAGCATGCCATCAGTGCGCGCGTTTGACACGCTCGCTCACCATATCGGAGTTGGACGTTGAGCGTTCGGCGTTGAGTGACTAATCTTGCGCTAGCCGTCGAGACTCAGAGTGAAACTTGGCGTCAATTTCGCTGAGCGCGCGCCGTTCGAACCAAGCGGCAACGGACGATTCGTTATTTCGCGCCAAAACTTTGTTCCGGCCTACGTGCGCGCATTCGCGGAGGGCGTCCTTCAAGAACGCGCCGATCAAGCGATCGAATCACTACGGTCATGTCGCGTCTGCCCACGGGAATACATCGCCCCGTTCGAGCGCCAGTTCAGCTTTAAGATTTTCCAAGTCGCGCCCGAGACTCGCAACAGCAGTGAGCTTGTCGCCAGCACGGAAAATCACGGAAGCGTCTCTCGCATTCAAATCGCCTGACACCATCGCGCGATCGCCGCCGCTTCCGTAGCCAACGTAACGGATTTGCAGATCGAAATGATTGCTCCAGAAAAACGGTGGGACGCCGAACGGTTGTCGTGCACCGAGCATGTTGCGCGCTGCAGTCTGGCCCTGCCGCTCGGCCACGACCCAGTGCTCCACGCGGATCCTGCCTGCGCGCGGGTCGGGCCAGCACGCGATATCGCCGGCGGCAAAAATTCCCGGCATGTTTGTCTCCAGGAATTCGTTGACTAACACGCCGTCGTGGGTCGCGATCCCTGCTTTTTCGGCCAGCGCAGTGTTCGGGCGTACGCCGATTCCAACGACCACCAGGTCGCAATCCAACATCGTTCCATCGTCGAGCTGCACGTGTTGGTCTTGAATTGCCGTGGGCGTTCTCCCGAGATGAAATTTCACACCGTGCGCCTCGTGAGTTTCGTGAATCAATTTACCCAGTTCGCGTCCGAGACTTTTTTCCAGCGGCAGCGATTCTTTTCCGACCACTGCGACTTCGAGCTTTCGTTCTCGCAGCGATGCAGCCACCTCCAAACCGATGAAGCGTGAGCCGATCACCACCACTTGCTTCGCGTTTTGCGCCTTCTCGATAATTCGCCGGCTGTCGCTCAGTGTTCGCAAATAACAAACGTGCGGCAAATCGTCTCCGGGAATTTGAAGCCGCACAGGCTCGGCGCCGGTCGCCAGCAGCAGCGCACCATAGCTTAACGAGCGGCCATCGGACAGCTTCACCTGTTTTGCTTTTGGGTCGATCGCCGTAACAGACGTCTTTGTGAGCACGTCGATCTTTTGCTCGCGATAAAAATCCGGCGATCGCAGCGGGATCCACTCTTCGGGCGCAGTGCCCGCAAGATAATCCTTGGAAAGATTCGGCCGATCGTACGGCAAAAATTCGTCAGCTCCGATCAAAATGACTGGTCCGTCATAGCCTTCGCGGCGCAACATTTCCGCCGCAGCATTTCCGGCAGCGCCGGCACCGACAATCACACCGCTTGTGGGCGACGATTTCGGTTTGCGCGCGGATTTTTTGTCGAGCGTGCCGGTCACAAAAAAAAGGTTGCCGCGCTGATCGATCTTCCAGCACGGAACGTCACTTAATGCGGGCGCCGCAATCGCTTCGCCCGTCCGCACGTCGAAGCGCGCGTGGTGCCACGGGCAGCGCACAATACAATCTACCATCAATCCCTTCGCCAGCGGACCGCCGTAATGTGTGCAAGTCGCGCCAATCGCGAAAAGCTGAGGGCCTCGCCTGGCCACGAGAATTGGTTCGCCAAAGGCGTGCCCCAGAAGCATTCCTTCATCCGGCACGTTGTCGATCTCGCAGCCTTTTTCGAAATCCGGGCCTTCGACATCGTGGGACGCTTCAGCCATAGGAATTTCCTCCGTTCGATCAAATTGAAATCGCACTAGAACGACGCGGCGCGCGTTCCAATCTACATCAGTGTGCGGTTCGCCGTTCCGGGTTCAGGATGTTTATAGGGGAGCCACAAAAATAGGAACCCGAAGGCGGGAGTGAGAAAATTGCTTGGTGAAGTGAAGATTCTCGCTGACGCTCAACTTCCTGCCGGCTCTGCCGGTCCATTGTTTGAGCCCGAAATCAGGTCAACGCGAATCATTGGATCCGTCGGTAGTACAATCGGACCTTCCAACCGGAGAAAACCGGCTGGCTCCGGATTCGTCAGCCAGATTTTCGTGTCGGGTACATTCACGAACAACTTCGCGATCAGCGGAATTTCCGGATGAACGATGAACTGATCGCCTTTAATCGAGCGCCCGCCCATTCTCATGCGTTGAACTCCGCCGTGAGAAAGTTTCACTGTCACAACTTGCGGCTTAAGCGTTGGAAACGGAGAAAAACCGACCGCCTTTAGCTGGAGTTGTTCGCCCTTCAGCAATTTCTTGCGCAGGTTGCTCAGCGCGATCGAGAACCCGAATCCGGCAAAAGTGCGACCCGGCTCAACCTGGATTTTGTCGGACACGTCTTTGTTGTCTTGCCGCACATGTGCAGTGGCGATTCCCGAGACAAAGTCGACATTGAATTCACGCTGGGGTTTTCCGTGGGCCAGTTCTTTCCAAGACCATTGTTCCTGGATCAGCTCGGATCCTTGTCGAAAACGAGATTTCTCCTCCCACGATTGGCCGTTTGGAAATCTGTAAGTGATCACGACGTTGAGACGATGATCTTCAACCCATTGTCTAAACTCTCCGTCCGCAATTTTCTTTCCGCTGCTATCGCACAGACCCGGATAACCATGCGACGCACCGGCCGGTTCTTTGACTTCGATTGCGAAGACAGATGTCGCCAGGCATTCGATCACCAGGATCAGGCTAAGAAATGATACATGTCTATTTGCGAGCATATCCGTACATCTCATCGCAGTGAGGCAGAGACACGGCGGCACTGTACGAGTGTTGCGAGCTTCGTTTTTGGTAACACCGCAGTTACCAAGTTCACGCGATTTAGTGTCGACAACCCCCGCGTCGTCGTTATACTAGTTGACAATGAGCGCTGACATCATTTGCTCGGCACAGGACGTAAATCGGTTCCGATTTGCACGTACAGCGGCGCTCGGCGTCTGGCGATAAAAAGCGACCGTTTGCTCAACGGGCGCTGATTTCTCTCTCCTTCGCAGGGAGAATCTCTGTGCCCTTATGAAAACAACCCAAACCTACTCGAAAATATGTTAATCGTAATGAAACCAAGCGCGACCGCGCGAGACGTCGACGCGGTCCTCAACGTGATCGAAGCGATCGGCTTGCGCGCACATGCAATGCCAGGCGCAACGCGGACCGCCATTGGCATTACGGGAAACCAGGGTCCGATCGATGGCCGGCGCTTTGAAAGTCTGGCTGGAGTTGCGGAAGTCATCCGCGTCACAAAGCCGTACAAGCTGATCACGTTGGACCTGCGTCCAGAAAAAACCGTTGTAAGCGTTAACGGCGCGACGATCGGTGGCGGCGAGCTCGCGATCATCGCTGGGCCGTGCGCGATCGAGAATCGCGAGCAAGCCTTTGCTGTAGCCGAAGCGGTCCAGCAAAGCGGTGCACGTTTTTTCCGCGGCGGTGTGTGGAAACCGAGAAGCTCTCCCTACGCGTTTCAAGGGCTCGGCGAAGACGGCTGGGAAATCATGTGCGAAATCCGAGAGGCATTTGGCTTGAACATCGTCACTGAAGCGCTCGAACCGCCTCATGTGGATCTGATCGAAAAATACGGAGACGTCATCCAAATCGGCGCGCGCAACATGCAGAATTTCTCGCTCCTGAGACGCGCCGGACGTTCGAAGTTGCCGGTACTTTTGAAACGGGGAATGGCCGCAACGCTGGAGGAATGGTTGCTCGCCGCCGAATACATCATGGCTGAGGGCAACTACAACGTGATCTTATGCGAGCGCGGTGTGCGCACATTTGCGCAGCACACGCGCAACACGCTCGACCTCGCCGCCGTGCCCGCGATCCGGCGAATTTCGCATTTGCCGGTGATCGTCGATCCATCACATGGTACCGGCAGCGCGTACCTGGTGACTCCCCTCGCCCGCGCCGGCGTGGCTGTCGGAGCTGACGGCCTCATGATTGAAGTTCATAACAAACCGGAGCTCGCGCTTTCTGATGGCGCCCAAGCGTTAAGGCCATCGCAGTATGCGCAGCTCATTGCTGAGGTTCGCGCGATTCGCGACGCGACCGCTCTGCATGCAAACGGGAGGCAGGTCGAAAACGGAAGCGAACACATCCAGGTCGATGCTCTTGCTCATCGATAATTACGACTCGTTCACGTACAATCTCGCGCAGTACTTCGGCGAGCTTGGCTGCGATGTCGTCGTTAGACGCAATGACGAAATTTCACTGGCGCAAATCTCGGCCCTGGCGCCTGAGCGTATTTGTATCTCGGCCGGACCGTGCACACCGCGCGAAGCCGGAATCAGCAAGGACGTGGTAGTGTCCTTTGGCGCAAAAATTCCGATCCTCGGTGTTTGTCTTGGGCATCAATGCATCGCGGAAGCGTATGGCGGAAATATCGTTCGCGTTTCCCGGATCATGCACGGCAAGCCATCGATGATCACACACGATGGTAAGGACCTCTTTTCCGATTTGCCACAGCCATTCGAGGCTGGCCGGTACCATTCGCTTGTTGTGGATCGCAGCTCAATGCCCAGCTGTCTCGAAATCACGGCAGAAAGCGACGATGGCGAAATAATGGCGCTACGTCATCGAGAATTTCCTGTGCATGGCGTGCAGTTTCATCCTGAATCCGTGCTCACTCGCGATGGTAAGAAAATCCTCACGCGATTCCTCGCGATTGGATCAAGACAATGACAACACAATTCATTCCGTCTCTGGACGAATTCGCCGAGCTCGCGAAACGCGGCAACGTCATTCCGATCTTCGCAGAGTTCATCGCAGACGGAGAAACGCCGGTTTCAGCATTTAGAAAACTCGATCGCGGCGGCTACAGCTTCCTTTTTGAGTCCACTGAAAAGAACGACGTCTCGGGACGCTTTTCCTTCGTCGGTGTCGAGCCCCGCGTAATCATCCAAAGCCATGGGCACGATTTCCTGCTGATCGAGCAGGGAAACGAACGGCGGCTCCAAATGAGCAGCGATCCGCTCGATGACCTGCGCAAGTTGATGGCTCGTTATCGTTTCTTGTCGCGCCCAGAACTTCCACGGTTTGCTGGTGGCGCTGTCGGCTTTCTCGGCTACGAGGCGATCCATTTTTTCGAACCCAGAGTTCCAATCCCATCTCGGGACGAACTGGAATTACCCGAGGCAATCTTCATGATTCCAAGAAGCCTTCTCGTTTTCGACCATCGACTACGGACTTTGAAGATTGTCATCAATGCCTTCCTCGAGGATGGCCCACCTGAAAAGATTTATGCGCAAGCGGTTGAATCTATCGACGGCATCGTGCGCAAGCTCGGACAGTCTGCCGATCTCCCACTTCTTCCCACCGCAAACAGCAAACCGCAGCGAGTGGATAGCAATTTCAATCCAGAACAGTTCGAACGCGCGGTGGAACAAGTGAAAGAGTACATCCGCGCTGGCGACGTCTTCCAAGCCGTTTTGTCACAACGCTTCGACTGCGATTTTACCGGCGAAGCGCTCGATTTTTATCGATGTCTCCGCTTCATCAATCCTTCGCCGTACATGTTTTGCCTCAAGTTCGGAACCGACTTCGCGTTGGTTGGCAGCTCGCCGGAAATGCATGTCCGGTTGACTGGGGAAACGGTGGAGATTCGTCCAATCGCAGGCACGCGCCCGCGCGGCGCTACCTCCGGGCAAGATGAAAGGAATGCTGCCGAACTACTGGCTGATCCCAAAGAACGAGCCGAACACATCATGCTTGTGGACCTGGCGCGCAACGATGTCGGGCGTGTGGCCGATTTCGGCACAGTGCGCGTTACCGAGATGATGACGATCGAACGTTATAGCCACGTCATGCACATCGTTTCAAATGTGACCGGGCGTTTGCGCAGCGGTTGCAGCGCTTTCGATTTGCTCAAGGCAACATTTCCCGCCGGCACGGTTTCTGGCGCTCCTAAAATCCGGGCGATGCAAATCATCAGCGAACTGGAAAAAACCAGGCGCGGTTGCTACGCGGGGGCCGTCGGCTACTTCGGATTTGATGGCAACCTGGATTCATGCATCGCGTTGCGCTGCGCCGTATTGAAAAAGGGGAAGGCATACGTGCAAGCGGGCGCTGGCATCGTCGCCGACTCAAACCCACGCTCAGAGTACGAGGAAACCGTCAACAAAGCGCGCGCGATGGCAAAGGCTCTTTCAATGGCAGCGCAAATGGGATCGAAATGAAATTGGAGCGCGCAGATTCAAAAGAGATCGAAGGAGCGCTGCGGCCAAACAGACCTTCGGCGTTTGGCGAGATTGCCGATTTGAAACTGAGCGAGACGACAGCGCGTCTCATGCATCGTGAGAATCTCAGCCGCGCGGAGGCCGCAAACTTCCTTGAATGCCTTCTCAATCCTGCCGTCACTGACGCACAAATAGCTGCCGCGCTTACCAGCCTGGCGGTGAAAGGCGAGACGGTTGATGAGCTCGCGGGCATGGCCGAAGCAATGCGGAATCGCGCGTTTCCCGTGCGATCGCGTCACAAGGTTTTCATCGATACGGCGGGGACTGGATCGAGCTCTGCAAAGGCTTTTAACGTTTCGACAGCAGCAGCCTTTGTAATTGCAGGTGCTGGCTTGCCTGTGGCCAAACACGGTTCGCGGGCGGCCACGTCGCGTTGTGGCAGCGCGGACGTGCTCCAGGCACTGGGCGTGAACACAGCTGCTCCGCCTGAGATCGTGGAGCGTTGCCTTAACGACCACGAGATCTGTTTCATATTTGCGCCACTGTTCCATCGCGCCACTGCTCGTGTGGCGCAGGTGCGTCGCGAACTCGGTGTGCAGACAATATTCAATCTGCTTGGCCCGCTAACCAATCCGGCCAGGCCGCCGTTTCAGATTTTGGGGGCCTCGCATCGCTCGGTGTCTGAGACGATGGCATCGGCCCTTGCTCGCCTCGGTGTGCAGAAAGGATGGGTCGTGCATGGCGGTGACGGTCTGGACGAAATAACGATCGCGGACAGGACCTTTGTCGCCGCGGCCTCGGTTCACCGCGGAGTCGAAACGTTTGCGATTTCGCCTGAGGATTTCGGATTGGAACGGCAATCCCTCGCTGAAATCAAGGCGATCGGACCGATTGAGAACGCGCAACTGATCCGCGCAATCCTGAGCGGCGAAAAGAAAGGGAACTTTGCGGTGGCACTCGATCTCGTGATCGTGAATGCGGCAGCCGCGCTCCACCTTGCAGGCATGGCCGGCGATCTCCGATGTGCGGCTAGCCTCGCTCGCGAAAGCATCGATAGCGGAAACGCGGCATCGAAGCTGGACGCGCTCATCCGCGAGACAAATCGAAGTCAATGATGAAAAACATTTTTGCGCAGATCCTGGATCAAAAGCGAGAGGCTGTGTCGCAGCTTCGAGCTTATCGTTCCCTGCAAGATTTCCGCGAGCGCGCTTTAGAAATTCGAAAGAACGGCAGGCGGCATCGGCTCCTACAGGCATTGGAGTCGGACTTACAGCGACTAAACATCATCGCTGAATTCAAACGCAGATCGCCGTCGCTCGGAATTATCCGAGACGATCTCTCGGCCGACGAGGTTGTCCGTTGTTATGAACGGGGTGGCGCCTGCGCAATCTCTGTTCTGACCGACGAAGAATTTTTTGGTGGTTCGATTGCCGACCTTCGCGTGGCCAGATCCAGCACAAATCTGCCGCTGTTGCGCAAAGATTTCATCATTGATGCAATCCAAATTTACGAAGCTGCCATCACTGGAGCTGACGCAGTCTTGTTGATTGTGGCCGCACTGGACAAGACCTCGTTAAAAGATCTGCGCGCGCTGGCCGAAGACGAACTCGGGCTCGACGCGCTTGTTGAAGTGCATAGCTCCGAAGAATTGCACCGCGCCCTGGATGCAAACGCGAAAATCATCGGCGTAAATAATCGCGATCTCAGGACGTTTCGGGTTTCGTTAGACACAAGCGAACGTTTGATTGCCGAAACTCTACGCGACCGAGTCATGATCAGCGAGAGCGGCTTACAAAGTGTGAAAGATTTGCGGCATCTTCAGGCGCTCGGGTTTCGCGGTTTTCTCATAGGCGAAGCGTTGATGCGCGCGAGCGACCCGGAGGAAGCGGTTCGTAATTTAATCACTGGGGCTGAAGACCAGTCATTGCCGAAAATTGGTTGTAGCCACCGGCGTGTGGCCGGTCTCGGCGAAATTACGACGGCGCACAGCGCCGTGGCTACAGCCTACGGTCACAACCCGATTCAAATCAAGATTTGCGGCGTCACAAATGCGAATGATGCACGCGTATGCGCGCAGCTCGGCGCGAACATGATTGGTTTCAATTTTTTTCCAAAAAGTCCGCGCTACGTCGATCCGAACTGCGTTCGGCGAATTATTGAAACAATGCCGCATGAAATCGGCGCAGTCGGTGTTTTCGTTGGAGGGACCGCGCAAGAAATTCGTAACACCGCCAGCCTAGCCGGCGTCCGCTGCGTTCAGTTGCACGGGGATATCTCGCCAGCGATCGCCCGGCAGCTCGCCGCCGAGTTTCGTGTGATTCGCGCTTTTTCTACTCATGCAACGTTTCAGCCGGAAGACGTGTCGCTGTTTCCCAATTGCGACGTGCTCATCGATGCGCACCATCCCGATCTTCGCGGCGGCACAGGCCAAACGTGCGATTGGTCTTCCGCACGGGCAACATTGCGATTCACGCGGTTCCTGATTCTCTCCGGCGGGCTTAGTGCCCAAAATGTCAGCGAGGCGATCGCGGCAGTGGCGCCTCACGCTATTGATGTCTGTAGCGGTGTTGAGAGCGCGCCGGGAATAAAAGATCATTCTGCCCTTAAAGATTTTATGTGTGCGGTGCGGATAGCCGAACAGTCCCTGCATGACATCACCATGTAGGCGATGAATCCGACGCAAAAAATGTCGATCACAACGAGCGAGCCGGATGAACACGGACACTGGGGTAAGTTTGGCGGGCGCTACGTTCCAGAAATTCTGGTCGCGCCGCTGGAGGAGCTGACGGAACACTTTTTGCGGGCGCGCCATGACGAGAATTTCTGGCGCGAACTCAATCAGCTACTGCGCGATTACGCTGGGCGACCCACGCCGTTGTTTCATGCTCAACGGCTGACTGCCCATGCAGGTGGCGCGCAAATTTACCTCAAGCGTGAAGACCTTCTGCACACAGGCGCCCATAAGATCAACAACGCCGTGGGACAAGCGCTGCTGGCTCGTCGAATGGGCAAACACCGCATCATTGCCGAGACAGGCGCAGGTCAGCACGGCGTCGCAACCGCAACCGTTTGCGCACTGTTTGGATTGAAGTGCGTCATCTACATGGGTGCTGAAGACCTGCGCCGACAAGCGCTCAACGTTTTCCGAATGCGATTGCTCGGCGCTGAAGTGGTTACCGTACATGCCGGCACGCGCACCCTGAAGGATGCTATCAACGAGGCACTGCGCGATTGGGTGACGAACGTCCACGATACCTATTACCTGTTGGGCAGCGCCCTTGGTCCGCATCCGTATCCGCTCATGGTGCGCGAGTTTCAAAGCATCATTGGACGCGAAGCGCGCGAACAGATTTTATCAGCGACAGGAAAATTGCCTCGCGCGCTGATTGCATGTGTGGGTGGCGGTTCAAATGCCATCGGCTTGTTTCATCCATTCATTGCAGACGAGGTAGTCCGGTTGATTGGTGTCGAAGCCGGAGGCCGTGGTGACTCATTAGGCGAACACGCAGCAAGATTTCACAGCGGGTCGGCAAGTGGCGGCGGGCGCGTCGGCGTCCTGCAGGGCACGATGTCGTATGTGCTCCAAAATGCGAATGGCCAAATCGCAACAACTCATTCCATTTCGGCAGGACTCGACTACTCAGCGATTGGGCCCGAGCACGCATTTCTGCATGACAACGGGCGAGCCGAATACGCCTGGGCGAGCGATACCGAAGCGCTCGAAGGATTTCGACTTTGCGCAAAACTGGAAGGAATCATTCCCGCGCTGGAAACATCGCACGCCATCATTCCTGCGCTCCGCCTCGCGCGCGAACTGCCGCGAGACGAGGCCATCATTTTGAATTTGTCCGGTCGGGGCGACAAGGATGTTCAGCTCATCTCGGAGTTGGAAACGCGATGAGTCGAATCAGCGAGACGTTCGAGAAGCTGAAACGCTCCGGACGCGGCGGGTTCATCCCGTTTATCACGGCAGGCGATCCCGACCTTGCGACCACAGAACTGTTGTTAGTCGAGCTGGCGAAATCGGGAGCAGACATCATCGAGCTCGGCGTTCCGTTCAGCGATCCAGTCGCTGACGGCGAAGTGATTCAGCGCGCATCTGAACGCGCCTTGCGCAAAGGCGTCACGCTCTCCGACGTAGTCGGTTGCGTTTCACGTACAAAGCAGCACATCGATGTGCCCATCGTCCTGTTCAGCTACTTCAATCCATTGCTGCAATTCGGTGAGGCGCGATTAGCGATTGAGGCCAGGCAGGCAGGCATCGACGCCGTGCTTGTCACAGATTTAATCCCCGAGGAAGCGCGGTCCTGGGTTGAGACGTTGGTTCAGGATGAGCTGGATCCGATTTTTCTTGTGGCTCCTACCACTTCGGATCAACGGCTCGCCGAAATCGCGCGGCAAGCACGCGGATTCATCTACGCAGTTTCCCGTGCGGGGGTGACGGGTGCGAGAGATAAAATCGCAGATGACGCTCAAGCGCTTGTCAAACGGGTGCGGAAGGTAAGCAATTTACCCGTTGCTGTTGGATTCGGCATTTCGACCGCAGAGCAGGTATGCCAGGTGTGGCGTTTTGCAGACGCCGCTGTCGTCGGCAGCGCCATCGTGCGCGAAATTGAAAAATTATCCGGCCACCCCGACCTGATTAATCAGGTCGGCGAGTTTACGACATCACTTATCGGACCAAAACAGTCCGTCCTATGAGTCAATTATTCTTGAGGAACGCGCTAGGCTCCTGAAACAAAGAGCGCTACTGCTCATCCCTGCTGTCCAACTGGTTTCGGCTACGTCTTATCTCTAGCGGCAAGGTAAGCACGCTGAAGAAAATCCGATGCTGCGACGCTGGCCAAAATTCCGGCGAAAAACCGAGTCGCTCGCGGCGCAAATAGAAGGCTGAACGCGAGTGCGGTTGCGCACCACGGCGCCATGCAATACGGACATGAAACCAGGTGGCCAATGCCGCGTTGAATTCCGCGGCCGCGCGGTTCCTCCTCCACCTCCCCTGCTCCAGCACCGCAAATGTAAGTCACAAACGGCGCGCGCAGAATGCTTGTGATCCTATCCTTCGCCACAATGCGGCTCAATTTGTGCGTGGCTATTCCTAACAGCGCAAGATCAAGCAGACTGAATCTCCTCGGGAATCGATCCTTTTCCGTTGCCAGGCCTGTCAGCACAGCCACGCTGGCGATGTAAAACCCGAGTAGCGTCGCGTACTCGGCAAGCAATTGTTCGTCGCACTCTTCTTTTTCTCTTGTTTTGGCGCCATATTTTTCGACTGAGAAATCGGCTGCCGCCGGCTGAGATCGTGAATGGTTCACATAACTACATCGCAAACTTGTGCGCACCTGCGCGTGGAAGATAGCCTGCCAGGCTGTCTCGGCATCCAGGCTGCCAGCCTGGCCAGTCATACGCTTTCATCGACAGGCCAGGCAGCCTGTCCGCCGAGACAGGCAAGCTGCCTATCCTCCTGAGATCACAAAGTTCTGCATCTGCGCGCTTCAGAGTGAAGCCAAGGCCTTCAGAATAATCGCCTTTCGAGATACGACCGGCCTGTATCTGAGAACCGTCTATAAGTTGATGGGAGATCCGCGAAACGTCGCGCACGCGAAAAAAGTCACTCAAGAAAAGCACCACAAAGCCAAGGGTGCTCAAAAGGCGGGTGCGCCGAAGCCCGTTAAGAAGGCGCAAATCGAGCAAGCAAAATCAGCTGCCGAGGCGCAAAACAACGCGCCGACGCCAGAAACTGAAAAGCCATCACGACCACAAGATTCAACCCAATTGGAGAAATCGCTCGCCGTTTTGTCGAAGCTAAAGGAGCTCGAGTTTCATTCGCGGGCCAATATCGAAAAGCTCGCCGAACTCAGCTTAACGATTGAAGAAGAGCTCAAACAAAAAGCGTTCGCTGATTCGATTGGCGCGGTTTACTCGGCGCAGGATGCGTTTCAATCCAAGATCCTGAAGCTAATTGAAGATTACGAAACGGAGTGCACCCGGTTGTCGGGTTCGCCCTGACATGCTGCGCTAATTCGGCTGAGACTCCATTTTTGGCAGTACTTTTCCGCGCCAACGAGCACTCAGTTTCGAACGATATCGAAAAGCCAGTAGTCAAAATTTAACAGACATGAAAACAAAAAACCTATTCATAGCGACGGTGGTAAGCGCCGGACTGACATTCGGCGTGACTGCACAAGCGAAGGAAGAAAAACACCAAGAACAAACCATCAACAGTTCTGACGTCCCAGCCGCAGTTCAGTCGGCCGCCCAGACACAAGCCCAAGGCGGAACAATTGTCCGCTGGGGAAAAGAGGGCGCCAACTTTGAAGCCGTCATTGAGAAGAACGGCAAAGAATGGGGCTACAAGTTCGATGCCAATGGAAAAATGCTAGCCAAGCACAACGAGAGCAAGGAAAAGGGAGAAAAATACTAACCGAAATCGAATCGCGTTGTTGCTGACGCGAGGTCAATGACGCGCGGCGAGGTTGCCAACGATGACATCTTCGCCGCGTTCTCGCATTCATATGCTGCAGCCGGGATCGGTGATCCCGGCCATCACCGGGAGTGCATCCAAGCTGCCGGGATCGCCGATCCCGGCTACAGTTCACACGACCGCGCGGATGCTCGCGTAAATGATTCCGCCCAGTATTGCTCCAATAGCTACCAAGGCAACATCCCGCTTCAGAAACGCGATCAGAAGAAAAGCAGCAACCGCGATAGCAATACTGGGCCAGTCAACCAGCGCTTCAGGAATTAGATCGAGAGACACGACTGCGATGATACCAACCACTGCGGCACTCACGCCCGCGAGAAATGCCTGAATCATGCGATTCTCCCGGACCTTCTCGACGTAATGCACGCCGGCAATCACGAAGATAAATGACGGCAAAAAGACGAAGAAAGTGGCTAAAGCCGCTCCAATAACTCCGCCGGCGACGTACCCGACAAATGTGGTGAATAACATGAATGGTCCGGGCGTCGCCACACTGAGCGCCACCCCATCCAGCAATTGCCCATGGGACAGCCAGTGATATTGCGCAACTGCCCCGCGATCGACAAAAACAAGCGATGCGTAAGCGCCGCCAAAGCTGAGCAGCCCTGTTTTGAAAAACAACCAGGCAATTTGAAATAATCGCGAATCGCTAAAGGGTAGCAGCAGACCTATTCCGCCAATCATTGCCGGCATTGTGGGCGTAGCTTTTTTGAGCAGTGGCCAGCCTTGATCGACAATTAAGTTTAAAACGCCGGCCATTAAAAGAATTAGCAGGAAGTTGATTCCGGCGAACCGCATTCCTACGAATGCGCCTATCAGCAGGACTGCCAGGAAAAAATTCCGAATGGCAGCCTGACCAAGCTTGATGATTCCAGCGGCGATGATCCCGAGGACGGCCGGCTTCAGGACGTAAAGAGCATTCATGACCTGCGGCAGCTTGCCGTAGTGAACGTAAAGCCAGCTCAGAACGATCATCACCGCTGCACCCGGTAGAATGAATGTGAGACCGGCCAGCACGCCGCCCCATAATTTGCGTTTCAAATAACCGACATAGATGGCCAACTGCAGCGCTTCCGGTCCGGGAAGCATGTGGCAGAAGGCCATGATCTTGACGAAGCGATCTTTGGACAACCAACGTCGCTTTTCGACCATGTGATTGAACATCATCGTGATCTGCGCGACGGGCCCGCCGATGTTCACGAAGCCGAGGAACAAAAAATAGAGGAACACTTCCCGCCAGGACGGCATCTGATGGTCTGCGCCGGATTCGTTTGGTTGATTTGCGGTCATTTCAGTTCATAGCCGCTGCAGAAACGCATAGAGCGCATCGAAGCATTCGAAGCCTCGCCGCAGGATTTCTTTGTCAGGCAATCCTTCCTTTGCCCAACCTTTCAGGACACGATCAATTCCGACCGCCTCGACCCGCTGGAATTTGGCGTCGTCCAGATCTGCGTCGTGGATCATCTCCCCAATCTTCGCTACCGCTTTGTCAGAGATCGCAAAACGCCTGATGAGCGTCTCGAAAGTGCAGTAGTTGCCATGGTGCGAGAACTCGGCATCAAGCATGTCAAATGGGATCGCGCCAGACAAAGCGTCTGCAGTCGGCGCGAATACAAATTTCGGCTTCCGGTCAATGAACTTCGAGATCAGCCACGCCGATCCAACTCGGTCGATCTCGGGCCGCGGGCGCGTCAGCCATATTTTGCCCTGGTATTGCTTCGGATCGAGCACTGCGAGTTGCCGGGCGGTACCGCGGCCTTCGGCGCGACGGAGCAGCATGGCGATGTCGTGCCCGCGTGGGCTATCGAAGAAATCGACCTCGCGAATTTCGCGGAACTGTCGCGTAAGGCGTTCCAATTCTGTACCTGTAATTTCTGCATCTATTTTCTTGCGCCGCCCGATGAAACCTTGAAGGGATTTTCGCAGCTCAGCATAATCTTTGGCGCGGGCGTCATTAAATATCGCGATTACCTTTTCTGTGGGTAAGCCTTCGATTTCCTGCGCCCTAACGAGCGTTGAATCGCCTCCGTAATCGCGGATCTGCTGTGCCAGCCATTGAAACTGCTCGTATTGCGCAGTCTCATCTGGCAGGAGATACGTCGATGTTTTGATCTGCACTGCGCCCATCTTCTTCAAACGGCGCCACACCGCCACGCGCTCGGTGTTTCGGTTGGTCGGAAGGCTGAACAGCAGCAGGAGCCATGAAGTTGCTGGGATCACAACTCACGCTGATCAAATGAAAGATGTATTGCAAATATTATTTGCGATTACATTCGTCAGTCCTAATTCGGGCTCGCCGCTGGAAAACGGCCACGTTCCGGGACGGCCTTTTCCTATATCGGACGATCGTGCTGAGCCGACGTAACGAATACAGTGACTCGCGCGCTCCTGAAGTTTTCTTCAGAATCTCATCCTTGGCGCGAAAAGGCGGTACGTCTTACGGTGAGTTAGTGAAGCTCTTATTGATCGAAGATGATCCCAAGACTGTTCGCGCACTCGCGAGCGGATTGCGGGGTGAGGGCTTTGAGACTGTAACGGCGAAGACTGGCGAGGAAGGTTTTTTTCTGCTTGGTCGCGAAAGTTTCGACGTCGTGATCCTCGATTGGCTGCTGCCGGGACGCGACGGGATCGAGGTGCTGAAGACCCTGCGCTCGAGCGGTTCCAAAACTCCGGTGCTGTTGCTAACCGCTCGCGATGCGGTGGAGGACCGGGTGCTCGGGCTCAATGCTGGAGCGGATGATTATTTAGTAAAGCCGTTCGCATTCGCCGAACTGCTCGCGCGGGTTCGTGCGTTGCTGCGCCGAGCCGATTCCGCAAATCCACTGCGACAGCAAATTGGTGATCTCACGCTTGATGTGCAAACGCGTCGCGTTGTGCGTGGATCGAGAGAGATTGCGCTAACGCCGCGCGAATTCGATCTGCTCGCGTTCCTAGTGCAGCATCATAATGAAACGGTGACGCGGCAAATGATTGCGCGTGAGGTTTGGCGAGAACCGAACCGCGCGACGCCGCTTGATAATGTAATCGACGTTCATCTCGCGCATTTGCGCCGGAAGCTCGACGATGGTGAGGACGTGAAGCTAATCCAAACGGTGCGCGGCGTCGGTTTTGTTTTGCGCGCGGAGGCGGCAGTGGCGTGAAAAGTTGGTGGCAACGGCGCTCCGTTCGTTTTCGACTGGCTTTGTGGTACGCGACAGCGACGGCGGTGGTGTTAATGGCGTTCGCGTGGTTTGTCTATGAGGTGATCGAGCACCGGTTGGGCGCGGAGATAGATCGACAATTGCGCAGCGATTTCGATCTGGTCGAAGTGCAAGTGGACCTCGACGCGGAGGAAGGTGCGCGGTGGAATGTGCACAGTCCTCACGGCGATGAAACATCTCCGCCGATTTCGACGTGGTTCGAAGTTTGGTCGGAAAATGGCGAATTACTCCTGCGGCATTGGCCCGTTTCAACGGCGAGCATCAACAACCCGCTCCCGCCGCCGCGCGCGTCGACGCTCAAGTTTACTACGGTCCAGCTCGAACACGGTCTCTTTGTGCGCATGATGGAAGCACCGGGCCAAGTGGAAGGTCAGAGTGTGCTGATTCGCGTCTTTCGCGATCAAGCGGAAATGCGCCGGACGCTCGGCGAGATTGTCAAAGTATCGACGCTTGGTTTTCCACTTGCCGTCATGCTTGCAGCGATCGGCGGTTACCTGATTGCGACACGTTCATTGCGACCACTCGATGCGATGGCGCGGCAGGCGCGCCAGATTAGTTCGGAATCGCTTTCGAAACGCTTGCCGAATCCGAATCCAAACGATGAGCTTGGCCGTCTCGCCATCGTATTCAACGACACACTCGCGCGACTTGAAGCTTCGTTTGCCGAGTTGCAGCGGTTCACCGCGGACGCGTCGCATGAGTTGCGCTCACCGCTGACGGCATTGCGCGCCGTTGGTGAAGTAGCATTGCGCGACGGCAACGATCCGGCCGCGCTGCGCGAAACGATCGGCAGCATGCTCGAGGAGGCACAGCGCCTAACGGATCTCGTTGATGCGTTGCTCACGCTTGCGCGCATGGACGCGACGAAGGCGGATGCGGCGCGCGAGGAAGTGAACATTGCGACGTTGCTCGATGAGGTTCGCGATCAATTCGAAGTCCTCGCTAACGAAAAACGCCAAACGATTGCGGTGACGAGCGATGACAATCTCACCGTGCAAGCGGACCGAACACTATTGCATTTGGCTCTCGTAAATCTCGTCCACAACGCGATCCAGCATGGTCCCGCCGATTCAAAGATTTCGATCACGGCGGTGCGCAATGCGCGCAAGATCGACATCTCAGTGAAGGACAACGGTCCGGGCATACCGGGCGAATATCAGGAGAAAGTTTTTGAGCGATTTTTTCGTGTTGATAAAGCGCGATCGCGCGCGCGAGGGGGGACTGGCCTTGGCCTCGCCATCGCCAAGCAATCGGTCGAGCGCAGCGGTGGGCGAATTGTTCTCGAAAACAATGCGGATCGCGGCAGCGTTTTTAGAATCGAATTCGAAACCTGAAGAAAACTTCAGGATTTCTTAAGTGCCGATTGCACGGGAACGCTTGTCTATTGGGAAAGTAAATC
>WNGO01003661.1_pt1 | contig 21154 bp, 20 predicted proteins | sample 5400511 | NCBI WGS metagenome assembly WNGO01 (sample SAMN13153380, study PRJNA577476) | soil metagenome | isolation source: 20 cm soil or saprolite under Garry oak tree replicate 2 | place: USA:California | collected 2016-06-15 | reverse complement strand
ACGCGACATCGGCGCCCGCATCGTGCGCTTCGATGGCCGCGCGCATACCCGCGCAGCCGGCACCGACGATGAGGACGTCGTGCTTGGCCTCCACCACTTCGGACGCTACACAATGCCTCGGGCCGGTGGCCGCCGTAAAAGCAGGCCGGAAGGGCCGTCGCATCCGGCGGCCCTTCCTTCCTAAGTTGCGGACGTTGCTATGCCCCGACCTTCGCCTGCCAGCCGTACCCAGCGGCCGCGCAGTCGTAATGCGTGCCCTGATAGTCGAACGAGAAGCGATTCAGATTCAGCGTTCCGGTCGCATTGCCGGCCGTGTCGAGCTTGCCGCTCACGGTGTAGCTCGTCGAGACGTTGGTGATCGGCGAGCCGCTGTCGGTCTGCAGAGGCCCGTTGAACGAGAACGAGAAGCTGAGATCAGGCTGGATCGGCGTCGCACCGCTGAACGAGAGGCCGACGTCTTCGAGGATGCCGACGCTTCCACAATCGACGTCCGACGTCGTAGCGAAGTTCGCCGTGGTGCCTCCGTTCACGTCGAAGCAGATGCTCTTGCCCTGATTCGTGAACCCGCAGTAGTGCCCGGCCTTCGCGGTCGGCCCGGCCGGCGGGGGCGGCGTCGCCGGCGGTGGAGTGGTAGCGGGAGGCGGCGCTGTGGCCGGAAGGCCCGTGACGACCTCACAGTCGCTGCCGACCGTGTCCGTGGCGTCCGCGCTTGCCCTGTCTCTGCCCGCACCGCAGCGGAGCCTGTCCTTGCCCGGCCCGCCCACGAGCAGGTCGTTGCCGCTTCCGCCGACCAGCGTGTCGTTGCCGGCATTTCCGAAGAGCTTGTCGTTGCCGGCCTTGCCGTTGATCGTGTCCGCCCCCGCCGTCCCTCTGAGGACGTCGTTCTTGGCCGTGCCGTTGATCGTCCTCACCGCGCTTGCGGAGACGCCTGCAACAAGCGTCCCGGTCAGGACGAGAACCGCCGCGATGAAAGCAAACTTGCGCATCTCACTCCTTTGCGTTGGTCGCGCGGCCCTCTGCCGGTCGCGCACGCTTGCGAGTGTCCTGCGGGCTCCTAACCTGGCACTAATCCGCATCGCCGTCGAAAGTGGCGGGCGCCCAGACGACGCCCGCCACCCGCCTTCGCTAGGGAGTCGTGACACGCAGAGTGAACCGCGCGGCCGCGCCGCCTCGAGTGACGCGCACCCGCAGCGAGCGTGCCCCGCAGACCCTGTACTCCGCCGACTTGCCCCCGGTGCTGGCCCAGGAGCCCGTGGCGAGCACGGTCCGTCCGTCGCCCGTTAGGAGCGTCACGTCATCCGCTCCGCCACCCGGGACTGTCACCCGGAGGCGGAGATCCCCGTCAAGGGGCGTCGAGACCTGCGTGGTCCAGGTACGGCTCCCGCGAAGGAACTTGCCTCGAACTGTCTTCGTCGTCGGGCCGACCCAGGGCTGGAAAGCGTCCTCGCGAATCGCGGCGAGAGACTCCCGAGTCGGACGGAAGCTCGGGTCGACGATCGGCCAGTCGTATCCGATCGCTGTTCCATTCGTCTCCACGAGGACGCGGTACGACTCCGCGAATCCTTCGCCCGGGTTCAACGTGTAGCTCGGGCCCTCGTCGCCGGGAAAGGCTGACCCGGCGGTGACTCGGGCGCAGATGCCCACCGTGCTCGCCCAGCGCTTCGTCCCCCAGTCGAGCGCCCTCCATGGTGCGTTGTTTCTGTTGGCGGCAATGTGATGGGCGTACTCGTGCGCCGCGACTGACCTAGGTGAGATTCCTGCCGTCGAGTCACCGACCGTCACGAGCGTCTCTCCGCCGTAGCAACCGACCACCTCGGCGCTGGAGCACATCTCCGAAACCTCGGCGAGTGGAGCGATGTACACCTTCGCCAGCGAGAGCTCCTTCCCGTGCGGAATGCCGCCGAAGAAGTCGGCCCACTGCTGTGCAACGGCATCGGCCGGCGGATAGCTCGCCGAGATGTAGATCGACACGTGCTCCCCGTCGGGAACGGAATACGTTCCTCCCCACCAGGAGGCCGCAGAGAGGTGCCGTGGCGCTGACCCGAGTAGCGTCGTCCGAGATTCAGCGACGACACCTGCGAACGGTGCGGTGATCGCTGGGCTCTCGAGCTGCAGCGACGTGGCCGTCGCAGTCGGTGCGGTGAGAACCGCAACGAGGGCCAGAACCCAGATCAGATATGTCGTCTTCGCTCTCATTTCGCGCTCCGGCGGATGGCAGAGTGCGCCGCGTCGAAGCGGCGCACTCCACCTTCGGATCAGGTGACCTTGAAAGTGAGCGGGACGACCTTCGTCACGCCCTCATAGTTGACCGTCAGCTGAACGGTCAGCTTCTTCCCACGAGCCTTCTTCTTCGGGACGGCGACGGTGCAGCCGCCCGTGCCGGTGCCGGTGAGCTGCTTCGCGCCGAGCTTCGCCGTGCACGAATAGCTCTCCGGAAGGATCGCGGCCGTTGTGGTCCGCCCGTCGGGCGGCAGCTTCAGTCCGGTCGGCACGATGACGAACCGCTTGCCGGCCTTCGGGCCGGCGGCCGGCGTCGTCTGGACGTCTACCGAATTGATCTGAGGGCCATTCGCGTCGAGCGCGTAGTTGTAAGCCCCTTCGTTCGGTGCGTTGTCGAAGGACTTGTCTGCGACATTGACCGTCCAGCCATAGAAGTTGAGTACGGATGCGTTGCCGAGCTCGCTTCGGTTCACAGAGATCAGGATCTGGCTGGTGTTACCGGAGACCTGAACGCTCAGATCAGGCGTCTCGACCCAGCTGGAGCCATTCCAATGAGCGAAGAAATAGCTGTCGCCGTCGACATAGAACAGATAGTCCGATCCGTTGTCGCTGATGTTGCCACTCAACGGATTGGCGTCGCTGTCGATGTCGAGGAACAGCGGATTTGTCGCCGACGAGGCGATGTTCGTCCCTGTGATCCTGAAGACGAGCTGTCCGGTTCCCTTGTCTCCCGCGACGGTCAGGGAGGTGATGTCGCCCGCCGAACCACTGTCGCTCGCGGGATCCGTGTAGGTCCCGGAGGCGGCGGATGGCACGAGGACGAGGACTGCCGTCAGCGCCGCTGCGATCGGGCCGGCGCGCTTCAGGCGCAAGGCGACCGCGGGGCGCGGAAGGCGGAGCTGCATGGACATTCCTGTACCTCCTTTCGATTACCGGCTCAGGCTGTCCCTCAGCACTAACCCGCCTCTAACCGCGCCCCCTATTAGTCCGGATGGGTCAGTGCTACAAAGGGCATATTCCCGTCGAATTCCGCGTTCTCGGCCCGCTGGCGGTCGTCGAGGACGGCCGCTCGATTCCCCTGGACCGGCAGCGGATGCGAGCCCTGCTCGCCTTCCTGTTGCTCCATGCGAACGAGCCCGTCTCGAGCGACCGGCTGATCGACGAGGTTTGGGGGCCGACACCCGCGAAGACCGCGGGCGCCTCGCTACAGAACTACGTCTCGCGGCTCAGAAAGGCGATCGGCGCGGAGCTCCTCATCTCGCAGCCGGCCGGATACGTGCTGCGGGTCGACCCGGAGCGATTCGACCTGGCGCGCTTCGAGCGGCTCACGGCGGAGGCACGCGGCGCCGAGCCGCGCGAGCGGGCCGAGAAGCTCCGCGCGGCGCTCGCGCTCTGGCGAGGGCCTGCGCTCGAGGACTTGGCTTTCGAGCCGTTCGCGCGCGATGAGGTCGGGCGCCTGGAAGAGGCACGACTCGCTGCACTCGAGCACCGCATCGATGCCGACCTCGAGCTCGGCGCCGGCGGCGAACTGGTCGGGGAGTTGGAGCAGCTCGTCGGGGAGCAGCCCTTGCGGGAACGCCTCCGTGGCCAGTTGATGTTGTCGCTGTACCGCGCGGGACGCCAGGCGGACGCGCTCGAGGCGTACCAGGATGCGCGTCGCGTGCTGTTGGACGAGCTCGGGCTCGAGCCGAGCGAGGAGCTGCGCGGTTTGCAGCAGGCGATCCTGCAGCAGGACGCTTCGCTCGGAGCAGGCGCTGCGACAGCAGTGGAGCGCGGCCCGGACCGACGCACGGTAACGGTTCTGTTCTGCGATCTCGTCGATTCGACGCGGCTCGCGGCGGAGCTCGATCCGGAGGTCTACCGGGCGCTGATCTCACGCTACTTCGAGCTAGTGCGAAAACCGATCGCGGCGCACGGCGGAACCATCGAGAAGTTCATCGGCGACGCGGTGATGGCCGTCTTCGGTGTGCCGCAGCTGCACGAGGACGATGCACTGCGCGCTGTTCGTGCGGCGGCTGAGGTGCAGTCGGCTCTGCGCGACGAGGAGTGGGACGTCCCGGTCGCCGCGCGCATCGGGCTCAGCACGGGCGAGGTCCACGTCCTGTCCGCCCCGGGCGAAGACCTGCACGTCTCCGGTGCCGTGGCGAGCGTCGCCGCGCAACTCGAAGCGAATGCGCCTGCAGGCGGGATCCTGATCGGTAACGAGACGCATCGTCTGGTCCGCGACGCGGTTCGGGCGGAACCCGTCGGAAACGCGTGGCGTCTCGGCGAGGTTCTCGAGAACGCACCTGCTTACGCACGCAGGCTCGATGCGCCGCTCGTGGGCCGTGAGCGAGAGCTCGAGCGGCTGCTCGGTGCCTATGCGAACGCACAGACCGACAAACACTGTCGCGTCGTCACCGTCGTCGGCGAGGCGGGAATCGGCAAGACGCGACTCGCCCGCGAGCTCGTTGCGTCGGTGCGGGATCAGGCGCGCGTGCTCGTGGGCCGCTGTGTGTCGTACGGCGAAGGTGCGACGTATCTACCAATCACGGAGATCGTGCGGCAGGCCGCCGAGGAGCACTCGCTTGCGGGGATCCGCAAGCTCGTCGAGATGGAAGAAGACGCCGACGCCGTCGCGCAACGCATAGCTGAGCTAACGGGGATCGCGGAAGCGCCGGCCGCTCCCGGCGAGTCGTTCTGGGGGGTGAGACGCCTACTGGAAGCGAGCGCACGTGCCGGCCCGGTCGTTGTCGTGCTCGACGACATCCACTGGGCCGAACCGACGCTGCTCGATCTCATCGAGTATCTGGGCGAATGGGCTGAGGGGCCGATTCTGCTGCTGTGCCTCGCCCGCCGGGACCTGCTCGAGCAGCGTTCCGGCTGGGGCGGCCCCACGTCGACCGGGTTCCTTGTTCAGCTCGAGCCACTTCCGGCCGACAAGCTCGGCAGGCTCGTGGAGCAGCTCGCGGATGAGCAAGTCGATCCGCAAGTTCAGGACCGAATCGTCGAGCACGCTGGCGGTAACCCTCTGTTCGCCGAACAGCTCGTTGCGCTCGCTGCGGAGGGCGTCGCACTCGAGAGACCGCCCGCGACGGTGGAGGCATTGCTGGCAAGCCGTCTCGATCGCCTGGATTTGGTTGAGCTCGAGGTGCTCCGCCACGCAGCGGTCGTGGGTCGCCGCTTCTCGAGCGCCGAACTCTGCGACCTCGCGCCCGGGGAGGATGCAACCCGGCAGCTGTTCGCTCTTGCAGAGCGAGGTCTCATCCATCCCGCGGAGGACGATCTCTACCGCTTTCACCACGTCCTCGTGCGCGACGTGGCGTACCGCGGCATCCCCAAGTCGCAACGTGCAGAGCTGCACGAAAGTGCTGCGCGAGGACTCGATCGACGGGACGGAGCAGACGAGCTCGTCGGCTACCACTTCGAGCAGGCTTTCCAGTATGTAACCCAACTCGCACGACGGGACGACCATGCACGAGAGCTCGCGATTGAAGGCGGACAGAGGCTGGGACGCGCTGGAATTCGCGCGTGGAAACGAGCGGACGCGCCTGCCGCGGTGAACCTTCTGTCTCGAGCTGTTGAACTGTTGCCTGAGGCCGACGAGTTCTCGTGCGAGCTCGGTGTTGCGATGCGGGCAACCTACGAGGTTGAACGCGCACTAGAGGTCCTTGTCAGGGCAACCCAAGCAACCGAGAAGCGAGTCGAGCTGCGTGCGCGAATCGAGCTGGCCTTTCTTCGATCGGTGGCCGGAACGGATACGGCAGGGGAACTGCTCGAGGCGGCCGCGACATCCATCCCGGCGCTCGAAGCGGCCGGAGACGACCGGGCGCTGGGAAGGGCCTGGCTTTGCATCGCCCATGTCAAAGGCGGGTTCTACTGCGACTACGGACCGGCAGAAGAGTCCGCTCTGCGCGCTGCAACGTATTACAGGCGCGCCGGCTGGTCGCCTTCGAGCGTGCTGGATCTAGTCGGGAGTGCTCTCTACTACGGACCGAAGCCCGTGCCGGAGGCAATCGATCATTGCAAAAGACTGCTCCGCGAGTACGAGGGCGACCGAGCGAGCGAGGCGAACATCATCGTGTGGCTGGGCGGCCTCGAGGCGATGCGGAAGAATTTCACGGACGCACGTGCCCACGTGTCGCACGCGAGGACCATCTACAACGAGTTCGGGCTGACGATGGCCGCCATCGACACGTGCGGCCGAGTGTTCGCCTCGATCGACATCCTCGCCGACTTTCCCGGTGATGCGGAGCGGACGCTGCTGGAGTGCTGCGCATCCCTGCAGGAGCGAGGGCAGACTGCGGTGCTCGCAACTCGGGCCGGCGAACTGGCCCACGCGATCTACGAGCAAGGTCGCTATGAGGAAGCCGAAGTCTGGACGCGGCTAGCAAGTAGCTCTGCCGGGACTGACGACCTTGACGCAGCTCTTTCCTGGCAGCCGGTTCAAGCCAAGATCCTCGCTAGGCAGGGAAAAGTCGGTGAGGCTGAGCTGCTGGCGCGCGAGACGTTGAAGCTCGTCAGTCGATCGGATTCCGCCAACCGCAATGCCGATGCGTGCATGGCTCTGGCCGAGATCCTCGGGATCGCTGACCGTCAGGCCGAAGCGGAGGAAGCGACCAGGACAGCGCTACGTCTCTACGAGCAGAAGGGGAACTTGGCTTCAGCCGGGCGCGCGAGAGCACGCCTCCCTCACGCAGCGCTAATTGAATGAGCGAAGAGCCCTGGAAATAGGGCTCTTCGCTCGTCGTGCGGATCATCCTCAGCCGGCGCATCCGCCGGCGCCACCGCCACCACAGGCAAGCTGCACGCTCTCCGCGGAGCCGCTGAGGGCGATGCCCGTCGACGGGATGGCCGCGAGCGCCACGATCGCCAGTGCGGAGGCGATCAGCTTCTTCGTCTTCGACATTTGAGTCACCTCCCTTCGCTTGAGCCGTTGCGCATTCGGCTCGAGCGTCTGGGGGTGCACTCACGGCGACCTACCGCGTCGCCAACGGGCGACTAATGCGTTCTGTTCATGGCGTCCACGCTACGGACGCGGCACGCGGATTCCATCCGTGCGCACACGGCACTGCGCTCAGCGCAGCCCTTGATCTTTTTCTCAGGGTGCTCTCCGTCGAGTGCGCTTGAGCCGGAGCTGCCGTCGGGCTAACCCCGAGACGCGAACAGAGGAGGTTCCGGGCTTGCCCTGTGGCCACGGGCGCGTCAGTGTGTGACGATCTGTACGTGAAGGCCAGTGTGTTGATCGTCGACGATCACCCCGCTTTTCGTGCTTCGGCCAGGAGCCTGCTAGAAGGTGAGGGTTACGAGGTCGTGGCTGAAACCGACAGCGGGGAGTCCGCCGTCGAGCTCGCGCTCGAGCTTGTCCCCGACCTCGTACTCCTGGACGTTGCCCTGCCGGATCTGAGTGGGCTCGAAGTTGCCGAGCGACTGGCACAGTGCCGATCGAAAGTCGTCCTCGTCTCGAGTCGCGATCCACGCGACTTCGGCGCGCGCTTTCGCCGGACCAGCGCCGTCGGTTTCATCCCGAAGGACGACCTCTCTCCGGAGACCCTGAAGGAGCTGCTGAAGGGTTCGCCATGAAAACCTTCCAGGCAGCGCTGCTGGTCGCCGGCGCCTGGCTCGGCGTCGTCGCCTACCACGCGCAGATCGACAACCTCGGTACCAACACCACGTCGGCCCGCGCCTGGGCGATCGTCATAGGGGCCTGGCTGTTCCTCGTCGCAGGCGTCGTCGCCTGGTCACGAAGGCCTACCAACCGGCTCGGACCCTTGATGGCTGCGGGGGGACTGGCTCTCCTCCTCCGGCAGCTGCGCTACAGCCACAACTCGGTCCTCTTCACGACCTTCTTCGTGGTCGGGGAGGCCGCTTACTGGATCGTCGCAATGGCGGTTTTCGCGTATCCCTCCGGACGCGTGATCGACCGGGCAGAGCGCATCCTGATCAAGCTCGGTTTCGGAGCGACGATCGGGTTCACCATGGCCATCCTGCTGTTCTACGACGGCAGCCGCCCCCTGCGCTTCTTCGATTCCTTCCCGCGCAAGAGCGCTCTTCTCGTACACGGCAACAGCGACGCCGCACTTGCGATCCAGAAGGCGTTCGTGATCGTCGTCTGGGGAGTTCTCGCGACCACCGCGATTGGTCTTCTGATCCGGAAGCTCGTCCTGGCCACTCCGCGAGCGCGACGGATCCTCGCACCGCTCGTCATCGGGGCGATTGCCGTTGGGTTGCGAGCCGTCTTCGAAAGCGTGTTCACGTTCGGCGCCCCGCCACCGCACGTAGGTGAGTACCTCTTCTGGTGGCAGGTCGCCGCCTTCGTGGCACTCCCGATCGCACTCCTCGCAGGCTTCCTGCGCGCGAGGCTCGCCCGCGCAAGCGTCGGGGATTTGATGCTCGAGCTCGAGCACACGCCGCCGCAAGGTATTCGCGACGCGTTGAGTCGCACGCTAGGCGATCTGACGCTCGAGATCTTCTTCTGGCTACCGGACAAGGGCACGTTCGTGGATGCTGCAGGGCGGAGCGTCGAGCTTCCCACCGCAGGCGATCGGACGGTCACGATGCTGGAGCAACATGGCGAAATTCTCGCTGCGCTCGTTCACGATCCCTCCCTGGTGGACGAACCGAAGCTCGTGGGAGCCGCAGGTGCAGCCGCGGGTCTCGCGCTGGAGAACGCGCGTCTACAGGCCGAGACACGAGCGCAGCTCGAAGAGGTGCGACAATCGCGGGCCCGGATCGTTACTGCAGCCGACCAGGAGCGGCAGCGCATCGAACGCGACATCCACGACGGCGCGCAACAGCGTCTCGTAGCGCTCGGACTCCAACTGCGCACCGCGCAGAGGCGCATGGATAAAAGCTCGGATCCTGAGGTCGCGCTGTTGTTGAACGCTGCCGTCGACGAGTTGAAGGTCGCAGTCGAGGAACTGAGAGAGCTCGCGCATGGCGTGCACCCGGCGATCCTCACCGAAGACGGCTTGGCGGCTGCGCTCGAGTCACTGATCAGCAGGACACCGTTTCCGGTCGAACTGAAGGCGGACGAGGAACGGTTGCCCGGGCCGGTCGAGGCGACCGCCTACTTCCTGGCCTGCGAGGCCCTCGCCAACATCGTCAAGCACTCCGCGGCGTCACGCGGGAAAATTCGCGCCCAGCGTCAAAACGGCCTGCTGGTCGTCGAAGTGGAGGACGACGGAATCGGCGGTGCGAATGCAGCCAACGGCTCCGGGCTGCGCGGTCTTGCGGACCGGGTGGAGGCGCTCGGCGGGAGCTTGCGTGTCGAAAGTCCTGCCGGAGGAGGAACACGAGTCGTCGGAGAGATCCCGTGCGAGTCGTAGTCGCAGAGGACTCGGTGCTCTTTCGTGAGGGTCTCGTCCGCGTCCTGGCGGAGGCCGGATTTGAGGTCGCAGCCCAGGCCGGCGATGCAGCGGCACTGCATCACGCCGTCAACCGCACGAGACCCGATGTCGCGATCGTCGACGTTCGCATGCCTCCGACTCAGACGGACGAGGGAGCGCGCGCAGCGAAGCAGATCAGGGAGCGGTATCCGGAGATCGGCCTGCTCGTACTCTCTCAGGTGGTCGAGGCGAGGCATGCGTTGGAGCTCCTCAGCGAGACCCCGCAGGGCTTTGGCTATCTGCTCAAGGACCGGGTGATGGAGATCGAGGAGTTCCTCGAAGCCGTGCGCGGGACCGCGATCGACCCCGAGGTGATCTCGCAGCTCTTCGGACGCCGGCGCAGTGAGGATCCGCTCGGGGACCTGACGCCCCGAGAGCGTGAAGTCCTCGCCCTGATGGCGGAAGGTCGTTCGAATCGGGGCATCTGCGAGAAGCTCGTGCTCAGCCCGAAGACGGTCGAGTCCCATGTAAACCGAATCTTCAGCAAGCTCCATCTCGCCGGCGCTCCGGACGACCATCGACGTGTGCTGGCCGTGCTCGCTTTCCTTCGGTAAGCGACACCCTCGGTAAGATCCACCAGTCCCAGCCGTCGAAAAGGAGCTGACCAGCTTGGCGAAGATGCTGTTCCGACTGCCGCAGGCGAAGCGGGCGATCGCGAACCCGAGCCCTGAGGCCGTCAAGCAACTCGCCGCGAAGATGCCGACCGCGCGCGCGACGAAGTACGGCAACCTGAACGTGCAGACGCAGGTGCTCGCGCGCTCCAAGCGTTCGACGTTCCTCGTCACCGACGAGCCGGACGGCCAGAACCAGGCGCTTTTCACGGACGACGCGGCCAAGTGGGCCGACCGGCAAGACGAGTACATCGCCGGCCGGGAGATGGTCGTGATCGACGGCTACATCGGTAACGACTCGGAGTTCCGCACGCCGACGCGCCTCTACGTCGAAGCCGCGAACGCGAACATCGCCGGAATGCAGCAGCAGCTCTACTTCGGACCGCCCGAGGACGATTTCGAGCCGGAGCTCACCGTGATCTACACGCCGAACCTGAAGGCGGACGGGTTTCCGGACGACCGGCTGATCATGGTCGACCTCGAGCAGGGCGTGACCCGCGTCTTCAACTCCGACTATTTCGGCGAGTCGAAGAAGGGCGGGCTGCGGATGTGGAACAAGCTCGTCTACGACCGCGGCGGCCTGCCGCTGCACGCCGGCTGCAAGATCATCCCGACCGAGAACGGCGACAAGGTCTGCCTGACCGTGGGCCTTTCAGGGACGGGCAAGACCACGACGACATTCACGAAGCAGAACGGCTCGCTTCCGGTGCAGGACGACTTCGTCGCGTGGATGCCCGACGGCCGCGTGTACGTGACCGAGAACGGCTGCTTCGCGAAGACCTACGGGCTCAACCCGGAGGACGAGCCGACCATCTTCGGGGCGGTCACGCAGCCGGACTCCTACCTCGAGAACGTCTCGCAAAAAGGCGACGACGTCGACTTCTACGACGAGAGCTACACGCAGAACGGACGCGCGACCTTCCCGTTCGGCGTGATCGAGTCCGCGGCCGACCGCGAGATCGACGACGCGCACTTCCTGCTCATCCTCAATCGCAACGAGAACGTCATTCCGGCCGTCGCGAAGCTCGAGGGGCCGCAGGCAGCGGCGTATTTCATGCTCGGCGAGACGAAGGGCACCGCCGCGGGAGGCGCGGACGAAGCCGGCAAGTCGTTGCGGGTGCCGGGTACGAACCCGTTCTTCCCGATGCTGCACGACCTGCAGGGAAATCGCTTCCTCGAGTTGCTCGAGGAGCACCCGCTCGAGGTCTATCTCTTGAACACCGGACGCGTGGGCGGCCCCGAAGAGGACGAGCGCTCGAAGAAGGTACGCATCAAGCACTCCTCCGCGATCGTGAAGGGCATCGCCGAAGGCACGATCGAGTGGGAGCGCGACCCCGACTTCGGCTACCTCGTCGCCTCGGCTGTTCCCGGGATGGACGACATCGAAGTTCTCCAGCCGCGGAAGCTCTACGAGCGGACGGGACGCGCGGAGGAGTATCGGGCGCAGGTGGAACGTCTGAAGGCAGAGCGCACCAAGTTCCTCGCCAAGTTCGGCAGTCTCTCCGCGCAGATCATCGCTGCAGTCAGCTAGGCGCTGCCCGGAGGTAACAGTTCCCTCGCAAGAGGGTTATAGGCCGAACGGACTACCCCGATAAGGGGGTTATGGGACTCGCAAGGCACAATCCCAGCGGCCACTGGAGGCTCGGCCTCTCTGCCACTGCTGCGTCTGCGGTCCTGTACAGCGCGATCGTGCTCTTCGGCGTCGGGTCAGCCTCCCCCTCGGCTCTCGATGCCGGCCGCGATCCGCATGCGTCGGCCGTGCTGATCCTGCCGCAGGCTGACTCCGTCTCCGGCTCCGTGCAGAGGCTGCCGCAGGCTTCGCCGGAGCCGAGGCGGCAGCGCTCGCGAGTGCGGGTGGATCGTCCGCGCGCGGTTGTCGTGCCAAAACCGACGTCGTCCGCGCCGTCCGCGCCGTCCGCGACCGAGAGTCCGAAGCAGGCATCACCGCGCCAGACCGAATCCAAGCCGCGAGACGTCACGGGCCCGACGACCGCCTCTGTGTCGGCTCCGCTTCTCGGAGTGTCCGCACCGACGGTTTCGTTGCCGGTGGTGACGGTCACTCCCCCCGAACTTCCTGTCCAGTTGCCCGAAGTACCCGCGCCACTGTCGCTGCCTCTGGCGCTGCCGCCGCTTCCCTGAGCTAGCCTCGCGGCGTGATCGCCGCACCCGATCCACCCCTGACGGACGGAGTCGTGACTCTACGCCGCTGGGAGGCAGAAGACGTGACCACGCTCGTCGAGTGCATCGACGGCGACGAGCAGATGACCCGCTGGATGGATGCGATCCCGCAGCCGTATCTCGATGCCGAAGCTCGTGGGTGGATCGAGCAGGCTTCCTCCTACTGGCATTCGGGGACTTCTGCACCCTTCGCCGTCACGGACGCCGAGACGGGAGCAGTGCTCGGGGGCGTGGGCTTCGGCTGGGTCGGCGACGAGCGCGTCGGCGAAGTCGGCTACTGGCTGCGCTCGGGAGCGCGCGGCCGCGGACTGACCGGCCGCGCAGTCGCGCTCGTCTCGCGGTGGGCGTTCGCGGAACTGGGCTGCGAGCGGCTGCAGTTGCGCGCAGACGCGGACAACGTCGCCTCTCAGCGCGTCGCCGAGAAGGCAGGCTTCACGCGCGAAGGCGTCCTCCGCTCCGTGCATTTCAATCCGCGCGAGCAGCGCCGCGTCGACTTCGTGATGTTCTCGTTGCTTCCGGAGGAGCTGGAAAGCTAGATCTGCCAGGTCGAGTTGCGCAGCACCGCGACGCGGTCGCCGTCGCGCGTGATCCCCGTCACGTCCACCTCCGGGGAGCCGATCATGAAGTCGACGTGGATGCTCGAGCGATTCAGCCGCTCGCGATCCTCGCCACCCACCGCAGCGTCGTACGCAGAGCCGAGCGCGACGTGACTCGCAGCGTTCTCGTCGAGCAGCGTGTCGTAGAAGACCGTCTCGAGCGGACCGATGCGGCCCTCACGGTCGACCAGAGCCAGTTCGCCGAGGCGAGCGCCGCCTTCGTCCTGCGCGACCATCGCGCGGAGCGTCTCGGCGCCTGACTCCGCCTTGATCTGGACCGCGCGGCCGGCTTCGAAACGCACCGTCAGCCCATCGATGATCCGGCCCTGCGTCGTGAGCGGTTTCGTCGCGCGGACGATTCCTTCCGTCCGTTCCGGATCGGGCGAGGTGAAGATCTCCTCGGTCGGAAGGTTCGCCATGTGGGGAATCCCGTCGATCGTCGCGTCGCCCCCGCCGGTCCAGCGCGAGGTCGGCAGCAGTCCCACAGTCAGGTCCGTGCCCGGCCCCTCGAGGTGAATCGCGTCGAAACGCAGGTCGGTCAGACGCTGAGCCACCCCCTTCAGCACGCTGCTTCGTTCCCGCCAGGCGGCCTCGGGGTCGTCTTCGTCCAGCCGGCAGATGTGCACCACCTGCTCCCAGAGCTTGTCGAGTGCGGCCTGCGGCTCGAGGTCCGGAAAGACGAGCTGCGCCCATTTGTCGGACGGGCCAGGCGCCACGCACCAGTTGACCGTGCGCTCGTTGATGACCGTCGTCCATTCCTTGACCCGCGGAAAGACGTCCCGGCCTAAGCGCTCCTGGTCCAGATCGTCGAAGAGGTGGGGCTCGATCGGACCGCTGAGGGAGATCGTCGCTCCGCGCTCCTCGCCGAGCTGCAAGGTTCGTTCGCCGTACCAGGATGGGACGAAATCGAGCACGTCCTCGGGCGCATGCTGAACGCGCTCCCGCTTGAGATACGGGTCCCAGTAGTGAACGTCGACGAACTTGGCGCCGCGCTTGTATGCGCTCGCCGCGATGGCGCGCGTGAGCTTCTCCTTCCCCAAGCCGGAGCCGACGTCGAGGATCTGACCCTTCTGGACGTTGGCGCCGAAGTTGACGATCAGGTCGGCGAGGCGTTCGACGCGGGAGGCCATGGGGAAGGCGATGCTAGCTTGGCCGCGAATGGCCTTGCATGAAGACTATGCAGGCCATCGAGCGGTTCCTCGACTCCCCCTCGCTCAGCGAGGGGACCCGGCGGTCGTACCGCCACGACGTCGAGGAGTTCGGCCGCTGGCTGCAGAGCCTGGGCCTCGGCCTCGACGACGTCGACGTCCGAGTCCTCACCGAGTACGCGGCGGAGCTCGGACGGGCGCGACCCCGGAAGCTCGCCCCGGCCACGATCGCCCGGAAGATCGCGGCGATCCGCAGCTTCCTCAGGTTCACGCTCGGACCGAAGAAGGTTCCGGACGCCTCGCTCGCGCCGCGGCGCCCGAAGCGGCTGCCAGATACGCCGAAGACCGCGGAGGTCGAGGCCGCGCTCGATGCGCTGGTCGGCGACGGACCCCTGCCGCTCCGTAATCGCGCCCTCGTCGAGCTCGTCTATTCGGCAGGGCTGCGTAGTGCGGAAGCGGTCGGGCTCGATCTCGCCGACGTGGACTTCGACCGCGAGCAGCTCCACGTGCGCGGCAAGGGCGGCAAGGAGCGGATCGTCCCACTCGGGGAACAGGCCGGTCACCTCGTGGCGCAGTACCTCCACGAGGCGCGACCTCAGTTGGCCACGGGCGCGGACAACGCGCTCTTCCTGTCGGCTCGCGGACGCCGGCTCGACACGTCGACTCTGCGCCGTGTGTTCGCGCATCCCCACAGCCTGCGCCATGCGTTCGCGACCCACTTGCTGGAGGGCGGCGCCGACCTGCGCACGATCCAGGATCTCCTCGGCCACAGCTCGCTCTCGACGACGCAGCTGTACAGCCATGTGGACGGCCGCCGCCTGCGCCGCGTGTACGACAAGGCGCATCCGCGTTCCTGACGTCCCGGCGTCCGCGGGACATGTCCGGGACTGTCCCCGGCACGACCAGTGGAGCCCTGTCTTTTCATCGAGGCGAGACAGGTCCGCTGCAACGAAAGTGTGACGTTCCATCCACAGACCTGGCGAGCGGCGACAGTTCGGTGCATGGTTTGGGGGTTCAAGGCGGGAAAGCGGCCGAGGAAGAGCCGCGATCTCGTTCGGACGCCCCTGCCTGCGAACCGGGCAAAAGGCAGGCGATTCGCTGCTCGCCACGAAACCGTGCGCGATGGAACCACCTGCGCGCGATCCTGAAATCGACGGCTTTCTCGCGCTGCTCGCGACCCGGCGCGCGCCCAAGACGGTGGACGCCTATCGCCGCGACCTCGCAGCGCTCGCGGCCTGGCTCAAGGGCCCGGTCGGCCGAATCACGACAGAGCAGCTCGAGCAGTACCTCGCCGAGCTACGCGCCGCAGGATTGTCGCCGTCGACGATCGCGCGACGTGTCGCCGCGATCCGCACGTTCTTCCGGCACCAGGCCCTGCTCGGCGTACGCAACGACAATCCAGCGGCCGAACTCGACCTGCCGCGACGCCGGCGCACGCTTCCGCGCACACTCTCCCCGGCGGAAGCGGAGCGGCTCGTCGAAGCGGCAAACGGAACGACGCCGCGCGCGCTGCGCGACCGCGCTCTAGTCGAGCTCCTGTACGGCGCCGGCCTGCGGGTCAGCGAGGCCGTGGGTCTCCAGAAATCGAGCGTCGACCTCGACGCACGCATCGTTCGCTGCATTGGCAAGGGCTCGAAGGAGCGAATCGTCCCGATCGGCCGGCAGGCCGCACAGGCACTCCGGCGTTACCTGGGACGGGGACGCCCGTTCCTGGACGCACGGCACCGACCCGAGCTCTTCCTCAATGCGAAAGGCGGCGGGCTCACTCGCGCCGGCGCCTTCCTGATCCTGCGCAACCTGGCGGCCAAGGCCGGGCTCGAACCGGAAAGAGTCCATCCGCACTTGCTCCGTCACTCCTTCGCAACGCATCTCCTCGAAGGCGGGGCCGACCTACGTTCCGTTCAGGAGATGCTCGGGCATGCAGATCTCGCGACGACCGAGCTGTACACACACGTATCCGATCGGCGCCGTCGAGAGTTGTATTTCCAGGCGCATCCCCATGCGCGCAGAAAACTGAAATAGGAGTCAATGAACTTCGATCTGAACATCGCACTTCTCACCGTCGTCACATGTGGCATCGGGTACCTGATGATGGTCGCGGGACTCAGCAAGAGCTCACTCGAGCTCAAGCGACGGCAGCGCGTGTGCCCCAGCTGCGGTCGTCAAATCGACGCTCGCGTCTGTCGCGCCTGCACAGACTAATTCTTCGGACTAATTCTTCGTTCCCGCTCGCTTCTTCAGGTCCGCCGCCACGGTCCGGGCGGCGTTTCGCAGCTCGGCATCCTGCTCGTCGTCCTCTGACAGCCCGGTTAGCAAGACGATCGTCTCGCGTTGAGCCGAGCCGTTCCGGAGACAGAGAACTGCGAGGCGCCGGACTGCTTGATTCGAGTCCGTGGACACGATCGTGTGCAGGACCGGGCGGATCGCATTGACGACGCCCGGGCTGTCTTTCGACAGGAGCTGCACCGAGAGGAGTGCCGATCCGCGCGCCGCCGGGCTCTCGTCGTCAAGCCCGCGCCGGAGGAGCTCGAGCTTTTGGCGAAAGCGGAACTGGCCGATCGCCCGATACGCAACAGCACGCTCGCGATAGTCGCCACTCCTGGCCGCGGATTCGAGCTCGTCCTCCCATTGCTTGCGCAGCGTGGCCAGCTCGCGCTCGTCGCCCGACTGAGCGAGCTCGTCGGCTTTCGCGGCTGCCTCGACGAGGGACATGGGCGCGGCACAATACCGCGCATGGATAGAGTCCGGCGCCGTGGCACACAGAGTGACGCTCATTCCCGGGGACGGCACCGGGCCCGAGTTGACCGAGGCAACGCGCCGGGTCCTCGAGGCCACCGGCGTCGAATTCGACTGGGACGTCCGGGAAGCCGGTGCCGACGTGATGGAGAAGTACGGCGGCAATCCGCTTCCCGACGAAGTCCTCAAGGCGATCCGCGAGACCGGCGTGGCGCTCAAAGGGCCGATCACGACGCCGGTGCTTCGACGACGTCGACCTGATCATCGTCCGCGAGAACACCGAGGACCTCTACGCAGGGATCGAGTACGAAGAAGGCTCCGCGGAAGCCCGTGAGCTGATCGAGTGGATCAACGCACACGGCGATCGCCTCGCACACGACGACGCGGGCATCTCGATCAAGCCGATCTCGGTCACGGGCACGCGACGCATCGTGCAGTTCGCCTTCGACTACGCGCGTCGCAATGCCCGCCGCAAGGTCACGGCAGTGCACAAGGCAAACATCATGAAGTTCTCGGACGGCTTGTTCCTGCGGGTCGCACAGGAGGTCGCTGCGGAGAACGACGACATCGAGTTCGACGACCGCATCGTGGACAACATGTGCATGCAGCTCGTCCAGCGCCCGGAGGAGTACGACGTGCTCGTGCTGCCAAACCTGTATGGCGACGTCCTCTCCGACCTTTGCGCCGGAATGATCGGCGGCCTCGGGCTCGCCCCCGGCGGGAACTTCGGCGAAAGCATCGCGATCTTCGAGCCGACGCACGGCTCCGCGCCGAAGTACGCGGGCCAGAACAAGGTCAACCCGATGGCGCAGATGCTTTCGGGAATGCTGATGCTCCGGCACCTCGACGAGCGCGAAGCTGCTGCCAACCTGGAGCATGCGATCGCCGAGGTCATCGCCGAGGGCAAGAGCGTCACTTACGACATGAAGCCGACCCGCTCCGACCCGACCGCAGTCGGAACCAGCCAGGTCGCCGACGCGATCATCGAGAAGCTGGGAGTGCGCGTATGAGGCGAAAGGTGACAGTCGTCGGCGCAGGGAACGTCGGCGCCACCTGCGCGCAGGTCCTGGCTGCGCACGACTACGCAGACGTCGTCCTCGTCGACATCAAGGAGGGTCTTCCGCAGGGAAAGGCACTCGACATCAACCAGATGGGCGCGGTGCTCGGGTACGAGCCACGGGTCACGGGCTCGAACAGCTACGAGGAGACGGCGGGCTCCGAGGTCGTGGTCATCACGGCAGGTCTGCCGCGGTCGCCCGGAATGAGCCGCGACGACCTCGTCGCGACGAACGAGAAGATCGTCAAGGACGTGACCGAGAAGACGATCGCGCGGAGCCCGGAGGCGATCCTGATCGTCGTCTCCAATCCTCTCGACGCGATGTGTCACGTCGCGAAGACCGTGTCCGGCTGGCCGAAGGAGCGAGTATTCGGGATGGCCGGGATCCTCGACACCGCGCGCTTCTCGAACCTCATCGCGTGGGAGACGCAGGCGTCCGTCAAGGACGTCACAGCCATGGTCCTCGGAGGCCACGGTGATCAGATGGTGCCAGTCGTCAGCGCGACCACGGTAGGCGGGATCCCACTACGACAGCTCGTCGGCGAAGCCGACATCGACGCGATGGTGCAGCGCACCGCGAAAGGTGGTGGAGAGCTCGTCGAGCTCCTCGGGACATCCGCCTGGTACGCGCCGGGTGCCGCTGCAGCGCAGATGGTCGACTCGATCATGCTCGACGAGAAACGCGTCCTTCCCTGCACGGCCTATCTCGAGGGCGAGTACGGGATCGACGGCCTCTACATGGGCGTGCCCGTCAGGCTCGGGTCCGGTGGCATCGAGGCGATCTACGAGCTCGATCTGAGCGCTGATGAGCAGGCAATGCTGACCGAGTCGGCCGGCGCCGTGCGCGAAGTCGTCGGCCTGCTCGCCTCGTAGCCATGGATCTCGGTCTCAAAGGCCGGACTGCGATCGTCACCGGCGCATCTTCCGGTCTCGGCCTTGCGACGGCGGAGGCCCTGGCGGCCGAAGGCGCCAACGTGACGATGTTCGCCCGGCGGCGCGACGTGCTGCAGCGTGAGGCCGACCGGATCGGCGCGCTCGCCGTGCGTGGCGACGTCACGAACCCGCGCGATCTCGAAGCCGTCGTCGGACAGACCGTCGCCGCGTTCGGCGGCATCGACATCCTGGTCTGGAACAGCGGCGGTCCGCCGCCGGGACCGGCGGTCGGCATGAGTGCCGAGTCGCTCGAGGAAGCCGTCGAGCTCCTCTTCTTCCCACCCTTGCGCCTCGTCGACTTCTGCCTGCCGCACCTGGTTCAGAGTCCGGGCGGCCGGATCCTCGTCTTCACTTCGCTCGCCGCCAAGGAGCCGACGGACCATCTTGCGCTCAGCAACGCCGTGCGGCCGGGTGTCCACGGCTGGGCGAAAACGCTTTCCCGCGAGCTCGGCCCACGCGGAATCACGGTGAACTGCCTCGCGCCGGGACGCATCGAGACCGCACGGCTCGCGCAGCTGTACCCGGAGGGACCGACCGAAGCCGACCTGAAGGCGATTCCGGTGGGACGCTGGGGCACCCCGCAGGAGTTCGGCGACGTTGCGTGCTTCCTCGCCTCGGACCGTGCGCGCTATGTGAACGGGACCACGGTCGTGGTCGACGGCGGGCTCTCGCGGGGCCTGTTTTAGTGCCCCTACCGGCAATGCTCGCCGGCTTCTGGCCCGCGATCACACGGCGCCAGAGTCCACCCTCGCCCTTAGCAAGGCATTCCAGCCTTGCTGCGGTTGAGTGCGGCCTCTGGCTTGGTGCTCGCGACCCAGACGCTCGGCAGCATCACCGGCAGGGGCACTAGCCGGTGTCCGCGCTCGGCCGGGTGCTGTCGCCTTTCCGGCTTGCCTCGGCTGGCTTCATCGTGTTGGTCGCGGCCGTCGCCATCCTCGTGACGCAGGGGAGCAACAAATACCTCGAGGTCCCAGACAACGCTCATCCGCTGGCCGACCTCGTAGAGGTGCCGCACGCAAAAGCGGACGCCGACGGTGGCGGAATCTACTACGTGGACGTCCTGCTCAAGCCGGCCTCATTGCTGGAGTCCTATGTCCCGTACGTTCGCCCCGAGGGCTCGGCCCTGATCGACCGTGCGCAGATCGTGGAGCCGGGAATCTCCGACCAGGAGCGTCACAAGCTCGACCTTGCGACGATGAAGGCATCACAGGATGTCGCCTCGGTCGTTGCCCTACGGGAGCTCGGTTATCGCGTGCCCATCCGCCCCGGCGGCGTTCGTATCGTCGCCGTGACCTCGGGCTCACACGCCGGCCGGGTGCTGCGTCCCGGCGACGTCATCGTTGGTGCCGATGACAAGAAGGTGTTCACGCGAACCGACCTTGCCGCCGTGCTCGGCCGGCTCAAGCCCGGGGACACGGTCAAGATCACCGTCAAGCGTGGCGCCGAGAAGCTCACGTTCTCGATCACAACGACGGCCGACACCCAGGATCCGAAGCGGGCGATCGTCGGCGTCCTGCCGATTCAGGCCCTGAGCATTCGCCTGCCGTTCCCCATCAAGTTCAACCTTCGCAAGGCCACCGGTGAGATCCAACTCGACGGATCGGTGGCCAGGATCGGCGGCATCAAGCAGAAGACGATCGGAGCGCGAAAATCGCACGTCGACGTCTTCCTCGTGCCGGTCGATGGGGACAACGCCCGCGACGCGAAGCGCTTCGCGGGTGGCCTGCGGATCATCCCTGTGAAGAGTTTTCAACAGGCGTTGCAGGCGCTGGCAACATTGCCGCCCAAGGGCTAAAACGGACTAGTTTTCGGCAAGATCGAATCTGCCGGAAAATGCTTAGTTTTCATGTGCGGCAACCCTTGTAAGCACGAGTGACGTTCGTAGTATCACCCCGTTGTTGCTGCGGGCGTAGTTTCTAGGCAGGGGAGCAGATTGATCAAGAAACAATTGACGTGCGACGACTGCTACTTCCGTCGCGCCGGGCTCTGTGCCCTTCCGACCGATGCACCCTGCCCGACCTTTCGGCTGCACAGCCGCGGGTCTCTCGTTCCACCGCGCCAGCCCCGCCTCATCCCGAGGCCGCTCGGCGACTTCGCTCAGGTGGCCGCCGCCGGCTAGACCTGCAGCGGCTCGCGAACGAGAGCCGCGAGCCTGCGCACTCCTTCCCTGATCTCGTCCGGAGAAACGAAGCTGAACGCGAGCCGCGCAGTGTTCGGTGCGCCTCCGAAGTCCGCGCCGGGCACGAACGTGACGCCCGCGGACGCCGCGCCTTCGAGCAATTTGGCGGCATCGCCGCCTCCCGGTAGC
>WNGO01001914.1_pt1 | contig 21156 bp, 17 predicted proteins | sample 5400511 | NCBI WGS metagenome assembly WNGO01 (sample SAMN13153380, study PRJNA577476) | soil metagenome | isolation source: 20 cm soil or saprolite under Garry oak tree replicate 2 | place: USA:California | collected 2016-06-15 | reverse complement strand
GTGTGAAAGTCATCGCCTGGGCTCTCATGAGCAAACCCAAGTTGCGGTAGAAATTTTCCGTAGAACTCTCTTGCTACCTGCATGTCCCTCACCCGTAAATCGATGTGATCAAGGCAACGCGTTTTCATTTTGTGATTCTCAATTGGTTCGCATCGCAATTCAATCGTTTGTGATGCAGGATCTCTTCGCAGAGCAATTGAAGGCGCTGCGTGCGGCTTCGCTGGATCGGCATCTTCGCGAAATCAGCAGCCCCCAGGGGCCACAGATAGAAATTGCAGGCCGGCGCCTTATCAACTTTTCCTCCAACGATTATCTCGGCCTCGCAAATGATTCTCGATTGCGCAATGCGGCAATCGACGCCATCAACGAATTCGGCGTTGGCTCAGGCGCTTCTAGATTAATCAGCGGGACGCAATCGCCTCATGTGCGTTTGGAACGCGCGCTGGCCGAATGGAAAGGCACCGACGCTGCACTTTGTTTCAGTAGCGGATACGCCGCGGCACTGGGGACGATTCCAGCGCTGGTTACGAAAAATGATGTTGTCCTGCTCGACAAACTCTGCCACGCGTCGTTGATCGACGGCGCAAAGCTGAGCGGCGCGACGTTGCGCGTCTTTCCACACAACAATCTGCAAAAACTGGAGACTCACCTCCAATGGGCGCGGCGCGCACATCCTGGCAAGCGAGTTCTCATCATCACTGAGTCTGTGTTTTCCATGGACGGCGATCGCGCGCCGTTGCCTGATCTGGTTCAACTAAAGAAAGCGTTCGGCGCGCTGCTAGTGCTTGATGAAGCGCATGCAGTAGGCGTGATTGGTCCGCACGGCCGCGGCCTGGCTGCTGCGGAGAAGTTGAGCGACGACGTCGATGTCCAGATGGGCACGTTGAGTAAGGCGCTCGGCGCAAGTGGCGGCTACATCTGCGGCTCTGACGACCTGATTGAATGGCTGATTAATCGTGCGCGCTCTTTCATTTATTCCACCGCGCCGCCCCCCGCGATCGCCGCGGCTGCCCTCGCTGCAGTGAATTTTCTTTCATCTTCACAAGGAGAGAAACGAAGGCTTCTGCTTTGGACAAGAATCAGATTAATGCGCGAGCTTTTCTCACCGCTCACATCTCACGTCTCACCCAGCGAAAACTCTGGCAGCGCGATTTTCCCTTTTATCGTAGGCGATGAGCAGGCGGCGATGGATCTGGCCGCCGCACTCCAAAATGAATGCTTCCTTGTCCCGGCCATCCGCTATCCAACGGTGGCAAAGGGCTCTGCGCGGTTGCGCATTACCGTGACGGCATCGCATGATGAAGATCAAATCCGAGCACTTTGTCATGCGATTAAACGTCTCAGTAAAACTGCATGACTTGTAGCCACCGGCCTGTGGCCGGTCGAGCCACCAGATTTTGACAAGCTGGACGGCCCAGGGCCGTGGCTACAGAAACCGCGCCAAAATAGGTCTCAGCTTTTCCACCGTAGCTTTCGGCCAAAGTTTCCGGTCAGTCACCAGCGCAGTATCCAACGCGAAGTGTTCCGGCCAGTTCGGTTCGGTCGGCATTTGGGGGACCACGCTCACAATGATTTTTTTCGCCGTCTCTGCATTCGCTAGTAAATGGCTGAGAACGGTCTGCGCCGAGACTGGTTCTTCTTCCACCTTCCAGCAATCGTAATCGGTGATCATGGCCATGGTTGCGAACGCGATCTCCGCTTCGCGAGCTAATTTTGCTTCCGGAAGATTGGTCATCGCGATGACGTCAAAGCCGTTGCGGTGATTAAATTCCGATTCCGCGCGCGTCGAAAAAGCCGGGCCGTCCATATTCACGTAGGTGCCGCCGTTGTGGACAGTGATTCCGAGAGACCTGGCCGATTCAGCCACAAGGTTCCGCAAGCTTGCACTGATCGGCTCTGCAAATGCAACGTGGGCCGCAATGCCATCACCGAAAAACGTATGAGCCGCGCGCTGACTCGTGCGATCGTAAAACTGCGAGGGTAGGACCACATCACGTGGCACATATCTTTCCTGCAAACTGCCCACTGCCGCCACCGAGATGATCCAGCGAACGTTTAACAAGCGGAGCGCGTAGATATTGGCGCGATGGTTAATTTCATGCGGCAAAATTCGATGACCGCGGCCATGCCGCGGCAGAAAATAGACCTGACGCCCGCTCAGTTTTCCCTCAACAAGTATGTCGGATGGCGCTCCAAACGGTGTGTCAATCTTGTGTTCGGTGATGTCACTTAGTTCCTCTATCTCGTACAAGCCGCTGCCACCGATGATTCCAATGGCTGGAGACTCGTCTTTCGGGATCGGCATGCGGGGATTTAAGACACGAATTACACGAATTGTCACGAACCTCGTAGCGCTGAGTGAATTCAGGCGGAATCCGTGAAATTCGTGTCGTGGCTTGGACGAAGGCGGCGTGGCCGTGTATTATTTTCGCCCGTCCATGCCAAAATTTTTTATTAAGACTTACGGATGCCAGATGAACGAGCGCGACTCGGAACAGGTGGCACATTCGCTCCTGGCCCGGGGGTACGAGCGGGTCTCAAAAGAATCAGAAGCGGACGTCGTGCTTCTGAATACATGCAGCGTGCGCGATATGGCTGATCAGAAAGCGCTGGGGAAAATGGGAATGCTTGGCCGATTAGCCAAAGAACGGCCGCACGTGGTGTTCGGGTTCCTTGGCTGCATGGCCCAGGCGCGCGGTGGCGAATTGCTGAAGGGATTGCCGCATGTCGATCTAGTGGTCGGCACGCAGAAATTTCACCGAGTGGCGGATTACGTAGCGGAACTGGTGGCCAGGAAAGCGGCACGGAATTCAGAAAACGCCGGGCGCCCAACGTCCAACGCCCAACGTCCAATGGAGAGACAGATGGACGATCTGCGATTCTCCATCGTAGACGTTGCACCGGAATCCGGTTCGCAATCGACGATCCGCGACCAGCAACTAGCTCAGAGACAGGCGACGGCATTCGTCTCAATCATGCAGGGATGCAACATGCATTGCACCTTCTGCATTGTTCCGCAGACGCGCGGCGCGGAGCGCAGCCGTTCCATCGACGACATCGTGAGTGAAATTCGCGATCTCGTTTCGCGCGGCGTCAAAGAAATCACACTACTCGGACAAATTGTGAATCTATACGGTCGCCACGAATTCCCGAAGACGGACAACAAGTCTCCCTTCGTGCAGTTGCTCGAAGCCGTTCACGACGTCGAAGGCCTGCAAAGATTGCGGTTCACTTCGCCTCACCCGATCGGTTTTCGCGACGACTTAATCGACGCGATCTCGCGTTTGCCAAAACTCGCCGAGCACGTTCATCTGCCGTTGCAATCTGGCTCCAACAGAATTCTGAGAGCCATGCATCGGGCGTATACGGCAGAAAAATATGTCGATCTTGTCCGGCGAATTCGGCGGGCGCGTCACGGCATCGCAATTACCACCGACATCATCGTGGGATTCCCTGGCGAGACGGAAGACGATTACAAGCAGACGCGCGATTTGGTCGAAGAAATCCAGTTTGATAACGCCTTTGTCTTTCGCTACTCCCCGCGCCGCGATACACCGGCCGCCGACATGCCGGATCAAATCGACGAGTGCATCAAGGAAAAGCGGAATCAGGAGTTATTGCGAATTGTAAATCAGTCAACGCGACGCGCTGGGGAGAGGCTGGTCGGGCGGTGCGTAGAAGTTCTCTGCGAAGGACCGAGCAAAACAAATGCGGCGCGCTTAATGGGTCGCACGCGGACCAACAAGATTGTCGTATTTGAAGGCGGCAACGAATTGGTCGGAGAACTGTTGGACGTTGAAATCGAACGAGCCAACGGCTTCAGCTTGTACGGATCCCCACGTGACAGCTCGTCGCACTTTTTGGGTTGCGTCGACGAGATCGCAAGCTGAAGATTCGCCCGCCGCGCGGCGGTGGGAATTCGCCGTGCCAGACTTGCTCGACCAGTGATTTACCATTTCTCTTTGCACACCGCCGGAATCATCGTCGGCGCATTTCTGATTTTGATTGGTTTGCTCGGATTAATAAGACCGGAGCTCGCCAGTGTGATGCAGCGATTCCCGCGTTCCAAGATTGCGGGCATTGGTCTGCTCAGCATCTGTCTCATCTGGACAGTCTGGCTACTCGCCACGATCCAGATGGGCGAATTCTCCGCCTTCAGGCGCCCACTTCTTATTGCCTTGCCAATTGGTTACCTGCTCGTTCTGCGTTTCGTCGATGAATTTCTCGCCGTACGCGCCCTTGGAATTCTTTGTTTGCTTGCAGCGGAGCCGCTGCTCGACGCGGCCTTTCTGCGTTACGAAAGCAGCCGGTTGCTAATAACGGTTTTCGCTTACTTGCTGATTGTTGCCGGTCTGTTTTGGGTCTCGATTCCGTACGTCCTTCGCGATCAAATCAATTGGACCGCACGAAGTGTTTTTCGCTGGCGCTGTTTGAATGCTGTCGCTTTTATCTATGGCGGAGTGATTCTCGCATTCGCCTTCACACAGTACTAAGCAGAATATAGGCATTCTGCCTGTGGGCTTGGCGGAGATGTTCTCCGGTGCCTCTTTTCCAACGGGTACAAACCCATCGGGCGCACAGACTGAAAGTCTATGTTGCGACAGATGAATCGGATTCTGGTGATCCGCGGTGGCGCAATCGGCGATTTCGTCCTCACCTTGCCGGCGCTCAAGGCGCTACGTGACGCATGGCCGCAGGCCCGGATCGAGATTCTTGGCTACAAACATATCGCGGCGCTCGCGGAAAACCGTTTTTACGCGCAAGCGGTGCGCTCCATTGAATACGGGCGCCTCTCGAGTTTCTTCGCCAGGAATTCCGAACTGCCAGCGGAGTTGGCAAATTATTTCGCCAGTTTCGATTTGATCATCAGTTATCTGTATGATCCGGACCGGATTTTTGAAAACAATCTGCGCCGCTGTGGCGTTGAACATCTACTTTGCGGACCAGGCAGGATCGTCCAAACGGCTGACCATGCCGCGCGCCAGCTTGCCCAACCGATAGAAGATCTCGGAATCAGGGTCGTTGATCTTGCTGAAAGAGTTTTCCCTTCGGTAGACGATCGACAGTTCGCCAGGAAGTTTCTCCGAGATTTACAAGAGCCGATTCTCGCCATTCATCCGGGAAGCGGCAGCACGGAAAAGAACTGGCCTTTGGAAAATTGGATCGAGTTGTTTTCCACAAGCGGCCGTTTTCCACTCGTGGAAAGTAAAGATCCACAGCCGGGAAACTTTTCGTCCTTGATCGTCATTTCAGGCGAGGCGGACCAAACGGAGACGGAAGCACTGGAACGCGCGTTGAAAAATCGAGACGTTCGTTTTGCCAAAAATCTACCGCTGACGGATCTGGCTGCCGTGCTTGAACGCTCGATCTTCATCGGACACGACAGCGGAATCTCTCACCTCGCCGCAGCTGCCGGCGCAAATTGCGTTCTGCTTTTTGGCCCGACTGATCCCAATCTATGGGCACCCAGAAACAAAAACGTACGAGTTCTTCGCGCGCCAGGCGGGAGGCTCAGTAATTTGGAAGTCGCACCGGTCGCAGAAGCTGCCGTTAGCGCGATGGCAAGGTAATCAAGCGAACGTCTGCAACAGGAGCCGCAGCGTTCAGTTTTTACTCGTCGTAGCCATGTGGAAACTTCTGATGCCACGCCCACGCGCTCTTGATGATAGCATCCAGTGACTGGAACTGTGGTTGCCAACCAAGCTCTTTCTTGATCTTTTCCGAGGAAGCGATAAGCCGCGGCGGGTCGCCAGGTCTGCGTGGCTTTTCAACCGTGCCGATCTTTCGCCCGGTAATTTTGCGACAGGCCTCAACAATCTCCTGAACACTGGAGCCGCCTCCCGTGCCGAGGTTGTAGAATCCGCTGCCGGACGCGCCAAGAGCCAGAATATGTGCACGGGCAAGATCGACGATGTGGATGTAGTCCCGAATACATGTGCCATCGGGCGTTTCATAGTCCGTGCCGTAAATCTCGACATTCGCGCTTTGACCGAGCGCGACCTTCAGCACTGTAGGAATCAAATGTGTCTCAGGCCGGTGATCTTCGCCGAAATTCTCGGTAGCGCCCGATGCATTGAAATATCGCAATGAAACAAACTTCACTCCATGTATCTGGTCGTACCAGCGAAGAATTTTTTCGAAAGCCAGTTTCGATTCGCCATACGGACTGATCGGCCGCGGAATCGCGGTTTCGTCGATCGGAACTCGCTCGGGCGGACCGAAAATCGCGCAGGTCGATGAAAAAATGATCCGTTGAACCCCCGCTGCCACCATTGCGTCGAGCAGATTCAAGCCGTTGGAAATGTTGTTGCGAAAATACTTTGACGGATCGCGCATGGATTCGGGGACGAGCGCGTATGCTGCGAAATGCATCACGGCATCCGGGCGCGTGCCGGAAAGCGCAGCCCCGATTTTGCTCCGATCCGCCAGGTCGCCTTGAATGAATTGTGCCCGGGAATCGAGGGCGCGCCGATGACCTTCGATCAGGTTGTCGAAAATTGTAACTTCGTGGCCTTCATCCATCAAAAGCTCGGAGCAGACGCTTCCGATATAGCCCGCCCCGCCAGTGACGAAGATTCTCATGGGCGGGGAAAATGCAGCGAGACTCGCGTTAAATCAAAGCGAACTGCGCGCGGAAGACGATTGGGCGACGGTTTTGCCCTTCTTTTTTTCAAGGGCTGCAACCATCCGCCGTACGGAATGATGTTTGCTACGCGGCGCGAGCACTTTCAAACTTTGTTCCTCAGAGCCCCATTGCAAAATGTCGATGTCAACATAGCGGACGCCCCATAGCCTCACCTCGCCCCGGCTTGACTTGTACAAGTCAATCGTGTCCGTCCCGATCAACGCATTTCCATAATCGTCGATCACATATTCTTCACTTGTCTCGGCAATTCGGAACCGCGTTCCAAGAGGAAAGTGCGACCAATCAGAGGCGGCGCTCATCACGTGGCGGCCGGAAAGATACTCGCCCATGGCGTTGCGGGCTCCGCTTCCTCCCTCGTGTTGCGTATAGGCCGTGGTACGCACATGTGGCATGCGACGCCCGCTAGTGAGAGTCGGTTTCGATTGCGTGGCGCAGCCGACCATCAAGCAAGCTGCAGCTCCCGCGAGCGTAAGGTTAAGGCATCTACGCATCTGCACGATCGGGCCCTCAATAACAGCCCAACCAACCGAGGGCAAGCAATTATTTACGGAAATTCCCTAGGACTGAAACGGTGACCCACGGAGGAGTTGTCGAGACTGTGATGTTGAAGGCCGATGCCGGCAAAGCGCTAATGCGCGACCGCCGGCGAGAGCTCGCTCGTGCAATGGGGACAACGCGTCGCCTTTAAGGGGATCTTCATCGCGCATGCCGGACAATCTTTTGTGTCGGGCTCTTTTACCGCCGGGTGTCTGAGTTGATTGATTACGCGAACCAGGAGAAAAATCGCGGCCGCGACAATGAGAAAGTTAATCAAGAGCGTAATGAAGTTGCCATAATTCCAGGTGATCGCCCCGGCTTTTGCGGCGTCTGCGGGAGTATTGAATGCCATCGAGCCGTCTTTGGCCGATCGCAGAATCACAAATTGGTTAGAGAAATCCAGTCCGCCGCTGAGAACACTGATGGGCGGCATGATCACATCCTTCACCAGTGAAGTGATGACCGAACCAAAGGCTGCGCCGATAATCACGCCGACCGCCAGATCGACGGCGTTGCCTTTTACGGCGAATTCCTTGAATTCCTTCAAGATCTTATTCATACGACGATGTTGACTAGTTTCCTCGGGACTACCAACGACCGACATCTTTATTCGATCGCGCAGTTTGCCATTTAGTTGAATGACGATTTCCACCTCATCCTCCGCCAGAAGCCGCTCGTCATAAGCCGGCCACGACTGTTCCGTGATATCGCCAGTCGCGTCGGTGAATTTCGCGTTTAACCTTTCCCATAACTCGGAGGCGATGTGAGGCGCAAACGGGTTCAGCAAAATCAGGAATGTGCGCATCGCTGATAATGGAATCATTTCGACGTTGGTAAACGCGTTCACGAAAATCATCATTTGTGAAATTGCGGTGTTAAACGAGAGCGATTCAATATCCTCCGTGACTTTCTTGACGGTGGCATGGAGGACCTTCTGCTGCGCCTTGTTCGGATCGGCGGTCTTGATCTTTTCGGACAATTGCCATTCGCCCGCCTGGTTCTCAGTCATCAGCAGTCGCCACGCTCGCGCCAGAAAGCGCGCTACGCCTTCGACGCCGCGCATGCTCCATGGTTTCATTTGCTCCAGCGGCCCCATAAACATTTCGTAGCAGCGAAGTGCGTCTGCACCGTGCTGGTCGATTACGTCATCGGGGTTTACAATGTTCCCGCGCGACTTAGACATTTTCTGGTTGTCCTCGCCGAGGATAATTCCCTGGTTCACCAACCGCTGGAACGGCTCCGGCTTCGAGACGTAACCCAGATCGTATAAGACTTTCTGCCAGAACCGAGCGTAAAGGAGGTGCAGCACTGCATGCTCAGTTCCTCCGACGTACAAATCTACGCCGCCAGGTTGATCGCGGCCCATCCAGTAACGTTCCGCCTCTTCGCCAACGAATCGTTTGTCATCGTGCGGATCGCAGAACCGCAGGTAATACCAACATGAGCCTGCCCACTGTGGCATCGTGTTCGTCTCGCGCAGTGCATTGTCGGAATACCGGATCCACTCCTTTGCTTTTGCCAGCGGCGGCTCACCGGTGCCGGTCGGTTTGTAATCGTCGAGTGGCGGTGGAACTACCGGCAATTCCTTTTTATCCAACGCGCGATGTTTTCCATTTTCCCAAATAATCGGGAACGGCTCGCCCCAATAGCGCTGACGCGAGAATAACCAGTCGCGCAGCTTGTAATTGATCGCACGTTTGCCCAAGCCGCGTTCTTCCAGCCACGCCGTAATCTTCTTTTTCGCTTCGGCGCTCGCCAGCCCGTTGATGATCGGCGAATTGACTGCGGTGCCTTCACCGGTGAATCCAATTGCCGGTTCATCTCCTGTTGGCTGAACAACAACTACAATTGGTAGATCAAATTTTTTCGCGAATTCGATGTCACGTTCATCGTGTGCCGGCACGCCGGAGATTGCGCCTGTCCCGTAGCCAAGCAGCACGTAATCAGCGATCCAGATTGGAATCTTGTCGTTTGTCGCTGGATTGATGGCGTAAGCGCCGGTAAACACGCCGGTTTTCTCTTTCGACAGATCGGCACGTTCGAGCTCACTTTTTCGCGCGGTGCGCTCGCGATATTCTCGAACCGCGGGCCACTGTTCCTCGGTAACGATGAGGTCGACCAGCGAATGTTCCGGCGCGAGCACCAGGAACGTGCCGCCATAAAGGGTATCCGGCCGCGTAGTGAAGACGCGAACTTTGTAGCTGCGACCGCCACCAGGATCATCGATGCCGGCTATCGGGAAATCGATTTCTGCGCCTTCGCTTCGGCCAATCCAATTGCGCTGAAGCAATTTAATTCCCTGGGGCCAATCAAGTTCGTCCAGTTCATCGAGCAACCGCTCCGCATAGGCGGTGATGCGTAACATCCATTGGCGCATCGGTCTTCGGACAACCGGGAACCCGCCAACTTCACTTTTGCCATCGACAACTTCTTCGTTGGCCAACACTGTGCCAAGTTCCGGGCACCAGTTCACCGGGACTTCAGCGACGTAAGCCAGCCGAACGCTATCGGGGTCACTTCCGCGATACGTAGAAATCGGTTCTGCCCGTTTTGTCTGTGGGTTGAACCACGAATTGTAGATCTGGAGAAAAATCCATTGCGTCCACTTGTAATAACGCGGGTCGGTCGTGTTGATCTCCCGCTGCCAGTCGTAGGAAAAACCGATCCGTTTTAGTTGGCTCTTGAACTTCGCCACGTTTTCGCGCGTGGTGACGGCCGGATGCTGCCCGCTCTTGACCGCGTATTGCTCGGCAGGCAGGCCGAATGCGTCCCAGCCCATTGGATGCAACACGTTAAAGCCGCGCATCCGTTTGTAGCGAGCAATAATGTCCGTCGCGGTATAACCCTCTGGATGTCCGACGTGCAACCCTGCCCCACTTGGATAGGGAAACATGTCGAGGATGTAAAATTTCGGCTGCGCGGCATCGAAATCTTTCTCGCCGGGATTAGGCGCATGAAAAAGCTGCCGCTCCTCCCAAATGGCCTGCCACTTTGGTTCGAGCCGGTCGAATGGATATGGTTTGCGGCGCTCGCTGCTCATCGGATTAGAATCAAGAACCCAGGAATCCACGAAAGGAAACTGAAATTTTACTCGTCGGTTCCTGGCTTCCAGATTTTATTTCAGGGTGATAGCGCTTCTCGTGGCGACCCGCAATCCGCATAAGACACGCGAGCTCCAGCAAATTCTTGGATCAGACTTCACGGTCCGCGATCTGCGCGCACATTCGGAAATTTCCGAGATCGCCGAAACTGGAACGTCTTTCGAAGAGAATGCGAAGCTTAAAGCGCTTGCCGTATCAAGAAAATTGCCAGGGCTCGTGGCTGCCGACGACTCAGGGCTGGAGGTCGATGCTCTTGGCGGCGCGCCGGGAATCTACTCGGCGCGTTATGCCGGTGCGAACGCGACCAATAAAGAAAGAATCGACAAGTTATTGGAGGAGCTTGCACGAATTGACGCTAAGAAGGAGCAACGTAGTGCTCGATTTCGCTGCGTGCTGGCACTCGCGCGAAATGGTGACGTCCTCGGAACATTTGAAGGAATTGTTGAGGGACAAATCGCTGATCGACCGCGCGGGTCGCATGGATTTGGGTACGATCCGATTTTTGTTCCAAATGGTTTCCAACAAACTTTTGGCCAGCTTAGGCCCGCGGAAAAAAATCAATTGAGCCACAGGGCTCGCGCCTTGAAGAAACTACGCGCCTTCTTAAACTCGCGCGCCAGCCAATAGAAAACTGACGGCTCTTATAGTCTAAGGTTTGGGAGGTGGTGGTGGCGGTGGCGGCGGTGCAGCCCCCCCAGGTGCTGGCGCAACACCGCCAGCCGCAGGACCAGAAGCTGCTCTAATCTGATAGCCGACCTTCGTGATTCCGACCGACCGGACCTTGTCGAGCAATCCGATGACATCACCGTAGATTGCCATCGGCGTTGCGCTGATCGAGATCTTGATGTCCTTATTTGCGCTGTGAAGCTGAAACAGGCGCGGGAGGACCTGGTCATCTGGCACGTACGCGTTGTCAAAGAACACTGCGTTTCCTTCCAGTACCTTTACGGAAACAAAATCCTTTACGCCAGTTGGCGGAGGCCCTACGGCAGCCGGCAAATTCACGCGAATCCCTTTCATGTGAGTCTGGCTTAAGCTCACCATCATAAAGCTGGCGAGCAGAAAGAACATAATGTCGATCAATGGGATGATCTCGATGCGCGCTCGTTTATGCGGAACTGGCGAAGAGAGTCTCATATTAGTACGAGGCTCCTGTCATGGTAAAGGTAATGGGGATGTTGACTCTGGAAAGTGTTCCAGGCCTAAATCGCCACTGTTGAAAGGCGCTGGTGGCGGCATTATCCAGTATGGGACTTCCAGTGCTCTTCGAGACACTACAGCCACCGACGTTGCCGCTGCCTGAATCCACCGAGCAGACAATCACTCCACTGCCCGTGACGTGCCGCGAACGCGCCTCGTAGGGATATTGGGGACGCGGTGCGTACAGAGCAAGGGCTTTCGCTTTTGACATCGACATCGGCCCAGGGGCTTTGACGGGCACGAATTTCTGAGCCGTTTGTTGTGGTGGGCGCGGTGGCGGTGTTCTTTCTTCGACAAACTCCGGCTGAATGTCTGGAGGGGGAGGAGGCTCGGGGATCGGAATATCTTCTGGTGGTGGAGTAGCCTCAGGTGGCGCCAATACCGCCTCGACCACGGTCGGCGGCTGCGGAGGGAGCTCCACCGGCGGGGGCTCGTGTCTTTGAGCGATTGCAACCGCTGTGAGGTGGAGCGCTATTGCAGCCCCAAAGGCCGTCCAAAAATACCACGGCGGCGGCGGCCGGTAAATTAACGGTCTTACTTTCTCGGTTGCCATACGCAAATCATCGGGGTCCCGGAACTCCCTTGAGCGCTTCGCTCTTAATTTCAAATGAGATCTTATAAAAACCAGCCGAGCGGATTACATCCAGCGCATGAGCAACATTCAGGTGAACCGAGTCCTTATCGCCCCGAACGAACACCTTGGCATCAGGGGCGGACTGGTGCACCTGCTTCAGGCGATCCAGCAGTTCCGTGTCGGAGATTTCGTCTTTGTCGAAGAAGTAATGACCGTCCTTATCGACAGAGACGCTGATGTACTCGCGCTTTGTCTGCGTCTGACCTGAAACCCCCGAGGGCAGGTTCACTTTGATCCCTTTCATGTGCACCTGGCTCAAACTCACCATCATGAAACTGGCCAGCAGAAAGAACATGATGTCGATCAATGGGATGATCTCGATCCGCGCTTTCTTGTGAGGAATGGGTGATGCTACGTGCATTATAATACCTTAAATCGACGAGCCTTTCCCGGTGGTCGCTGTTCTGGCGATCTCCACTTCATGCTGCGCAGCTTGGGTGCCCAACATCACCTCCAGGTTTGTGGCTGCCGTCTGCAGTTCGAACTCTAAGTTAGACACTCGGGAAGTGAAAAAGTTAAAGGGAATCAAAGCAAAGATGGCAATGCCAAGACCGCAGGCCGTGGCAATGAGCGCCTCGGCAATACCGCCTGTGACCGCCTGTACAGCGAGCTCTTCGTTACCGAGAAAACTGAACGACTTGATAAGACCGGTAATAGTGCCCAACAAACCGAGCAACGGCGCAAGCGTAACCAGCGTGTCCATCACAACGAGGAACCGGCCGGCGCGTTTGATCTCGATACCGGCAGCAACCTGCAAGGCGCCTTGCAGTGAAGCATGCTGGTGATTGAGGCCGTTCCAAATCATGCGCAAAACCGGGTCGCGCGAACCTCGGGCAAGCCTGGAAGCTTCAGCCGTATCGCTGTTTTCAATCGCGGTGAACACCTTGTCGATGCGCTTCGGATCGCGTCGGAACCAGCGGCCACCCCACCAAAAAATTCGCTCGATCACGACCGTAAGCGCGATGATCGACACAATCAGAATCGGCCACATAATCGGCCCACCTTTGTGAAACTTGTCGATCAACCAGTTGCTGCCAAGAAACCCGGGTTTGGTTTCTGGCGTAGGAGCTGGCGCGAGAGTCGCAGCGACCGTCGCAGCGGGACTCTCGGCACCGGCCGCTGCAGGGCTGGTCACTGCGCCTGGTGCTGCGGGCTGCCCTACCGCTCCAGGTTGTCCAGGCGCTGCAGGTTGTCCAGGCGCTCCGGGTTGTCCTGCCGCTCCAGGTTGTCCTGGCGCTGCCGGTTGCTGCGCCGCAGGCTGTCCAGGAGCTGCAGCCTGCCCTGGCGGAACATTAGTAACGGGCGCCTGCTGTGCCGCGGCCGGATTCGTACGTGCTCCTGCAGGCGGAGCTTGTGCCGGTGGCGGTGATTGCGCCAGCGAAATCAGTGCGAACGCAAGTGAACAGAGGCATGTGATGATTAGTGTTTTCATAGTTGAAGCAGGAGTTTGGTAACCGCTTGGATTTGCGTAAGGGTTTATCGTTATCGCAGATGACTCGGGCGAGAGTCGAGTAAAACTTTTCATTTTTTTGGGCGACACTTCCATCTGAGGTCGCATCTTTAAATCGAAACATCTCTACTGCTGGGATGTAAGGCAAGTCATTGAATTTGTTATTGCTTAGCTTTCCTTACCATTCCGACGCGAAACAGACCGGGCGGTCGCAACGCGGTTGCGCAAGCGCGGCCAATTGTGGATTGCTGTTTCCAATTGATCTCCGTCGTGAAGCGGCCCGACGCCGGAGGGCGTTCCGGTCAGAATCACATCACCCCGCAAAAGTGTGAGTGACTGAGTCGCGAATGAAACAATCTGCGCAACCGAATAAATCATCCGGCTCGTGCGCGTGCCCTGGCGTAGCTCGCCATTCTGCCAGAGCTCCAGCGAAACATCGGCTACATCCGCATCGGCATAAACAAACGGCCCAATCGGCGTGTAAGTGTCAAACGATTTGCAGCGGCCAAATTGCTTCTCGCTCTTTTGCAAATCCCGATCGCTGACATCGAGAGCGATTGTGTAACCGAAAACAAAATCGAGCGCGCGTTCCACAAGAACATTTTTCGCGGTCTTGCCAATCACCACGGCCAACTCCGCTTCGAAATCGGTTTGATGTTCGGGAAACGCGATTTCGATTGCACCGTTGTGCGGCAAAAGCGAACTCGGAGCCTTAAACCAAATCAACGGTGTGCCCAGCGGCGTCCGTTTCATCTCTGCGATGTGATCGGCATAATTCAATCCGACCGCGATTAGTTTCGACGGAGCAACCGGAAGGGCGATATGTAAATCTGCGAGCGGCAATACTTCGCCGGTGGGTTGAATCTCGATCCAATACGGTTTTGCCAGCAGATGCACGTCATCGCCGCGCAGTTCGCCGTAGAAAAAACGATCGCCTGATTTGAATCCACCAAATGTTCTCATTGCGCCATCATAGTGGTGTAGCGGCGGCTGTGTCAGCCGCCGAACTGTCGATGGTGGCCCCTGGCACAAACGCCGCTACAACTATTTCGGCATAACAGCCACAAAATCGCGCACAGGTTTTTGCCCTGGAATTGAAAATGCGCTGCCGTCCCCTCGCAAAAACCAAAATGCGCTCGAAGAACCGCCATCCAGATTTAGTGCACGGGTAATTTTCGCCTCCGCAGAGATTGGTGTTGCAGCGAGGATTGCTCCTAAGTCCGCAAGCGAAACTTCCGAGCAAAAACCGAGCAACGCGCGCTCGTGCGTTGCCGTCGCCGCAAAGGTTCGCCGCGCCCGCTGCGAATCGTTCAAGCCACGAACGCGCTGAGACGCATCGACGAGGAATGGACCACACTGAATTGCAGCGGCGATTTTTTGAGGCCGCGAAAATTCGCGGCTGCGCACAATTTGAACCCCGCGCGGCGACGCCATCAACACGCCGGTGATCAGGCGGGCGCGCCGCAGCGGCGCGATCATTTGCTCATTCACGATTCGCAAGCCAATCGGCTCAAAATTCGCATCGAAGTAGCCGCCGTTTACTGCGGACGCGTAGTTTTCGCGTTTCATTATGCCGGCGAGTGTTTGGCCATCAGGATTATCGATCACTCGCAACGTGCATGAGTTGGCGGAGAAAACGGCAAGATCCAGATCGGCTCGCTGATCGGCAGCTGTGTTTTCTACAACAACGTGTCGATGCTCAATTCCTGCGCGACCGGCTTCTGACTCTACTGAAAGAACGTTCCAGTCCGCATGCGCGGCAGTCGCAAAAGCGAAGAAAAGGACAAAAGTCCTAGGCTTTAGCACCGTATTTGCCGATCAAATCTTGAAAGCGCGGATCGCTGCGCAGGGGGTCCCAAATCGGATTTACTTTTAGCAACTGTGCGGTGACGGAGCTCGGCCGGTTTAACAATCCATCGAGGATTTCGATCGCGCGATCCTTGTCGCCCAGAGTTGCGTAAACCTCAGCTACCCCGGTCATAATTTCCGGGCCCCCAAATGCGTCCTTGCCTTCAGGAACTATTTCAGTCGCGCGCTGCACTTCTCCCAGCGCTGACTCTCTTTCGCCCAGGTACGCGAGAACTTTTGCCCGCTGAATGTGGACGTCCGCATTGTCAGGAGTCCGCTTGAGTTGATCCTCGACGATACTTTTCGCCTTCAGGAAAGCCGCTCGCGCTCCGGTCTCATCGCCGAGCGCCTTTCGTGCAAAGCCGATGTAGTAATACTTGCTCCATGAGTGGCCTGGAAAAGCAGCGATCTCGTTGTCCGGCAGCTTCTCCGCTGCCTCCAATCCTTCTTGGTACTTGCGTTCCAAGAGAAGAACGTTGGCCCGCGCCTCCGCCGTCTTGAGTCTCTGGTCGTCGGTCAGAGAAGCGGAGTTCAGGAGCTCAAATCCTTTCTCCGCCACGCTAAAGTCGCCTTTTTCAAAGATGGCCAACTTCGATTTGATTTCCCACAGCGCGAATCCTGTGGGGTTCAATGCGAGAGCCCGATCGATTGTCTGGTTCGCCTTGCCGAAATCTCGTAACATTTGATAATTGAATGCCAGATTTTGCAGTGGCCAGGTGTCTTTCGGATTGAGACTGACCGCCTTTTCCATGTTTGCCGTGGATTCGGCCCATTTTCCCTGCCGCCGCTGAATCGCGCCGATGGCCAGATAAACTTCCGATTCGTTGGGCAAATCGCGCTGCGCGATTTCGAATTCTCTCAGCGCCGCGTCGTAGTTGTTGTCGCCATAGTAGTAGGAGAAGCCCAAAGCGAGATGGCCTTCCGGCAGATCGGGTTGTAGCTGCAGGGCTCGTTCAGCCAGACTGCGCGCTCGTTCGCGACGTTCCGGCGTACGGTCGATGTCGTGCAGAAACCAACTTTCCAATTGGGAATAGCGCGCCAGCGCGAGGGCAAAATTTGGATCTAATTCAATGGCGCGAGCGTACAGCTGCTCGCTCTGCTTCAGTTTTGCGGGCTCTTCAACTTCGCAGGAAAGATTGTGCGCCTGCACAAAAGCCAGGTAGGCCTCGGCGTTTTCAGTCGGCTTTTGTGTCATTTGCGACTTTTCCCCAGGCGAAAGCTTCGCTTGGAGCGCTTCTGCGATCTTTTGGGCGAGATCGCTCTGGATCGCAAAAACGTCAATCACGTCGCGATCGTAATCGCTTGCCCAAATGTGTTCATCGCTATTTGCGTCGATCAACTGGACGTTCACACGCACCTTATTTCCGGACCGGCGCACACTTCCTTCCAAGATATTGGAGACGCCAAGCGCTTTGCCTATGTCGCGAAGGTTTGTCGCCTTATCTCTGTACTGCATCACCGAAGTGCGAGAAATCACCTTCAGGTCGCCTATCCTCGACAAACTGGTAAGCAGGTCATCCTGAATACCGTCGGCGAAGTAAGCGTTCTGTGGATCGTCGCTTAAATTCTGAAACGGCAACACCGCAATTGATTTGTCCACCTTGTGCGCCGACGCTCGCGGCAGCACGAAAAAGCCGACGCTAGCGGACATGATCACTCCGGCTGTGGCTAACATGATGACGTTCCGGCGGACCTGTGTGCGCGGCCCGGCTGTTGGCGTTGTTCTGATTCCTTGTGCCGTCACGTCGAAAGCCCAGGCCAGAATCAAGGCAATCGGAAAACCAGTCAGCAAAAGCACAATCACCAGTCGCAACGTCCAGTTTGGCAATTCCCAAGCCGGAAATGAGGCAGAAGCAAGCTGGATGACGCCGCCCGCCGCGATGACGTAAGCCGCCGCCACCCGGTAAACCTTTCGCCGTTTCACCTCCTCGAAAAAACCGCTCATAAAAAGAGATTGGGTTTGCACGGGACGATACTCGAAAGGCCTAGGTTAGACAAAAGGAGTCTCCGCCTCGTTCACTTCAGATAGTGGTCACTCGCTTTTGCCAATTTTTCTCGCGCCATTCGCGACAGACGACTGTTTGCCGGCAGTGAAAAAGAGAAACCGACGCTAGGCTGTCGCGTCGTCCCTCCTGATCAAAGCCTGGAAGCGCGGATCGCTTCGCAGAGGGTCCCAGACCGGATCGAATTTCAGAAGGGGAACTGTGATTCCACTGGGCGTACTCAGCGAATGCTCGAGAAGTTGAAGCGCTTGATCGGTTTCACTTGTCCACGTGTAAATTTTGGCGAGCTCAAGCGTAGCTTTTGGTCCAGACAACGCGTCCTGAGACTCGGGCAGAAGGTCGACCGCGCGTTTACCCTCGGCAATGGCTGCTTCCTTCTCACCAAGCCCGGCGAGAATCTGACCGAGCAGCGCGTGCCGAAAGGCGTTATCCGGGCTTTCGCGCAAGGCCTTTTCTGCAATGGGTCGAGCACGTTCAAAGGCAGAGCGCGCCTTTTCTCTGTCATTCAAAAAAGTATAAATCACACCTTCGAAAAATTCTCTTGGCTTATCATCATAAGGGAGGGTTTGAGGCAATTGCTTTAAAGTGGCAAGAGCTTCCGGAAATTTTCGCTGCAACATGAAAAGTTGCACCCAGCCGAACGTGACGAGGCCCTCCGGATCGACTCTTGGTGGCATGTCCGCCAGGTCTTGCTGCATCTTGGTCAGGTCCCCTTTCCAATCGAATGCAAGCATTGCCTTTTCCGCGCGCGCGCTAAGCGCATTGGGCGCGGCTTCGATGGCACGATCGAAAATCTTGTCCGCGGTTTCGAAATCTTTGTTGGCGCGATAATTGTCGGCGAGATTTACAAGAATAAATGCGTCCTTTGGACTGAGCGACGCCGCTTTCTCGAAATTGGCGGTGGACTGCGCCCATTTTCCCTGGCGACGCTCAATGGAGCCAATCGCCATGTAAACTTCCGCTGAATTTGGCAAACTTAGTTTCGCAATCGCAAACTCCTTCAGTGCGTTCTGATAATCACGCTCGCCATAGTAATAATAAAAACCCATTGCGAGATGTGCCTCAGGCAAGTTTGGCTGCAAACGCAGCGCTTCCATTGCCGCCGCTCGCGCTTTTTCCTTTCGCGCAGGCGTCGGATCGAAGGTGTGATACATCCAGTCATGGACCCATGCCAGTCCGGCAAATGCTCCTGCAAACTCCGGATCGAGTCTTGTTGCCTGTTCAAAAAGTTGCTCGGCCCTTTCTGTGTCTGCGCGAAATCTGTCTGGACGCGTGAACAAATCGTGAGCCTGCACAAATGTCAGATAGGCTTCGCCATTTTGGGTTGGCCTGCGCTCGATCTGCGCCTTTTCCGCTGGTGACAACTTCGCTTGTAATTCATAGGCGATCTTTTGTGCCAGATCAGTTTGAATCGCGAACACATCGGTCAAGTCGCGATCGTAATCTTCCGCCCACATGTGCTCGTCATTCGAGGCGTCGATCAATTGGACGCTCACGCGCACACGATTTCCAACGCGCCGAACACTGCCTTCGAGAATGGTAGCCACACCCAGAGCCTTTCCGATCTCTCGGACGTTCGACCCCTTCCCTCGATACGGCATCACTGACGTGCGCGAAATTACCTTGAGGTCGCCGATCTTCGACAAGTTGGTGAGCACGTCGTCCTGAATACCGTCCGCAAAATACGCGTTCTCTTTTTCGTCGCTCAGACTTTGAAATGGCAACACCGCAATCGATTTGTCGATCTTATGCGCTGAGACGCGAGGCAAGAGAAAGAACCCGGCGGCGGCGGAAATGATCACACCGGTTGCGACAAGAATGATTATGTTCCGGCGACGATGCGATCGCGGCGTTGCAATCGTTGGCGTTGCCCGAATGCCCTCCGCCGTAATGTCGTACGCCCATGCAAGCATCAGGGCGATCGGAAAGCCGAGGAGCAACAGCACGATCACCAGGCGCAGCGCCCAGCTTGGCAATTCCCACGCCGGAAATGCAGCGGAGGCCAGTTGTATAGCCCCTCCGGCAGCGATGATATAGGCTGCCGCCACGCGGTAGACCTTGCGCCGCTTTACTTCGTCGAAGAAGCCGGTCATGGCTACAGATTTGGTTAGTCGCAACTAAGTCTACTACGACGATATTGACAGGCAAAGAAGCCTCGGCGTTCACTTTAGGCCGGTCGCGAACACGGTTTGGAAATGCGGGGTCTGCTTTTCTCGCGAAACCACGCTGACTTCGATCTCTCGGAAGCGGCTCTTTTCCAAGAGCTGATGCAACTTCACTTCGCTAAAGCCGAGCCAGTGGTCCGCGTAGAGTTCACGAGCCTTTTCGAAGCGGTGACTCAACAGGTCGAGAATAACCAGACGACCGCCGCGCTTCAAAATCCGATGACCTGCATCGACGGCGCGCTCAGGGTGAATGGCGTGATGCAATGCCTGGCTCAAAATCGCAAGATCGATACTGTTTTTCGCAATCGGCGGGTCTTCAATATCGCCGAGCCTGTATTCGAGGTTCTTGAAGCCGTGTTTCTTCGCCAGTTGCGATCCGAATTCAACCATCTTGGGCGAATTGTCCACGGCGATGACCTTGCGCGCTTTTTTCGCCACCAATTGCGAAAGTGTCCCCTCACCCGCCCCGAGGTCAGCCACAGTGAGCGGCGGGAGCAATGTGATCAGCGTGTGGGCGAGCGCTTGCCATGACCGGCCCGGCACATAACCTCGGCCGAACTTGCCAGCGAGTTCATCGAAGTACTTCCGCGCTTTGTCCTGGCGCTTTTGGAGGATGAGCTTGAGGCTCGTGCGATCGCGCGAGGTTTCCGGCAGTTCGTGGACAAGCAGGCGCGTGATCTCCGCCACACGCTCCTGCTGGGCCCTTTGACGATGGTGGTTCGCGCCGTAGTAAACATTCTTTCCCACGCGCCGATCGGCCACGACGCCCGCGCGTTTCAGTTGAGCAAGATGGCTGGAGATGCGCGACTGGCCCATACCCAAAATTTGCTGCAACTCGGCCACGGAAAGCTCTTCCTGTTCCAGCAGGAGCAGCAGCCGCAACCGGGTCGGGTCTGCCAGCAATCGCAGCAAATTAATGGTTGACGCCATGTTGTCAGCCAACGATATATCGACGCATCATGATTGGTCAATATGTTGACCTAAAGGATTCAGGTTCAGGCGCCAGGTTTCAGACCAAGCCCGGCGCCGCGATTCTGAACCCTGAACACTGAAACCTGAACTCCTTTCAACTCATGTCTCGCCGTTACATCTTTTCTTCTGAGTCCGTTACCGAAGGCCATCCTGACAAAGTTTGCGATACGATCAGCGATTACATTCTTGATGCCTGTCTCGAACAGGATCCGTTGAGCCGAGTGGCTTGCGAAACGCTTGCCAAGGGCAATCTCGTCGTGCTGGCCGGCGAAATTACGAGCAACGCGAAATTTGATCTTGAAGAGCGCGTCCGGGCTGGCATTCGCGACATCGGTTATGTCAATGGCGATTGTATTTTTCACGCCGATACCTGCCGCGTCATCTGCGAGATGAGCGAGCAATCGCGCGACATCAAACAGGGAGTCGATAGTGCCGCTGCGGACGGGAAAGCGACGGCGGAGCAAGGCGCAGGCGATCAGGGACTGATGTTTGGTTTTGCCTGCAACGAAACACCCGAGCTGATGCCCGCGCCGATTTCTTTCGCCCATAAATTGGGACGCGAGCTGACTCGGTTGCGCAAATCGGGCGAGATCCCCTGGC
>WNGO01002214.1_pt1 | contig 21168 bp, 25 predicted proteins | sample 5400511 | NCBI WGS metagenome assembly WNGO01 (sample SAMN13153380, study PRJNA577476) | soil metagenome | isolation source: 20 cm soil or saprolite under Garry oak tree replicate 2 | place: USA:California | collected 2016-06-15 | reverse complement strand
GCACTCCAATGCGAAGCGTCAACATTGCGGAACTCAAGAACCGGCTGAGCAGATATCTCACCTTCGCCAAGGGCGGTGAGGAAATCATCATACGGGACCGGAACCTGCCCGTCGCCAAGCTGGTTCCTTTCTCTGGGGACGAGGGTAGCGAAGATGAACTTCTGCTGGTGGCGGCCGGCAAAATGCGCCTGCCCAAGACCCCGGTGAGGGTAGAGGAGCTTCTAAGAATTCCAACCGGAAAAGTCGGTGCCCGTGAGGGAATACAGGCACTTCTTGATGATCGAGAAGAGTCGCTATGAGCAAGCAAGCCGCTTTTTGGGACGCAAGCGCGCTAGTGCCCTTGTGTGTTCAAGAGGCAAGCAGTCGCCAGGCGCACACCCAGTTGCGGAAATTTATGCCGGTGGTGTGGTGGGGGAGCCCCGTCGAAGTCCACAGCGCCGCGGATGGAGAGAAATTCTTCCGGGCGATCACGTACGCGATTTGGCTCAACGCCTCTTGGATACTCACGAATTACGAGCCGCGGATAGCCTGCAACTCGCCGCCGCTCTAACTTGGTGCCAACAACGTCCCGCCAGAAGAGACTTTATCTGTGCAGATCAACAATTGTCCAAAGCTGCAACAGCGGCCGGCTTCATTGTCCTCGAGCTTTCTTGAGCTGTCCCCCGGTCTTTGACTTCATCCCCGTGCAGGACCGGCTTCTCTGAGGAATTTCTCAGTAGGTTTGATTGGTTCGTCGCTTGACAGTTGCGTAAACCCCGTCGTTTTGTGAGGGCCGATAGTCGACTTGGCCTCTCTCTCGTTGCAACAAGCCACTCCCTATTTCCGAAGTCGAAGAAGTGCTTCGTAGCAATAACGGTCAGCAGCAGCGAGCAGGTGATACGAGGTGCCAAAGGTACACAGCTAACCACCGATGGTTCGCGCATCGGCAATCCCAGCCCCGCTGGCTGGGGCCTGCATTTTGCGCTCGGACGTACATGAGCGTGAATTGATCGGCCGCGATTCGCACTCGACGAACAACCGCATGGAATTGAAAGCGGCGATAGAAGGGCTGTTAGCCTTGGAAGAGACATGCGAGGTCGAGGTGGTCACCGACTCTGAATACCTGCTGCGGGAAGTCACGGAGCGCCTAGCGCGCTGGAAGAGCAACGGATGAAAAACGGCGGTGGGGAAGGTTGTCCTCAACCAGGACCTTTGGAGGCAACTGGACGCTCAGGTTGCGCGCCACAAGGTAAGTTGGACGTGTTCGCGGGCACGGGAACAATCCCGATCAGAATCGTTGCAACGGCCTTGCGTAGGCCGCTGCACGCGAGCAACAGACCATGCTTGCGCTGCGATAGACAAAGCGTAAGAGAACACCAGGGAGCATCCTCTGGCTGGAGAAGAATCCGTTGTCGTCCTCCGGCCAGTGGTCCCCTTGCCCATCGCCCTCTACGATTCGAATGGACTCCTCTTCGAGTCATATGACGGAGGCCAACCCTACCGGCATCACCGCATCGTTTGGGAAAGACTGAAACCGATCACAGAAGAGGCGCCCGCTGGCAGTTCAGTCGAGCAAAACCGCTCCCATTAGGAGACACCGCGATGACTTCCACGTCGACCCAAGCCCATAGTGAGATGACTTCGGAGTGGAGCGATGACGGCACGCGCGGGCTGATGATGCCGTATGCCGACCCACGGGCGTACAGTGACCGGCTCAACAGACTGTTTACCCCCGCGGGTTGGACGCGCAAGTACTCCGTGCAGGCCAGCGCACCCGTCCAACGCAGCAAGCGTGGACCGGCGGCGAAGATCCTGGTCACGTGCGAGGTGACGATCGGTTGTATCGGAACCAACTCGGGCACGGGCGAAGAATGGTCCGATAAAGAGAATGCGCTTACCGGCGCCGAGGCACAGGCGTTCAAGCGTGCTTTGTCCTGCTTCGGACTCGGGCGCTACTTGTACGACGTGGAGGGCGAGTGGGTCGAGCAGGACCAGTACGGCATACCAAAGAAGAAACCCAAGCTGCCGCGATCGTGCCCAGGGTTCAGGAGAGTTGCAGATCTGCCCAGCGTTCTTCGAACAAGGATCCGGGGACCCGGGACACCTGAGAGAGTGTCGATACTTCCCCCGACTGAGTTCCAGAATCTCGTTTCGGGACTGCGGGCGAAGACTGAAACAGGCGAGAGACGATTCATCGCCAGGAAGCTGGGTTCCGCGACTACTTCCCGATAGCCGACGAAATCGATCTTGGTAACGTTGGGCTAGTTGTTAGGCTTCTGAGCGCGCGTTGCAGCGGTCGTACACAAGTAGCTCCGGTAGGAGCAAAGATCGGCGAGCAGATCCTTCGAGTCCGAGAGAATCGCCGCCTTCTCCGTCTTGCCCACGAGCAGAATGATGACGTCATCGCGCCCCGGACTCATCCTCAGCATAAACGGATAGAGACTAAAAGGCTTGCCGCCGATGCCGGCGTCCGTGACGCCCGGAGCATAAAACATATAGTGAGGCATATTCATGGTCCACGGGCTCGGGCCTTGCCGTCCAGCCGCGCATCACCGGGGCGATCATATAGGCGACGCCGGTTCGCGCAGGGTTTGGGTAATCTTTGGTTCCAACTTTTTTCGTAACCTCAAGATGTACCTCCTTTGCATCCATACCCCGCGCCCTCAATTCGGCCGTGTAGATATAGTCTTGTAGCAGTGTCTTTGAGCCTTCGGCGTCGAAGCAAACCGGCCAAGCAATATCGTCTCGGAACGGACGGTCGGGCCACTGCCAGTCACTGCGCACAACGATGCAGCTAACGCCGTTTGTGCCTCGGTGATTCAGGAGATATCCCTTGGACGGATCCAGCACATATGTTGTCGCGCCAGCGCGCAAATGCGGGGGAGCAGCGCTTAGCGCGTAGCGCACTTCCAGCGACTCCGGCATTCGTTCCAGCTTCGACGGTGAAACATCAGGACTTCCGTCAGACTTAATGGTTTGTGCAACACAAGTGAAACTCGCCAGCATTCCTAAGATGGCAATGTGTTTCGAAAACTTCACGATGTCTCCCGTTGTCTTTTGAGAACTCATTTTTGGGCCCACTCACGCGGATGGAGATTAAGGGATCAAGTAGAGCAATGGTCAAAAATTGCCGTAGGCTAGATATTTCTTCAGAGGTCCAGTACATCCGTGGCCATCCTGCTTCGGGATGTTCGCGGTTTTCCTCGGGGAAGTCGGAGCGATCTAAACTGAGTCTGGTCCCTCCACCCTATGCCTTTAGCTCAAATCTGACCATCGAATTGACGTCATCGGGCCACATAGCGACATGCCATGCCTGGACGATTTTCTGGCTGGGAACTAACTCGGTCATTCGTCCCGTAATTTGACCGTCAAAGCACTTGAAAGAACCACGGGCTTCGCCGTGAATTTCGGCAGGGAGACCGCTGAAGGCGCTGAATTGCTTGGCATCGGTCAATGCTTCGTAAACTCGCTTGGGACTCGCCTTAAAATCAACTTCATGATGTATGGGCGCCGCCACTGAGATGGCTCCTTTGGTTGAGTTTTTCCGAACTGCACGGTCGCTGCCTTGAAATCGACGCATATTTTGCTGGGCGGCTGAGACTCCTTCGAAGCATACTTCGGTGCTAGAGAACGAGGAGGCCACATGCCTTACGCTGCCGCTGGTGCGCTTCGCCCCGGCGCTGAGTGATGGCATTAAGGGCATTCGAAGTTAGTGCGACAGGTGAAGGGAGTAGGACCGATCGAGCTCCCGAGGAGCGGCACCCGGTCTAAACAAACGGTCTACTCCCCCGCCCCCACCATCACGATCGGCATCGTAGGCACCAACGACCCCTGCTCCGGCTCCACCGTAATCGCAAACGTCTTAGCCTCTACTCCTGGCGGCAACTGCGGATTGATAACGGTCGCGCTGCCCTGGACGTCGGGCTTGAACACCCCAGCCGGAATCGGCGCACCGCTGGTAGGAATCAGCCACAGTTCATAAGCCTTCTGCGGAGGCAACGTCGGCAAATTGCTGGCCAGGAAAATCAAGCTAGAACGATTGCGGACATAGATCGCCTTTCCTTGCGGCTGAGGCGCAGTCTTGGCTGCGACCAGCGTCACCCGCATGGCGTCCGTTGCGGTAAGCGTTTCCACAACTTCGCGGGCGCGCTGCAGTTGCGCCTGTTGCCCAGTTGACTCGTTCTCCAACTCGGCCACGCGTTGCGCCAGTTGGTCCTTCTGCCGCCAGAACCAGCCGGCCACTAGGGCAAGAGCGACGATTGCCAACCAGGGCAATGGTGCCCACCATGCTCGCCGTGGCCGAACCGGCACCGCGCGCGGTTCGCGGGCGATGGCATCCGTCAAGCGCTGCCGAGCCCGCCGCGGCGGAGTCGGACCGGCCGCCGAAAGCGCCATCAACGCCATGTCCCCTCGGAGTTCTTCCAACTCGCGACGGCACGCGGAACACTCCGCCACATGCTTCTCCAGCGCGACTCGCTCGTCCCCCTGCAACCCACCCAGGGCGTAGAGTGCGAGATCCTCCGCGAATTGTTCGTGTACGCTCATGCCACAAATGTTTTGCGCAATGCGAGCAGCCCGGTGCGAATGCGGGTCTTGATCGTGCCCAGCGGCTCTCCTGTCTTGGCCGCAATCTCAATGTGCGTCAGCCCTTCGAAATACGCCATCTCCAGCGCGCTGCGCTGCGCCGCGGGCATGGTTCCCAATGCCCCTCGGACTTTCTCCATGGCGCGGGCGCGCTCCGCATCTCCCGCGATGTCGAGTTCCACCGAAACCACCACATCGGCGATGTCAGTTTCCGGACGCCGCTTGCGTAGCCCGTCAATCGCGCGGTTCCGGGCAATCACTGCCAGCCACGGGCCCAGGTTGCCGCGGCTGGAATCGAATGCTCCAGGATTTCGCCACAGTTGCAGGAACACTTCCTGCAAAACATCCTCAGCCGCGCCCGTATCGCCCAGCACCCGCAAAGCGACTGCATAGACGATGGAAGAGTAGCGGTCGTACAGCAGCGTCATGGCGTTCGTGTCGCCGGAGCGTATAGCCAACACTAATGAAAGGTCGGCCGAAACCCCTTTTGACTCAATGCTGGACAAACCGTTATCTCATCCTCTCTTGAGTACGACTGGGGGTGCCATGGCGGATTGCCGGGCGGTTCCCACCTTGTTGCCATCCGTGTTCCCGGCGGCTCCCGTATTTATTACCACGGCAGGTGGCACAGGAACTGCCGCGAAACCATAACAGCATTCTCCTGCCTTCGACAAGCTGCCACGGAAACCTTACCCAGCCCGGGAAGCGCGAGACCCGGGCATTAACCGAGATTCTGTACGGGCGACTCGGCTCGCTATCGGAAACCCTGACCCATCCAATCTGCGATTGCGCTCGTACATAGGCCAGGAGACGTAGCCAGTCGTAACCGTCCGGGCGTGGCGCCGCGCCCGAGACAGTGGGATTCACGATGGCGACGTACATCAAATTCACTCCTTGAGAGGTTTTCCATGAAGAGAATGAAACTACTGCCGGCCCTCGGCATGGCGCTGCTCATGCTAGTACCTTGCAGCCTGTTTGCATCCAGCCACCGCGAGGCGCCCATCACGGCACTGGATCATGCCGCGGACATCACCGACTGGTACGCCTTTGTCAGCTACGACCATCCTGACCGTGTGACCATGATCCTAAACGTTGACCCGTTCCTTGAACCTTCGAACGGTCCCAACTATTTCCCCTTCGATCCCAACGTGCTCTATGAGATGAGGGTGGACAACAACCAGGACGGAGTGGAGGACATAATCTTCCAATTCCGTTTCACCACCGAAATCCGCCAGCCCAGCTTGTTCACTGCATTGGTGGGCGGCATCGCCGGCATCCCACCGATTACAGCCTTGGACGGATCAGGCTCCGAAGGTCTAAGCCTGCGCCAGAATTACACCGTAACCATGGTCAAGGGCGGCAAATCCACTTGCCTGAACAAGGGGAAGACACTGTTCGCGGTTCCATCCAACGTGGGCCCGAGGACCATGCCGGATTACCAGTCGCTGTTCAACCAGGGAATTTACGAACTAGGCAGTGGCGTACGCGTTTTCGCCGGAACTGTGGATGATCCATTCTTCATCGATTTGGGCGCGGCCTTCGATTCCCTGAACTTCCGCATGGGAGTTGGCGGCGTGTTGCCGGCAGCGGAGGATGCCGATGACACTCACAACTACGCTCCCGATGCAGTGGCCGGTTTCAACGTGAACTCCATTGTGCTGGAAGTTCCCATCACGATGCTCACGGTCGACGGTAAGATTCATGGTGCCGGCGATAAGCAAGCCGTCATCGGTACCTATGCCACTACCTCGCGCCATCGGGTAACCGTACGCCGCTCCCCCAATCCGGAAAAAGACTTCGGTGCATTCCGGCAGGTGCAGCGCATGGGCAATTCGCTAATCAACGAACTCATCATCGGGACTGGTTCCAAAGACCGGTTCAGCATGGATGAACCGGAGAACGACGTGCAGTTTGCGGATTTCTTCCTCAATCCTGTGTTGGCGGGAGTCTTCAGCTCTATCGGCATTCCGGTGGCGCCGAATCCGCGGACCGACCTGCTGATTCTCGGCCAGTACATCCCGCCGATTTGTCCGGGCTGCGGTCCAAACGATGCGGGACCGGTGGCTGACCTGCTGCGGCTGAATACCGGGATTGCTCCTACTCCGGTGGGCAGCCAGAAGCGGCTGGGATTCCTGGCGGGCGATCTGGCTGGCTACCCCAACGGACGCAGGCCCATCGATGACGCGGTGGACATCTCCTCGCGCGCCGTGGCCGGCATCCTGGTGGATCCGGTGAAGTTCGGTACCCTGATCGGTGACGGCGTGCAATTCAATCCGGAAGGCTATGGCGCGACGTTCCCTTATGTTGTGCCGGCCAACAACGGGCGTGACGGCCATCACATCGGCCCCGGGCAGGCAGGCTGCTCCGGACAACCCGGCGGCATTTGCCCCGTTCAGTAACTAACCCTCGTGGCCGCAGGATGGCACCGGCGGCCACGATTCTCTCTCAACCGAATCGAGGAGCGTCATGAAGCGAATTCTTGCACTGTTCTTACTGATTGCCAGCACGCTGACCATCGCCGAAACCAATAACACGTCGGCAAGCGCCGACCTCTCGCCCGCGGGGCGCAGCATCGCGGAAGCCAGAAAGGCGATCGAAAAGAAACCCACCCAATACTCCGGCTACAACCTCCTGGCCATGGCGCTGGCCCGGCGCGCACGCGAAACTTCCGATGTCGGCTTCTACGCCCAGGCCGAGGACGCACTTAAGAGGTCCCTCGACCTCGCCCCCGGGAACCTGGACGGCGAAAAAATCCACGTCTGGCTGCTTCTGGGCAGGCACGAATTCGCCGCCGCCCTGGACGCTGCCAAAGCGCTCAACAAAAGAGTACCGGATGATGTCCTTATATATGGCTTCCTCACCGACGCCAATGCCGAACTCGGTAATTACAAAGAGGCGGAGAGGGCAGCGCAGTGGATGCTCGATCTTCGCCCCGGTAATCTCCCCGGCGTGACGCGTGCCGCATATCTACGCGAGCTCTTCGGCGACGTAGACGGCGCCCTCGAATTAATGGACATGGCATACCAGTCCACGCCACCGACTGAGACCGAAGACCGTGCCTGGATTCTCACCCAGATGGGCCACCTCCTGATCATCTCGGGCAAGACTGATAAGGCAGAGAAACTGTTACAGCAAGCACTCGCCCTGTTCCCCGGCTATCATTACGCGCTGGGAAACCTGGCCAAGGTTCGTATTCAGCAGAAGCGTTACGACCAAGCTGTGGATCTTCTCCAGCAACGCTATAAGGCCGCGCCCCCCGCCGAGAACCTGTATGACTTGGCCGAGGCCCTAGAGTGGGCGGGACGCCGCGATGCAGCCGCGAAAGCCTTTGCCGAATTCGAGACCAAGTCTCTGCTCGAATCCGTGCGAGCAGACAATTCCAACCGGGAGCTGATCTTCTACTACGCCGATCACGCTCACCAGCCCGCGAAAGCGTTGAACGTCGCCAGGCAGGAATACGCCCGCCGCCACGATGTTTACACGCTTGACGCCTATGCCTGGTCACTGCACCTGAACGGCCAGGACGCGGAAGCGCGCCGGCAGATCGAGGCCGCACTGGCGGTCGGGGTTCGTGATGCCAGGACGCTCCACCACGCCGGCGAAATCGCCTTGAAGCTGGGCGATCGGGCGGCAGCCGAGCACTATCTGCAGGACTCAGCTGCGTTGAACGCTCCCGGGTCCGAGCAAGCCCGGGTGACACTGGCAGCCCTCATGCCCCAATCACAAAAATAGGAAAGCTGAATATCATGCTTACCTCCATGAATTGGCTTTCTCGAATCGCGCCGTGCTAGTGCTTTGGTTCGTTGGGCAGTGCCTGTGGGCACAGGCACTGCCACAATCAATCTCCGGAGTTGTACTGGACGAGAAGGACCAGGCGGTAGCGGGAGCAACGGTTACCGCCCGCTCCGGCCCCAGAAGTATCGAAACGCAGACCGACGCGCTGGGGCACTTCTCTCTGCAGGCCCCAGCAGGACGAGTCACGCTCCAGGTAAGTGGCAAGTACATCGCTCACCAAGAACGTATGCTCGAAGCTGCTGACCCACGACAGAAGGTTGAACTGCATATCCATTACTCCATCGCCCTGGTGGACGACAGCATCGTAATCACCGCCACGACCCTCGATCCCCTCGACCGCCGCAACGATGCCATCTACAAGAACACGCTGTTCTCCCGTGACGACCAGATATTCGACACGCTGGCCGCCGGCATCAACGCCGGCCAGCACGAAGGTGGAGGGAAGTCGCTCGAAATCCGCCCCTTTGGTTTCAATCTGGACCACGGAGGCGTCAACGGCGGCCTCAAGGTGCTGGTGGATGATGTGCAACAGAACCAGGCGACGCAAGGACACGGCCAGGGGTACCTGGGCGCGCTGAAGTCGCTGACTCCCGAGACTGGTGCAGGATGTGGACATCCTCAATGGTCCTTTCAGCGCTGAGTACGGCGACTTTTCCGGACTCGGCGTGGCCCACATCCGGCTCAAGGAAACCCTCCCGAATTTGTTCACCGCGCGGCTGCAAGGCGGCTCCTTCGGCGCCGTTCGCGCATTCGTGGCCTACAGCCCGCAATTCGACCGTGCGGATTCTTTCATTGCTTATGAAGGCACGCACACCGACGGCCCGTTCATCAGCCCGCTGCGCTACCAGCGCGACAACGTCACTGGCAACTACACCTGGCACATCTCAGAGAAAGAGTCGCTGGGTTTCAAGTTGAACTTCGGCCGCAACGATTTCTTCTCGTCCGGACAGATTCCCCTGGATTTGGTGGCCGACGGCCAACTCGACCGTTTCGGCTACGTGGATCCCTTCGACGGAGGCCGCGTCCGGCTGGGCACCCTCGGTATCTACTACCGCAGGGACCTGGCCTCCGGTGACATCTTCAAGGTGGATGGATTTCTCACGAGGAATTCCGGCCCGCGAACGATCTGGAGTCTTCCCAATGCGTTCACCTCGGCATTCAAAGGGCAGGATCCGGTCCCGCAATTCAAGGCGACAGCCAAGTGGGGGAATTCCTGGAGCCGGTTCTCACAATCGTTCCAGCCAGCAGGGCGGTGTCGGTCGGCCGCCTATTCCCAATTCGCACAACTACTGCTCACGATCAACTCAGGCTTGATGCGAGACGTCACGATCAATTTCGGCTGCAGCAGGTCATGACCGAGACTCGTGTTCACTACAACCGGCTTCTGCCGGGCTTCCGGGGGATAAATCGCATTCGAACGTTACGCCAGCAACCGAATCACTTAGATCCAGCGCATAAAGAATTTCAGTGGCTGAGGCAAGAAGCGAGCAAATCTGCATTGGGTGGCTTCCTCGGATCGAAGATGTGATTATTGTCAGCGGGCACCAGCCGGGTCTGAGGCGGTTGTGTTTTCATCAGTGGCACTATTGCTTGAAGCAGCAGTAGATTCTCGAACAAGCTGCTCCCACACCCAAGAGTGTTCGAAGAAGTATCCTACTCGGTTAGGTTTAGTATCCGAGGCAATTTGATGACTCATGGTTCGCAGCATTGCTAGGGCATCGATCCGTTTCTGGTCGACTGCCCCAGAACGTAACCAGTCCGCAAAATGACTCAACTCCGGCCCAGGCAGCTTTTCGTTGATGGCCTGCTTGATGACTAGTTCATAGCGACGGTTCGGGTAAAAAAGGTCCTTGGCTATGCGCTCGAGTTTTCTGCGAGTCGGCTCAGCGATAATGGCAGTCGCCAGTGCCGCCGCCAGAGTTGCACGAATGTTGACCATAGCTACTGATGTAGGGCGATAACCAAACTCCGCCGGGCAATGAGCAACCGCTACTTCGTCGTCATCTTCGAGTTTCCCATGCAGAAAAAGTTCGAAGATCTGGCCAACCCCTATCATGCCAAACGCGTGTAATTCCGCGGCTCGGCACGCTCCAATGCTTGCAGCGCCGAACACATGAACGCCCTGGCTCATGGCCCACAAAATTTCCTTGTGCCAGACCGCGGGAACATTTTCGAAATAGCCGTCGATAATCCCGATGGCTCGGGCCCCTTCCGACGCGATCCGATAAACATCACCTTGGGCGGCCGGCGGCAGAAAAGTCGCATCGAGCTCCTTGGAGGCTTCGTCTGTTCCGATGGTCGGACCCACAAACACATACACACTCATGCGGCGGCCTCCAAGATGGCGCGTGCGCGGCGCCCGAAGGAGTAATCCACCGAACTGCACCCCGGTTCCAACCCAGGTATGACCACCCGCGCCACCGGAATACGGAATTCGGGGTGGGTCAGATCAACTACCAACACCCGGTGCAATCCCGCTGATTCTAAGCGTCGCAGTTCCCATTCCACGTCATCCTGCAGAGTTTCTCCCTCAAAGTTCGAGATGTCTCTGTAATGGCGGAGGCATCCATTGTGCGCCAGGAATTCGTGGTTGAGTCTTTCCGTCTTGTCATCACGGAAGAAATCGTACTTGGAGCGGAAGAAGTCGTCGCGAGATCCGGCGATCGCCGTGAGCCTGCATTGTGCGGCTTCGGTTAAGGCACGGAGCAGGGCGATTTCCTTACAAGGGTGGCAGCCAGCGCCACCTCCGAACGGAATGGGACGGAGCGGATTGGGCTTCCGTTCCGCTATGAAACAGAAAAAGGCGGGGATGCCAATGTCGCTGGTCACATCCCACACGCCAGTGGCGATACCTGCCTGTTCAAACTGACCCAAGACCTGACAACTCGACTCGTCATCGATAGATTCCAGACCCAGTCGGGAGAGTTCGTGCCCCGCGCATCCGCGCAGACGCCACAACGTGACCGCGTCGCGCTCCACCAGTTCACAAATGCCGTGGCTGACTGCCTCCAGGATGTGATTGCCGGAGGCAAGACCGTCGGAACTGGCAACGAAGCACCCCGAGCCGGTCGGCAGCGGGAGGGTATAGTTCAAATGAACCAATTCGTACGGGAGCCAGAGATTTTCTTTCTGCAGCAGATCGCGAGCTTCGATCCAGAGCACCTGCGCGTTCGGATGAAACACGTCTGGATTCGGGCGCGGCAGCGCGTTGACCTCAACCAAAGCATGGGTATATCGCAGTTCTTCGTAGCTGGCTAATTTCAGCGGCAGAGTGATGTGTTCAGCATGGTATCCCTCAATGGATTCCATGACGCCAGACGCCTTGGCTGCAATTAGGGTTGTCCCCTTGCCCTGTGAAACTGCGATGGAACGCGAGTTGGGCCGGCATACCATTACGACTGGAATGCCGATGCAATCTAAACCTGTAACATTGGCAATTCGTGTGATCCCCATTACCGGCGTGAGTGGCCGGATCTTTCGCAACGTCTCTTCGGGCGCAATGGTGCGGTGGGTCCCCGAATGAAAGTGTTTGGTCCCAGAATTCAAGGCCTCGAGCACGGATGTCAGGGAAGTGGCACTCATTTGGAATCTACTGGCGTCTGGCGTGTGCGGCCGAAGGCCAAATCAGATGCTCTGTGCAGGAGCTGTTGCAATGCCCGCTGCCCTCAGCAGTTGCGAAGCCGGTGATAAGCACACACCTACGCTCCGCAGTGTTGAAGTGCTGGTGCGTGTCTTTCCAAGAAAACACGATTCGCGCAATCGCTAGGCCGACTTGCGCCTTGCGGGAGCTTTTAGTTTGTCCACATTTACACGGTGCCCGCCGACTTGTCCCATCTCTATGTGATGACCGGGGAGCGCAACGTGGTGCCCTCCAACTTGGTCGACTAGATCTTCACCGTGAACTGCAGCGAGCTTCCGCCCCGCTATCGATTGCTCAAGTAAGTTGCCAACTCCTTTTGTAGTGTCGTCGGGTAGACGAAAGGCTTGTAATTGATCATCGGTGATGTAATAAACGCCACCATCGGCACCACGAATCAAAGTACCTTTTTTAGATTTTGCGTCGCTCACAGCATTCTCCTTTTAGGCTGATACAGACAAAGGGAACCTTTGTCGCCCACACAAAGAACTCTATTCTCGAAGACTTGTCAAGGAAATTCGGCACACTCCGCCAGCTAGGGCAACACTGACCGCGTTAAGGCGAGAAGCCGTGGGTCTGTCCTAAGCGGATCCAATGCTGGTTCGGTTTTCAGCGAGATTGACCAAAGGCGGCCGTTTTTCCGGCTTTCCTCAAGGACACGAAAAGCCTCTTCTTTATCCCCCAGCCTGGCGTATGCGAAAGCTGCCTCTGGCGGCAGAAAGCCGTGGGAGGACTGAAAACCATTGAGGATGCTTAGTGCGTCCGCCTTCTTGCCGTTCAAAGCTTCGGCATAAGCCAGGAACGCTATCGTATCGGGTACTCCCTTGGAAAGCTCTACGGCCTTCTTCGCTTCCAGCGTCCCGCCCTCCAGGTCTCCAGCTTCCAGTAAGGCCCGCGCCAAAAAGTCGTGCGCAGCATCGAAGTTCGGGTCCAGTTCGAGCGTATTCCGCAGCTGTTCGATGGATTTGCCATACTCCCGCTTCAAATACAGCACGCGCCCAAGATACGAATTGATGATGAGTGATAGAGGATCCAGTTCTCGGGCGCGCTTCGACATCGCCAGTGCCTCATCCAAACGACCTTCCATGACCAGGTCCATGGAATACCAATGCAGGGCTGTCGCATAGTTCGGGTTCAACTGCAATGCCAGCTTGAACTCGTTTTCGGACTCCAGCAGAGTGGAATAATCGAAATTGTAAACTGAGCCCAGTGACGCATGTGCTTCAGCCAGATTTGGGTCAAGCTGCAGTGCTTTGGTTGCGGCTACCTTAGCTTTGGAAAGCGACTGCGCCGGGGGCAGGGCTTCCAAATCGGCAAGAATTATGTAGCTGTCCGCAACGCCTGCATAGGCTGGGGCGTATTTTCGATCTTCGCGGATTGCTTGCTCGAAGTACTTCAGCGCTGTTCGGATGGCTTCGGCATTCCTCTTGTTCCAATAGTATCTCGCCTTGAGATAAGTCTCGCGCGCTGCCGGATTCCCCGTCGGTGTGTTGCTTAGGGCGGCCTGCTCCTCCGGTGTCACCTTAATCCTTATTTCACGCGCGATGGCCAGAGCTATGTCGCTCTGCAAGCTCAAGACATCCGTCACTTCGCGATCGTATTCCTGCGCCCAGAGATTGTTGCTGGTAGAGGGCTCGATCAACTGCGCGGTGACTCGCAATTGGTTGCCCGCACGCATAACCGATCCTGTGACCAGAGCATCTACGTGCAACTGCTCCGCGATTGCTTGGAGTGGCTTGTCTGAATGCTTGAACTGCATCACCGAATTTCGAGCGATCACTCGTTTGAGCGCTCCCATCCTGGCCAGGTCGGTGATCAGAATTTCCGTCATGCCATCGACCAAGTATTCCTGTTGCGCGTCTCCCGAAAGATTCACCAGCGGCAAAACAGCCAAGGACTCGATTGGGGATTGATTTGATCTGCTCGTGGAGCGGTGCGAGCGGCCGAACCAGAAGAGAGCGGCGCCGACCATCAGAGCCATGATCAGAACAGTAAGCAGGATGAGCTTCTTCAACGAAATCCAGCGAGGAGGCACTAGACGGAGCCGGTCCCCTGAGTCCATCATTTCCAGCGCGACCTTGACCTCCGCGGCACTCTGGTAGCGCTCTTCAGGATCTTTGGCCAGACAACGCGCGATGACCGTATGCAAGGGGGAAGGCAACTCGATCGGAAGCCGCGTGGGACGATCTCGCAAGATCGCAGAAGTCACTTCAAACTGCGTCCGGCCACCAAAGGGGAGATTGCCGGTCGACATCTCATAAAGAATGACGCCCAACGCCCAAACATCAACCCGAGCGTCGGCTTCTGCGCCCCGCAGGACTTCTGGAGCCATGTACTGGATCGTCCCCACGATCGACCCTTGTTCCGTCAAGGTCTCTGACAGCGTTTCTCCGGTGTCCGAGTTTGCACGCCTCTTGGCCAGTCCGAAGTCGAGCACCTTGACATATCCTTCCTTGGTTACAACTACGTTGGCGCTCTTGAGGTCACGATGAACCACGCCGTGGGCATGGGCATAGGCGAGTGCATCTGCTATCTGCAGGCCGTAACGGTACACGTCATCGGCGGTCAGCCGCTCGCCGCGGACGATGCTGCTCAAGGTGCGGCCTTTCAGATACTCCATCGCGATGTAGGTCATGTCATCGGCTTCGCCGACTTCATAAATCGTGCAGATATTGGGATGATTCAGGGAAGAGGCGGTGCGGGCTTCGCGCACCAGTCGTTTGCGGCCTGCTTCATCGGACGATAGGGCTGGGAGGAGAAACTTCAACGCCACATCCCGGCCCAGAACCTCATCTTTGGCCCGGTACACTTCGCCCATGCCGCCAGCACCGAGCTTCTCGATGATCTGATAGTGGCCAACCCGGTTTGCAGGTTGCGACCGTAGCGCGGCGCGTTGTGAGTCCGGAGGTTCCAAGTTCAAGCTCCAGCAAAGCTGCTACAGTGCTCGAGCTGACGTGCAACATTCCCCGACTTGGGAGGACGCCTATGCTACCGCGTACGTATTCCTTCTCCGTTGCCAAAAACGACTGGAAGGCCACCGGCGCTCGAGGCTGTAGTATACGTTTCGGCTGGACAGGTAGGCGCTGTAGATTTTTCGCAGTCTATCTTCGTAGCTGGAAAGAAGTGAGAGGTCGCCCCGAATCCCATGCTGCAGTGCCTGTCCTGCCTTTATCCCCGAGTATAGTGCATTGAAAATGCCTTGGGATGACAGTGGATCAAACGACATACTGGCATCTCCGGCCGCAACCCATCCCGGCCCCCAGCACTTGTCCAGCCGTGAACTGTTTGCACGAGTAGCCCAAGGAGCGACTTCGCTGCTCCGACAATATTCAACACTGGGCGCAACATGATACGTTTCGGCTAGCAACGACAGGAACCCCGCCGTAGTACGCGCCCGCTTGACTTGCTCACTATCGGCATCTGTGAGGTATACGACAACCCGCTTGCCGCCGGGTAGCGCCGCGGTATACCACCACCCGTGGGGAACGGATTCGATCAGAGTCGCCGTATCAGACGCTTCGGTCTGGTAGGGTTCCGCCAAACTGAAGACGCCAACTAATGCGACCAGGCGATCGTCGTGAATGCGCTGGGCCCCTTGTTGCCTCGCAAACCAGCTCTGCCGGCCAGTACAGTCAGCCACCCATCGTGTCCACACGGTGCGTGATTCCGCATCGGCAGGGTAAGTGATTTCCCAAACCCCTTCTGAAGTCCGCTCCGCGCGAATCACCCGGGCGGGTCTCTCGATTTGTGCTCCCTGGGTCAATACAAAGGAGTGCAACATGGCATCGAACTTCAACCGATCCAAGTGCCAACCATGCCCGCGCGGGTCGCGTATGAAGTCTGCGTTTCGCAACAGTGGGCTCCCCCACGATGATTGGACTCCGCAGCAAAAGCACACGGGCTCCGGCCCGAGCGACCGTGATAGCCACGGCCGATCCGGCTGACCCAGCACCGATAACCACGAGATCGAACTCAGCCCCGGTCATAATGCCGGCGCCTCTTCCCGACATGTCCGATGACATTATTCTTCTCACGAGGCGCGGTCAGCCCAATGCCCGGCGGAGACTCGACCAACATGGCATCAGGAAACTCAGGGTCTCCCGGACCTGGTCTTTGCTCAACCACCCCCAGTTTGGAGAAATCGACAATCATTTGATTTATCTGGTCAACGTATGCGCCTTCCAGACCTCGATACCACGCAGAACGGGTAGCGAACGCCAGCATACGCTCGGGCAGGGGCAAGTTGCGGTTCATCACCGTTTCGTAGTCTTTTTGCGCCAGAACATGGTTAGGGACTCGGGCCGGCCAGAAGGTTGGAAGGTAGGGATCGTATTCAGGCTCATATCCGGCGCGGCAACTCGCGGTATCGGTTTGCCACGGAACCGCCATCCATCGTGTGATGTCACCGGGTCCGCTGGCCGCTAACGGTCCGTCGCTTTGGTTGACGGCGGCGGGAGTGAGCTGGTGACCGTAGTCAGTTTCCGGGTTGTTTGGCGCGCGGGGACGAATTCGGAAACGAGCGCAGTACAGACTGGGATGGCGCATCGGCCATGTCATCTCACATCCTGGGTGGAACGGGCCTCCCATGCAGAAATGCAATGCCGCTTTATCGAGAACATGCGGACGCTCCTGAAGAGGAACGTCATCGATCGTGCGAGGAGGAATCCAGTTGGGATTCCAATCAGGGATGAAGTGACCTTCAACCCAGCGCTTCAGCAGTTCGTGCTGGGTTTTAGTAAGAGCCAGGAACTGGCGCGCATCCGTCGCTGGCACGTTCATATTGTCTCCGTACACCTGCGGCCAGGCGTGGACATCGATCATCTTGTAATCGGGATCGCGAAAAATGTTGAAAAGCTGCCGCCGGATCTCTTTGTACTCTGCCTTCGCGTTACTCAATTTCTCGAAGTATGAAGACCGCAGGAAATCATACGGCGCTCCCCACCCAAATTGGATGTGGAAACCATAATTGACCCATTGGGCCTGGCAAAACTGCGAGAGAATAGGGTAGATGTGCTCCCGGAACGAAACCTTTTCCGGGGGGTTGAGCCACCAGTTCTGGTAGGTATCAACCATTACGTCATACATGGTCTGTATGGAGATGATGTCGGGAGCGTAATTAGGCGGCGCAACCACCGCCCAGGCGGGATCAACCGGAATTGATTTGCCGTTCAACTTGATCGTCGCAGTCACGGGTCCGTCTGATGTGTCGTCATACCAGCCATCATTATTCGCAAAGTCAATGGCAGTATTGTTGAGGAAGGGGGTGGCGGAAACGCCCCGGCCACCAAGGAAGATCAGCCTTCCTTGCGCATCGGTGCGAAGTTCGCCGAGGTATACGTTTTGTTCCAGGAATCTGCCGGTATCAAACCAATAACGATCGCCCTGCTCATTCCTTCCGGAAATGGGGCGCGGCCCCGGATCAATGATTAACTGATTGCGTCCAGCTCCGGTGAAATTTGCGTTTCGACGTGGAACCGGGACTCCTTCCGGAATGTCGAGCGCAACGTTGAAGCAATACCAAGCCGCCTTCTTGTTAGCGACGTGTACTGTCCATTCGATCTCGGCATTGTCGCAGGTCAACTCTTCCACTACACGGTTGCGTGAGTCGTAGCCGAAGATCCTGAACCTTGCCGCCTGACGCTTGAGAAATCCGCTAGTGTCCTTGTATCCACCTTCAGGAGCCGGGGTTGGGTAGGGAAGCTCTGGCCCGATGAAGAACGCATCTGAGCTGTCGCCGACTCGAGCTATTCCAATACTCGGATGAATCGCCGCCCGGACAATCGTGTCCATTGTAGTCATTTAGATTCCTCTCATCGCGAGGCTACGTGCTGCTACGGTTTGTGTTGCCGCTCATCATCATCGGGTGCGAGCGCCTAGGCATCACGCGCATCGGCCAGTCGGTTAGAATTAGCAGCAGGAAGCGGCTTCCAGCAACTAGGATCAAGAAAATGCACCCAACTGGAGTTCTTGTCAAGAAGCATCCGTCTGCCCGCGAAGGGACAACAGGGTTACGAGAGCTAGCTCAGTAGCAGCCCCGAGTCCTCGTAGGTATGATAGCGGCCAGCGGCTTCACGCTGTTGGCCTACAACATCCTCCACAAGCAACCGCTGCACCCGCTGCATTTCGGGGTGCTCACAATGGTCGAGCGGTTTGGTGATAGATACCGCAACTACTCCGACCTCACACGGCGCTTCCTTACCCGCATGTTGCGGTAGAAAACTCCACGGGGCCATTTGAAGGGCCGGAAGTCGGCTTCTGGGAAATCGGGCCGCAGGAGGAGGAACCACGTCAATTCGGAAGCATTGTCCCACGCGTGTTGGCTTCAGAGGAGATTTTTCATATTCCTCTGGCCGATATTCAACTCTCCAAAACCAATCCTCGCCAAGAGATCGACTCCTTGGCGAACGACATCAAGAAACGCGGCGTGCAAGAGCCCATCCTTGTGCGTCCGGGATTCATGGCAGCAATTCGGAGCTTCCTTCGTTGTTCCTGATCGCGAACCACCACGAAACGCCAAGGCTGAAGGTTGTAGCTGCTGGGCGCTTCGAGGCCGGCTTGCAAAATCTGCTCCAACTCCTCGCGTGGCATCGGCTCTGACGTAAAGGCATCAGTCGCTCGCCGGGTCCGAACGAGCTCGGCCAATGGTCTTTCTCGAAAAGTGCGCATTCGCATCTGCCTCTCAGTCAACAGACGTCACAGTTTCCGTAGCGCTGGTGGAAGACGCGGTGCCAGGGAATACGCGCCAGGCCCAGCCAAGATGAGAGCGAGAGCCACCAGCAACTGCGTCAAGGCATACTCCATACCCCCATTCGACACGTCGAAACCATTAGGAAGATGAACCAAGAAAATGGCTCCGAGCATCACGATACTCAACGCCGCAGCGCCGACGCGCGTGAGGATGCCGGTGAGCACTGCGATTGCTCCCGCTACCTGCGCCAGTCCGACCAAATAGCCGAGAACGATGGGATATCCGTGATCAAGCGCAAAGCGTCGCGGTCCGGGGCCTCCGAACAGACCGAACAGGATCGCGCCTCCGTGATAGAGGAACGCCAAGCCACTCGCGATCCGAAGCGAGAGCAGTGCCCCGTCGATGCATGTCAAATTGCTTCGGTCGTTCGATTTCAAATCTTCTGTCATCTGAACAATTCTCGAAGATAAAGTGGTATTGCTGCCAGAGCCATTTAACTGAGAGGTGAGATACCATTTACCGGCATCGATTCCTGAACACCGAGGTGAGCAGTGCCAAAGCGACCGCTTACAGTGCTCCTAGACCTGAATGTACGAACCTCCCGCGATATGCCACTTCACCGGCAGCTTTATCGTAAGCGTACGCTGGTAACCGTCTGGACAGAGGTGTGAGAGCAGGACATCCTTGTTCTTTGTGGACACACATATGGATCGTGCCCACTTGGAGCGGAGATGGACACTTCCACGCAAGCCACAGAACTCATCACAGTCAAAGGCCGGAGCGGAACCTTACCCAAGCGGCAGTACCGACCAATCGAGGAGAAGCGGCGGATCGTCGAAGAGACCTTGGTCGAAGGTGCATCGGTGGCGCGGGTGGCGCTGTCGCATGGAGTCAACGCCAACCAGGTGTTCGGCTGGCGCAAGCTGTATCTGGCGGGGCAACTCAGCAGCGCGAGCCGTGCGATCAAGCTGTTGCCGGTCCACGTAAGCGAGAATTCGCCATCGCTAGCGCCAACAACTCATCGTGAGTGCTCCCCATCCGTAGAGTTGGCGAAGTTGACGCCGGGCACCATTCACGTGGAACTGCGCCACGCCCAGGTTCGCATCGAAGGCAGTGCTGATCCCGCTTTGCTGCGCGTGCTGTTGGAGTGTCTGCGGCGATGATGGCGCTGCCGGCCAACACGCGGATTTGGATTGCGGCGGGCGTGACCGACTTGCGGCGCGGCTTCACTGGGCTGAGCGCGCTGGTCGAGACCAAGCTGGAGCAGAAACCGTTCTCGGGGCAGGTATTCGTGTTTCGCGGGCGGCGCGGCGATCTGATCAAGGTTCTCTGGTATGACGGCGACGGATTGTGTCTGTTCGCCAAGCGACTGGAGCGCGGACGCTTCGTCTGGCCGCAGGCCACGAGCGGCACGGTTTCGCTGACGCGAGCGCAGTTATCGATGCTGCTGGAAGGCATTGATTGGCGGCGGCTGGAGCGCACGTGGGACCCGCAACTGTCGGTGTAACGCGCGAGGTTCTTTTGCACAACTTTTTTCGCGCGGAGAAGATCGTGGCAGCGAGAGTTCATGCGATACTCCGCGCATGTCGGTCGTGGCGCTTCCGGATCTGAACGTTCTTCCCGCGGAAGCGTTGAGAGCGCTGATCCTAGCGCAACATCAGCAACTACTCTCCCGCGAGAGTGAGATCGCACATCTGAAGCTGCTGATCACCAAGCTGCAGCGCATGCAGTTCGGACGCAAGTCAGAGAAGCTGCAGCGGCAGATCCAACAACTGGAGTTGCGGCTGGAAGAGCTCCAAGCGAACCGCGAGGAGACCAACCCAGCCGAGAGTCCAACGGCAACACCTCCTATCCTTATTACTGCTCCTGCTGGGAAACCGGCGCGGCGTGCGCTGCCAGAGCATCTGCCGCGCGAAACCGAGACGCACGCGCCGAAGCAAGCGAAGTGTGATTGCGGTGGAGAACTGCGCAAGCTGGGCGAAGACGTCTCTGAGGTGCTGGAGTATGTGCCGGATCATTTCAAGGTGATTCGGCACGTGCGCACCAAGTTGAGCTGCACGAAGTGCGACTGCATCGTGCAGGCGGCAGCGCCGAGCCGTCCGATTGAGCGCGGCGTGGCCGGACCGGGACTGCTGGCGCATGTGCTGGTCTCGAAGTATGCGGATCACTTGCCGCTCTACCGCCAGTCGGAGATTTACGCGCGTCACGGTGTGGAGTTGGAGCGCTCGACGCTGGCCGACTGGGTGGGCGGAACGGCGCAGTTGCTGGAGCCGCTGGTGGAAGCGCTGCGCCGCTACGCGATCGCGGCCGGCAAACTGCACGCCGACGACACACCGGTGCCAGTGCTGGCGCCGGGCAACGGCAAGACCAAGACGGGGCGGCTGTGGACGTATGTTCGCGATGATCGTCCGACAGGAGATCAGGCCGCGCCCGCCGTGTGGTTTGCCTATTCGCCGGATCGCAAAGGCGAGCACCCCGAGCGGCA
>WNGO01000666.1_pt1 | contig 21174 bp, 19 predicted proteins | sample 5400511 | NCBI WGS metagenome assembly WNGO01 (sample SAMN13153380, study PRJNA577476) | soil metagenome | isolation source: 20 cm soil or saprolite under Garry oak tree replicate 2 | place: USA:California | collected 2016-06-15 | reverse complement strand
AACAGCGGTCATACCGTCGCGAGCTATCAGCGCGACATCACGCGCCTGGCGGAGTACGCCACCAGCCGGGGAGCAAAGGCACCCGAACAGCTCTCCGCGCCGCAGCTGCGGGAGTTCATTTACTTCCTCAAGGATCTCGGCCTCGCGCCCACCACGATCCGCCGCCAGATCTCCGCGATCCGGACCTACTTCAAGTTCCTGGTCGGGGAGGGGCTCGCGACGCGCGATCCCAGCGAACGGATCGAGTCACCCAAGCGGTGGCGCACGCTCCCGGAAGTTTTGACGGTGGCCGAAATCGAGCAGCTGCTGGCGGCGCCGAACACCGACGAGCCGCTGGCAATCCGCGATCGCGCCCTGCTCGAGTTCGCCTACGCCACGGGCGCCCGCGTCTCGGAGCTGGTGGCGCTCAAGCTGCAGGACATCCTGTTCGAGGACGGCGTGGCGCGCGTCTTCGGCAAAGGCGCCAAGGAACGGCTCGTTCCGGTCGGGCGCCGCGCCCTGGGCGCCGTGGCGCTGTACGCGAGAGAGATCCGGCCCACACTGGATCGCGGCAAAGCCCGAGGCATTTTGTTCCTGAATGCGCGAGGTACGCCGTTATCGCGCGTCGGCGCCTGGGGTGTCATCAAGGCGACCGCGCGGCGGGCAGGCTTGGCCAAGCGTGTCACGCCGCATACGCTGCGGCACACATTCGCCACGCACCTGCTCGAGGGCGGTGCCGACCTGCGCGCCGTGCAGGAAATGCTCGGACACGCCGATCTCGCGACTACGCAGCTCTACACTCATGTCGATCGGGATTACCTTCGGACCGTACATAAGAGCTACCACCCGCGCGCCTGAACGCGTGCGCCGGACTTAACGGCCGGTGGTAGCGGCCCGCTCGCCACTCAGGAACGCGGCGATCGCGGATGCCTCCGCATCAGTCAAACCGAGATCCGGCATGATTTGCGACGCCGGGTTCTTCATTTTCTGAATGACGTAGTCGCGGGCCAGATGACGCCCGCCCAGCTCCGGGCCAACACTCACGAGCTCATTGGACGGCCCATTGGTCAGATCGGCGTTGGCGTGGCACGTCGTGCATCCCTTGGCGACGAAGAGGACTTGCCCGCGCTCGCCCGGCGCCATTGCAGCGCGGGATGCGCCGGCCGTGATCACCGGCTGTGGATACAGCCGCAGCTCATTGTTGCCGAACCCGCTTTGAATCGTGAGAAACACCCGCTCCGCGGCGGGCGCCGTAAAGCTCACGGCATACGTCCCTGCAGCGGACTTGGCGACCGCGGGAATGGTCGTCTCGTCCTTGCCGCCGACCAGGCCGCCGAGGCGGCGTGCCGAGGTACTGACAACGAGTCGGGGATGCAGATTGCTGAGCAGTGTCCTGCCGTGTTGCCGGACCTGAAACTCGAGCGTGTACTGCCGCCCGGCGACGAAGTACTCCGGCAGGTCCTTCACCGTGACCACCGCCCATCCGCCCATTGTGACTAACCCGGCGATCAGTGCCGCCGCGAGCTTCAGCATGAGGTCCTCCTGGAGAAGTCCTTTCTTGGATGCCGCTGGGCTTCCGGTGGTTTAGATTTCAGCATGCTTTTTGTGCTCGACAACTACGACTCCTTTACCTACAACCTCGTGCAATATCTCGGCGAGCTGGGGGAGGAGCCGGTCGTGTATCGCAACGACGCGCTCAGCGTCGCGGAGGTGAAGGCCCTGAAGCCGACCGCCCTCGTGCTGTCTCCGGGACCCAAAACCCCCGCACAGGCGGGCATCCTCGTGCCTCTGGTTCGCGCCCTCGCCGGTGAAGTCCCGATTCTGGGCGTTTGCCTGGGGCATCAAGCCATCGGCGAGGCGTTCGGCGGCAAGATCGTGCGGGCCCCCCGGCTGATGCACGGCAAGACCTGCCCGATCGTGCACAGCGACGACGAGCTGTTCGACGGCATCCCCAGCCCGTTCACGGCGATGCGCTATCACTCGCTCGTCGTCGATCCCAGTTCGCTTCCGCCGGCACTCATCGTCACCGCCATGAGCGCAGATCGCCAAGGCACGGGAGAGGCGTCGGAGATCATGGCCATGAAGCACCGTGATCACCCGACCTACGGCGTTCAATTCCATCCCGAGTCGATCGGAACGGAGCATGGGAAGCGCATTCTCCAGAACTTTCTCCACGTCGTCAGGTCCGCCACGACCGCTTGACGACGTCTTGACTGACCAAGCGGAAATCACCGTCTCGGCAACGATCTCGCTGCGCGGCGATACGATTGTGTACGAGGTTGAAGGCTACACTTACGAGGCCATTGTCCGTCTCACCAGCCGGACGATGACTTGGCGCTCGGTAGAGACCGGCTACTATGATCTGGACGACAACGGGTCGGCTGAAGAGGTTTTCGAGCGGGACGTGTGGCAACGGCGGTAACTCAAGGATAGGAGCGGGCTAGACTCCACGGCACGGATTTTGTATCTTCCTCCGTGCCCGTCCTTGGCGTGATTCCTGCACGGCTGGGCTCCAGCCGGCTTCCTCGCAAGCCACTCCTGCCACTGGGTGGCGAACCCCTTATCGTCGTCGTCACCCGCCGCATCGCCGAACTCGCTGTGTGTGATCGACTTGTGGTCGCGACCGACGCACGGGAGATCGCGGACGTCGTCGCCGAGGCGGGCTTCGAGGCGGTCATGACGTCCCCCGATCATGCGTCGGGCACCGAGCGCGTCGCGGAAGTCATTGCCAAAGCGCCATTTAGCAATTTCCACTTCATCCTGAACGTGCAGGGCGATGAGCCCTTCCTCGCGGCCGCCGCTGTCCGCGGCGCATTGGCGTGTCTCGAGGGCGGTGATCCGCTCGGCACCGCCGCCGGCTCCCTCGATCGGGCGTTGGTCAGCGATCCGAGTCGCGTCAAAGTGGTCGTGGATGCTCGGGGCAGGGCGGTGTACTTCTCGCGCGCGCCGATTCCCTTCGACCGCGATGGCCAGGGCACCGTGGTCTACCATCAGCACGTCGGCGTGTACGGCTATACACGCGAAGCGTTGGAGGCATGGGTTCGCCTGCCGCCCGTTCCCGAAGAACAGTGGGAACGGCTGGAGCAGCTGCGGCCCTTGCTCCACGGGATTCCGATGGGCGTGACGTTGTTCGACGGTCCGGCAGCGCCAGGCATCGATACGCCGGCCGATCTCAAGTGGGCTGAAGCGCAAATCACCCGACACCTGAAAGCGGTGAGCCCGTGAGTTCGACCAAATACATCTTTGTCACCGGCGGTGTCGTGAGCTCGCTCGGCAAGGGCATTGCCGCCGCGTCGCTCGGCCGGCTGCTCGCCGAACGCGGGCTCAAGGTCACGATCCAAAAGTTTGATCCGTACATCAACGTCGATCCCGGGACGATGTCGCCGTTCCAGCACGGCGAGGTCTATGTGACCGACGACGGCGCCGAGACGGATCTCGATCTCGGCCACTACGAGCGGTTCATCGACCGGTCCCTCTCACAGGTGAACAACGTGACGACCGGCCGGATCTATCTCTCCGTCATCACGAAGGAGCGCCGCGGCGAGTATCTCGGCTCGACGGTGCAGGTGATCCCCCACATCACCGACGAGATCAAGAGCGCCATTCGGCGCCTCGCGCCCGACCACGACGTGGTGATCACGGAGATCGGCGGCACGGTCGGCGACATTGAGTCGCTGCCGTTCCTCGAGGCGATCCGCCAGTTCCGTCAGGAAGTCGGCCGCGACAACACCCTCTTCATTCATCTGACGCTCGTGCCGTTCATCGCGGCGACGGCGGAGCTCAAAACGAAGCCGACGCAGCACTCCGTGCGCGAGCTGATGCAGATCGGAATCCAGCCCGACATCCTCGTGTGCCGCACGGAGCGGCCCCTCTCCGAAGAGCTGAAGCGCAAGATTGCGCAGTTCTGCAACGTCGATTTCGGGTGCGTGGTCGAGAGTCCCGACGTGAAGTCGATTTACGAAATCCCCCTCAAGCTCCACGAGCAGGGACTCGACAAGGAAGTCTGCCGGCGGCTCCATCTGGAGACCAAAGAGCCCGATCTGCGTGCCTGGGCCGCGATGGTGGACAAGATCCTCAGGCCGCCGCACCAGGTGCGGATCGCCGTGGTGGGCAAGTACACCGAGCTCGCCGACAGCTACAAGAGCATTCACGAAGCGCTCGTCCACGGCGGGATCGCCAACGAAGCGGGCGTGTCGATCCACTGGATCGCATCGGACCGATTCACCGATCAGGAGACGGCGGGCGAGCTGCTCGCGGGCTACGACGGGCTGCTCGTCCCCGGCGGCTTCGGCGTGCGGGGCATCGAGGGCATGCTCGAAGCGATCCGCTGGGCGCGCGAGCACAAGCTGCCGTTCTTCGGCATCTGCCTCGGCCTGCAGACCGCGATCATCGAGTTTGCGCGCAACGTCTGCAAGATCCCCGATACGAATTCGAGCGAGTTCGCGCCCGAGTGCGAAAACCCGGTGATCGCCCTGATGCGCTCGCAAGAGGGCATTCAGGAGATGGGCGGCACGATGCGGCTGGGCGCCTATCCCTGCCGGCTGCGGCCCGGCTCACACGTGGCGCAGGCCTACAACGCCACGGAAGTGAGCGAGCGTCACCGCCACCGCTACGAGGTCTCGAACGCCTATCGCGACGTGCTCGCGGAGTACGGCATGCGCTGCTCCGGCCTCTCCCCCGATGGATCGCTGGTGGAGATGATCGAGCTGCCCCCCCCCGGTCATCCGTGGTTCATCGGCTGCCAGTTCCATCCCGAGCTGAAGTCGCGGCCGATGCACCCACACCCGCTGTTCGCCGGCTTTGTGGGTGCGGCACTGCAGCATGGGAAACATCTGCCGCGCGTCGAATCTCCCTCGTTAAGCACGTATGGCGCTCCGGTTCGCGACTGACAGTAGCCCGTTCCTCATCGCGGGCCCGTGCGTCGTCGAATCGGACGATCTCAACGTCCGGATCGGCGAGGCATTGGCCGAGCTCGGGGTCAAGCTCGGGATCGGCGTCATCTACAAGGCGTCGTACGACAAGGCCAATCGCTCGCGCCTGAACGCGCCGCGCGGCCCGGGGCTCGAAACCGGGCTCCGCGCGCTGGAAAGAGTTCGCAGCGCCACCGGTCTCCCGATTCTCACGGACGTGCACGAGCCGGGCCACGTGCCGCTCGCCGCCCGCGTCGCCGACGTTCTCCAGATCCCCGCCTTTCTCTGCCGCCAAACCGATCTGCTCGTCGCCGCCGGCAAGGCAGGCCGCCCCGTGAACATCAAAAAGGGCCAGTGGATGGCGCCGGAAGAGATGCGGGGCGCCGTCGAGAAAGTCCGCACTGGAGGCGCGCCGGAGGTGGCCGTCACCGAGCGCGGCACGTTCTTCGGCTACGGCGATCTGGTCGTCGACATGCGCAGCTTCCCACGGCTGCGCGCCGCGTGCAACGCACCGGTGATCTTCGACGCCACGCACTCGGTGCAGCAGCCGGGCCAGGGCCGCGATGGCTCGAGCGGGGGCGAGCGGGCGTTCATTCCGCCGCTGCTGTACGCCGCGGCGGCGGCGGGGGCCGACGGCTTCTTCCTCGAAACGCATCCCGATCCGGCGCGCGCCCCGTCCGACGGGCCGAACATGGTTCCGCTCGACCAGCTGGCCGGCATCGTCGGACTCGCCGTGGACGTCTGGCAACGCGTCCGGGAGGCCGTCCGTGCGTAAGCTCGCGCCGGCATCTGAGCGACTCGTCGACCGTGGCAAGCGCGTGCTTGCGCTCGAGGCAGCGGCTGTCCAGGCGCTCGCGGACAATCTCGGCGTCGCCTTCGCCCGGGCCATCGAGATTCTCGCCGGCGCCAAGGGCCGCGTCATCATTTCCGGGGTCGGCAAGTCCGGCCTGATCGCCCGCAAGATCGCCGCGACATTCACCTCGACCGGCACCCCGGCGACGTTCCTGCATCCGGTGGACTCGCTGCACGGCGACCTCGGCATCGTGAGCCGGGACGACGTCGCGATCGTGCTGTCGAAGAGCGGCGCCTCCGACGAGCTGTTCGGCCTCGTGAATCAGCTCAAGCGGCTTGGCGTGCCGATCATCGCGCTGACGGGTGATGCCGACTCGCCGCTGGGACGCGAGTCCAGCGTCGTGCTCGACGCCTCGGTCGCCGAAGAGGCGTGCCCCGAAACATTGGCTCCGACGGCAAGTACCACCGTCGCCCTCGCCCTGGGCGATGCGCTCGCCGTGACGCTGCTCGAGGTCAAAGGATTCCGGCGCGAGGACTTCGCGGCGCTGCATCCCGGCGGCGTCCTGGGCCGCAAGCTGCTGCTGCGCGTCGCCGACGTGATGCTGACCCACGACCTGCCGACGTTGACCCCCGACCGGCCGATGCGGGAGTGTGTCATGCTGCTCGCCGAAAAGCGCGGCACGGTCGCCGTGGTGGAGCGGGGCGACCGCGCGACGCTGGCCGGCGTGGTGACGGCGGGTGATCTGACCCGGCTCATGGAGCGCACGGACGAATTCCTGGATATCCCCGTCGGCGACGTGATGACGAAGACGCCGAAGGCGACGACGTCCGACGAGCTCGCCAGTGCCGCCGTGAGCCTCATGGAGCGTTACGGCATCATGGCCCTGCCGGTACTCGACGGTGATCGGAAAGTCGTCGGGATCGTGCATCTGCACGATTTGATGAAAGCAGGGGCTCTGTGACACGCCTGCTGCTGCTCGTTGCCCTGGTCGCCGGAGCCTGCAGGAACGGAACGCGCGTGACGGCCACCCAAGCCGCCCTCGACAGTGCCGACCAGGTGCTGCTCGGCATGAGCCATTACGTCACCGATGCGGGCATCCTGCGCGCCCGGGTGCGCGCCGACACCGCGTATTTCTACTCCAGCACGCAGCAGGCCGAGCTGCGCAACGTCCACGTGACGTTCTATGACGTCACGGGCCGTGCCACGTCGACGCTCACGGCGCGGGAAGGCACCGATCATTGGCGGACCGAGGACATGCAGGCGCGCGGCAACGTCGTCGTGGTGCGCGATAAGGACGGCGGCACGATGCGGACTGAAGTGATGGACTACAACAGGGCCCGCAACGAAGTGAGCTCCGACAAGAGTTTCGTGTGGGACGAGCCCGGTCGTCACGTCGAAGGTGACGGGTTTACCTCCGATCCGGAATTCAAAAAAATCACCGCCCAACGGCCGCACGGTACGGGCGGGCAGTTCATTCTCCCCAGTCAATGACTCCGGTGCTTGCCGTCGTCCTGCTGCTGCAAGGTGTCCCCGCCACGTCGGATACCGTGGCTGGGCGCCCCTGCCGTGTCGCGGTCGATTCCATGGGTCATTACGCGGAAATCCCCAACGCCGATGGAACCAAGACGGTGCACGGCGGCGGCGGCGTACTGGCGCACTGCGACGGTACGAACACCACGATTGCCGCCGACAGTTTTGCGCATTACCCGGGTCTGGGTCGACTGGACCTGATCGGGAGCGTCGCCATTCGTGATACAGGACTGGCGCTGGACGCGCGCTTTGCCTCGTACTTTCTCAAGGACGAACGTCTCGAAGCGCACAACAACGTCGTCGCGGTCAATCGCCGTACCGGTTCGGTGCTGCGCGGCCCCAACCTCAAGTACTGGCGTGTGGCCAAGGGGATCCGCGACACGGTGGAGATGTACGCGACGCAGCGTCCCACCGTCGAATACCGGCAGAACGAGCCCGGCGATACGCTCTCGCATGAGCCGTACATCATTGTCGCCGACCGGCTGCGCTTCAAAGGCGACGACCGCATGTGGGCCGGCGGCAAGGTCACGATCGACCGCAGTGATTTCGCGGCACGCTCCGACTCGATGATGATGGATCAGACGAAGGGGTTCGGCGTGCTGGTCGGGACGCCCAGCGTCGAGGGCAAGGGACGCACGACCACGGCCGAAGCGGGAAGAAACTATACGCTGGTCGGCACGCGCATCGAGCTGGCGCTGGTGCAGCGCGACGTCCGCCGCGTGAAGGCGCTCGGCAAGGGGAAGGCCACCGGCTCGGACTGGGTCCTGACGGCAGATACCATCGACTTGCGCATCGCCGACCGGCTGCTGCAGCAGACGTTCGCGTGGGGAGATACGCTGCGCCCCCACGCCCTCTCGACGCTCTACACGATTCAAGCGGACTCGTTGGCGATCGATTCGCCCGGTGAAATCCTGACCGAGTCGCGGGCGTTCGGCAGCGCCTTCTCGACGGCGAAGCGTGATTCAACGACACCCGCGACCGAGACCGACTGGATCACCGGGGATTCCCTGACGATCCATTTCGTGCAAGAGCAGGATTCCGCGAGGAACAAGCCGCGCTCCAGACTGCGGCAGCTGGTGTCCCTGGGATCCGCGCGGGCGTTGACGCATCACCCGGACACGAAGGACACCACCCACGCCGGCCCGGCGATCAATTACTCGCGTGGCCACCGCATCACCGTCGCGATGCTGCGTGACCGCATCGAGCGCGTGACCGTAGCCGGCAAGGCCGACGGCGTGCATCTCGAGCCACGACGGGCCATCGTCGCCGATAGCCTGAAGAGCGCTCCCGCGGCGCCTCCACCAACCGCCAAACCGGCTGTCCCATGACCGGGCTGGAGCAGTTCGCCGATCTGTTCGCGACCCGCGATTCGTCGCTCGCGCTGGCGGCCGCCGCGCTCGTGCGCATCGCCGATGATCAGGGCCGCGCCAGCTTCAGCGACCTCGCCGTCGCCTATCGGGAGGAATTCCTCAAGCTGCGGGCTCATGCCAAGGGAGAGCCGCCCGACGCGGGGAGCCTGTCCGTCGATGATGCCCGCGCCTACCTCGCGACGTCGGTCTTGCCGCGCCTGGCGATGCTGAAGCTGGTCGTGCTGCCGATGGGCGCGCTGTGGGGCGACGCCGCTGTCGCATTCGCCCCTGAGGTCTGGGCGGGCGTGCCCGCCGACCGCGCCGCCGCCGCGCAACATTTCCTGCTGCTCGCCGAGGAGACCGTCGCACGCAGCGAATCGGTCAGCGGCGAGCATCCGGTCGTGCGGGGCGGCAGCCGCCTCGGCGCGCAACATCTCATGAAGGCGTACAAGGGCCGCCGCGTCGTCAACAACGTCTCCCTCGACCTCGCGCAGGGCGAGATCGTCGGGCTCCTGGGGCCGAACGGGGCGGGGAAGACGACCTCCTTTTACATGATCACCGGGCTGATCCGTCCCGACGAGGGCAATATTCTGCTGGACGGCCGTGACATTACCGCCCTGCCGATGTACCAGCGGGCGCGCGCGGGGATCGGCTACCTGGCCCAGGAGCCGTCGATCTTCCGCAAGCTGACCGTCGAAGAGAACGTGCTCGCCATCCTCGAGACCCTGAAGATCGACGAGGACGAGCGCAAGCGGCGGCTCGAAACGCTGCTCGACGAGTTGGCGATCAAGCACCTGCGGCGCCAGAAGGCGTATCAGCTGTCGGGCGGGGAGCGGCGCCGCCTCGAGATCACGCGCGCGCTCGTGACGGAACCGAAGTTTCTGTTGCTCGACGAGCCGTTCGCCGGCGTCGATCCGATCGCGGTCAACGACATCCAGACGATCGTCGCGGGGCTGCGGCATCGCGGGATCGGCGTGCTGATCACCGACCACAACGTCGAGCAGACGCTCGACATCGTCGACCGTGCCTACATCATGTTCGAAGGCCGGGTGCAGGTCGCCGGGACGGTGCGGCAGCTGGTCTTCGACGATCGCGTGGCGTCGCTGTACCTCGGCCCCACGCTCACCACGCGCCTGCGGGCGCGGCTGTCCTCCGCGGCATGAAAACCGGCCTGCATCAGCACACCTCGCTCCGGCAGGACCTGCGGATCAATCCACGCCTCTACCAGGCGATGGACTTGCTCTACATGCCGCTGCTGGACCTGGAGCAGCACCTGAAGCAGGAGCTGCTGGGGAATCCGTTCCTGGAAATGATCGAGCCCGAGGAAGAGGTCCAGGCCCCCGCCGAGCAACAGCAGCAGGAAAAGAAGGCCGAGAAGGAAAAGAGTGGCGACGACGAGCCCGACTGGGAGAGCATTCTCCTGGACGACCGGACCGATCACAGCGTGCCGAGCGGCAGCTACAGCGAAGCACGCGAGTACGTGGAGCCCGTCACGGTCGAGGGGAAGGACTTGATCGACTATCTGCGCGACCAGACGCGGATGCTCGACCTCAATCCGCGGCAGCAGCTGCTCACCGAGGAATTCCTCGGCAACATCGGCGAGGACGGCTATCTCCAGCACAGCCTCGAGGAGATCCTCAAGGGCGCGAACCAGCTGCTCGAAGAGCACGAGGCCGAGTCAGAGCTCGACCTGAACGTGCCGGCGTTCACACTGGCGGAAGTCGAAGCGATGCTGCACGTCATCCAGCAGCTCGACCCTCCCGGCATCGGCGCGCGCAATCTGCGCGAGTGTCTGATGCTGCAGCTCGAGAGCCAAAAGCGCACCGACACGCTCGTGTACCGCCTCGTCAAGGAAGCCTTCGACGACCTGATCGCGCACCGCTGGAGCGATCTCGGCAAGCGCTTTGGCCTCGCGCCCGATGAGGTGCAGAAAGCGGCCGACGAGCTGGCCCGTCTCGACCCCAAACCGGGGCTGCAGCACTCGGCCGCCAACGACGCGTACATCATTCCGGACCTGATCGTCGAGAAGATCGACGACAAGTACCACGTCTTCCTGAACGACAGCGGCCTGCCGCGGCTGCGCATTTCCAAGACGTACCAGGAGATCGCGCGCGACAAAAAGAAATACGACGGCGAGAGCAAGGAATTCATCAATCAGCGCCTCAACAGCGCGCACTGGATGATTCAGGCGATCGAACAGCGGCGCCAGACCATGCTCAAGGTGATGAACTTCATCGTCGACCGCCAGCGCGAGTTCTTCGAGAAGGGCATCGACTATCTGAAGCCGCTCACGCTGCGCGAAGTCGCCGACGTCATCAGCATGCACGAGAGCACCGTCAGCCGCGTCACGAACGAGAAGTACGTGCAGACGCCGCGGGGCCTCCTGCCGCTCAAATTCTTCTTCTCCAGCGGCCTGTCGACCACCACCGGCGAGGACGCCAGCGCGCGGTCCATCAAGTCGCAAATCCAGAAACTGGTGAACGACGAGCCGCCCAAGGACCCGCTCACCGACCAGCAGATCGTCGAGATGTTCGAGCGCAAGGGCGTGCGGATCGCCCGGCGCACGGTCGCCAAGTATCGCGATCAGCTCGGCATCTTGCCCGCGCGGATGCGCAAGCGGCTATGAGCCTGGCGACGAATTCGACGCCGCCCGACGTCAGCGTCCTGGTGCCGGCCAAGGACGAAGCCGAGAACCTCGCCGAGTTCGTGCGGCTGACGCGCGAGGCGATGCTGCCGCTGCCGTACGCGGTCGAGGTGGTGATCGTCAACGACGGCAGTCACGACGGGACTCCGAAGCTGCTCGAAGACCTCACCGCCAAGCATCCGTTCGTGCGGGTCGTCACCCACCGCACGCAGCGCGGCATCGCCGACGCCCTGAAGTCCGGCGCCGACCTCGCCCGCGGGCGCGTGCTGGTCTACTATCCGGCGGACCTGCAGTACCTGCCCGCGGATATTCCCGCACTCGTCGATCCCATCCTGGCGGGGCAGGCGGACGTCGTGACGGGCACGAAGCAGGGCGGCTACAACAAGCGCTTCGTCTCCGGGGTCTACAACGCCCTGTGCCGCTGGCTGTTCGGGGTGCGCGTGAAGGATCTGAACTCGGTGAAGGCGTATCGCCGGGAGATCATGGATTCCGTGCCGATGCGTCCCGACTGGCACCGCTTCATGGTGGTGATCGCGGCGTCCCAGGGGTACCGCCTCGCGGAGCGGCCCGTGCCGGTGCACCCTCGCCGCGCCGGCGCATCCAAGTTCGGCATCGGCCGGATTCCGGTCGGGGTGCTCGACCTCATGTCCGTCTGGTTCCAGCTGCGCTTCGGGCGCAAACCGATGCTCTTCTTCGGCGTGCTGGGCGCGACCCTGTTCTCGCTCGGCTCACTCGTCGGCCTCGTGGCCCTCTACCTGCGCTTCGGCCCCCCCCACATCGGGTTCCGCCCGCTCCTCGACCTGATCATGGTGCTCGTGATCTCGGGCGTCGTGCTGTTCGGCTTTGGATTTGTGGGCGAGATGCTGGCGGGGATGCGGGAGGAGCTGCGGGTGCTGCAGCGCGAGCTCGATCGGCTACGAGAGGGGCGGCGCTAGGGCATGGGGCGGGGAGAGTCATCGTTTCGAACGAAGCGGGATGGGTCGACCTAGCCGCACTCCGTAACGGCCGAGAAACAGCGCAAGCTCCTCGGTGAGCCGGGAGCCGCCCTCGCTGCGTGTGCGGCCATCGAGGTCCAGCCAGTACACGCCGTGCTTCGTCAACTCGTCGCGCGCGTCAGCGGAAAGCGCGGTTTCGGTGAACAGCGTGTCCCCGCGCGCGGGGGTGATGCCGTCCACTCGGGAGCCGCCGCGCAGCCACAGCAGGCGCCAGGTCTTTCGGCCGTAGCGATACAGCCGGACTGACGCCTGATCTTCGACGGTCACGCCACCGTGTTGCAGGAAGCGATCGAATTCGGCCATCATCCTCGCCACGAGGGCGGCGCGCTCGTCCGGGCTCAACCGCTTCGGAAAATCGGGCGCGGACCGGATCACTTTCGCCGGATTTCCAACCGCGAGGCTGTTCGCAGGAATATTCCCCGAGACGAGTGAATTGGCGCCGATCACGGTGCCGTCACCGATCGTGCTGCCGGGCATGATGAACACGCGCCACGGCAGCCACACGCTGTTGCCCAGGGTGACGGGCTCGTAGGTCACCGGGTATCCATCGAGCTGATTCAGCCAGGCGCCATGGGTGAAGATCAAGCAGTGCCCGCCGATGCCGGTGTCGTCCCCGATCACCACCGGCTTGGTGGGATTGATGTTCGTGAGCTGCAGGATGATGGTGCGGCTTCCCAGCACGAACTTTGATTCGGGTAGCTGTGGGCCACCGACGTACACCTGCTCGCGAATCTTCGCGTCTTCGCCGATCTCGATCACGTTGCACGACAGGTAGCTGAACGTGCCCACGCTCGAGTGGCGGCCGATCCGGATCGTTTCGCCCTGTACGACCGCGAGGAATCCGATCTCGACGTGGTCGCCCAGCTCCACGTGCTTGCCGATGACGACGCCGCCGAAACTGATGCGCACACCTCTCCCGATGCGGTAGCCGAGGAGTAGGCGGTAGGCCAGGACTTTCAGCGGGCTCGGGAGCCAGCCGAAGAGGACGAGATGCCGCCAGGGGATGCGCGTTTTGGGGAGGAGTGTTTCCGGCATTGCGGTCGTAATGTACGTTTCGTGGCCCTGTGATCAAACTCCCCGACGCCGGCAACCAGTCCCGAGCCGAGCGCTTTGCGCTGGATGTGCTCGTGGACCTTGCGCGGCTTGTGCCGGCCGGGCCGACGCTTGACGTCGTCCGCCTCGAGTTGAGCGAGCAGGCGCCGCGCGATGTGCGGGGCTGGATGGCGGCGGGGTGGGGGATCGACGTCGCCGACGGCGTCGTCCACGTGCCGCGTGCCGTGCTGCAACTCGTGATCGAAGTCGCCGGCGCGGCGTCGGAACAACGCGCACACGACCGGGACCGCTATGTCCGAATTCCTTCTTCGGCAAATCCACTGGTGCGTGAGGGGCTCGAGCGCGAGCCGGTGATTCAGCGCGCCGCCCTCGCCTTGCAAGCGGCGGCTCGCAAGGCGGCGGGCCGGCGGGCATTCCGAACGATCGCTCCATGGCCGGAGGGACACCGCTGGGCCGCAGCGTTTACACACGATCTGGATGTCGTTTCCTGGTGGCCCGCGTTCACACTGCTGCGCATGATGGAGCTGACCCGGAAGGGCGCCCTGGCTCAGGTGGGGCGCGTGGCGGCCGCGGCCCTCAGGAGCGTGGGATTCGATCCCGTAACCCGCGGCGTCGCCGGCGTGCTCGATTACGAAGCGAGTGCGCGCATCCGCTCCACGTGGTTCATCCTGTGCGGCACACCGACGCTGCGTACGATCCGTGCCGGCGATCTCACGTACCGTCCGGAATCGTCTAAGGTGCGCGGTATCCTTGCTCAGGTTCGCTCGGCCGGCCACGAGATTGGGTTGCACGGCAGCTTCGAGACACTCGACAATAGCGAGGCGTTCAACGCGCAGCGTCTGCGGCTGCGAGAAATCGCCGGCTCACCCATCCACGGAATTCGACAGCACTACGTTCGCATCCACCCCGGCGTCACCGAGCGCGCCATGGCCGCAACGGGGTTCTCGTATGACTCCACATTCGGCTTCCCTGACCGGAACGGCTTTCGCCTGGGTGTCGCGGACGTCGTGCCGCGGTGGGATGGCGACGCCAACCAGCCTATCGCGATCCAGGAAGTTCCATTCACATGGATGGACCGTGCACTGAGCAAGTACCGCGGCATCGAGCGGCCCGCCGCCTGGTCCCAGGATGCGCTGGAGCTGGCGGCGACGGCCCGCGAGGTGGGCGGCTTGTGGGTGGGGCTGTGGCACCCGAATCTCACGTCGCCGCTGGGCTTCCCGGATGCACCCGCGGCGTATGCCACAACGATTGCGGGTGTGTTGGCCGAGTCGCCCTACGTGGCGCCGCTCGACACGATCGTGCAGTGGTGTCGCGCACGCCGTGCCGTGCAGGCAACGGCGATCGCCGCGGACGGGAAAGTCGAGGCGTCGGCTGGGGCCACGGTCCCGTTTCAGCTACGGCTGGAAGACGCCGACGGTAAAGCAGCCGAAGCCACGCGATAGACAGCGTCCCACTTCGAGGTGATCACGTCCCAGCTGAAGCGGGTGCGCAGCCGCTCGCGTCCTGCTTCAGCGAGCCGCCGCGCGAAGGCCGGGTCCGTGGCGACGCGCTCGATCGCGTCGGCAAGAGCCTCAGGATCCGCCGGCGGCACGAGCAGGCCGGACACGCCGTCTTCGATGATGTCGGGAATTCCGCCCACACGACTCGCGATGACGGGGATGCAGTAGCTCATCGCGTCGAGCAGCGCGACGCCGAGGCCCTCGGTGTCGCCGCGCGCGTCGATGATCGACGGCAGGACCAGGACGTCGGACGTGAGAAACGCCAGGTGCAGCTCGGCGTCGGGCACCTTATTGCGGAAGTCGACGGCGATGTTGCGCTCGCGGGCGAGTGCCTCGAGCCGCTCGCGCTCCGGGCCGATGCCGATCGCGACGATGCGCGCCGGCACGCGGTCTCGCAGCCGAGCGGCCGCTTCGATCAAGTACGCGAGCCCCTTGAGCTCGACCAGCCGACCGACGAACAGAATCCTCAATGGCCGGCCGTCTCCCGACGCGAGGGCAGGGGGTACGGCGTCGCGCCTGCCCGGAAACGGGGTCGTGTAGGGGATGACGTCGACAGGGACGTCGACGAGCTCGCGAATCTCGCGCGCCGTCTCGGACGAGATCGCCACGACGCGATCGGCACGGCGGCACGCCCAGCGCACGAATCCTGTGAGAACGCGGAGCGACCGCTTGACCCAGCGCAGCTCGATGCCGTAGAAGGTCAGCACGAGCGCCGCACGACGCGCCCGTCGCGCCGCCCATCCCCAGAGCGCCAGGGGCACCGGCCAATGCACGTGCATGACGTCGTAGCGCTCGCGGCGGCACAGCCGCCATGCGGCGATCATCCCGAAGATCACGAACGGCGCGGGCATGAGGCGGTACAGCAGCGAGCGCCGCATCCGATCGGCCGCCGATTCATCATGCGTCAGGGCTTCCCAGCGGGAGAAAAAGTACCGGAAGCGGTGCACCGGGATCCCGGCGAACACATGATCGCGTGAGCCGTGGTAGGCGGCGGTGAAGACCTGCGCATCGTGACCGGCGGCGCGCTGGCGTTTGATCAACTCCACCAGCCAGGGCGCGATGATGTCGCGCTCATCGCGCGGAAACGCGGTCACCAAATGCAGGATGCGCATGGCCTCGAAGATAAGTAACTTTCGCGTTCCTTTGCGCGCACCACAGAGTTAGGAGTCTTCACGAATGGCGAAACGCATAGCCCCGGGCTCGCCCGAGCTGGCCGCGTTCTATAGCGACCGCACCGGGTGGCGGAACTGGGGTGAGGAAAGCATCCGCTATCGGCTCGCCCAGAAGCTCGCGCAGACGCAGCCGGGCCATGCAGTCCTCGACATCGGCGGCCGGGAAGGCGATATCCGCAAATTCCTGCCGCAGGGGATCAAGTATCAGGGGCTCGATATCGCGCCCGAGTACGCCGCCTCCGACGTCCTGATCCACGACATCACCACGGGCCTGCCGTTTCCCGACGCGTCGTTCGACCGCGTCTTCATGATCGAAGTGCTCGAACACACGCCGACCGCGTTCCAGACGGCCGGGGAAGTGTATCGGGTGCTCCGGCCGGGCGGCGTTTGGGTCGTCTCGGTACCGAATCCCTACCACTTCAAAGAGATCATCTGGAATCTGTTGGGCGTCGCCGACAAATGGGGCCACGTCTACAGCTGGACCAAGCAGACGATGACCCGGCTGGGCGAGATGAACGGCTTCCGGCGTGCTGACTACGCGGGGACCTACATCTATCCACCGATTCCCGCGCCCTGGTGGCTGTTGGGGCGGTCCATCGCCTACAAGTTCGTGAAGGATTGAGAGCCGGTTGGCTGCGGGCGGCGAAAATTGCCGCCACGATCGTTGTGCTGGCCCTGATCGGGCGCTCGATCACCCGCAACTGGGCCGCATTTCAATCGGTTCATGTCACCCTCGACATCCGGATCGGGTGGCTGGTGGCCTCACTAGCAACCGTATTCATCACCTACGGCATTCAGATCGAGTCGTGGCGCCGCATGCTGCGGGGATGGAGCCAGCACATTCCCTACACGAGTGCCGCCCGGGCGTGGACGCTTTCCAATCTCGGCCGTTACATCCCCGGCAAGGTGTGGAGCGTCGCGGGACTCGTGGTGCTCGCGGAGCGCGCCGGTGTACGCCGCAGTGCCGCCGCCATCTCGGCGTTCGCGATGCAGGCGGTCGTGCTGGGAACGGGCGTCGTGCTCATCGCGCTCGCCACCCCGCACGCCGCCTCCCCGGTGTTGCTGGGAGGAGCGGTGCTGGTGGCGCTCGCCCTGATCGGCGTATTGGCCTGGCCGCGGACCGCGCTCTGGCTTGGCAAGCTTGCCGATGCGACGACTCCGCTGCCACCGTTGCCGGCATCGGCCATCATCCTCTCGAGCGGTCTGATGCTCATCAGCTGGGCCACGTTCGGGATCGCGTTTTGGATGCTCGTCCGAGGCCTCATGTCCACCGCGAGCGTGCCGCTGCCGCCCGCCATGGGTATGTTCGCGCTCGGATATGTCATGGGGCTCGTCGCCGTCATCGCCCCCGGCGGCATCGGCGTGAGGGACCTCGCGTTGGTCGGGTTTCTCACGCCGTTGCTCGGCAGCGGCGGAGCGGTGGCCGTGAGTCTTGCGTCGCGCGTCCAGCTGACACTGACCGAAACGGGCGCGGCGGGCATCGCGCTCCTCCTCACGCCCCCAGCTCCGATAGCCAAGGAGAACGTCTCTGAGTAAGCAGACGCCGCAGACGCAGCAGGCGCCGCAGGTAGGCGCGACGGCCAGCGGGTTCGAGCCGAAGCGTCCGACGCTGTACGCCGCCGGATTCATGGTGCTGTTCGTGGCGGTGCTCGCGTTTCCGATGCTGCGCGGCCAATGGTTGGCGGCCCCGATGAGCGACCAGTACGCCAGTGCCTACGCGGTGCACGAGTGGCAAGCGGAGCAGTGGCGCGCGACGGGACAACTGCCGCTGTGGAATCCGATGATCATGGACGGGCTGCCGTACATCGCCCCGGTGACGCATGGCGACGTGCTTTATCCGACCTCATTCCTGCGCCTCTACCTCTCGGCCGACAAGGTCACCAATCTCGGATTCGTCATCCACTACATCCTTGCCGGACTGTTCGCGTTCCTTTTCCTGCGGCGCCTCGGCGTCACGTGGATCGGTGCTTCGGTCGGCGGGCTCGCGTATCAACTGTCCGGCATCATCATTTCGTACGCCCGACCGGGACACGACGGCAAGCTGTTCGTGTCGACGATGCTGCCGTTGGCATTTCTCGCGCTCCTCGCCGCGCTGCGTGACCGGCGGGCGTGGGGCTATCCGCTCCTGGCGGTCGCGGTGGCATTGTGCCTGCTGAGCCCGCACGTGCAGACGACGTACTATCTGTTGATTGCGACCGGCCTGTGGGCGCTCTACCTGACGTTCGGTGAGCCATCCAGCGACCCGCTGCGTCCACGGCTCGTGCGTCTGGCCGTCGTCCTTGCGGCGGTCATGCTTGGCTTCGGCGTGGCGATGCCGCAGATCCTGCCGTTCATCGAGTACATCCCGCATTCCCCGCGCGCCGTCGCGTACGCGGCGGGGTTCGAAAGCACGACGTCGTATGGCATCCCCTGGGACCACGTGCCGGGATTCTTCCTCGCTGGCTTTGTGGGGGAATCGGACACGTACTGGGGCTCCAATCCGCTCAAGCTCCATTCGGAATACCTCGGCCTTCCTGTCATCGCGCTGGCGATCCTCGGCTTTGGCGACCGGCGCCGCCGTCTGGTGTGGTGGCTGGGCGCCATCGGCCTGCTGTTCCTGCTGATCGCGCTGGGCGCCGCGACGCCGTTCTATCATCTCTGGTGGGCGGTCATGCCATACGTAAAAAAGACGCGCGCGCCCGGTATGGTGTTCTTCGTTGTCGCGTTCTGTACGGCCGTCTTCGCGGCATTCGGCGCGGCGCGGCTGGAACGCAGGGAAGGGGCAACCCCAACCCATGTACGCGCCTGGCTCATCGCCGCGGGCGTCATCGCGTTGTTGGGGCTAGCGGGGGTGTTCGGCCATCTCGCCGATGCGCTCGCGCCGCCGCAGCGGCTTGCGCTGGCCCAGGCGTTGGCCTCCTCGATTCGCGTGTCCGCCTTTGTTGGGGCGATTGCGTTATTTGCCGTCGGGTTGCTGGCGTTGGCGCACCTGCGGGGTCGAGTGCCGGTGATCGCATTAGCGCTCGGTCTCCCGCTGCTTGTCGGCATCGATCTGTGGCGTGATGGACGGCGGTTTTGGCTGTACTCCAATCCGCCAAACCAGTCGTTGTATCATCCCGATGCGATTGTGACGCGGTTGCGTGCCGAGCCAAAACCATACCGCGTTCTAGATTTCAACGTCTATCCCGAGAATGCGTTGATGGCCCACGGCATCCCGCAGGTGCTCGGGTATCAGGGGAACGAGCTGCGCTATTTCGACGAGCTGATCGGCGGCCGGCCCGGCACCCAGAACGGCGCGCGCTTTCTCCTCACATCGACAAAACTGTGGGATTTGCTCGCCGTTCGGTTTGTCCTCCTCTCCGATACGGTGCGCATTCCTGGTTATCACATGATCCTCGGCCCCGTCGAGACCGCGGCGGGCAGCCGCGGGTACCTCTACGCAGCCGATACCGCGCCACCGTACGCGCGCGTCGTTCCCGCGGCCGTGAAAGTCGGGGCCGATTCGCTGGTTCCTCCGACGCTCGCCGATCCGCGGATGCCCGGATATGACCGGGTCGTCCTGCTTCCGACCGCGGCGCCGATCAATCCGCCGCCGCTGAGCGGTTTGCCGCCCGCGTCGGCGTCGCGCGCGCGGGTGACCGCCTGGGATGCGGGGAAGATGACCATCGACCTCGAGCCGCCGCCGCGCGACTCGAGCTACGTGCTCATCGCGGAGAACTGGTATTTCGACTGGCGTGTCGCGGTGGATGGTCGCCCCGGAACGGTGCTGCGCGGCGATCACGCGCTGCTCACCGTCCCGGTCGGGCCCGGCGCCCGGCAGCTGCAGCTGAGCTACTACTCGCGCTCGTTCGCGCGGGGGAAGATGATCGGCTTCGCGGCGCTGCTCATTGTCCTCGCCGGTTTCGTGGTGCCACCGGTGTGGGAGCAGAGGCGCAAGCGTGCCTGAGCGCGCGCTCGTCGTCATTCCGACCTACAACGAGGCGACGAACCTCCCGCAGATCCTGCCGCAGGTGCTGGCGCAGGATCCGCGGCTCGAGGTGCTCGTCGTCGACGACGGCTCGCCCGACGGCACGGGACGGATCGCCGACGACATGGCCGGCGCCAATCCGCGCCTTCATGTGTTACATCGGGCGGGGAAGCTGGGACTCGGCACGGCGTACATCACCGGGTTCAGGTGGGCGCTGGAGCGGGGCTACGACTATGTGTTCGAGATGGACGCCGACTTCCAGCACGATCCCGCGCACCTCAAGGAGTTTCTCACGGCCATTCAGGATGCCGACGTCGTGCTGGGCTCGCGTTACCTCGATGGAAAGGTGACGATCGTCAATTGGCCGATGAGCCGCCTCATGCTATCCTATCTGGCCAACATCTACGCCCGCTGGTTCACGGGCCTCAGGATCTGGGACCTGACGGGGGGGTTCAAGTGCTTTCGCAGGCGCGTCCTCGAAGCGATTGATCTCTCGCAAGTCGGCTCCAACGGATACGCCTTTCAAATCGAGATGAGCGTGCGCGCATGGCGAAAAGGGTTCAAGCTCCGGGAGATCCCGATCGTGTTCGTCGACCGGACCGAGGGGCAGAGCAAGATGAACAAGGCGATCGTCCGCGAGGCGGTGTGGAAGGTGCCGCGCCTGCGGCTCATGGCCTGGTTCGGCCGCATCTAGTCGGCCTCCCGATCTACAAGATGACGGGATCGGGCAACGATTTCGTCATGCTGGACACGCGCGTGTCCTCGCCGGCCGACTGGACCGCGGAGGATATGCGGTCGGTGTGCGCGCGCGGGACGGGCATCGGGGCGGACGGCATCGTATTCGTGGGACCAGGCTCGAAACCTGGCGCGGCGCGGATGATCTACTACAACTCCGACGGATCGCACGCCAACATGTGCGGCAACGCCGCGCTCTGTAGCACGACGCTCGCGGTGCATCTGGGGGTGGGCGTGGCCGACGGTCTGGACCTCGAGACTGACGCCGGCACCTACCGCAGCCGAGCCGTGGAGCCGGGTCGTGCGGAGCTCCATCTGGCGCCTGTCGACGTACCGGCAGCCGTTCCAGGCCTCAAGCTCGCCGCAGAGGAGCAGCAGGCCGCGTTGGCACGTGTCGGCGTACCACACCTGGTGGTCGTCGTAGTCAACGTGGATCGGGTCCCGCTCATGGAACGGGGACGTGCGTTACGGTTCGATCCGGCGCTCGGACCCGAAGGCGCCAATGTCAACTTCATTTCGCAAGATCCAAGGGGTGGCATCTGGCGGATGCGGACGTATGAGCGCGGCGT
>WNGO01000664.1_pt1 | contig 21185 bp, 17 predicted proteins | sample 5400511 | NCBI WGS metagenome assembly WNGO01 (sample SAMN13153380, study PRJNA577476) | soil metagenome | isolation source: 20 cm soil or saprolite under Garry oak tree replicate 2 | place: USA:California | collected 2016-06-15 | reverse complement strand
GGCGATGGCGCCGGAGACGGTGCGGTTCGTCGGGCAGGCGGTCGCGGTGGTGATCGCCGAGACCAAGAACCAGGCGCGCGATGCGGCCGAAGCCGTGGTGGTCAATTACGAGGAGCTTCCGGCGGCGGCCGATATTCGCGCCGCGATCAAGCCGGGCGCGCCTCAGCTTCACCCCGAAGCACCCGGCAACGTGATCTACGACTGGGTGCTCGGCGACGAAGCTGCGGTCAAGGATGCGTTCAGCAAGGCCGCCAATGTGGTGTCGCTCGAACTCACCAACAACCGCCTGGTGCCGAATGCGATGGAGCCGCGCGCGGCGATCGCGGAATATAACGACGCTGAGGAGCATTTCACGCTGTATACGACATCGCAGAACCCGCATGTCGCGCGGCTCGTGCTGTCGGCATTCTACAATATCGCGCAGGAGCACAAGCTGCGGGTGGTAGCGCCCGACGTCGGCGGCGGCTTCGGCTCGAAAATCTACATCTATCCGGAAGAAATGGTGGCGCTGTGGGCCTCCAAGAAGGTGGGACGCCCGGTGAAATGGACCGGCGATCGCTCCGAGGCGTTTCTTACCGATGCCCACGGCCGCGACCATATCTCGAAGGCGGAGATGGCGTTCGACAAGGACAACAAGATCCTGGCCTTGCGGGTCAAAACCCACGCCAATCTCGGCGCCTACATGTCGCTGTTCTCTTCCGCGGTGCCGACCTACCTCTACGCAACGCTGCTATCCGGGCAATACAACATCCCGGCGATCCACGCGGAAATCATCACCGTCTATACCAACACCACGCCGGTCGACGCCTACCGCGGCGCGGGCCGGCCTGAAGCGAGCTATCTGCTCGAACGGATGATGGAAACCGCCGCGCGGCAATTGAAGGTCGATCCGGCGGAATTGCGCCGCAAGAATTTTATCACGCAATTTCCGTATCAGACGCCGGTCATCATGGCCTACGACACCGGCGATTTCGGCGCCTCGCTCGATGCGGCGTTGAAGGCGATCGACTATGCCGGCTTCCCCGCGCGCAAAGACCAGGCCAGGAAACAAGGCAAGCTGCGCGGCATCGGCTTCTCCTGCTACATCGAGGCCTGCGGCATCGCGCCCTCGAAAGCGGTCGGCAGCCTCGGCGCCGGCGTGGGCTTGTGGGAATCCGCCGAAGTCCGCGTCAATCCCGTCGGCACCATCGAAGTCCTCACCGGTTCGCACAGCCACGGCCAGGGTCATGAAACCACCTTCGCGCAACTGATCGCAGACCGTCTCGGCGTTCCGATCAGCCAGGTGCAGATTGTCCACGGCGACACCGACAAGGTGCAATTCGGCATGGGCACTTACGGCTCGCGCTCGATCGCGGTCGGCGGCACTGCCATTGTCAAGGCGATGGAGAAGGTCGAAGCCAAGGCAAAGAAGATCGCTTCGCATCTCCTCGAAGCGTCCGAGGGCGACATCGTCATCGAGAACGGCGAGTTCAAGGTCACCGGTACCGACAAGTCGATCGCGCTGCCGATGGTCGCGCTCGCGGCCTACACGGCGCACAATCTGCCCGACGGCATGGAGCCCGGCTTGAAGGAAACCGCGTTCTATGACCCGACCAACTTCACCTTCCCGGCGGGCGCCTATATCTGCGAACTCGAGGTCGATCCCGGCACCGGCAAGACCTCCTTCGTCAATTTCGTCGCCGCCGACGATTTCGGCCGGCTGATCAATCCGATGATCGTCGAAGGCCAGGTCCATGGCGGCCTCGCCCAGGGCATCGGCCAGGCGCTGCTGGAGGGCGCGGTCTACGACTCGAGCGGTCAGCTCGTGACCGCGTCGTTCATGGACTACACCATGCCGCGTGCCGACGACCTGCCTTCATTCAAGTTGAGCCACACCACGACGCTGTGTCCGGGCAATCCACTCGGCGTCAAGGGCTGCGGCGAGGCGGGAGCGATCGGTGCATCGGCCGCTGTCGTCAATGCCATCACCGATGCGATCGGCAACAACAAGCTTGAGATGCCGGCGACGCCCGATCGTGTCTGGCGCGCCATTCACGGCAACGCTTAAGAGGGAGATGAACCATGTATCAGACAACCTACCATCGCCCCTCCTCCGTCGACGAAGCCGCGGCGCTTTTCGCCAAGGGCTCGGAGCCGAAATATCTTGCCGGCGGCCACACGCTGATCCCTGTCATGAAGCAGCGGCTCGCTTCTCCCTCGGACGTGATCGATCTCGGCAAGATCAAGGATCTCATCGGTATCGATGTTTCCGCCGACGCGGTGACGGTCAAGGCGGCGACACCGCATTACGACGTGGCCACGAGCGGACCTGCGCAAAAGGCGATCCCTGCGCTCGCCTATCTCGCCTCGCTGATCGGCGATCCGGCCGTGCGCTATCGCGGCACCATCGGCGGCTCGATCGCCAACAACGATCCTGCCGCGGATTATCCGGCGGCGGTGCTTGCACTCGGCGCAACGGTCAAGACCAACAAGCGGAGTATTGCAGCCGATGACTTCTTCAAGGGCCTGTTCGCAACCGCGCTTGACGACGGCGAGATCATCACACAGGTGGCATTCCCGATTCCGGCCAAGGCGGGTTATGCGAAAATGCCCCATCCCGCCTCGCGCTTTGCGCTGACCGGCGTGTTCGTCGCGAAGACCAAATCGGGCGAGGTCCGTGTTGCGGCCACTGGTGCATCGCAAAGCGGCGTGATGCGGGTGCCGGCCATCGAGGCGGCGCTGAAGGCCAACTGGTCCCCGGCCGCGCTCGACAGTGTCGCAATTTCCGCAGGTGGGTTGATGAGCGATATTCATGGCTCATCGGACTATCGCGCCAATCTGATCAAGGTGATGGCGCAGCGCGCGGCTGCCGCTGCTGGCTGATCGCATTCCCGCTAACATCAAGCGAGCGGCGCGCGAGCCAGGCGCGCCGCTCTGCATTTGGCCATATTCGGGCCAAAAGGCGCTTGCCACCCTCCGCGCCAAGCTGGACAATTTGGCCAACGAAGACACTTTATGATTTTGCGCGTATTCTGATCGCAAAGCCGGTATCCACCCTCGGATCAAGTCCACGGGCATGTTTTTGCGGAGTACACGCGGGGAGCGCCCATGAAATTCGGCATTTTCTACGAGCATCAGCTTCCGCGGCCGTGGAACGATGGCGCCGAGCACAGGCTGTTTCAGGAGGCGCTCGATCAGGTCGAACTGGCCGATCGACTCGGCATCGACTACGCCTGGGAAGTCGAGCATCATTTTCTCGAGGAATATTCGCACTCCTCGGCGCCCGAGATTTTCCTCGCGGCGTGCTCGCAGCGCACGAAGAATATTCGTCTCGGCCATGGCATCTGCCTGATGCCGCCGAAGTACAATCACCCGGCGCGGGTTGCGGAGCGCATCGCCACCCTCGACCTCGTCTCCAACGGGCGCGTCGAATTCGGCACCGGCGAGAGCGCCTCCCTGATGGAGCTCGGCGGCTTCAATGTCGGGCTTGATCCAATCGAGAAGCGGCGGATGTGGAAAGAGGGCGTCGAGCAATGCACTGACATGATGGTGATGGATCCCTATCCCGGCTTCAAGGGCGAGTTCTTCGAGATGCCCTGCCGCAATGTGGTGCCGAAGCCGCTGCAGCAGCCGCATCCGCCGCTGTGGGTTGCCTGCTCCAACCGTGAGACCATCAAGTTGGCCGCGCGCTACGGAATCGGCGCGTTGACTTTTGCGTTCGTCGATCCGCGCGAAGCGCGGCAATGGGTCGATGACTATTACCGTATCTTCAAGGAGGAATGCGTGCCGATCGGCCACGCGGTCAATCCCAATGTCGCCATGGTGACCGGCTTCTCACTGCATGCGGATGAGGCGGAATCGCGCCGCCGCGGCGAAGACGGCCTGCGTTTCTTCCGCTACGGCCTGGCGCATCATTATATCTTCGGCGAACACAAGCCGGGACGTACCGACATCTGGGCCAATTTCCAGAAAGCGCGGCATGCGCTGCCGCCGGCCGGCGCTGATCACGGCATCGGCACGCCGGATCAGTTGCGAACCCATCTGCGGCATTTTGAGGAATCTGGCGTCGACCAGACCGTGTTCATCCAGCAGGGCGGCCGCAACCAGCACCAGCATATCTGCGAAGCGCTTGAACTGTTCGCAAAAGAAGTCATGCCGGAATTTCTGCAGCGTGAAATCGCGCGACAAAAGCGCAAGCAGGAAGAGCTCGCCCCCTATGTCGAAAAGGCGATGGCGCGCAAACAGGCGACAAAGCCGATGCGCGATGAGGAGATTCCGGTTTTTGTCGCGCTTGGCCGCAAGGTGGCCGAGGAAGGCACCGGGACCGAACGCCAGAAGCAGAACGCCAAACTATGGGCCGATGCCGCCAAGGTAACGCTGAGCGATCCGCTTAGGCACAATCCCAAAGCTTCGGTGAAATGAGGCAACCGTGAAACAACAAGAATTGGATTCCTGACGTGACCGACACGATGAGTTCTTCCGCTTCACAAGCCCAGGTTTCCAGCGCGCGCACCTCTGGCCCGCTCACCGGCACTCGCATCGTCGAATTTGCCGGCATCGGCCCCGGCCCGTTTGCCTGCATGATGCTTGCGGACATGGGCGCGGAGGTGGTCACGCTCGACCGCGTTGGCGCCAGGAAGAATCTGAAATCCGTGGCGGGGCGCGGGCGAAAAGTCGTCGAGCTCGACCTCAAGGACAAGTCCGCGATCGCGCAGGTACTGGATCTTCTGGCCAATGCCGATGCGCTGATCGAAGGTTTCAGGCCCGGGGTGATGGAGCGGCTCGGCCTCGGGCCTGACGTGGTGCTGGCGCGCAATCCGCGGCTGGTCTACGGCCGCATGACGGGATGGGGCCAGGAAGGCCCGCTGGCGCAGGCCGCGGGGCACGACATCAACTACATCTCGGTCACCGGCGCGCTGGCCGCGATCGGCACAAAAGACAAGCCGGTGCCGCCGCTCAACCTGGTCGGCGATTTCGGCGGCGGCGCGCTCTACCTCGTGGTCGGCGTGCTCGCCGCCCTGCTGGAAGCAAAAAAATCCGGCAAGGGACAAGTGGTCGATGCCGCGATGTGCGACGGCGCAGCATCGCTGATGTCGATGTTCTTCGACATGGCCGCCGCGGGCCGATGGACCGAGGGGAGAGAAAGCAATTTTCTCGACGGCGGCGCCCATTTCTACGGCGTCTATGAATGCGCCTGCGGCAACTTCATTTCGATCGGTTCGATTGAGCCGCAATTCTACGCATTGCTGCGGCAGCACGCCGGACTTTCTGCCGCCGAGTTCGACGCGCAGATGGATCGCAAGGCATGGCCTTCGCTCCGGCAAAGACTGGTCGATGTGTTCAAGACCAAAACCCGCGCGGAATGGTGCAAGATCATGGAAGGCACCGACGTCTGCTTCGCGCCGGTTCTGACCATGAGCGAGGCGCCCGGGCATCCGCACATGGCGGCGCGAAATATTTTCGTCAGCCGTCACGGCGTCACCCAGCCCGCGCCGGCGCCGCGTTTTTCGCGCACGCCGTCGGCGATCCGTGAGGCGGTGACGGCGGATATCGCGAGTATTGCGAGCGAGTGGAAACAAAGCTAGACGGACTTTTTCGTCATGACCGGGCTTGCCTCGGCCATCCACGTCTTTCTTTGCATCAACAAGGACGTGGATGCCCGGGACAAGCCTGGACAAGCCCGGGCATGACGGTTGAGTATGACCTACGCCGCGTTGTCGACCTTCAGCACGCCGCGGCGGATCTGGTCTTCCTCGATCGATTCGAACAGCGCCTTGAAGTTGCCTTCGCCAAAACCATCGTCGCCCTTGCGCTGGATGAACTCGAAGAAGATCGGCCCGATCGCGTTGGCGGAGAAAATCTGCAAGAGCACCTTGGTGTGGCCGCCGTCGACCACGCCTTCGCCGTCGATCAAAATGCCGTTGCGTTGCAAGCGCGCGACGTCCTCGCCATGCTCCGGCAGCCGCGCATCGATCTTCTCGAAATAGGTGGCGGGCGGCGGCGGCATGAACGGCAGGCCGGCGGCGCGCAGGGTTTCGACGGTCCTGTAGATATCCTTTGCGCCGCAGGCGATGTGCTGGATGCCCTCGCCGCGATAGACGTGGAGATATTCCTCGATCTGGCCGGAATCGCCGGCGTCCTCGTTGATCGGAATCCTGATTTTTCCATCGGGACTGGTCAGCGCGCGCGAGAACAGGCCGGAGGCGCGGCCCTCGATGTCGAAAAAGCGAATCTGCCGGAAGTTGAACAGTCTTTCATAGAAGCCGGTCCAGACGTCCATGCGGCCCCGATGGACGTTGTGGGTGAGGTGATCGAGATAGAATAATCCCGCGCCGTCCGGCTGCGGATTTTGCTCAGCCAGCCAGTCTAACTCGGCGTCGTAGGCCGAACCCTTGGCGCCGTAGCGATCGACGAAATACAGCAGGCTGCCGCCGATACCCCTGATCGCGGGAACATCGAGGGCTTTTTGCGCGGCAGGAATATCGGCAGGCTCCGCGCCGAGCGCCAGCGCGCGTGCATAGGCCTGCCTCGCATCGACCACCCGGAACGCCATCGACGGCGCGCACGGCCCATGCGCGGCGACGAAGCCGAAACCGTGGGTGCCGGGTTGTTCGTTAACGAGATAGTTGATGTCGCCCTGGCGGTAGACCGTGATCTTCCTGGTTCTGTGGCGCGCGACCGGCACATAGCCCATCAGCTTGAACAGCGCGTGCAGCGCTTCGGGCCTGGGATGGGCGTATTCGACGAACTCAAAGCCGTCGGTACCCATCGGATTATCGGCGCTAATGGTCGCCGGCGGCGCATCGTGTGGAAATGGACCCATGGCTGATCTCCCTGGCTGCAGCATGGATATTCGCTCACAAATCCCGCAATGTGTATGCAAACGGCAGATACTTCGGCTATGTTATGCACGGTCTGTGCACATTTAAGGTATTTTACGCATGATCTCGATTGACGCCTTCGACCTCAAACTGTTGAGCGCGCTGCAGGATGACGGCCGCCTCACCAACCAGCAACTGGCCGATCTCGTCGGGCTGTCGGCATCGCAATGCTCGCGGCGTCGCATGCGGCTGGAGGAAGAGAAGGTAATATCGGGCTACCACGCCGACCTCGCCAGCGAAGCGCTCGGCTTTGGCGTCATCGCCTTCATCCACATTACGCTGGCGACCCATTCGCCCGACAATGCAAAACGGTTTCGCGCGCTGGTCAATCGGGTCGACGATATCCAGGAAGCCTATTCGCTGACCGGCGACGCCGATTATCTGCTAAAGGCGGTGCTGCGCGACCTGAAAAGCCTGTCCGATATCGTCAACAACGTGCTGATGCCGCACCAGAGCGTGGCGCATGTGCGTTCGTCGATCGTGCTCGATCGATTGAAGGAGAGTTCGAAGCTGCCGCTCAAGGAGTTGGCGCGCTAGTATCCATGGCTGAAATCGAGGGAGATTCGACATTCGAAAGCGCCGTTCAATTTGCGATGATCGGCCCAGACTCTCTACTGTGATTGAACTAGCTCATGTCTCGGCACCGGCGGTGCGCTCCCTCTCCCCTTGTGGGAGAGGGTTGGGGTGAGGGGTTCAGGTCTATCGTTAGGCCGCAACCCCTCACCCGGATCGCATCTACAATGCATTCCGACCTCTCCCACAAGGGGAGAGGTGGCGCCGAGCATACGGCACCCAACAAGACGAAATCTGTTTAGACTCTGGCTCTAACGCACGAGACCACCATGGCGCTGCAACTCCGGCCGAACTGCGAATATTGCGACAAAGACCTGCCGCCGAACTCGATGGAAGCGCGAATCTGCTCCTACGAGTGCACATTCTGTGCGGACTGCGCCGAGAACAAGCTCGGCAATGTCTGCCCGAACTGCGGCGGTGGTTTTGTCCGGCGGCCAATCCGGCCGGCCAGGGAATGGCGGCCTGGACTATCGGTTGCGAAGCGGCCCCCGTCGGACCAGCGTGTGCACTTGTCATACAGTCTCGACGATATCGCCGCGCATTCGGCCCGCATCAGGGACATTCCGCCTGAGGAACGCTGAACTGCCTTGCCGTCCTTCCGGGGCGATGCGGAGCATCGAACCCGGAATGACGCGGAAAGTGCAGACAGCGCGGTCTACGGCCTATTTGGATCGAACCGCTTTTCCAGTCCCTTCCAGCAATCGGCGTAGTCGTCCTGCAGCGTCGGAGAGTTCGCCGCGTGCGCGGTGACATGCTGCGGATATCGCGTCTCGAACATGAAGGCCATGGTGCCGGTCAGCTTGACCGGCTTCAGTTCCGAATTGCTGGCGTGATCGAAGGCCTCGCGGTCCGGGCCGTGTGGCAGCATGCAATTGTGCAGGCTGATGCCGCCCGGCGTAAAACCTTGCGGCTTGGCGTCGTAGACGCCGTAGATCAGGCCCATGAACTCCGACATGGTGTTCATGTGGTACCAGGGCGGGCGGAAGGTGTTTTCCGCCACCGCCCAGCGCTCCGGAAAAATCACAAAGTCGATGTTCGCTGTGCCGGCGGTTTCCGACGGTGACGTCAGCACGGTGAAGATCGATGGATCGGGATGATCGAAACCGATCGCGCCGACCGGCGAGAACGTGCGGAGGTCGTATTTATACGGCGCGTAATTGCCGTGCCATGCCACCACATCAACAGGCGAATGCGGCAGTTTGGTCGCGAATAGTTGCCCGCCCCATTTCACGAACAATTCGGTCGGCGTGTCCTTGTCTTCATAGGCCGCGACCGGGGTCAGGAAGTCGCGCGAATTGGCAAGGCAATTGGCGCCGATCGGCCCCCGCTCCGGCAGCGTGAAGGCGCCACCGTAATTTTCGCAGATATAGCCGCGGGCGGGGCCCGACGGAATCTCGAGGCGGAATTTCACGCCGCGCGGAATCACAACGATCTCACCGGGCTCGGCATCGATCCGGCCGAACTCGGTGACGAAACGCAAATTGCCCTGCTGCGGCACGAACATCATCTCGCCATCGGCATTATAGAAATGCTGATCGACCATCGACTTTGTGATGAGGAAGACGTGCGCGGCCATGCCGGCCTGGGCGTTGACGTCTCCCGCCGTGGTCATGGTCTGCACGCCCTGCAGGAACGTCATCTCCTGCTTCGGGATCGGCGCCGGATCCCAGCGCAACTGCGCGATCGCCCAGTCGACTTCGTGACACGGCGCGCTGCGCCACAGCCCGGCATCGACCTTGGTGAAGCGGCCGGAATGTTTCACCGATGGCCTGATCCGGTACAGCCACGAGCGTTCGTTGCTGCCGCGCGGCGCGGTGAAGGGCGAGCCCGAAAGCTGTTCGGCGTACAGCCCATAGGCGCAGCGCTGCGGCGAATTGCGCCCGATCGGCAGCGCGCCGGGCAGCGCCTCGGTCTCGAAGCTGTTGCCGAAGCCGGACATATAGCCGGGCGTGATATTGACGGATGTCCGGCTGACGACATCGGGAGAAGTGGTAATGTTCATGGTCATCCTCCTTGCAAGGCAGCCCACATTTGAAGGTCGCGTTGGGCGGTCCAGATCAACGGATCGTCGATCCCCGAGGCTTCATCGAACGCGCGCGAGACATTGAACGGCAGGCAGTGTTCGTAGATCGCAAAACTTGAAAATTTCGGGTCCATCACCTCGCGCGCTGCCGCCATCGTCTCCTTGAGGTTGCGGCCTTTCGCGACGGCTGCTTCGGCCGCGCCATAGAGCGTGGTGACAAAATCGCGCGTCATCGCGATCGCTTCGCGCCCGGTTGCAACGCCCTTCAGCGCATCGCCGCGCCCCGGCGCGATCGCCTTGGGATTGAAGGCATGTATTTCGTTCAGCGTTGCCGGCCATTCGCGCAGATGCGCGTCGCCGCAATAGCAGGCCGAATGGTATTCGATCAGGTCGCCGGAAAACATCACTTCCGCATCCGGCACCCATGCCACGATATCGCCGGAGGTATGTCCGGCGCCAAGCTGCATCAGCTGCACCTCGCGTTTGCCGAGATAGATCGACATCTCGCCTTCGAAGGTCAGCGTCGGCCAGGTCAGGCCCGGGATGCTCTGGGCATCCTCGAACAGGCGCGGAAACCGGCCGTATTCCGAATCCCAGTCCTGTTGGCCGCGCTCCTCGATCAACCGGTAGGTTTCCTGCGATGCGATGATGCCTTGCGCCTTGTAGGCCGACGCACCGAGCACCCGCACCGCATGATAATGCGACAGCACCACATATTTGATCGGCTTGTCGGTGACGGTGCGTACCCGCTCGATCACTTTATTCGCCATCGCCGGCGTCGCCTGGGCGTCGAACACCAGGCAGCCGTCGTCGCCGACGATCACTGCGGAATTGGGATCGCCCTCGGCGGTGAAGGCATAGAGATCGGTGCCGATCTCGGAGAAGGTGACCTTTTTCTCCGCCATGTCGGAGGTGGATGCGAAACCCTTGGCCATCAATTCAATTCCTTCCACGCTTATTATTGCTGCTGCTGTTGCTGGTCGGCAGCCAGCATCCGCCGCTGCGCCAACGCGATCGCCTCGCGCAGCACCTCGAGATCGCCGATATGGTTGGCGAGAATCAGGACCAGCGCGGCATCGAGATCGGCGCTCTGCGCATCGCTGACGCCGCGATGTGCTTCGACGATCAGCCGATAGGCGGCATCGGGATCGGCGAAGTTCGATCGCGTTGAAAGTGCCATGATCGTTTCCTACGCCCGCCCGCTGGCGCGCACCATCGCCTGCTCGATCGCAGGCAGCGTCGGATGCCTGAAGCGCGCGGCGACATAGCCGTCCGGGCGCAACAGATATGCCGAGCCGGGAGTTGCGTCGTACCGCCGCGTGAACAATCCGGCAGTATCGTTTAGCGGCGCATCGGCGCCGATGCGAATACGGCCGATGCCACCGGGCGCATCGCATGCCGCGCCGTTGCTGCTTTCCAGCAGCACGAATCCGCCGCCGGCCGACTTGAACGATTCGGTCAAATAGATCGGCTCGCCGTTGGCGCGCGCCAGCGGAGCGTCCACCATGTGCGCCCCCGGTTGCGGACCTGCGGCCCAGGAATCGACATCGGTCGTCGATAGCGGCGTGTCATAAACCGAGGGCACCGAAAGCCGGCCGCTGTTCACCATCCGCTTGGCGAACTCGGTTTCGCCGGCGAGGCGAAGAACCGCGGAGCGCAATCGACGCTCCTGCCTGGAATGCGGCGCGATGAAATCCGTCGAGCGCGTCGACGCGCGGATGTTTTCATCCGCGGCCGCACCGCGTTCAATCTCATAGCTGGCAAGCAAGGCGCCGGGCGCATCACCGCGCAGCACCATGGCCAGTTTCCACGCAAGATTTTCGCCATCCTCGAGACCCGAATTGGCACCGCGCGCGCCGAACGGCGACACCTGATGGGCGGAATCGCCGGCGAAGATCAAGCGCTCGTGGATAAATCGCTGCATACGCCGGCACTGGAACTTGTAGACCGAGACCCAGCCGATATCGAAATTCGGATGCCCCAGCATGCGTTCGACCCGCGGGCGCACATTTTCAGGCAGCCTCTCGACAACCGGATCGGCATCCGGGCCGAGCTGCAGGTCGATGCGCCATTCACCGTCCGGCTGCCGGTGCAACAGTGCAGACTGGCCGGCGTGGAATAGCGGATCGAACCAGAACCGCCTTTCGGCGGGAAATTCCTCGGTCACCTTGACGTCCGCGATCAGGAATTGATCCTCGAATACTTCGCCGGCGAAATCGGCTCCCACCATGGCGCGCAGCGCCGATCGTGCACCGTCGCAGGCGATAACATAACCCGCGCGCAGCCGGTACAGCCCGTCCGGCGTCTCGATTGTCAACACGACATGATCGTTATGCTGCTCGATACCGACCGCCTTGTTGCGCCAGCGCAAATCGACGCTGGACAATTGCTGCACGCGATCCACAAGGTAGGCTTCGGCGTAAAATTGCTGCAGGTTGATGAACGCCGGCATCTTGTGGCCGTCTTCCGGCTGAAGGTCGAATTGATAGACCATCATGTCGCCGAGGAAGACCTTGCCGGTCTTCCAGACCACCCCCTTCTCGACCATGCGCGTGCCGACGCCGAGACGATCCCAGACTTCCAGCGAGCGTTTCGAGAAGCAGATCGCGCGCGAGCCATCGCCGATCTTGTCGTCGTCGTCGAGCAGCACCACGCGCTGGCCGCGCTGCGCCAGATCGATCGCAAGCGACAGCCCGACCGGGCCGGCGCCGACCACGACAACGGGGTATTCGGCCGCGTTCGCTCCCGAGCGGTCCTGATCGGGATGGCGGCGATAGCCGAACTGAATTTTGGACTGCGCCACGCACTCAAACCTTGCTCTGGCCAAGGGACCTCGTCCCCGCTAAGATAGTCGCATCTGCAACTATCTAAACGCCTCTGACGTTGCGGCGTCAACTCAAATTGGAGCGATTTTTGCCAAAAGCGTTTTCAGGCCAGGAAGCCACCGGTTGGCGTGCTGACAACGCCTCCAACAAAGGTTCCAGGCTCGACCTGTTCAGGTTCGTGCCGTTCCGGCTGAACCGGCTGGCGGCCGAGGTTTCGGACGTGCTGTCGGGCGAGTATCAGCAGCGTTACGGGCTCGACATTCCGGAGTGGCGCGTGCTGGCGACGCTCGGCTTCCGCGACGATGCGTGCAGCGCGCAATACATTGCGCATTGTACCCGAACCCACAAATCCACCATCAGCCGCGCGGTCACGGCGCTGATGACGCGGCAACTGGTGGAACGCGTCGAGAATGAAGACGACCGCCGCGAGTTCCGGCTGCGCATGACGCGAAAGGGCAAGGCACTGTACGAGGAGCTGATCCCGCGGCTGAAGCGCAAGGAGCAGCAGATCCTGTCCTGTCTCTCCGCGCAGGAACGCAGGGATTTTGCGGTTGTGCTCGGCAAGATCGAGAGAAGCCTCGGTCTCGTGCAGACCAGCAGGGAAGCGGACAAGACCGGCGCGTATTGAGGGCTGCTCCCTCAACGTGAGCGCCGCCCCTTCCGTCATTGCGAGCTCCGTACCGACCTTTGGGTCGACCCTGATGGATGAAAGTGTGGTGGATCAAGGCGATAGGGACTCTGGGAGGTTTTCCACTTTCTTCCTAGGAGCAACGCGACGAAGCAATCCATTCACCACCCGATTCGAAATCTGGATTGCTTCGCTGAGCCTGTCATCGGGCGCGCGTTCGCGCGACCCGTTGGCTCGCAATGACGGAATTTGGCGCCGCCCGGCCATCCGCTATTTCGCGAACGAGCGCGAGGGTTGCAGGTGCAACGCGTAGGCGTCGACCTCGTCGCTGGCGCGCGGATAGATTTCGGCCACGATCGGATCGTGCCCGGGAATCACGCGGTCGGCATGGCCGGCCAGACGCGCCACAATGTTCCAGCCCTCGAACATGTCGCCAAGATTATAGAGGATCGGAAACGGGCTCTTGCGATGCATGTTGGCGTAATAGTGCGAAGCGTCCGATGCCAGCACCACCGGGCCGCGCGCGGTCTCAACCCGCACCACCTGCAGGCCGTCGGAATGACCGCCGACGCGATGCAGCGTCACGCCGGGCGCCACCTCGCCGTCGCCGGCGTGAAAGGTCACGCGCTCGCTGAAGACGTGACGGACCATCAGCGTGACATGCTCCACCGAAAAAGGATGACGCAGCACGCCGTGGCACATGCAGCGCCCGGTGGCGTAGCTCATTTCGCGGTCCTGCAGATGAAATCGCGCGTTGGGAAACAGGTCGAGGTTGCCGGCGTGGTCGTAATGCAGATGGGTGACCACGACATCCCTGATGACTTCGGCGCGGACGCCGAAGCGCGCCAGCGCCTCGACCGGATTGAGCGTGAGCTTGCGGCTTCGTAAGCTTGCCTCCGCCGCGTTGAAACCGGTATCGACCAGAATATCGCGGCCTTCCCCTCTGATCAGCCACACAAAGTAGTCGAGATCTTGCGCGGAGGTCTCATGCGGATCGGGCAGCAGGTGATTCATGTGGGGCGTTCGCGGCGACATCGTCGCATAGCGGATGCCGTAGATTTCGTAGGCGTTTCCCATTGGTACACTTCTTATCAAGGTGCGCGATCAGCCGCGCAGCAAGCCACCGTCACGTCAAAAGGTCAAACGTGCCTTGCCGTCCGCTCTGGGCAACCCTCCTTTTTGCCACGAGAGAGCCGTCATAGGCTTGACCGCCGGGGGAACCCCTTCGCCTCGCGTGTCAGTTTTATTGCGGTGAATTGTCGCGATTACCGGCGGCATTGCAAACAGTTGACAGGGCTTGCCGACCCGGTTTGATAATGCGGTTTTCGTAGAGTAAGGTCGCCGCGGCGCAAGCTGAAATCGGCGCCTTGTTGGTTGGACCGCCGTGGAATGATAATTCGCCTCGCACTGCTTGTGATCTTTGTGCTGTCGGTCACCCCGATCGTCCCGTCCGCCGCTGCGGGCGCCGATCGATTTGCGCTTGTGATCGGCAACGCGAAGTATCCCGACGCCGACGCGCCGCTGAAAGAGCCGATCAACGACGCCCGTGACATCGCCGAAGAACTCAAGCGCGACGGCTTCAACGTCGAGCTCGGAGAAAACCTGACCGGTGACGCGACGCACCGCGCCTTCGAGCGCCTCTACGGACGCATCAAGCCCGGCTCCGTCGCGCTGATTTTCTTTAGCGGATTTGGCGTCCAGTCAAGCCGTCAAAGTTACATGATCCCGATCGACGCACAGATCTGGACCGAAGCCGATGTTCGCCGCGATGGCATAAGCCTGGAGACGGTACTGGGCGAAATCAACAGCCGCGGCGCAGGCGTCAAGATCGCCCTGATTGACGCCTCCAGGCGCAACCCGTTCGAGCGCCGCTTCCGCAGTTTTTCCGCAGGCCTGGCGCCAGTAATTGCGCCGAATGGAACGCTGGTGATGTATTCGGCGGCGCTGTCTTCCGTCATCTCCGACAATGGCCGCGATCACAGCCTGTTCGTACAGGAGCTGCTCAAGGAAATCCGCGTTCCCGACCTGATGGCCGAAGAGACCCTCAATCGGACGCGGGTCGGCGTCACCCGCGCATCCCGCAGCGAGCAGGTGCCGTGGATTTCGTCCTCCCTGGCCGAGGATTTTTCGTTTATTCCAGGCGCGGGTGGATCGCGGCCTTCCGCTCCCGGCCCGGTGGCGACGCTTCCCCCACCCTCCGAACCGCCGCCGCCGCGCGTTGATCCGTTGCCGCCGCCGCCAAAGCCGGTCGAAGTCTCGATTCCTCCTCCCGACACGCCGGCCGAGAAGCCGGCGGACAAGAATGACGGATCGACGGCTGTGGCTCTTGCCGATGACCCCCTCATCAAGAACCTGACCGCCAAGCTCACGGACAATCCCGACGACGCCAGCGCGCTCTATCGGCGCGGACAGGTCTATGCCAGCAAGGGAGCGTATAACCTTGCCATCAAGGACTTCGATAGCTCGATCAGGCTGAACCCCAAGGACGTGGAAGCCTTCAACAATCGCTGCTGGGCGCGCACCGTGATTGGCGACCTGAAAGCGGCATTGAAGGATTGCAACGAGGCGCTTCGGCTGCGGCCGAACTTCGTCGATGCGCTCGACAGCCGCGGGCTCGTCAACCTGAAGAGCGGGCAAACCAAAAATGCGATTGCGGATTTCGACGCCGCGCTGAAGATCAATCCGAGATTGACGTCATCGCTCTATGGCCGTGGCCTCGCCAAGCAGCGCAGCGGGGCAGTCTCGGAGGGTGAGCTGGATATCACCAATGCCAAGGCCATGGACCCGAATATTGCCAAGGAATTCGCCAGTTACGGGGTAAATTGACAATAATTTGAGGGGCGCCGGCACTTGCTCGAACCCCGGGACGGGCGCCGGATACCAACGGGAAGTGGCTGAAACGACGATTTACCAGCCCGCGGCCGTTTCGTCCGAAAGCTTATTGCAAATGATTGGAACCGCGCGGGCAGCGCAGGAGGGACTGGCGATGTCGAAAATGTCTGGAAGGAGAAGCCTCACCGCGATCCTTTCGCTGCTCGCGCTTGGCGCCGGGCTTTGCTTTGGCCTGGGCAAAGCGGTTGCCGCCGATGACGTCACCGAGGATCAGATCGTCCGGGCGCTGGCGCCGAAGAAACCCCTGACCAGAGGCCTGTCGTCCGGTCCCCAGGCCGACCCGGCGAAGATTGCCGCGGAAGGCCGTTTTGTTCAGACTATCCGTGGCCGCGCCACGCGCTCGCTCTCGAGCAGCGAGCGCGAAGAGATCGCCACCATCGCCAAGGACAAGCCGAATATCGATCTGGAAATCAACTTCGATTACAATTCGGCCGATATCAGCAAAAAATCGCTGCCCTCGGTTCAGGCGCTCGGGAAAGCGCTTACCAACGCCGATCTGAAGGGCTCGACCTTCGTTGTCGCGGGTCATACCGACGCTGTCGGTAGCGACGCCTATAACCAGGATCTCTCGGAGCGGCGCGCGGACTCGGTCAAGCGCTATCTGGTCGAAAAGTACAGCATTCCCGGCGCTGACCTTGTGACCGTCGGATACGGCGAGACCAAGCTCAAGGACCCGAAGAATCCGACCTCGGAAGTGAACCGCCGCGTGCAAGTCGTTAACATGGCGAACAAGACCACCGCCTCCAAGTGAAGTGGTCACGCTCCCCGTTTAGCTCGTCATGCCCGGCCTTGTGCCGGGCATGACGTCTTGGCGCGGCAAAGCAAGAACGACATGGATGGGCGGGACCAGGCCGGGCCATGACGAAAAAGCGACATGATGAACGGAATGGTTTGAGGGTGCCGTTTCGATCTAATATCATCCTGCTAGCTACTCCTCCCCACGACTTTGGTTCTGGATTGATCCGGCGATGATGTTCTCCGAATACCTCAAGCCTGCGCTGGGAGTGGTGGTTGCGGCCGCGCTGGTGGGCGGATGGTATTGGTTCGAGCATCGCCCGCGGCCCGAGGAGAAGGACACGCCGAGCAACGCCCTTGTCATTGTGACGAAAGCCACCAATGCCTGCTTCTCCGATTTGGTGAGGGTCACCGGATTCATCGTGCCGCGGAGAGAAGCGGTGGTCGGGGTCGATCAGGAAGGATTCAAGGTCGCCGATGTTCTGGTCCGCGAAGGCGAAACGGTCACCGAAAATCAGGAACTGGCCCGGCTGACGCCGCCTCCGGCGCAACCCGGCGCCGGCGCAAAGCAATCCGCGCCGACCTCGTTGCGCGCGCCGGCTGCCGGCCTCGTCACCGAGGTCAAGACCATTGTCGGAGCGCCGGCCTCGCCACAGGCCGGGCCGATGTTTCGGATTTCCGTCAACAACGAAATCGAACTGGATGCCGAAGTGCCGGCGGTCCACATGCTGAAACTCAATCCAGGCGCGACGGCGCGGATAAGCCGGGACAATGCCCCTGATCTGGTGGGACGGGTCAGGCTGGTGTCGCCACAAATCGATCGCGCCACCCAGCTCGGCCATATCAGGATATCGCTGACCAACAACCCCTCGCTCAAGGTCGGCATGTTTGCCCGCGCCAACATCGACGCCAAGCGCAGTTGCGGCGTGGCCATTCCGCGCACCGCCATTGACCATCTGACCGTGCAAGTGGTCAAAGACAATACGGTTGAGACGCGAAGGGTTCGGGTCGGACTGGTGTCCGACACTTCCACGGAGATCCTTGAAGGCCTCGACGTTGGCGAAATCGTGGTGGCGGATGCTGGCTCCTCGCTGCATGACGGCGACCAGATCAAGACCATGTTCGCCGAGGAACTCGATCGAACGCGGGTACGCTGATGGCTATGAATATCTCGGCATGGTCGATCCGAAACCCGCTGCCTTCCGTGGTGTTCTCGATCATCCTTTTGGTGCTGGGCTGGGTCAGTTTCACAAAACTGGCGGTGACGCGGCTGCCCAGCGCCGATATCCCCGTGATCTCGGTCGCGGTATCGCAGTTCGGCGCCGCTCCGGCCGAGCTTGAATCGCAGGTTACAAAGACCATCGAAGACGGCGTCTCGGGCGTCGAGGGCGTACGGCACATTTCATCGTCGATCACCGACGGGCTATCGCTGACCACGATCCAGTTCGCGCTTGAGACCAACACCGACCGGGCGCTCAACGACGTCAAGGACGCCGTCACAAGGGTGCGCGCCAACCTGCCGCAAAACGTCAACGAGCCGCTGATCCAGCGCGTCGACGTGATCGGCCTGCCGATCGTCACCTATGCCGCGATCTCGCCGGGCAAGACGCCGGAGCAGCTGTCCTACTTCGTCGACGACGTCGTCAAACGCGCGTTGCAGGGCGTGCGCGGCGTCGCCCAGGTCGAGCGCATCGGCGGTGTCGAGCGCGAGATTCTCGTATCGCTCGATCCCGACCGGCTGCAGGCGGCGGGGCTGACCGCCGTCAACGTCAGCCAAAGCCTGCGCGGCACCAATGTCGACCTCGCCGGCGGCCGCGCCGAGATCGGCAAGAACGATCAGGCGATCCGGACGCTGGCCGGCGCCAAGACGCTGAACGATCTCGCCGGAACAATGATTCCGCTGTTCGGCGGAGGCGAGGTGCGGCTGGACGATCTCGGCACCGTCACCGACACCATCGCCGACCGCCGCACCTTCGCACGCTTTAACGGCGAACCGGTGGTGGCGCTCGGCATCAAGCGCTCCAAGGGCGCCAGCGACGTCGTGGTCGCAGCCGCGGTGCAGAAGCGCATCGACGCGCTCAAGGTCGCATATCCCGATGTCGATTTGAAACTGATCGACACCTCGGTGGAGTTTACGAAAGGCAATTATGAGGCGGCGATCTCGACGCTGTTCGAAGGCGCCATTCTCGCCGTCATCATCGTGCTGTTGTTCTTGCGCGATCTCAGGGCGACCATCATCGCGGCGATCTCGTTGCCGCTGTCGATCTTCCCGGCGTTCTGGGCGATGGACCTCTTGGGATTTTCGCTCAACCTCGTCAGCTTCCTCGCCATCACGCTTTCGACCGGTATTCTGGTCGACGACGCCATCGTCGAGATCGAGAACATCGTGCGCCATATGCGGATGGGCAAGTCGCCTTACCGTGCCGCGCTGGAGGCCGCCGACGAAATCGGGCTGGCCGTCATCGCGATCTCGCTCACCATCATCGCGATCTTCGCGCCCGCAAGCTTCATGTCCGGCATTGCCGGTCAATTCTTCAAGCAATTCGGCATCACGGTTTCGGTGCAGGTGTTCTTCTCGCTGTTGGCGGCGCGCTTCGTCACGCCGGTGCTGGCGGCCTATTTCCTGAAAGATCATCCGCACGACGACCCGCCGCCGGGGCGCGTGTTGCAGAGTTACACAAGGCTGGTGACATGGTCGGTCCGGCATTACTTCATCACCGTTCTGATTGGTTTCGGAATCTTCGCCGCCTCGATCTGGAGCATCAAGCTGTTGCCGCAAGGCTTCCTGCCGGCGCAGGACACCGCGCGTTCGCTATTGGCGATGGAGCTGCCGCCGGGCTCCCAGCTTGCCTTCACCGAGAAGACCACCGAGGAAATCGTTTCGCGCCTGCGCAAACGGCCGGAGGTCAAGAGCGTGTTCGTCGACGGCGGGCGCGTCCCGCCGGGGACCTTCGAAGTGCGCCGCGCAGCGCTGATCATCAACTATACGCCGAAGACCGAACGCGACATTACCCAGCGCCAGCTTGAGCTCGCGATCTCGAACGAACTGGAAAACGTACCCGACATCAGATTCTGGTTCCTCGACGAGAACGGCCTGCGCGCGATCTCGCTGGTGGTCACCGGCGCCGACAGCAATATCGTCGCCAACGTCGCCAGCGAGTTGGCGACCCAGATGAAGCGAATTCCGCTGATCGCCAATGTGATCTCCGAGACCTCGCTCGACCGGCCCGAACTGCGCATCCAGCCGCGGGCGGATCTGGCGGCAAGGCTCGGGGTCTCCACCGAGAGCCTGTCTCAGACGATTCGCGTCGCCACCATCGGCGATGTCGGCCCTGCGCTCGCCAAATTCGACGCCGGCGACCGGCTGGTGCCGATCCGGGTCCAGCTCGAAGATGCCGCCCGCGGCGACCTGCCGTTGCTCGAGCAGTTGCGGGTGCCACTTGGTCAGCACGGCGAAAAGGGCGGCGTGCCGCTATCGGTGGTCGCCGACATCAAGCTCGACCAGGGTCCGACCAGCATCAACCGCTACGACCGCGAGCGTCAGGCCACCGTGGCGGCCGACCTCGTCGGCTCCGCGGCGCTCGGCGATGCCACCAGGAAAATATACGACTTGCCGGTGATGAAAAGCCTGCCGAAAGGCGTCAAGGTCAGCCCGTCCGGCGATGCCGAAAGCCTGAACGAACTGTCGGAGGGTTTTGCCACCGCGATCACCGCCGGCCTGATGATGGTTTATGCGGTGCTGGTGCTGTTGTTTGGAACCTTCCTGCAACCGATCACGATTCTTTTCTCGCTACCGCTCTCGATCGGCGGCGCGATCGTGGCGCTGCTCCTGACCGGCAAGCAGCTGACGACGCCGGTGTGGATTGGCATCCTGATGCTGATGGGCATCGTGACCAAGAACGCCATCATGCTGGTGGAATTCGCGGTCGAATCGATGCGCGAAGGCAAGCGGCGGGATGAGGCGATCATCGACGCCGGCATGAAGCGCGCGCGCCCGATCGTCATGACCACCATCGCCATGGTGGCCGGCATGATGCCATCGGCGCTGGCGTTCGGCGCCGGCGGTGAATTCCGCTCGCCGATGGCGCTTGCCGTGATCGGCGGCCTGTTGTTCTCAACCGTATTGTCGCTGGTGTTCGTGCCGGCGATGTTCATGCTGATGGACGATGTCGGTAACCTGTTCTGGCGTTTTGGACGGAAGCTGCTGGTCACGAGCGGCGAGAAGGAGCATCCGCCGGCTGAACACAAGGCCGATCACAAAGAGCCGCCGGCCATCGTGCATTCGCCTGCCGCGGAGTAGGGCCGGCGGCGTCACATTCAGCGACATCATCATCCGCCACCGGGTCGCCGCAGCGCGCCGCCCGATGACAGGCTCCAGCGGATGATCCAGTAACTTTCGACATCAGTGATAAATCGCGAAGCCGCGGCGTACTGGATGCCCCGCTTTCGCTTTCGCGGGCATGACGATTCGGAAAAACACGCGTTAGCGAAAAATCCGCTCTCAGCTTCTCTTATGTCCGCTGTCCTACTTGTAAGCCACCGCTGCGCTTGCAGGTACAGCCAGCTGAATAAGCTCGCAACGACTAAACCCTGCCTCCTTGCACCACTCGGAGAACTGGGCGCCGGTGAAGTCAAACGCGTCGCCGAAT
>WNGO01000933.1_pt1 | contig 21188 bp, 25 predicted proteins | sample 5400511 | NCBI WGS metagenome assembly WNGO01 (sample SAMN13153380, study PRJNA577476) | soil metagenome | isolation source: 20 cm soil or saprolite under Garry oak tree replicate 2 | place: USA:California | collected 2016-06-15 | reverse complement strand
GGTTGTACAGCTCGCGGAGGTCGTTCTGCAGGGGCGTCGCCGTGAGCAGCAGAATGAAGTCCCGCTCGATCTTCTCGATGAACTGGTAGGTGGCGCCGCGGTGGCTCTTGATCTTGTGCGCCTCGTCCACGATCACGAGGTCCCAGTGGTGCCGCAGGATTTCCTCGGCGTGGCGGCGCGAGCGCGCACGGTCGTGCGACACGACCGCTTTGGTGACGTGCTGCCAGTCATCCGGTTCGGTCGGGGCCTCGAAGCGCTCGAAGAACTTCTCCTCGAGCTCTCCCTGCCACTGCCCCACGAGCGAGGCCGGCGTCAGGATCAGGGCGCGGCGGGCGAGCCCGCGGATCGCCAGCTCCTTGTAGATGATGCTCGCCTCGATCGTCTTGCCGAGCCCGACTTCGTCGGCGAGGATCGCGCGGCCGCCCATCTGCCGCAGCACCCGCTGGGCGACGTCGATTTGGTGGGGCAGCTCCTTGATCGCGTTGGCGTCGAGCGTGATGAGCCGATCGAAGCCCGGCACGAGCGCGATGCGCTCGGCCTCGCGCCGCAGGTCGTACCAGGCGCGTTCGGCCGGGGCCCCGTGGAGCTGCGCAGCGAACAGCTTCAGTGATCGCTCGTCGACCACCCAGGAGTCGTCGGGCTTTGTCTCGGGTATCGTCACGCGGTGGCTCGACAAGTCGGGGGACGCAATATGGAAGCGGCCGCGAATGCGGCCGCTTGGATTGCCCCTCCTGGGATCGAACCAGGACTCTCCTGATCCAGAGTCAGGCGTGTTGCCAGTTACACCAAGGGGCATCGTCTATGGAGCTGAGGGGGCTCGAACCCCTGACCTCCTGGGTGCGATCCAGGCGCTCTCCCAGCTGAGCTACAGCCCCGAAGGGGAGTTGAAGCTAAACTCGCCCGGGGGCTGGTTCAAGCGTATCTCTAGTATCAGTATCAGACAAATCTCCCGGAGGCAACAGATGCGCTTCCTCACCGTCTTCACGTTCCTGGGTTCGGCCGGTCTCCCCCTCACCGCCCAGGAGCCGTGGACCGCGAATGTCCCGCGGCGCGGCTTCGCGCTCGACTTCCTGCGGCCCGCATTCCGGGGCGGTGGAACGTCGCTCACCAGCTTCGCCGTATTCCTGTCCGGGCGCGCCCCGATGGGCGACAAGACGGCGATCCGATTCGAGCTGCCGTTCGCCCGTGGGTCGAATGACTTTGGCGGCTCGAGCTCGACGCTCGGCAATCCGTACGTCGGCGTCGAGACCGGCGGTGCAACGGGGATGGCATTCGAAATGGGCGTGCGTGGCCCACTGGCCTCCGAGGGCGAGTTCGCGGTTCAAATCGGCGCGTTCAGCGACATCACGCGCTATGAGGCATTCCTGCCGAACACGGCCACCGTCTCCGCGCGTGCCCGCTACCGCTTTCAGGGCGACAACGGGTTCACGTTCGACGCGGGCGGCGGACCATCGGTGTTTTTTCCAACGAAGGGCGGCGGCGATGCCGAGCTGGTTCTGCATCACCACATGTCGGCGGGATACCGAGGCCCGCAGGTGTGGGCGAGCGTCGGTTTTGGCGGCTGGACGTTCATTACGGAAGATATCGGCGGCGTGGGCCAGCGCACGATCAACCAGGTCGGCGCCTCCGCCGGGTTCACGACCGGTCAGGTACGGCCGGCGCTGCACATCATCGCGCCGCTGGACGATGACTACAACGCGCTGGTAGGCGTCGTGATCGGCTTCGGTGTGTCGGTGGTGACGAAATAGGCGCTAGCGGATCAGCGCTTTTCTCAGATTGTTGATCAAGCCATCGAACATTCGGTGTGCGTTGCGGCGGCGGTAAAACTGGCCGTTGAGCCAGGACCGGAACCCCGTCGGCACCCAAATGTGCTTGAGTGAGACTTTCGTGGAGCCGCCCGCGAATCCCAACGCGAAAAAGGTTTTTGATCCCGCCCGGTGATAAATCTCGACCCAACCGAATGTGTGCGGCGCCTGAAAGTCGATGATCTCGATGACCGCTTCGTGTCGATGCGACTCGCGCTGGAAGGTGAGTTTGTAGCGCGCGCCCTTGCCGGGGAACTTGTGGTTGGTGGTGGCCTGCACCGCGACGCAGCGCGGCAACCATTCCGGCATCCGCAGCGGATCGGAAATGAGCGCAAAGACGTTGTCGATTGCTGCTGGCACGCTGGCGGAATACGTGAACGAGACCGGTCCCATGGGCGGGAGAATATAACCGAGCCCGAAGTTGGCGCCCACAACCAGTCGGTCGACCTGCCGCGGCTGCTGTTCACTCGGCAAACGGGACGTCGACCTCGAGTCCGTCTTTCGCGACGCTCACGTTGGGGAAGACCTCGCGCGCTTCGCGCACCAATTCATCCGCGCTGATCGAGTACCGAGCTGAAACATGGGAGAGGACCAATCGCTTCGCGTTTGCCGCGAGCGCCACCTGCGCCGCTTCCTTCGCCGTCGAGTGGCCGGTGTCGCGGGCGCGCTCGCGCTCCTCCTCGCCGAAGGTCGCCTCGTGGATCAAGAGATCGGCTCCCTGCGCCGCATCGACCGTCGCGGCACAGGGGCGCGTATCGCCGCTGATTGCGACCAAGCGTCCCGGCCGCGCGGCGCCGACAAAATCGGAAGGTTGGAACGTTGGACCGTTGGAAAGTGTGATCGGCTCACCCTTTGCCAATTGGCCCCACAGCGGCCCTTCGGGAATGTCCGCCGCCCTGGCCTTCTCGACGTCGAAGCGCCCGCGGCGCACGTGCTCCTTCAGCACATATCCGAGCGACGGCCCGCCACCGTGCTCGGTGGGGAACGCGCAGATGTTGGCCGTGCTCAGGACCTTCTTCGCCCCTTTGGGGCCGTAGAGAAACAGCGGCTCCGGCCGCCCCTGCAATCCCAGGGTTCTGATCAATCCGATGACGCCAAGGAAATGATCGGCGTGGAAGTGCGTGAAGAAGATCTCCGACAGCGCGAAGCTCACCCCGTAGCGCATCATCTGCCGCTGGGTGCCCTCGCCGCATTCGAACAGGAGGGTCTCCCCTTCCCGGTGAATTGCGAGGCCGGAAACGTTGCGTTCGACTGTGGGCCTGGCGGCCGATGTGCCGAGAAAAGTGACGGTTAGAACAGCTTTACCCTCACCAAGCCCGGCTTCATGTATTTATCGGGATGCTCCTTGAGATCCGTGAGCAGGGCGGTGAGCGCCACCGAGAGATCGCGCAGGTTGGCGTACACCACCGTATCCGCCGCCATGCGACCCAGGGTCCCTTGGCCCCGATTGATTCGCTCGAGCAGGGTGTCGATCGATGCCGTGGTGCGCGTCAGGTTGGTCGTCAATTTGGTGAGATTGGTGGAAATCGAATCGATGTTCCGGCCGGTGCCGGACGAGAGCATCGAGTCCACGCGAGACATGACGCGCTCCGTCGCCTCCAAGGTGCGCGTCGTCTGCTTGATGAACGGGCCTTCGGGCGCGTTGGCGAGTGTGTTCATCGCCCGTTGCGTGACGATCAGGGTGTTGTGGATGTCCTCGCCCAGTCGGTCGGACACGATGTTCGCCGCATTCTCCATCAGCTCGTTGGCGCGGTTGGCGACGCCCTGCGCGACATCGGTGATGTCGGGCTGGTTCGACCCGGTAATCACGCGACCCCGCGCCAGCATCTCCTCGCGCGCGCCGGGATTGTAATCGATGAACTTGGCGCCGAACAGGTCCAGCGCAGCGACGGCGGCGCTGGCGTCGATGTGGGGGGCGACGTCGTGCTGCAGCTCCAACGTCACGCGCACGCTCTTCACCCGCTCGAGCGCGACGCGCGCAACCCTGCCCTTCTTCACGCCCGAGACGAGCACCGGATCACCTTGCTTGAGCCCCGCGACACTCACGAACATCACGTCCACGGCGATGCCACTGGTGCGCAGCGACCGCCCGGTTAGCCAGAACATGCCGGCGAGGAACACCGCGACGCCGACCAGCACCATCGCCCCGACGCCGACCTCTTGCTTATAGGTGAGGTCCACCCGTCCTCCTTCCCCCTTCCCCCATCCCCTCGTTAGCCTGGATGACCGCCATCTCGAGATCACGCTCGAGGAACTGCTGCACCACAGGATCCTTGGACGCGATGATCTCTTCCGCGGTGCCGACGGCCCGGATCTTCGCCTGCGCGAGCAGCGCGATCCGGTCGGCGACGCGAAACGCGCCGCGCACGTCGTGCGTCACGACGACGCTCGTCACGCCGATCTCCTGCTGCAGCCGCTCGATCAGCGAATCGATGACGTCGGCGTTCACCGGATCGAGGCCCGAGGTCGGCTCGTCGTAGAGCAAGTATACCGGTTTCCCCGCAATCGCCCGCGCGATGCCCACGCGCTTGCGCATGCCGCCCGACAGCTCCGAGGGAAGCTTGCGACCCACGTCCTCGGCGAGGTTCACGAGCCGCAGGCACTCTTTCACGCGATCGAGGCAGTAGTCCTTGTCCGCCGACTGCTGTTCGTCGGTGATGCCGAGGCGAATGTTCTCGAACACGTCCATCGAGTCGAACAGCGCGCCGTTCTGGAAGACGTAGCCGATGCGGCTGCGCAGCGCCGCCAGCTCCTTGCGGCCCAGCAGCGGCACGAGCTGCCCATCGACCCACACCTCGCCCGAATCGGGCTTGATCAGGCCGATGATGTGCTTGAGCAGCACGCTCTTGCCGACGCCGGAGGGACCGAGCAGCGCGACCGTTTCGCCCTCGGCGACGAAGAAGTCCACGCCGTCGAGCACGACGTTGTCCACGAAGCGCTTGGAGACCTTCTTCAGCTCGATGCTCACTTCGCCGTTCCCAGGATGAGCTTCGTGAGAATCGTGTCGAGCAGCAGAATCGTGACCGACGACGCCACCACGGCCTGCGTGGTCGACCGGCCGACCCCCTCGGCACCCTGCTGGGTGTTGAAGCCGATGTAGCAGGGAATGATCGTGACGGCGCCCGCGAACGCGTACGACTTGATCAGCGAGTACCACAAGTCGAGCGGCTTGAAGAAGTACCGGGCGCCGAACTCGAAGTCCGCGTACGTCAGGCCGAGCGATGACTGGGCCGTGATGTATCCCACGACGACTCCGAAGGCGTTCGCGAGCATCACGAGGGCGGGAATCGCGATCACGCCCGCCAGGATCCGGGGCAAGAGCAGATGCGTGACCGGCGAGCGCCCCAGGCTCTCGAGCGCGTCGATCTGCTCGGTCACCCGCATGCTGCCCAGCTCGGCGGCGTAGCGCGCGCCGATCCGCCCGGCCAGGATCAGCCCGGTGAGCACGGGGCCGAGCTCCAGAATCATCGACTCGACGATGACGCCGCCGGCGACATACAGCGGCAGCTGCCCGGTGAACTGGTAGCCCGTCTGAAGGCTGGTCACGGCTCCGGCGAAGCCGGCCACGAGCAGCACGATGAAGAGGCTGCCGTAGCCCACGGCCATCGTCTGCTGGAAAGTGCGCGGGACCCAGACGCGCCATTCCAGGATGCCGCGGACCAGGTCGAGGAGCATAAAAAAGAAGCGCCCCGCGTGGCTGGCGCTGCGCAGCGACCACCGCCCCACGTATCGCCGCAGGTCGAGGGCGGCAGTAAATGCGCTCATGGCTGTGTATTTTGTATGGACATGGGAGATCAATCTAGGGTGTTTGTCCGTAAGTTGTTGATTTGGTACAAGAAAGCGGCTCGCCCCCTGCCGTGGCGGGAAACTCGCAACCCCTATGCCATCCTCGTCTCCGAATTCATGCTGCAGCAGACGCAGGTGAGCCGGGTGCTCGAATACTATCCGCGATTCATGGCTCGCTTTCCGACGATCGCTGCGCTCGCCCGTGCTCGACCCAAGGCCGTCATGGAGCAGTGGGATGGGCTCGGCTACTACGCGCGCGCCCGCAACCTGCACGCGCTGGCGCGCGTGGTCACCAAGACACACGACGGCACGCTGTCGGATAACCGGGAAGAGCTTCAGGAGTTGCCAGGTGTCGGAAGGTACACAGCGGGAGCCGTGGCCTGCTTCGCGTATGAGAAGGCGGTGCCGGCGGTCGATACGAACGTCAAACGAGTCTTGTCGAGAGCCTTCGAGCCTGACGATGTCTGGGAATTAGCGGAAAAGGTGACGCCGCGAGACGGCAAGCGTGCCTGGCGTTTCAATCAAGCGTTGATGGAACTGGGCGCACTGGTTTGCACGGCGCGAAAACCGCGCTGTGAGATTTGCCCGATCAACGGCGACTGCAAGCTGTTCAAGCGATTAGCTCAGCCAGCGAGCCGAAGCCGTAACCGGCCGACCGCGCGTCCTCGATAATCCCCGGTAACGCCTTGGCGGTCTGCATGCGATCGCCCACAGGATCGTACCCGTCGCCATCATGCAGTAGCACGATCGCCCCGGGCCGCAGCCGTTTTCGCACGCGGCGGCGAATTTCCTCCGCACCAGGCCTCGCCGTGTCGAATACGCCGAATGTCCAACCGAACACCGTATAGTTCATTTCAAGAATTCTTGAAATAAGAAACGGGCTACGGTACCCGTGCGGCGCGCGAAATGCCTTCGGCGCCACGCCCGTCACCGACGCGATCGTCTCATGCGTTTTTTTGAGCTGTGTCCGAATCTTTTTGGGACCCGCGAAGTGTAGTTTGATGTGATTGTAGGTATGGTTGCCAATCACCTGTCCTGCGCTAGACACTTGCCTGGCGATGTTCGGAAACCTCCGCACATGATCGCCGACCATGAAGAACGCCGCCGGCACCCGCTCAGCCGCGAGCGTTTCGAGGATCGCCGGTGTCGCACGTTCGTTCGGGCCGTCGTCGAACGTGAGATAAATGCGTCGTAAGCGCGGGCCGCGCTCGACCGATGGCCCGAAAATCAAGTCGAACCCCATCATCCCGTCACCCTGCGGTACACCGCGAGCACGCGCTGCGCGACGAGCGGCCAGGCATGGCGTTCGGCCACTACGCGCCCCTCCCCCATCATGGTCGCACGCCGCGCGGGATCATCGAGGAGACCGTTCACGGCGCGGGCCCACGCCGCAGCGTCGCCGGGCGGCGCGAACACGGCACCGGAGGCGGTCGCGAGGTCGCGGAACGCGGGGATATCGGAGACGACGAGCGGCGTGCCGCACGCCATCGCCTCGAGCAGCGTCACACCGAACGACGCCCGCGTCGTCGGGCATAGGTAAACGTCTGCAGCGCCATAGTAGCGGGGCCGGCCGCCGTTTACGTAGCCGGCAAAGTGCACGCACGGCCCGAGGCGCCGGGCGGCGCGCTCCATCCGCGGGCGCCATGGGCCGTCGCCCACCACCGTCAGCTGGGCGCCGGGATGGCGCTCGAGTATTTCGGGCATCGCCGCGAGCACGGTCGCGAGGTCGTTGCGTGGCTCGATCCGCCCGAGCCACAAGAGCCTCGGGCCCCCGCCCTCCCCGTGACCCAGGCCCGGACGGAAGAACGCCGTGTCCACCCCGTTGGGAATGATCTCCCAGGGCGCAGTGAAGTAGCGGGCCATCGCGTCGCGCGCGGCGGTGCTGACCGCGATTGCCGCTGCGTGGCGATCGAGCATGCGTTGAAACGGCCGGCGCAGGATGCGCAGACCGATCGAGCGCGGGAACCAGGTGTGAAAAGTGGCGATGACCGGGATACCCGCTCGCCAGGCCGCACGGGGCGCCACGATGCCGAGCGTGGGATTCAAGCCGCCGTGCACGTGCACGATGTCAAGCCGCTCCGCGCGAAACAGCTCCTCCAGTCGCCTGGTGAGGCGCCACCCCACGGTGATTCTCGCGACGCCGCCATTGGCGTAGATGACCAGGCTCGTGCCGACGCGGCGCACATAGGGCGCATCAACAGTGCCGTTCATGCGCATATGCGAGGTCACGATGATGGCGTGATGCCCCAGCGCCTCCAACTCCCGCGCGAGATGGTGCACATGCTCGGGCACGCCACCGAGCTGTGGATAGTAGTCCTCCGCGATCAAGGCGATGCGCAGCGGTGTCATCGCGCTCTCTGGTCCAGTCGCTGGAGTGCCGACACGACCGCGGCGGGCCGCTCTTCCTGCAGGTAGTGCCCGGCGCCCCGCTCACTGTCCGCCTCGAACGACAGGATCGAGCGAGTCATGAGCGCGACTTCCTGTGGCGGCACGTCGCCATCGTGGTGGGCGGTACCCACCATCAGCGTGACCGGGCAGGCAATGTCGCCCAGCCGGGGGATCAGTTTTGACGGCTCGCGGGCGTGCGACATCGCGAGAAACGTCTTGAGCGTCGCGTCGAAGTCGCGCGCCTCGCCCAGCGTGTAGGCCAGCACGATGCCGTCCGTGACCCACGATCGGTCGCCCGACGCATCGAGCAGCATGCCGCGGATCTTGCGGCGCACCAGCTTGATCCCGCCGAGCAGCTTGACCCACGGCAGATAGCGCATCGCGCTGCGGAACGTCGGCGTCGTCGCGCCTTCGGTGGGCCCGCCTTCGATCGACACGATGCCGCGCACGAGATCGGGTCTGTCGAGCGCGAGCCGGAACGCCATCGCCGCGCCCAGCGAGTGGGCGAGCACCAGCGACGGTCCGGCGTGCAACGAATCGAGCACGGCCGCCAGGCGATGCGACTGCGCGGTGAGGGAGTAGTCGGCCTTCTCGGGGCGGCTCGAGAGGCCGGTGCCCAGCGGCTCGATGACGATGGGCCGGAACCCCTGAGCCGCCAGGAGCGGGACGACTTTCCGGAACGTGAACGCGCCACCGAATAGCCCGGGCACGATGGCGACCGGCCTGCCGGTTCCCGTCCATACTTCGACGTGCACCGTTTCGGCCGGCGCGACGACGACGTACGGATGCTGCAACGCCAGCACTACGGAGTCTCGAGCCGGGCCGCGCGCGCCGCGCGCGCCGCGCGCGAGGCGACCGTATTCAGATCGCCGCCCAATGCGTCCATGTCGCGCTGGAAGCGACAGTCGATGATCAGCAGTCCCACGACATAAGCGACGAGGTTCACGACAAAAATCACGGAGAAAATCAACGGGTACGGCGCCCACAGGCCGAAGTACAGCGCGAAGCGCTTGACGCCGGGGTCGAGCCGGGAGCGATCGACGATCGTCGTGAGCAGCAGCACGGCGGCGGCGGCGAGCAGCGCCAGCTTCAGTGAAACGAGCCCGCCCACCGCACAGCCGAGAAAGATCGCGATCTCCGATGCGCGATCGAGCCACGTGTCGAGCCGATGACCCGCTTCCGAGACCAGGCGGAATTGCCGCGCGATGCCGCCGTCGAGCCCGTCGAGAACCTGTCCGGCCGCCATCAGCAGCAGGCCGGGGACGACACGACCGGTTGCGAACGCGACGCCCGCCGCAGCGCTGACCCAAAACGACGCCCACGTCACCTGACTGGGCGAGAGCCCCAGCGTGACGTGCAGGAATCGCAGGACCGGGCGGATGCCGCGGTCTAAAGCGGAGCCAAGACCAGGAGCAAATTCATACATAGGAGCACCACGATCAGCAGCGCTTCTTTGGTTTTGTCGGACACCCCGACGAGGAACCCTTGGGTCACGAGCGGTGAGTACGGGTACCACGGCATCTTCTCGTAGCCGACGCTGTAATCCATCGCCAGATGGATGAGGAAGAACAGGGCGGGCACCCAGGTCCCCAGGAAAAAACACAGCGGGATGATCCAGAGCAGCGCAACGGGCTCCTGCAGGGACGTTCGCCAGTAGTAACCCAACTGCCGCCGCCTGCCTACCGTGCGAAGATAGAAAGGAGCCTTGATGACGTGATCGATGTCGACGCCGACACCGAAGACATAGGCCAGCACGGCGTCGCTCCCCGTGAGCTTCAGCACTCGCACGCCCAGTGTCGTGGCCAGCGCATGGGTGACGATGGTCATGACACAGCAGACGCCGCAGACGCAGCAGGCGCGCCAGGAGCCGCCCAGATCAGCAGCAACCCCGCCGCGATCCAGGCGAAGTCGCGCACACGGCTGACGATCGACGTGTACAGGCCCAGCCGCGGATCCAACCCGAACAGGCCAAAGAGCAGGTAGAACGCGCCCTCGCGCGCCCCCAGCTCGAACGGCACGAAGAAGAGCACGTTACCCGCGATCGCCTCGAGCCCGCCGATCGCGAAGGCACGGAAGTAGGTGATGCGGTAGCCCAGGCTGGCGACGATGAGAACCAGCTCGACCATGAAGATGCAGCGGCTCAGGTACTCGAGCAGCATCGCCCGGGCGAAGCGGCGAGGATGGCGGTGATAGAAGTCGGTGATCTGCCGATCCAGCTCGATCAGCAGCGTCCGCCGCGGCTCGAGCAGAGCGGCCAGCCTCCGCACGACCGGCACGCGCTGCATCCCATCGAGGATCCGCTCCAGCAAGCCGCTGCGATGCACCGACATGAATAACGCGATGATGCCGAGCAGTAACGCGCCGGCGACACCCAATACCACGAACACCACGGTGGGCGTATCGCGCGGCAAGAGCGCCAACGCCAGCACGACGGCCGTGAGCCACACGAGTACGTAGGCAAACGAATGCAGCATCCGGTGCAGGATCACGGAGCCTGCAGCCCGCCGCCTGCCGAGCATGGGTGCCATGGCGGCCACCCGATACGGCTCGCCCCCTGCATTGATGACCGGGGTGAGGAAATTGAGCGCGCCCGCCGCAATGATCACCGCATAACAGCGCCAAAACGAGGGCCCGTGGCGATTCGCGGCCATCGTGAGCTGCCAGGCCAGAGCGCTGCAGGCGTAAACGAGCGCGTAGAGCAGCACGATCGGCACGAACATCAAGCCGGTGCGGCCGGCGTCGGAGATGAGCCGGCCCACGCCGATGCGCGCGACCAGATAGGCGAACACCGCCGCGCCGAGCACGAACAGCCCGGCGTGCCATTTCCGGCTCATGCGAGCTGGAGCTCGGGAGTGGCTGCGCCGGCATAGGCGTCTTCCAGGACGGCGGCGACCCGAGCGATATCGGCGATGTGCGGCGCGCCGTCACCCGAATCGAGTGCCTTCGCAAAATCGCAGAACAGGTCGGCAAACCACGTCGCATACGACGCCTTGTCCAGCTCGGCGCTGTGATCGAACGACTCCGCGGGTCCGTTCCCGTCGCGCTCGAGTGTGAGCGTGCCACCGCTCCAGGTGATGCTGCCCCGCTCGCCGATGAAGCGGACTTCGGTCTCGCGCCGCCGCGCGGCCCAGGTGAGAAACATCGTTGCCATGCGATCGGGATAGTCGAACAGGATCTGCGCCGTGTCTTCGACGTCGTAACCACCGTGGCGCAGCCTGCCGGTCCAGGCGCGCACCGCCTGCGGCGGCCCGGCGACGTCGAGCAGCTCGTAGACGAGATGTGTGCCGTGATCCAACAGGACGCCGCCGCGCCCGCCGGCCCGGCGCCCGCGCCACGGCACTACATCGCTCGACGCACCCTGGTCGGCCGCAAGCCGGTAGACGCGGAACTCGGCCAGATACCACCGCCCGATCACGCCCTCGTCGAGCCACCGCTTCACCCGCCGCCATACCGGGTTGAAGCGATACTGGTGACACGGCATGACGACGCGACCGACCCGGCTGGCGGCGGTCGCGAGCGCGACGGCCTCCGCCCGAGTCACCGCGACGGGTTTCTCGCACAGGACGTGATAGCCCTGCGACAGCGCCCAGAGCGAGAGGTCCAGGTGCGAGGAGGTTGGCGTACAGATGTCGACGAAATCGATCGGGCCCAGAGTAGGGAGCTGATCGGGACTCGATAATAGCGGAATACCCTGAAATGAGGTCATGCCGGCGCCCGTCCATGGCGCGTCGTCGACGATGCCGACGATCCGTAGCCGCGATGCGACCCGCGCGTCGGCCAGGAACGCCGGCAGATGCGCCGAGCGCGCGATGCCGCCCAGACCGAGCAGCACGCCGCGATAGACCCGACTGTCAGGCGAGCTGCGCATGGAATTTGGGCTCGCGCTCGTGCGCGAGGATGAGACCGACGAGCACGAGATTGAGCGGCCCAACGACGATCCAGCAGTACACCGTAGGCCAACCAGGGACGACGGTCAGTGCCAGCAGCAGGAAGCGGATGTTCTGCGCGATCCACGCGCAATCGCGCACGATCCAGCGCTGCCGCTCGACCCACGCGCGCCGCAGCGACTCGGGGACGGCACGTCCGGAAAGCGCCCGCGCCAGCGCCGTCGTGCGTGGAAACAGCCACGCCTGGCGGCGCAGGTAATCGCCGTAAACCCAGCTCGAGACGCGCGACCACAGCGAGGCTCCGTCCATCGCCGGCGGCTCGGCAACGTCGAACTCGCCCCCTTCGCCTACTGCAAAGTGGAGGTACGCTTGGCGAATGAAATCGGCGGCGGCCGCCTGGTAGGTGTGCGATACCAGCGCGGCGAACGCGAGCACCGCCCCGGGCCACCCCTGGCCGACATACAGCCGCGCGCCGAGGTGGCCGTACAGGCTGACGAAGCGTCCCGAATCGGCGAGGCCATCGAGAATCCTGCCCATGCGGGTGGACGTGCCGCGCAAGCGGGCGAGCTGCCCATCGGCGCTGTCGAGCACATCGGAGATAATGAAGAGGAGGACACCCGTCGCATTGACCCACGCGCTGCGGTACCAGAACAGATGTCCGGCGAGGACCCCGAGCACGAGACTCGCCAGCGTGACCGCGTCGGGCGAGATGCGTGTGGGCATAAGCGCGGTGGCCAAGCGCCATCCCACCGGTCTGAAGAACCGGCGATCCGCCCACTCCTCGACGACCGGGCCCTTACTCGCGTACACGGGCGCTGGCCTCCTCGAGCACGGCCTTCATGCTCGCCAGCGCTTCCAGCGCCTGTTCTTCCGTGATGACGAGCGGCGGGTTGATACGCACTTCGGGATTGTAGATCATCGCGATCACGCCGCGCTCGAGCAGCGTGTCGAAGATCCAGCGCGTGATTTTCTTGTCGAGCAGCCGGCGAGTGCCGGGGACGACGAGGTCCATGCCCAGCATGAGGCCGCGCCCGCGGACGTCGCTGACGATCGGGATCTCGTCTTCCCACGATTGTAGTTCGGCAAGCAGCGTCGCACCCAGGCGGCGGCTATGCTCGACCAGGTCGTCGTCCACGATCGTGCGGATCGTGATGTGGGCGGCGGCGGCGGCGAGCGGGTTGCCGCCGTAGCTCGACGAGCTGCCGCTCGGATTCGCCCACGGCTTGGAGAACGCGATCGGCTCGCGAATCACGATGCCGCTCACCGGAAATCCGCCGCCGAAGCCCTTGCCCACGAGCAGGACGTCGGGGACGACGGCATCGTGCTCGACGGCGAACATTTTGCCCGTGCGTCCGAAGCCGGTGATCATCTCGTCGCAGATCAGCAACGCGCCGATGTCGGTCGCGAGCGCGCGCAGCTCGCGCAGGTAACCCGGTGGCGGGATGACGTTGCCGGCGGTGCCCTGCACCGGCTCCACGATGATCGCGGCAATGTCATTGGTGGTTTCGAGCGCGATCTTGGATCGCAAGAAGTCCACGCAATGCCATTCGCACGACGGGAACGTCTTGCCGAATGCGCAGCGCGCGCAGGATGCGTAGGGGCTCGAATACGCTCCAGGCGCGAGCGGACCCAAGCCGTGCTTGAAGCTTCCCGACAAGAGCGGCAGCACGCCGCCCGTCTTGCCGTGAAAGCCGCCCCAAAACCCCATGATCTCGTGCCGGCCGGTGGCCGCTCTCGCGAGCCGCACCGCCGCTTCGACCGCTTCCGCGCCGCTCGAATAGAGCTGGGTGCGGTTGAGATCGCCGGGCGCGAGCCCGGCAATCAGCTTGACCAGCTCCGCCCGATGCTCCGACGTGAAGCTGCCGACGTGCACCCGCTCGAGCTGTTTCGTCAGCTCGGCGACGTAGCGGGGATGCGCGTAGCCGAGGCTCGCGACGCCGACGCCGGCGAGCAGGTCGACGTAGCGATTGCCGTCGACGTCCCACAGGATCGCGCCTTCGCCGCGGTCCATGCACAGCTTGCTGAAAAGCGCGACGCTCTGCGTGCCGGGCGCGAGATACTGCGCCTCGAGGTCGAAGACGCGCCGCGATTGCGATTGTGTAGCGAGATCGATCATCCCTGGTGTCCGTTGGAGGCTTTGTCATCGATGTAGCCGGCGATCGCCGCCGCGGCTTCCACCCGCACCGGAGCGAAGCTCGGCCAATCATTGAGATCGATCAGCACCGGTGTATCGGGCTGCGGGAATGCGACGTCGCCGCCGAACACTTCGAGTCCCACGGCGCGCGCCGCCAAAAACACCAGCTCGCGCAAGCGATCTTCAGAGATCTCGCTCGGGCGGGGCCGGGGGATCGCATCGGCGGCGTACCAGAAGAAGAACCGGCCGTCGGCGACGGCGTAGAACTTCACGATCGGGCCGCCGACATGCGCCTGCAGCGCGACGCGCGCCACGCCGCGGCGCGCGAACGCCGCGATCGCGTCTTGCACGCCCGTTTCCCTGGCCGCAACCACGTCGGCACTCGTTTCGGCGTGCACATCACCGCGCTTCACCCATACGGGCCGTCCGTCGCCGTTGAGCTGGTGGACGAGCGGCATCGCGGCCTGCGGCTCGTCGGTCGGCACGATGAGCGTGCGCGGAAACGGCAGCCCCGCCGCCGCCATCCGCACCACCAGGCGATGGCGATGACAATTGAGAACGCTCTCGGGCGGGTTGACCGCCAGCGCCTGCCTGGGAACGAGCGTGAGCAAACGCTCCGACGCGGCGGGTCCCTGGCACATGTTCACGTACAGGTCCGCCGGCGGCAGCCGCCCGGCGGCGACGTCGCCTTCCGAGCTGCGTGACACATGCCAGCCGCGTCCCTCGAGTCCTGCCACCGTCGCATCGAGAATCGCCGTGTCGTTGCCGCGATGCAATTCCGGCGAATACGTCGGGCTGCGATACAGCGCGACCAGGCGTTTCATGGATCCACGCCCGCCGTGAGCCAGCGTTCCGCTGCGTCGAGATCGCGCTTGTGGTCGAGATCGATGATGCGCGGCACTTCGACGGTCGCGACGGGGACGCGCAGCTCGACGAGCAACCGCAGGAATGCACGCATGCGATGCAGCGACGCGACGGCGACCGCGGCGAGACGTCGAGCTTGCGGGCTCAGACCGTAGACGCCGCCCGTGACGACCAATGGCCCCGGAGGCGGGGGGGGCGTGTCGAAGATCCCCGTGGCCAACCCATCGCTATTGCGCGTGACGTAGAGCGGTAATTCGTCGTCCACGAACGGCGTGACGGCGAGGACGGCAAGTGCTCCAGCCGCGAGCCGCTCGGTCACGCCTTGATGCACGCGGCGCCAGTCGGCGGCGGGCATCACCGTGTCCACCATCGCGCAGAACACGGCACCCGGCGGCGCGATGGCGAGGCCGGCGACCAGCGTATGCAACGACGACGGCGTGCGGCACGTCTGCACCACGGCGGGCGGCGATACGTCGACCCGGATTCCGTCGCGGACCATGCAGGTGATCGACGCGCAGCCGAGCGCTCTGAAGGTCTCAATCAGATTGACGATCTGCGGCCGCCCGGCGACTTCGACGAGCGCTTTCGGAGTGCCGACACCGTCCGCCGCCAGACGAGAGCCGCGTCCCCCGGCGAGAATCAGGCCTTGCATCACAGACCGAGCACTTTGGTGAGGTCCGGCAGCGTCGCCAGACGAACCGTCGGCAGGCCGCTTTCGGGAGATTTCTCGGTCGGCGGGGCGAGCCATGCGGTCGAGAGCCCGAGGGCAGCGGCGGGCCTGATGTCCGATTCGAAGTTGTCGCCCACCATCCAACCCGGTGTCGCCGCGACACCCGGCCAGTCGAGCGCGTGCTTGAAGAGCCGCAGGTCCGGCTTCGTGATGCCGACGCGGCCGGAATCGGCGACGACGGTGAAGTACCGCATCACGCCGAGCTCGTGCAGGCAGAGCTCGAGGTTGCCGGTGAAGTTCGAGACGACGCCCAGGTGATAGGATTGGGACAACCGGGCGAGCAGCGCCTCGTTGCGATGTACGACCACGCAGGTCGAGGCGTGGAATTGGTCCGCGATGGCTTGCTTCGAAAGGCCGGCGCCGTCGGGAAGACGCGGCAACAACAATGCGGTTTGAGCGTCAACCATCGCGCGGAATCCCAGCCTCTCTATCCCCGAGAGCCGCTCGAGGGCCCGGTCTGATTCGCGAAACGCTCTGTCGAACGCCGCGAATGTCTGCTTGCCCCCTGCCGCACGGTACGCGGAATGAAAACGGACGCTCCAGCGGCAGCCGTCCGCGTCTAACGTTCCGCCGAAGTCGAATAGAACCAAGCCTCGCACTCCCACAACGACCCGCAGTATGTGCGGATGGTCACAGAGTGAGACTACTTGAAGAGCGTCCCCGAAATGAGGGCGAGGAGCGCGAAAATGCCTGCTAACGTGGCGAAAATGGCCTGGCGGCGGCGCAGCCCGGCGAAGCTTTCGGGCAGCTCTCCCCGCGGGTCCAGGTCCAGCCGGCCCAGCCGCGCCGCCGTGGGTGTCACGACCCCGATGACCACGATGGCCCCGAGCAAGCCGAGCGCCTGCATCGCCAGCAGCCAGGTGGGAACCGTAGCGCTCTTGAAGAAGGGGACGGACAGGACGAACCCGCTCACCACGACCAGGACTGCGCCGGGGCCGATCAGATTGCGCGACAGCACGCTCATCACGCGGTACACGGCCAGCCGGTGGCCGGGTGGAAAATACTTGGCCGTGATGCCGCTGAGCATCACGGCGAGCCCGCCGCCGAGCCATGCGACGAAGCCGATCGTGTGGACGAAGAGCCAGAAGCCCCTCACGTGCGGCTCAGCACTTCGGGGAGCGGTTGGCGGCCCGCATATCCCGCCTCCAGCTCGTGCCAGTGGGCGATGCGGTCTTCACCCGACTTCCAGCACCACAGGATCTCGCGCCCCTCGAGGCGGCCATGGAAATCCACCAGCCCCTTCTCGAAATCCTTGAATTCACAGCCGATCTCCTCCAGCTCCCGCAGGTAGTCGTTGATCTTCGCCGCGACCGTGTCGATCTGCGACTTGAGGTCGAGCTGCTCTTTCGATTGCCCCCAATCCGGGCGGGCCCGGGAGGCGACGAGCTCATAACGGGAGACGAGATCCTTCCACTCGGGATGGGCGGCCATGATGTCCTGCACGACACGGCGGACGAGAGGCAGAGTCCGGTTGGCTTCGGCGAGCGTGAAAAACTTGTGAGCCCTAGACGACGACGACACCCGCGACCTCTTCAGGGTGCGGAATGAATCCAACCACTGTCTCATCGGCGTTCAATACCACGATCGTCGAGCGCACGTGGTGATCGCTGGGATCTATCTGTCTCGCGATCTTGAATCCCTTGAGCTCGGTATCCGGTTTCGCGATTGGGGTATCGGTGCGCGCATGGTCGGCCACTGAACAGTCCGTTGGATCGTGTCCTGCCCCCACGCATCGTGCGACGATGTCCCGATCTGAGATCGTGCCGAGATAGTGGCGGTCTTTTGGGTTATCAACCACCGGCACGACGGAGATGTTCTTGACACGCATGAGCGCCGCGACCTCAGAGGACGTTGCCCCCGCCGCCGCGATCACCGGATCCGCAATCATCACTTCCGAAGCGCGCATGGGGCTATCCTAAAGCCTTTTTGGTCGCCTGGTAACCCATCTCCACGTATTCCTGCACCCGCTCCACCGCGAACGTCGCCTCGCGCTCCGCGACTGGCCTAACGTAGACGAGCCTCGGCCCGTCTTTGGGCCAATCCGCCAGTGACCGCTCCGCCTGTTCCGCCATCATGATGCGCATCGCCTCGCCGTGCGCTCGCACGACTCGCGGAATGCGCGCGGGTACCGGCGCGTCGGGGGAGGACGGCTGCGGTTGATCGCCATTGGTCATGGGCCCTCGCTCATCGAAGCCCGGCCCGACGTGCACCGCGACGAACAGATCGGCGTCCGTGACGACCTCGCGCGCGGGACCGAGCGGCAACACGGCACGCAGGCCCCCATCGCCCAGCCGCCGGCCGTCCGCTTCCAGCGGCGGAAAATAGAGCGGCAGCGCGCACGAGGCATAGAGCGCATCGGCCAGCTCGATGTCGCGGCGCTCCGGTCCGCCCAGTAACAGCAGCTCGCCGCTATCGAGATCGGTGGCGGTGACCGTGAGCGGAATCTTCAGGTACGCGAAGTGTGTTTTGGGCACGAGGCGCGCGATGGCACGGCGCAGCGCGGCAGCCGGAAAGAGGCTGCGCGCGAACAGACCCATGACGAGCACCAGCGGATCGAACGGCGCGATGTCCTTGCGCCTGATACCCATTGCCCGGCGCCGGATCTGGTCGAACGGCATCCCCGCGGCGAGGGCGGCGCCGACGACGGCGCCCATGGACGTGGCGATGATGTGGCTGGGAACGAGATTGGCCTGCTCCAGCGCCCGAAACGCACCGGCGTGCGCCAGCGCCTTGGCGCCGCCGCCCGACAGGACCAGAACGACCTTACTCACCCCGCCCTTGGTCGTAGCGCCGTTCCATCACCCGGTTGGCGCGGCGCTTCGCGGCGCGGTCGTAGCGCCGCTTTTCGTCCGGCGTCTCCGGCACGATCGGCGCGACTTCCGTCGGCCGGCCGTTCTTGTCGAGCGCGACGTAGGTGACGTAACACGAATTGGTATGACGCTTGTCCCCGGTCAGCACATTTTCGGCAAGGACTTTGACGCCGACCTCCATGGAGGTGTGGCCCGCGAAATTCACCCGCGCCAACGCCGTCACCAGCTCGCCGACGTGAATCGGCTCGCGGAAATCGACCTTGTCCACCGAGACCGTGACGCATTCGCGGTGCGCGTGGCGGATCGCGGCGACCGCGGCGACGCGGTCCACCAGCGCCAGAATGTGCCCGCCGAACACGTTGCCCATGATGTTCGCGTGATGCGGCATCATCAGCTCGGTGAGGACGGATTCCGATTCGCGGGGATGACGGCCGGGGGGGCCGGGGGGGGCGCCCTTCGCCATCAGTAATCCACCGGTCTGAGGTAAAACTCGCCGATGGCGGTCTGAGACAACACGGCGACCGTGGGGAGCCTGCGCTTCCAGTGCGTCGAATCGAGACGTTTCCGCACGATCTCCACCTCTTCCTTAATAAAGCCCTCCGGCTCCTCTCCTCTGATCAAGTGGAATAAGATCCGATCCGCCTTCAGATAAGACACCCCCAGGTCGCCTTCGTCCGTCTGCCCCTTGATCAGGTCGGCGGTCGCCGGCTTGCCGACGATCTCCTCAGGTACTCCGACATGCCGCGCGAGCGCCCAGACCTGGGTCTTGAACAGATCGCCCAGCGGGTTCACAGGAGGCGCATCGTCGCCGTGCCAGGTGAAGTAGCCGAGCAGCCGCTCCGATTTGTTGCTCGTGCCGAGCGGCAGCGCCTTGTGCTTGGCCGAAAGATCGAACAGCACGATCATCCGCTCGCGCGCCATCACGTTGCCGAGCCGGTGCGGATCGGCATCGCCGACCTGCTTCAGGTAGCCATCGACGGCGTCGGAGATGTCGATCGTGAGCGCGGGGATGCCCAGCTTGTCGATGACCAGCTGCGCGTGCTCGAGGCTCTCGGGGCTGGACGTGCGATAGGGCAGGCGCACGCCGATCACGTTCTCTTTGCCGAGTGCCTCCGCGGCCAGGAACGCCGTGAGCGCGGAATCCACGCCGCCCGACAGGCCGACGATGCCCTTCTGGAAGTCTCGCCGGCGCACGACCTCGTCCTTCAAAAAACTCACCAACCACCGCCGGGTGAGCTCGGGATCGATGGCGAGGGGGTCTCCGTCTGGGACCCGATGGGCGACGACATCGATGTGCGCCGTGCGCGGTGCGCCGTGCGCCGGAATGCCGTTGGTCGCAGGGTCGAATCTCACCTTCTCGTTCTGCTTGTCGCCACTCAGACTTTTCGTAAGCACTGGCAGCGCGCTCTGCAAGTCCGCCAGCAACGGCGAATCGGACCGCGCCGTCGTCAGCGCATCGAGATCGATGTCCGCGGTGAGCAGCGCTTCTTCGAACAGCGGGCCGCGCGCGATGATGCGTCCCGTCGGGTCGATCACCGCCGACGCGCCGGGAAATCCCTTGCCGCCCTCGAACCCCACGAGGTTCGCGAGGGCGACGAACACGCCATGCTCCTCGGCGATACCGCGCACGATCCGCTCCCAGCGGACCACCGATGCCGGCAGCGTTACGCCCTCGCAGTCTTCATCCTCGCCCAGTCCTCTCGCAGGTGAGGCACTCGGCACGATGAGCAGCTGCGCGCCCTCGAGCGCGGCCACCGTGGCGGCGAGCGAATGCCACGCGTCCTCACAGATCAGGATCGCGGCGGTCCCGCCCCAACCGGTCTCGAACGAGCGCACGCCGTCCTGGCCGCGGTCCACGAAACGCTCTTCGTCGAACACGCCGTACGTCGGCAGGAACACTTTGCGATGCACGTGCCGGACTGCGGGCTGCTTTTTCGTGTCGAGCGTGACGTAGAGCGCCGAGTTATAGATGTGATTCTGAAAGCGTTCGTAGAAGCCGACGACGACGTCGATCGCAGGACCCTGGTAGGCGGCGGCGAGATCGCGCGCCAGCGTGCCGGCGGTGACCGCGAGCTCCTTGACGCCCCCTTCGACGAAGTAGCCCGACGTCGCGGTCTCAGGGAAGACGACGAGGTCGGGCTTGGGATCGAGCCGCGCGGCCTGCGTGATGACGGCACCGATCCGGGTGACATTCTGGGCGTATTCGCCCTTCGTGGGGCGGAACTGGGATAGGGCGAGGCGAACCACCGGCATGACGGTAAAGATACGACGGTAAGGGACGGTAAGAGACGGTAAGGGACGGTAGAAAAACGTAGGGGCGCAGCATGCTGCGCCCCTACCGAACCCTCTACCTTTGCAAGTCCCCGTTTTGGGGAATTACCAACCAGCTGAGCCCCCACGCCGCGGCCAGCACTCCCAGCGCGATGGCCACGAGCCCCGGCTGCGTAATCGCCGTTGCCGCGAGCAGCGCCAGGTACACCAGAATGAGCGCCGCCGGTACGATCGGGTAGAGCGGCACGCGAAACGGGGCGTCGGGCTGGCGAGCCCGCAGCGGAAACAACGCCGCGATCGCGACACTGTCCAGAATCAGCACCAGCCCGATCGCCATCGCCAAGAGCTGCACGAACCTGCCCGTCGCGGCGAGCGTCACCGCCACGATTCCCACCGACACCATCGCCTCCGCCGGCGTCCCGCCCGCGTTCACCTCGGCGAGCACGCGCGGGCCCAGTCCCTCACGCGACAGCCCGAAGATCACCCGCGGCGTGACGAAGATGTTGCCGTTGA
>WNGO01001028.1_pt1 | contig 21229 bp, 14 predicted proteins | sample 5400511 | NCBI WGS metagenome assembly WNGO01 (sample SAMN13153380, study PRJNA577476) | soil metagenome | isolation source: 20 cm soil or saprolite under Garry oak tree replicate 2 | place: USA:California | collected 2016-06-15 | reverse complement strand
GGTGTTTCGCCTGGCGGGCTTTCCCGATCGCAAGGCGCGTGACGGGGAAATGGTGCGGGTGCTCCGCCAGCACGGTGTTGAGCTGGTCGTCTGCGCCGGGTATGACGCAATCCTGGAACGGGCCTTTACCCGCGAATTCGCCGGGCGCATCATCAACATTCACCCTTCACTGCTCCCGGAGTTCGCCGGCACCATGGACGCCGTCCGGATGGCGCTCAACGCGGGCGTCGCCGAAACCGGCTGCACGATCCACGTGGTGACCAAGGATGTCGACCAGGGGCCGATCCTCGCCCAGCGGCGCGTCGAGGTACGGGCGGACGACACGGTGGAAAGCCTGCGTGAGCGCATCCAGGCGGAGGAGCACGGCTTACTCGCCGAGGTCGTGCGGCGGCTCGCGGTACAGCCCCTTCCGTTGCCGTTGTGAACGCGCTCCTCAGCGTCTCGGATAAGAGCGGCCTCGTCGAGTTCGCGCGCGGGCTCGCTGGCCTTGGGGTCACGATCTATGCGACCGGCGGCACGGAGCGCGCACTGCGCGAGGCGAACGTGCCGGTCCACGCGCTGCAGGAGTTGACAGGGTTCCCGGAAATGCTCGATGGGCGGGTAAAGACGTTGCACCCCAATGTCCACGCCGGCATCCTGGCGCGCCGCGATGAGCCGCGTCATCTACAGGAGCTCGCCGAACGTGAGCTGAAGCTCATCGACCTGGTGGTGGTCAATCTCTATCCCTTCGTGGAGACGGTGTCCTCCGGAGCCGACCGCGCGCAGACCATCGAGTCCATCGATATCGGCGGCGTCACCTTGCTGCGCGCGGCGGCCAAGAACCACGACCACGTCCTTCCGGTGGTGCGGCCGAGCGACTATCCGGCCGTCCTGTCCGCGCTCAAGGACCCGGGCGGTGTTCCGGCGCCGCTTCGGCGTCATCTTGCCGCGGTCGCCTTCGGTCATACCGCCGCCTACGACGCCGCCATCGGTGAGCACCTTCGCGGGCCAAACGCCGCGACAACGTTGCCGCAGGACTTCACCCTGGGCGGCCACAAGGTGCGCGACCTCCGCTACGGCGAGAATCCCCATCAGTCGGCCGCGCTCTACCGGACCGCCGCCGGTGGCGGTGTCGCGGGCGCCAGGCAGTGGCAGGGGCTCGAACTCTCCTACAACAACCTGCTCGACGCCCAGGCCGCCTGGTCGCTCGTCGCGGACTTTCCGGATGTCGCAGTCGCCATCATCAAGCACGCGAACCCCTGTGGAGTTGCTCTCGGAGCGGATGCGGCTCAGGCTTTCGATCGCGCGCTCAACTGCGATCGGCGATCGGCGTTTGGCGGGATCGTCGCCTTCAACCGGCCGGTCGGCGCGGCCGCCGCCCAGGCGCTGGTTGGATCGTTCTTCGAAGTGGTCCTCGCGCCCACCTTCGACGAGGCGGCACTGGAGGCCATGACGTCCCGGCCCAAGCTGCGGGTCCTGCAACCTGGGCCAGGGCCGGCTCAGCTGGACCTCGATGCGAGGCCGATCACCGGCGGCTTCCTGGTGCAAACCGCTGATCAGACCGGGGGCACGTTGGGTGAGTCGCGCGTCGTCACGGCGATGGTTCCCGATGAGGCGACCTTCAAAGATCTGCAGTTCGCGTGGACGGTGGCCAAGCATGTCCGGTCGAACGCGATTGTCCTCGCACACGAAGGCGCGGCCGTCGGGATCGGCGCTGGTCAGATGAGCCGAGTCGAAGCGGTCGAGCTCGCCGTCCACCGTGCCGGACCGAGGGCGACCGGCTCGGTGCTGGCCAGTGATGGCTTCTTCCCCTACCCCGACGGCGTTGAGGTCGCGGCCAGGGCGGGCGTGCGCGCCATCGTCCAGCCGGGTGGATCGGTGAAGGACAGCGAGGCCATCGCTGCCGCGGACAACGCCGGTGTGGCGATGGTCTTCACCGGCGAGCGCCACTTCAAGCACTAAGCTTGGGTCCCGTGGGCAAGGCGGAGTCGACGCACCGGGTCTCAGCCGGTCCGGATGTCTCGCTCGACGAGTTGCAACTGGCGGTGCGCAACCACTCGCTGCCACTCGAGGCGCTGCGGTACCCGATCACGCCGATCGGCCTGCACTACCTGCTGATCCACTTCGACATCCCCCAGGTCGATGCCTCGGATTGGCGGCTGGCGATCGGCGGCCACGTGCGCCGCTCCATGACCCTGACGCTCGACGAGATCCAGCGCCGACCGGCGGTGACCCGGGCCGTGACGATGGAGTGCGCCGGCAACGGCCGGGCGAATCTCTCGCCTCGCCCGCTCAGTCAGCCATGGCTCTTCGAGGCCGTCGGCACGGCCGAGTGGACCGGCACGCCGCTACGGTCGCTGCTCCGCGAAGCCGGGCCCTTCGACGGCGCTATCGAGGTCGTCTTCACCGGCCTGGATCGCGGTGTCCAGGGCGGGATCGAGCAGCACTACGAGCGGAGCCTCAGCCTGGCAGACGCAACGCGCGACGAGATCCTCCTCGCCTATGCGATCAACGGCCAACCACTCCCGCCGCAACACGGCTTTCCATTGCGGCTCGTGGTGCCGGGGTGGTACGGCATGACCCATGTCAAGTGGCTCCGGTCGATCACCGTGGTCACGCGGCCGTTCCGCGGGTATCAACAGGAGCCCGCCTATCACCTCACCAGCACCTGGGATGAGCTGGGCGAGCCCGTGACCCGAATGCTGCCGCGCTCGCTGATGGTGCCGCCCGGCATCCCCGATTTCCTACCGCGAACGCGACGGCTCGGGTTCGGGACGTGCGTCCTCAACGGTCAAGCATGGTCTGGCCGCGGGCGCATCCTTCGCGTCGAGGTCAGCACGGATGGCGGCGAGTCCTGGGCTGATGCCCAGCTGGGAGACGATGGCGGCGATTTCGCCTGGCAATCGTGGCGCCATACGTGGAACGTCGACCAGGCGGGTGAGTACGAGCTGTGCTGCCGGGCGACAGACACGGCGGGCAACGTTCAGCCGCTGACCGCACCGTGGAACGCGCACGGCGTCTGCAACAACCAGGTACAGCGCATCAAAGTCGTGGTTGATCAGGAGTCGGTGCCCCTCCAGCCCCCGGCCGATGGTCGATAAGCCGCCGGCCGCGATGGAAGCGGGGATCGCCGGCCCGCTTGTGCTGGTCGATATTTCCGGGTACACGACGTTCGTCGCAGAAACGGAGCTGACGCACTCCCAGATTCTCGTGGCCGAGCTCCTGGATGCGGTGCTGCAGAGCCTCGGTGCGCACCTGGAGGTTTCCAGGCTGGAGGGGGATGCCGTGTTTTTCGTCGGCGGCTCCACTGGGCCGGAGCTGATGGGCTGGTTCGATGAAACCTACCTCGCATTCCACCGCCGTTTGCGAAAGGTCGTGGCGGAGCGTGCCGTCAACTGCTCATGCCAGGCTTGCGTCCGGGCGCCGACGTTAACGGTCAAGGTTATCGCCCACCATGGGCACTACAGTCGCTTTCGGGTCGGTCAGGTCGAGCAACTGCACGGGACCGATGTCATCGTCCTCCATCGACTGGCGAAGAATCACGTCCCTAATCTGGTCGTGGTCTTCGGGGCAGGGGTGTAACTCCCTGATCGGCGGTAAAGCCCGCGAGCGCCCTACGGCGCATGACCCGGTGAAGGCGTAGCGCCCACTCCGGGGCCGACCGTACAGTCGGGATGAAAGAAGGCCTTCGGAGCGCAACTGCCGTGCGCCCGAATTCTGCCCCGGCGGCCAAAGGAGTCACTACGATGGCCGTCCCGACACCGAGATCACCGGCGACGATACCGGCCGGACGCGCTGGTCTCATCGACCGCTTCTCGGTCGTGCTGGTGGCGCTGGCGGCCACGATGTGGGCCTCGGATACGTACTTCCGCGCGCAGCTCATCGGCCACCTCAAGCCCGCGCAAATCGTCGTCATCGAGGATGCCCTGGTCAGCCTGTTCCTGCTCGCCTTCCTGTTCCGCGGCATCCCCGAGCTGCGCCGCCTGGACAAGCGGGGGTGGCTGGCGATCGGACTGATTGCGATTGGTCCACAGGCGATCGCCACGCTCCTCTTCACGAAATCGTTCTCATACGGCCACTTCGCCGAGACGTTCGTGCTTCAGCAGACTCAGCCGTTGATCGCGATCCTCCTCGCCTGGATTGTCCTGGGGGAGCGACGCCGTCCCTGGTTCTGGCCCACCGCCGCGCTGGCGCTGGTCGGCGTCTACATGGTCGTCTTTGCGCAGGACCTCACGGCGCCCTTCTCGGACCTCCAGCACGGACGCCTCGAGGCCGGACTCTATGCGTTGGGCGCTGCGGTGCTCTGGGCGAGCGGCACGGTGCTCGGCCGCTTCGTGCTCGGCAAGCTCAGCTTCACGACGACGACCGCGCTCCGATTTACCCTGGCGCTCCCCGTCCTCCTCGTCATCGTGCTGTTCCAATACGGGGGATCGGCGTTCGCCCACTACCAGGCGTCCGACATCCTCCCCTTCCTCGGGATCGCGCTGATTCCCGGATTCCTCTCATTGCTGCTTTATTACCGCGCCCTGCGTAGCACACCGGCGACCCTCGCGACGATCGCTGAGCTCGCCTTCCCCGTGACCGCCACCTTCATCGCCTCGGCCCCGCCGCCCTACGGGTTCAACCAGCCGCTCTACCTGCCGCAGTTCATCGGCACCGGCCTCTTGATCGCTGTCATCCTGATCCTGAACTACACCAAGGATCGGACTCCGCCCGTCGTCGTGGAAGAGCCGGCCGCCGCGTAACCGTGCCTCTGCCCTTTGGGGAACCAGGGGCTGCCCGCTCACCTGCGCCGTGGACCGTTGACTCGCCTACCGCACAGCGCTCTTATCAGGCTGGTGGATTCCGCACGCCCTCGTGAGGATCGCTGATGGCCATGGCGATGGCGGTGACCCAGCCGCAGGCCATCAGGAAAGCGCCTGAGCAAACCGGCGCCCGAGCGGCGGCCGTTCGGCCGTTCGACCTCCCCGTCTCCGGCCGCGCCGACGTCGGCACGCTCCTCTACCTGCAGCGGACGGCCGGCAATGCCGCGGTCACCAGCCTCCTGGAGGCACAGCGGCGTCCGCTCCATCTTCAACGCTGCGCCGGCCGGGCCTGCGACTGCCCCGAAGAGGCGCTCCCCGTCCAGCGGGGCTTTCTCGATGACCTGGCGGGTGCGGCCACCTCCATTCTTCCCGCGCCGATCAAGGCGGTCCTGACCGGCAGCTCCACACAGGCAAAGACCGCGGCCCAGGAGCTCAAAGAGAAAGGGGCTCACGTGGCAGACACCACGCACACGGAGGGCGGACGGGCGCTGGAAAGCTCCCAGGCGTCTGCCGATGCCACGGCTGCGAAAACTGAGGGCGAGATGCGGAGTCATACCGAACAGGCTCACGCCGTATCTGGTAAAGCGGTCGCCACGGGTGACGTGACCACCAGGGAGGGGGAAAGCGCGGCGATGAATCTCCAGTCGATGGGGACAGCCGCGGCGGCGGTGATGAATCCGGTCGGGCCCATCATCGAACTTCCGGGTTTCCGCGACGCCCTCAGCCACGTGGTCTCCGTCCTGAGCGCGATCCCCGGTGGTGTTGCCCAGCTCGCGGCCGACCTCAAGACGGGCATCCACGACGGGCTGACAGCGGGCCAAAAAGGTGGCTGGAACTGCGACCAGGCGCAAATCATGGCCGCCGCGGGTGGGGTTGCGAAGGCCGTCGCCACCGCCGGTGTGAAGGCCGGGAAGGCGGTGCTGGGCGAAGAGCGCTACGAGGCGCTGGCGGGTTGGGCGCACGAGCGTGTTGGCGACCTCAAGGCGGTGGCGGCCGGCATCCGAGGCCTGTTCGAGAGGGCCAAGCAGATGCTCCAGCATTTCTGGGAGACGACGTTTGCTCCGCTCCTCGCCAAGCTGCAGGGCATGATGGAGGATCTTCGCCAGCTCAAGGACCGGCTGACCGCGGTCCTGGGCGAGCAGTTCGACAGGATCAAGAAGCTGGCCTCGGACACCTGGACCGCCATCCGGACGAACGTCATCGAGCCGGTGGTCACGCATGCGCAGGCTGCCAAACAGACGGTGACCAGGCTGGTCGCCGATGCGCGTGCCGCCATCGGGTCCTTTTGGGACCATTTGCCCGGCCCGGCCAAGAACCTGATCCTGGGTCTGGGCGCGGTCATCGCCGGTCCGTTTGCCCTGGCGCTGAGCGGCGCCGAGAAAGCAAAAGAGGCACTGGTCAGCCTGGCGGAGCGTCTTGCCGCGCGCCTGAAGACGGCGGCCGACGGCGTCTTGCAAGCCATCGCCGCCAAGTACCAGTCGATGCGCAAGTGGGTGACCGACGCGAGCGCCGGCTTCAAAAAGAAGTGGGCGGCGATCAAGGCAAAAGTGCACCATTACCTGAGCACCGCTTTCGCGAGCGTCGAGGGAGCGAGCGGCGGCCGCATCTCGAAGCTGCTGGCGGGGCTGGCCGCCATGAAACGCAAGATCGCCGGCCAGGCCTGCACCGCGCTGGGCGACATGTCGGGCCCCTGCGTCGAACAATTCGTGCCGAACCCGGGCAAGGGCGAGTCGGCCGACGTCAGCCTCAGCAGCAACGCCGCCGTGACGGTGCCGGTCTATGGCGTGCCCGTGAAAGTTGGGGAGGGTGCATCGGTCAAGCTGTCCCGCAAAGACAAGAAATACACGATGACCGAGACCGGCGAGGGCCTGATCGCCGTCACCGCCCCCACGACCGGTGGTGAAGGGCCGGGCAAGGCGAGCCTGGACATCGTCGGTCCGATGGGCTCGGGGTTCAATGCGTGGCAGGCGTTGACCGGGAAAACTACGGGGGTCGAGGCCGCCGCCGGGGCAGCCGCGGCAGCCGGCAAAGAGGAGAAGGGTGGCCCCCAAGTTGACGCGGAGGCCGGTTACAAGGGATCGGTCGACATGACCTATGCCTTCGACGCGGCAGCAGGCAAGGATTCGACCTGCGACGGCCTGGGCGGCTTGACCGCGCTCCTCAGCGCGCAGGGCTTGTCGCACGCACTCCCCCTGCCGTTCAGTGCCATGACCGGGCTGGTGGCGGAGTCCTTTGGCGAAAACGTCACGTCGTGTGTCGTGACGCTGGCGCAATACGGAAACGCATCCGTCAACGTCAAGCAGGACGGCCTGGGCGGGCTCGAGGCGGCGATCAAGGCGCAATCGTCGGCGGCGCTCGAACGCACCAAGGATGAAAAAGAAGGCTGGGTCGACACGGCCACGCTGCAGCAGTCGCTGGGTATCTCCGGCGCCGCCAAGCTGGCCACGGGCGGCACGCTGCCGTTGAACATGTCGGGGGAAGCCGGCGCAACCGGGACGGCTTTCGTCAAGCTGAAGTACGCCGAGTCCACGGACAAGGTCAGCGCCCTGAGCGCTGGTGCGAAGCTCGGCCTGTCGCTCGACCTGGATCCCGGCAAGATCAAGGCGGTGCTGCCGGCCTCGGTCGCGGGACCGGTGCTGGCGCAGGTGAGTCCCTACCTCAAATCCCCCCAGAAGGGCAGTCTCGAGATCGAGGCCAGCTATGCGATCACCAATCTCCAGGACCTGATCGCTTCTCTCGATACCTACTTCAATGAGACGCCACCCGCCAGCGTGAACACCGACGGGCTTTTCAAGACGCTCGCCGATTACATGGCCAACGCGAGGATCGAGCAGGAGCTGACCGTCAAGCTCAAGACGACCCGCGCCATCGCCAACGCGGTGCTGGACATCGATGCGAAGGAAGCCGGGGTCAAGGGTGGCTTTGCCGTGGAAGAGCACCGCTCGCAAACGATCTATGCCTACCCGGCCGGAGCCGGAGCCGGAGACTGAGGCCCTAAAACTCCGACACGCAGCTGTCGCAAACTGGTGCGATACTGCGGGCGGCCTTGAAGAAGGAACGCCGGAACTGGATCCTCCCCGAGCCACTGCGGGCTCAGCCAGGACTGGAGGCCTTCTCCCCCGTATTCCGGCAGATCCTGCATGGACGCGGGGTGGTCCGCAAGAGTCAGCTCGACCCCTGGCTGCAGACCGATCTCGAACGTGCCCCGGATCCCTTCCTGCTGAAAGACATGGCGATCGCGTGCGAGCTGATCGCGCAGGCGATCGCCGCCGGCGAGCGCATCGCGGTCTACGGCGACTACGACGCCGATGGGGTCACCGCCTGCGTCACGCTGGCGCGCGGCCTGCGCGCGGTCGGCGCCGACGTCATCACCTATATTCCGAACCGCTTTACCGAGGGTTATGGGCTGAACCTCGACGCGCTCAATGAGTTGCATGCCCGCGGGGCGCGGCTCGTCATCACCTGCGACTGCGGAACGAACTCGGTAGAGGCCGCCGCCGGCCGGCCGCGCGGCATGCGCCTGATCGTGACCGACCACCACGAGGTCGGCGCGCAGCGCCCCTCGGTCGACGCGCTCATCAATCCCAAGCAGCCCGATTGTGCTTATCCCTTCGATGGACTCGCCGCCTGTGGGGTGGCCTACAAACTTCTCGTCGCGCTCGAGCAGCGGGCGTTTCCGGGACGGCTCGACCCGGGCGCCTCGCTCGATGCGGTGGCGCTTGGCACCGTCGCCGACGTGGTGCCGCTGCGCGCGGAAAACCGCGCCATCGTGCGCGCCGGGCTACGGCGCCTGAGCGAGGCGCCCAGCCCTGGCTGCGCGGCATTGCTCGCCATCGCCGGCATCAGGGAGCCGGTCACCGCCGAACACCTCGCGTTTCAACTCGGTCCTCGCATCAACGCAGCCGGCCGGATGGAAGACGCGATGCTCGCCCTCGAGCTGTTGCTGGCCGAGAGCCGGGAGTCGGCGGATCCGCTCGCCCAGCGGCTGCACGAACAGAACGCGCAGCGCCAGCAGCTGACGGCGGAGATCGTGCGCGAGGCCAAGACCCAGGTCGCCGAGCTCGACAACGGGGCTGCGGTGATCGTCATGGGCCACGACCGCTGGCCGCTGGGCGTGCTCGGGCTGGCGGCGAGCCGGCTGGTGGAAGAGTTCTATCGACCGACGTTCATCTTCAACACCGAAGGCGAGGAGTGGCGCGGCTCGGCGCGGAGCATCGAGGGCTTTCACCTGGTCGAATGTCTTGCGCAGTGCGCGCCAATGCTGCATCGATTTGGCGGGCACGCCATGGCCGCCGGGCTGACGGTCTTGAAGAGTCGATTCGCCGAATTGAAGGATTGTCTCGAGCAATACACGCTGGCTCGTTTGAACGGCGACGCGTTCTCACGCCCGATCACCATTGAGGCGACGGCCGCGTTCGCGGACCTCAAGCCAAGCCTGCACCACGAACTCCAACTCCTCGCCCCCTTCGGCGTTGGTAATCGCGAACCGCTGCTCCTCAGTAAAGAGGTCGAGGTGGTGCGGACCGAGACGTTTGGCTCGGATCGTCGCCACCTCCGCGTGCAGCTACGTGACCGGACCGCCAGCGCCGAGGCGATCGCCTTCGACAAGGCAGGCGCCGCGCCCCATCTCCCCAACGGCCGGCGGATCGATGTCGTGTACGCGCTGCAATGCGAGCGGTGGGATGGCCTCGATCGAATCCGGTTGCATCTGAGGGATCTGAGACCGGCGGTCCAGCCCGCATTGGTTCTCGCGGCCGTGTAAGGCACTGGCTTCGCCTGAGCGTCGGCGTCATCGTTCTCTCTCCTCTGGGTCGGACGCCTTTACTCGGGCGCAACGGCTGTGCTACGGTAGCCGTCAGGCAGGTGCTTTGGGGAAGAGGCACCTTGTTGAGCCATCTATAGCGAGGCAAGGATGCTGGACGAGGTACGCACTCCCAGGCTGGTCATCGCCGGAACCGCGAGCAGCGTTGGAAAGACGATCCTCACCGCCGGCCTGATTGCCGCCTTCAAATCCCGTGGGCTGACCGTGCAATCCTTCAAAGTCGGACCTGACTACATCGACGCCGCCTACCTGGCCCACGTCAGTGGCCGCCCCTGCCGCAATCTCGACTCCTGGATGCTCGGTGAGGGCGCGCTCCGCCAGGTGCTGGCGCAGGGTGTGCTTGGCGTCGACCTGGCGCTGGTCGAGGGCATGCTCGGACTCTTCGACGGCCGCGGGGGGAGCACCGATGGCAGCACGGCGGATGTCGCTCGCATCATCAAGGCGCCGGTCGTCCTGGTGATCGACATCAACGAGATGACGGAGAGCGCGGCCGCGGTGGCGTTGGGCTTCAAGAGCTTTGCCGAGTCACCCAGGATCGCCGGCGTGCTCTTGAACAATGTTCGGTCCGATTCCCATCGACGCCGGGCGGAGGACGCAATCTGGGATATCGCGAAGCTGCCGGTGTTAGGGGCGTTGCGAGCGATGCCCCAACTGGACATTCCGCAGCGGGAGCACGGTCTGCTGCCCGTGACCGAGAACAAGGAATGGGATCGCATGATCGGCGTGCTCTCCGAAACGATCGACCGCGACGTCGACCTCGACCTGCTACTGCGGATCGCCAACAAGGCGGAGTTGGTGCCACTGGTCCCCAAAAAGGTGTTTCAGGGCAAAGCGGAAGCTGGGCGGACGGTGCGCCTGGCGGTCGCCTACGACGACGCCTTTAACTTCTACTACCCGGAAAACCTGGAGCTGCTGGAAGAGCATGGCGCCCAGGTCGTCCCCTTCAGCCCGCTGGAAGACGAACACCTGCCGCAGGACGTGTCCGGGATTTATCTCGGTGGAGGTTTTCCCGAGGTCTTTGTCGAACCCCTGGCCAGGAACCGTTCGATGGCCGACTCGATCCAGCGCGCCTACCGAAGCGGCACACCGATCTATGCCGAGTGTGGTGGTTTGATGTACCTCGGACGCTCGCTCCGCACCGGCTCCGGTGCGACGGAGCGGATGGCGGGCGTGATCCCCGTCGACGTCGAGATGGATGGCGAGATCCATCGCTTCGGCTACCGGCAGCTCCTCACGCTCGAGGACAGCATCCTCTCCTCGCGCGGCCAGTTCTACCGTGGGCACGAGTTCCATTGGAGCCGCATCACCGGACACAACGGCGACCTGAAGCCGGCCTACCAGATGCAGAACGCCGAGGGCGACGTGATCGGTTACGAGGGTTTCGTGGCGCCCAACCTGCTGGCCAGCTACGTCCATTTGCATTTCGGGCAGAACCCGGTGCTCGTCGATAAGTTTGTCCAGCACTGCCGCGAGTACGCGACGGTCCGAAGCGCCCCCTGATCGCCCGTTTTAGGACGGGCCGTTTCGGGCATCACTGAGTCAACGCATGGCCACGCCTCAGTACAAGGACTACTACCAGACGCTTGGGCTCTCGAGGACCGCAACCGAGAAGGAGATCAAGTCGGCGTATCGGCGGCTGGCTCGCCAGTTTCACCCGGACGTCAACAAGGACCCCAAGGCCACCGACCGCTTCAAGTTGATCAACGAAGCCTACGCAGTGCTCAGCGACCCCAAGAAGCGTACGAAGTACGACCAGCTCGGGGCCGATTGGGAACGGATCGAGCGCGAGCAGGAGTTTGCTCGCCAGTACCAGTCGCAGCCCGGGCAGGGCGCCGGCCAGGCCGCCGGCTACGGCGATTTCAGCGACTTCTTCAATACCTTCTTTTCGGGCGAAGGCGGCGGCTTTTCCGGCTTCGGCTTCGAAGGGGCTCGCGGGCGCACCGCCACCCGCGAACGAGGCGAGGACATCGAGCATCCGATCGAGATCACGCTCGAGGAAGCCGCCCGTGGTGGCGAGCGAACCATCCAAACAGAGGTGCCCGAGACTTGTCCCACCTGCGGCGGCTCAGGGTTTACGGCTGAGCGGCGCAAGGTCGGCGACCGCACGGTGATGGAGAGCGTCACCTGCCCGACCTGCGGTGGGGCCGGGGTGCGCGCGACACGCCGGCAGATCCAGGTAAAGATCCCGGCGGGCGTCATCGAAAGCTCGCGCATCCGGGTCAAAGGCGAAGGGCAGCGTGCCGCGGAGGCCGGCGATCTCTACCTGCGGGTCCATCTGTTGCCGCACCCGCGGTTCGCCGCCAAAGGCCGCGACCTCTACACGCCGCTGGCGCTGATCGATGACCAGGCGGCGTTAGGGGACGAAGTGACCATCCAATCATTGACGGGTGGCCAGCTCCAGCTGCGCATCCCGCCCGCGAGCCAGGCCGGGAAGGTCTTCCGACTGAAGGGCAAAGGCTTGCCAGCTCTGAAAGACGGCCTGCCCGGCGACCTCTATGCCACCCTCGAGATCCGTATCCCGGAACCGGTCACGCCGGCGTTGCGCGACCTCTATGAGGGAATCCGCAAAGCCCGGACAAGCTGAGTCAGCGCCGGAAGAAGGCGTTCAGCAAGACCGTCAGCAGCAGGCTCAGCAACAAGCAGGTGACGATCGGAAAGTAGACGTGGACGTTGCCACGGTCGATGGAGATGTCGCCGGGCAATTTGCCGAGGTAAGGGATTCGAAGGCCCAGGGTGAGAACGAGGCCGACCGCGAGGATGAAGCCGCCGACGACGATGAGCAGCTTGCCGATCTCGGGCATGAATCCATCCTACCCGGCGTCCAACGCCCCGATCTAGCGGCGAGGTCGCGAGTCGGTTAGAAGCCGATCCAGCCGATGGCTTGCTCGATCTTGGCCTGCTGCAGGCCGGCGATCGGCACCCCATCGATCACGGTCAGGGGCACTTGCCGGACGTCGATGTCCAGGTTGCGCAGGTCCTTGCCGTCGAGCTTGCCGTCGGCGCAGACATGTTCCTGGAATGCGACGCCTCGGTTCTCCAGGATCTCCTTGATCCGGCGGCTGCTCTCGCAGTCGGGTCGGGTGTAAACAATGACTTCCATCTCGCCCTTTTGCCTCCGTGTGCTCCCGCTCGCCCCGGGGTGACACAGAACTTGATATCGCGCCTATACAAAGGCTGCCCCAACACTATCAAGTGACCTGCTATTTGTCCAATTCATTTCTCCGATGCGTTCGATCAACTCTGTTGATAACAAAACACCGGTCAACGAGCGCTTCGATATGCTCAACACTGGCGATCCGGCCGGCCGGAGGAGGAGGGGACATGCGAGCGCGGCGCCATCGGTTTGCGCTGGTGATCGGGATCGTGATTCCGGCGAGCCTCGCCCTTGCCCCCAGCTTTACCGGTTCCGCAACGACCGGCGTCGACCCCGGCATTGGCAACGTGCCGCAGAGTACGCAGTCCGACCAGGCTTACGGCAACAGTTTTGCGGCCAACGGCGTCACGAACGTCTTTGTCACCAGCCAGCAGGTCAGTTGCTATCGCCCGGAGGTCCCCTTCTCGGTCAACAACGGACCGAACGACGGCTATACCGGCGAAGTCAGGTGTCCAGGTGCAACCACACACGAGGATACCGGCGCGGCTGGCCCGTACCCGACCCAGGTCGGGAGCCAGCCGCCCTACCCGGCCGCTGAGCCGAAGCTCGTGACGGACCGCTCCGAATCGGATATCCGGGTGGATCCCCTCAACCCCAACCACCTCATCGGCTCGTCAAAGTGGTTTGCCAGCCCCGAGGGCTATAACCACCTGCTCGGCTTCTACGAGTCCTTCGATGGCGGCAAGACCTGGCCGACGATGGGCCACGTACCCGGTTACGAGGGCTTTACCGACAACACCGATCCGGTGGGCGCCTTCGACGCCTTCGGCAACTATTACCAGGCGCTCCTGCCCTACCAATTCTTCTACGACAGCACGGGCCACAAGAAATACGAAGTCGGTAACGAGCCCAACCGAACGGTTCCCAACGAGGCGGTCGCGGTTGCCGTCCGTCCGCAGGGAGCGAGCGGACCGAATGGTTGGATCACGACCCACAACGGGCAGCCGGACTACGTCTTCACCACCAACGCCGGCCTTGGTCAGGAACCGGACAAAGAGTGGATCGCAATCGACCGCACTCCTCGCCGGCCCGATGGATCGCCCAACCCCAACTACAACAGGATCTACATGATGTACGTCAACTTCAACGGCAACGGCAGCAAGCCATACGTGCAGACCGCGGTGGCCTTGAAAGATGGAACCCACACCGACTGGACGCCGCCGGTCGAACTGCCCCGGCAGAGTTCCACGAACAACAACACGTATCTCCTGCCGCACATCGATCCAGCCGGGGTGGTGTACACGTCGGTGATCAACTACGTCAGCGGGCAGAGCGGCTGCTGCGTCGACGTGCTGATGGATTACTCGACCGATGGCGGTCTCACCTGGATCGGGCCCTCGGTCGCCGCCAGCCATGTACACGTCCCACCCTTGACTGGCGCAGGTTATGTCAACACGACGTTTGAAGACGGGATCGAGGAGACGTTTGCGGTTGGCAATCACCCGGCCAGCACCGGGCACTATCCGATTTACGTGGCTTACGAGTCGAAGAGCACCGGCTTCGGCAACATGCTCCTCACGGCGTCCTACGATCAGGGCCGCAGCTGGAGTTCGCCGATTCAGGTCAACGACAATATCCTCAGCAACGTCGACGAGTTCCAACCGAACCTGGCGGTGGCGCCAAACGGCACCGTGAGCGTCACCTTCTATGACCGGCGGCTCGCCTGTCCCGCGGCGGGGACGGCTGAGGCGACGGCCGCGGGGCTTCAACTCGATCGGCAGAACCCCAACTACGCGGACGCGCTTCCGCCCTATGGCGCGACCGATTACTGCATCAACGCGAGCGTCCAGTTCTATTCGCCGGCCCTCAAGCCAATCGGGCACAACATTCGACTGACCGAGCACGGCTGGGATCCCCAGCTCAACAGTCCTGATCGGAGCTGTTCTTGCAATCCGACCGACACCTTCATCGGCGATTACTTCGGCAATGATTTTGCCGGCGCAACGGACTACTCCACCTTCGTGAGCACCTATGACGACGGCAGCAACCCCCAGCACTACCAGCAGCAGGTGTTGGCGACGGTCTCCACTCCGAAACGCTAGCCTCCGAGGTTACGCCGAATGCGACCGTTTGACAGCGAGTCCGTGAGCCCGTAGACTTACGCGGAACTTCGTCCTTTAAACCGGTCCAGAGAGACCGAAAGGAGAATTCGGTGCGAGACACCCTGACCGCTCCGCCCGCGCGGACGCAGGTTCCCATCCGGCATCTGACCCGTCCAGAGGCCCTCGATCGCGCCCTGATCGAGCACCTGCTGGCGCGTGCCGCCACGTTCGAACAAGGAATGGCGAGGGAGGCCGCGCCGCTGTCGGGTCGGCTACTCGCGACCGTGTTCTACGAGCCGAGCACCCGCACGCGCTTTTCTTTCGAAGCGGCCATGCTCCGGCTCGGCGGGCAGGTCATGACTGCCGAGAACGCCACCGGCGCCTCATCAGCGGCCAAGGGGGAATCGCTGGAGGACGCGATCCGCGTCATCGGTGGCTACGCCGATGGGATCGTCCTTCGTCATCCCCAGATGGGAGCTGCCGAGCGTGCGGCACGATTCGCGCCCGTGCCCGTCATCAACGCCGGAGACGGGCCGGGGAATCATCCAACCCAGGCACTGCTCGACCTCTACACCATCGAAAAGGAACTGGGCCGCCTCGACCATCTGCGGATCGGCCTGGCGGGCGACTTGCGCAATGGCCGCACGGTTCGGTCGCTGGCGTTGCTGCTCTCGCGCTTCCCGGGGAATGAGCTGGTGTTGATCTCACCGCCGGCATTGCGCCTTGGCGCGGATGTCATCGCCGCCCTGAACGAGGTGCACCAGGACATGCGGGAGACCACAGACCTTGGCGGTGCCATCGCGGACCTCGACGTGCTCTACCAGACACGCATCCAGGCCGAGCGCTTCGAGTCGTCCGAAGAATACGAGCGACATCGCGGCGTCTACGTCCTGAACCCTGAGCTGATGCGGCGCCTACCCGAGCGCGCCATCGTGATGCATCCGCTGCCTCGGCTCGACGAGATCGATCCGCTGGTCGACGCCGACTCTCGGGCGGCCTATTTCCGGCAGGCGCGCAACGGGCTTTGGGTTCGGATGGCCGTTCTCGACTGGGCGATGGAGCGCTGATGTTGCAAACCCCAGCCGCCAAGGCCGTGATTCTCGACGCCGAAGGCCTCCGCCGCGCCTGGCGACGGATCGCGCACGAGGTCATCGAGCGGCAGCCGAACCTGGCGCAGCTGAGCTTGCTCGGCATCGTCACGCGCGGCCTGCCGCTGGCCCAGCGGCTGGCGGCCACCCTCGAGGAGCTCGAAGGGGTCCGGCTTTCCGTGATCCCGCTCGACGTTCGCGCCTACCGCGACGACCTGCCTCGCACGGCGGCCGCCCCCTTGCCCAGCCTGCCAGCCGTCGCGGTCGATGGCCGGCCCGTCTTGCTCGTCGACGACGTCCTCTTCAACGGGCGCACGGTACGAGCGGCCATCGACGCCGTGATCGCCGCCGGACGGCCGACAGAGATCCAGCTCGCGGTGCTGGTCGATCGCGGTCACCGAGAGCTCCCGATCCGCCCGGATTACATCGGCAAGAACGTTCCCACGTCGCGGCAGGAGTGGGTGGAGGTCCATCTCAGCGAAACCGATGGCGAGGACCTGGTCCGTATTGTCGAGCGAGGCGACTCCTGATGCGCCTGCATCACGTCCGCGTGCTGGGCCCGGCAGGTCTCTCGACGCCGCAAACGGTCGAGGTCAACGCCGAGGGTGCCGAGGATCGCGACGCCACCGGCCTCGTGCTCTCTCCCGGCTGGATGGATCTTCATGCCCACCTGCGCGAACCCGGCTTCCCGCAGAAGGAGACCTTGCTGTCGGGCGCAACCAGTGCCGCGGTGGGTGGATTCACGCACGTGCTCGCCATGGCGAACACCGACCCGGTGACCGATCGCGTCGACCGCCTACAGCATCTGCTGACGCGGAGTGAGGCGCTGCCGATCCGCATCAGTTTCGTGGGCGCGCTCACGATCGGGCTCGAAGGCCGGCGGCTGACCGATGCGGTCGCACTGAAGGCTGCCGGAGCGGTAGCCCTCTCCGACGACGGGCGCCATGCGATCGACCGCCGGATGTTCGGCCGGGCCCTGGAGGCGGCGGCGGCAGCCGGACTGCCGGTCCTCGTCCATGCCCAGGCGGAGCAGCTAGGCGACGGACCGGAGGCGGAAGCGCTCGCCGTGGCCGATGTGCTCGCCGCCCTGCGTGACGTGAGAGGCGCGCGTCTCCACATTCAGCATGTGAGCACGCGAACGGCGGTCGACCTGATTCGTACCGCGAAGTCGGAGGGATTACCGGTCACCGCCGAAGCCACACCGCATCACCTGGCATTGAGCTCGCGTGACGTCGGGGCCATGGGTCCACACGGCAATGTCAACCCGCCGCTGAGAAGCCCTGACGATCGTGATGCACTGTGCGAAGCGCTGGTCGACGGGGTGATCGACGCGATCGCGACCGATCACGCCCCCCATGAGCTGGCGGCCAAGCAGGCGGGCGCGAACGGCTTCCACGGCTTCGAGACCGCGGTCGGCGTCGTCCTCGGCCTTGGCCTCGATGGCGGCACCGTTTACCGCGCGTGTGTGTCACGGCCTCGAGAGATTGTCGGCCAATCCCTGGAAGACGAATGGATCCTCATCGATCCGGACGCCGAATGGCGAGTCGACGCGGCGTCCTTCAAGAGCCGCGGCAAGAACACGCCGTTTCAGGGCCGGAGGTTGCGCGGACGGGTCGTCATGACGGTCTGCCGCGGCCAGGTGGTTACGGAGCGCGTGATGCAGCATGTCTGACGCGATGGTCCTCGTCCTCGAGGATGGCTTCACCGTTTTCGGCGAGCGCGGCGGGCAGGCGATCCAGGCGAGCGGCGAGGTCGTGATCAACACGTGCATGGCGGGCTACCAGGAGGTGCTCTCCGATCCCTCCTACGCCGGGCAGATGGTCGTCATGACCTATCCGCTGATCGGGAACTACGGCACAACGGCGGAATTCCAGGAGTCGGGCCGCCCCTGGGCTCGAGCGTTGATCACCCGCCAGCTCAGCACGTTTCATCAACACTGGCGCACCCAGCAGTCACTCGCAGACTGGCTCGACGGCTACGGCGTTCCCATCCTCACCGGGTGCGATACCCGGCGGCTCGCCCGCCACCTGCGCGGCACGGGTGCACAGCGGGCGCTTATGGGGCCGCGGCACGAACTCCCGGCGCTGATCGAGCGAGTGCACCGCGTGACCCCGCTCGAGGAGCAGGACCTGGTCCGGCAAGTCTCTCAGGGATTCCGCGATATCGCGGAGCCCCTCGACCCGGCGCTCGCGGCGCGGTCACTGCGCCAGTGGACGGGGATGCGGCTGGTCCTCGTCGACTACGGGGTCAAGCGCAACATCTTGCGCTCGCTCCGCGCCCGCGGCGTGAAGGTCGAGGTCGTGCCCTACGACAGCGACCTCGAAACCATTCTCGCCGGCAATCCTGATGCGGTTGTGCTCTCGAACGGCCCCGGTGATCCAGCGCAGCTGCAGCCGGCGGTGGCGGTGACCCGACAGCTCATCAAGCGTGTGCCGGTGCTCGGCATCTGCCTCGGTCATCAATTGGTCGGCCAGGCCGCCGGGGCGCGTACGTCGCGGCTACGATTCGGCCACCACGGTGGCAATCATCCGGTGCTCGATCTGCGGACGGGACGGGTGACCATGACGTCGCAGAACCACGAGTTCGAGATCGACGCCGAGAGCCTGCCGGCGAGCAGCGGCTTCCGCGTGAGCCACCGCAACCTGCACGACGGCTCGGTCGAGGGCCTGGTGCATGACCACCTGCCGGTGCGCTCGGTGCAGTTTCACCCAGAAGGGGCGCCGGGACCCCAGGACAACCAGGTGATCTTCGATGAGTTCCTCGACCTGGTGGCCGGCCGCCAAGCGGCGCCGATCAGCGTCCGCGAGCCGGTGCGCCGTCCGGCGAGTGTCATGGTCATCGGCTCCGGACCGATCGTCATCGGTCAGGCCGCCGAGTTCGATTACGCGGGGACCCAGGCGTGTAAGGCGTTGCGCGAAGAAGGCGTGCGCACCATCCTGGTGAATTCGAACCCGGCGACCATCATGACCGACGAGGGGATCGCCGACCGTGTCTATATCGAACCCCTGACGGTCGAGGCGCTGACCGCGATCATCGAACGGGAACGGCCCGACGGGCTGCTCCCCACGTTGGGGGGCCAGACCGGCCTCAACCTGGCGGTGGCACTGGCCGATGCCGGGGTGCTCGATCGCTGCGAGGTGCGAGTGCTCGGGACGCCGCTCGCGGCCATCCGCGAGGCGGAGGACCGGGACGCCTTCAAGGCCGTGCTGTTGCGCATCGGCGAGCCGGTGCCGGACAGCCGCACGGTCACGACCGTTGACGCTGCCCAGGAATTCGCGGCCTCGATCGGGCTGCCGCTCGTGGTCCGGCCGGCCTACACGCTCGGCGGGACCGGCGGCGGGATGGCCGAAAGCCCGCTCGAGCTCGAAGCCATCGTTCGCGAGGGATTGGCCGCGAGCCCGATCCGTCAGGTCCTCGTCGAGCGCTCACTCTCCGGCTGGAAAGAAATCGAGTACGAGGTGATGCGCGACGCCAACGACACCTGCATCGCGATTTGCAACATGGAGAACCTCGATCCGATGGGCGTGCATACCGGTGACAGCATCGTGGTAGCGCCCAGCCAGACGCTCTCCGACCGCCAGTACCAGATGCTCCGATCCGCGGCGCTACGCATCATCCGGGCGCTGCGCATCGAAGGTGGGTGCAATGTCCAGTTTGCGCTGGACCCGGCTTCCGATCGGTACTACGTCATCGAGGTGAATCCCCGGGTGAGCCGCTCCTCGGCGCTGGCGTCGAAGGCGACCGGATATCCGATCGCCCGTGTCGCCGCGAAGATCGCGGCGGGGCGGGGCCTGCACGAAATCCCGAATGCCGTCACCGGGCAGACGAGCGCGGCCTTCGAGCCGGCGCTCGACTACTGCGTCGTCAAGATCCCGCGCTGGCCATTCGATAAGTTCCCGGCGGCGGATCGGACGCTGGGCACGCAGATGAAGTCGACCGGCGAGGTGATGGCGATCGAGCGGACCTTCGAAGCCGCACTGAGCAAGGCGTTGCGGGCCCTGGAACAGCGCCTTCCTGATGCCTCCCAGTTGCGCGGCCGTCCGGATTTGTTGCATCAGCCGAACGACCGCCGGCTGATGGCGGCGATGCAGGCGCTGCGCGACGGTTCCGGCCGTGACGAGGTCGGGGTGGCAACAGGCTACGCGCCGTGGTTCGTCGACCGGCTCGCCTACATCACCGCGCTCGAGGCGGCGCTGGCCGGCCCCATCGACGCCGATCTCGGGCTGCGGGCCAAGCGCGCCGGCTTCGACGATGCCCGGATCGCCGAGCTGAGCGGCGGCCGCATGCCGGTCACGGCGCTCGAGCCGACCTTCCGGCAGGTCGATACGTGTGCCGCCGAGTTCGAGGCGGTGACGCCCTATTACTACTCGACCTATGAGGACGAAGACGAGATCATCCGCAGCGGGAACACGGCCGTCGCGGTGATCGGCTCGGGCCCCATCCGTATCGGTCAGGGGATCGAGTTCGATTACTGCAGCGTGCACGCCTCGGCCGCGCTGCGGGAAGCGGGCCTCGACAGCGTGCTCATCAATAGCAACCCCGAGACGGTCAGCACCGACTTCGATGCCTCGACCCGCCTCTACTTCGAGCCGCTCGACCTGGAGGGAGTGCGCAATGTGCTCCGCCGCGACCCGGTGCTCGGGGTGATGGTCCAATTCGGCGGTCAGACCGGTCTGAACCTCGCAGACGCGCTAGTGGCCGGCGGGACCCGCATTCTCGGCTCGACCGTCGACACCATCGACCTGGCGGAGGACCGCCGTCGTTGCGAGGCCTTGCTGCGCGACCACGGCATCCCGCAGTCGCCGGGCGGTTCAGCCACGAACGCGGAGATGGCGCTGGCGATCGCCGCCAGGGTGGGCTATCCGGTGCTGGTGCGGCCATCCTATGTGCTCGGCGGGCGCGGCATGGAGATCGTCCACTCGGCGACGGATCTCCGGCGGTATGTCGAGGCGGCCATCGGATTCGGTGTCCGCGGGCCCATCCTCGTCGACAAGTACCTGCTGGGTCGCGAGCTCGACGTCGATGCGGTCTGCGACGGGGAGACCGTCCTGATTCCGGGCATCCTCGAACACATCGAGCGGGCGGGCATCCATTCGGGCGACTCCTTTGCGGTCTACCCGCCGATCACGCTCACGCCTGCCGAGACGGATCGCGTGGTCGAGGCGACCACCGTCATCGCCCGCTTGCTCAAGGCCGTGGGCTTGATCAACATTCAGTTCGTCATCCAGGACGGCATCCTGCACGTGCTCGAAGTGAACCCGCGAGCCAGCCGGACGGTGCCCTTCCTCAGCAAGGTGACCGGGGTGCCGATGGTCAACCTGGCCACGCACGCCGCGCTC
>WNGO01002724.1_pt1 | contig 21239 bp, 21 predicted proteins | sample 5400511 | NCBI WGS metagenome assembly WNGO01 (sample SAMN13153380, study PRJNA577476) | soil metagenome | isolation source: 20 cm soil or saprolite under Garry oak tree replicate 2 | place: USA:California | collected 2016-06-15 | reverse complement strand
GCACGCATCGTGAGCGTTGACCACCACTTCTTCACGCCGCCTCGAAAACCGTTCAGGCTATCACTCCCTCCCGGCGCACTCGGATGAGTGCTGCTTCCAGTCGCGAAAAACGTCACGGCTGGTATCCGCCGCTCTGCCATTGCGCGAATAATGCGAGCTGGTCCGATGTCCAATAGGGCCCACCAGGAGGCATGGTGGGGGGCTCGCCATCGTGGGGGGAGAGAGTCACGAGCACTTTGTTTGCGTTGTCCGGATCCGACATGTAAGCATAACTGTCGAGTTCTACGCCGAATCGTTTCATGTGTGAAATGTCAATGGCGCTAAACAACGGCTTGATATCCGCTGAGAAGGAAACTTGAAGCATGTGTTCTCCTTAGGTTTTCGACCAACCCTCGGTCGGAAATCACCGATGCGAGTTGCGCGCGGCCGGCCGGATCCTGTGGTGAAGAGGATGCCGGCCAACCGTGCTTGAGAAGTTCGGGCGATGCCATCCTGCACTCTGTAGGCACTATTCAAGATTTCAGGCGCCGATTCGAGCCCAAAACCCAAGTAAGCTGCTATGCCGCGATCTTCTCGGATGCCGCCGCTTCGGAGCTTAATGCAATTTCGCCGTTGAGACCGGTTGGGAAGAAGCCTCCTTGTCTGACCCCTGCTTTCCCTCCGAAGGCAAGATAGAGTACCTCGCCAACAGTCCTCGTGGCGACAAGTCCATCGCTCCCTTTGATCGACAGGAACTGCCTTGCCGCTCCACTTGGTGGAGGGATCAAGTCCACGCCGTCTATCGCTGTCGTCGCTATGTTCAGCCGCGCAATGTGTGCCCTTATTGTGGCCGCGTGTTCAGCCTCGGCTCCTAGGAGGCCTGCCGCTGCCGCAATGATTCCGGGAGTCCTGAGCATACCGGCAGCGCCCGCGTATGCGGTCACGCCGATATCTTCGAAAATGCGTGCTATTCGGAGGAAATCGGTCTGGTTCCCGAAGCCGAAACCAAACGCACTCAGATCAATGTTGGGCATCGCAACCGCAGATGAGCCTAATGCGCCGCGTAGCAGCACAACGTGGGCGCGTTCATCGGCGCCGATCTGTGCTGCAATATCGTGAAGGATGGATTCTTCCTTGGAAAAAGTGACTTTCGAGCCTCCCTTCGTGGTGCCGCCGTTTGCTGGATTGGAACCATTCGAGCGGCCCGTAGTCGCAATACCGAAGCTTGTAATGGACTTGCCGGTAGTCGCGTAGGTGTAAAACTCAGCCTCAAGATATTCCAGGTTAAGAGCAAAGTTCAAAATATCGACTTCTTCAATTTTGTTTTCAGGCATGCAGATCCTCCAATTTTCGAGTTGATCGTTTAAGGTGGCTGATCTTCTGGCGCGCGATACACTCGCCGCCATGTGCAGATCAACAGAAGTTCCGTACTTACGCGAAATGAACTGTTGCAATGCGATTGCCAAGCTCTGAATATCGCCCGATCCTGTTGGCCCGATATAGGGGCTGTGCTTTCGCAACGGCACGTGGCAACGCGCCTGTGACGCCATAACGACAGCAAGACAAGCAGGTGACCCAGAGGTCGACAGCGGAGATCCGAATTAGTCCGTTGTAAATGCTCGAGGCGGCCAGGACAGCGAAGAACGGTCTCGAAGTTCATGCCAAGCGTTCGTTACTTCGCTGAATCACCTTTTTGCGAATCGCCCGGCAGAGTCCGCACATAATTCACGAGATCCCAAACATGATCTGGAGTCTCGACGTTACCGAAAGCCGGCATCCCGGTGTAGCGGATTCCATTCTGGATAATCCAAAACAGCTCTTGGTCGGAGTAGCTCTGCACCTGTTTGCTTGTGAGATCGGATGCGCGCGGGTACATCCACAGCTCCGGAGTCCGTTGTGATCGGCCATCATCGGCATGACAAATGCTGCAATCGAGTCCGTAGTGTGAACCGCCTCTTTCGATGCTTGCCTTGGTGTCCTGGGGGCCCGGAGGAATTCCGTGCCGGCCAGCGCGGTAAATGAAATAACGTTTGGACAAATTGGCCACGCGCGTTTCAACCGGCCCCGGCTCGTGCAGCGCCGTCAGGTTAAAACTCATCAGCGCAATTACAATTAGCACCACAACGAGCACAAACATCGCCCAGGCCATTCGTGATCGCATACCGATTTCGCTGCTCCCTTCGCCGGGCGCCTCAGCCACAAAAAAACAACTGTCGGTACTTACTTTGGATCTTTATCGCGAAGCATCGGGTAGAACTGAATCCAAGTCATGTCTGTGTCCGCGACATTGGAGATATGGCATCCGGCGCACTCCGACGCAGGCTTTTCCGCGGAGGTTTTCTCGTATGGCAATGGATGATGCCCATAGGTGAAGAAACCCCAGCCGTTCGTTTTTGCGAAGCGCTTGCTGTCTTTTATGGACATGTCGATGCCGTTGTAAGCACCGTTAAAATACCCGCGTCCGGAGGGTTCCTTGCGAGACCCATCTGGGAACGTTGGGTCAAGAACCCGGGTCAGTTCTTTTACGATGACCGTTCCTTCTGGAAAGTCGCCTGTTTTCAGATATGCATCAACGTTTTTCTGCTCGATATATACGTGATGATATTCGGGGAAGTTCGACTTGGTACAACCTCCGGGCTGGTCGCAGTTGAACTTCCCATTATTGAGGCCCTCGGGAGTTAGGGGAGCGCCCACAAAGACCCACCTGCGGAAAACTTGGGGGTCAGGGACATTCACAGTACCGTCAGCGTTAAACGCCACGCTCGACTGAATAGCGCTTGACTGTTTAGTCTGAGCAGCAACTGGTTTCGCGGAAAGCATGTACGCGCCTGCGGTAATCAGCCCAACTCCGACGATGGTTACCCAAAACAAATACTTCTGCATCGTATATTCTCCTTGTGACGGATTCTCCAAGCCTCTCTTCTGAAACGTTGTTTTACTTCGATTTGAGGACCGGGTAACCTTGTACGTATAACCAGTCGGTTGACTGAGCTGGAACATGACAGCCCAGACAGTTCTTTTTGAAGCTGGTAGCAACCTGCTTATCAGGCGCATCGGCTTTGAAAAGTGCCCATCCCCATCCATTACCCCACAGCGGGTTATTGGGGAACCGATTCTTGGTGTCCTTGATCATCACGAACCACACTATGGTCTTATTCGTAGCCCAACGGGCGTCACCTGTCGTCATTTGGGCGTGATCGGTCGTGAACGTTTCTTTCACGAGTACGGTTCCATCGGCGAACTTGCCGTTTTGTCGGTAATACTGAGCCGCGCCCGGCGAAGCATAGGTGACGTGCATTTCAGTGTCACCGTTAGAACCTGTGGGAGTATAGGTTCCGAGAAACTGGTAAAGGTCTCGATAGTCCGCTGGCTTGCGAATATTCCCGGTCTCGTCGACCAGATCGTAGCCGTTGAACTCCTTCTTGGTTTGCGAATGCAGAGAGGAGTAGGGGGTTAAAATCGCAAGCGCAAGGATTATCTGAGGTATGCAACGAGTCATATATTGTTCCTCCTGATTGAAACTCTCGTACTGCCATGTTCAGCTTCGGTCCCAGTTAGTCTCTCCGGCCGGTCGTTTCGATCACTAAGGGAGTGCACGAAGATGGCCATTCACGAATCTTGAGCTGAAGTCAGCAAACAGCGCGAGAAAAGAGTAGTTGCCGGCTCACCTGTGCATAGTTTGGAAATTGGGGCATCGATAAGGTCAGCCCGCTGTCAATGCAAAGTCAGGTCGTGACGTTATATTGACGGACAAGTCCTCTTCCATACCCAAGCAACTCGGTCGAGCCACTCTGGACCGGTTTCGACTCAGCAGACTGAATTCGGGCCGCGCCAGCGCAGCTCGGGGTGAGTACCGGGTGTGCACTACTCCTGGTTGAATCCAGAATGATCCGCCTAGAGACCGCCGCTCACATTCATTCTGGATCGACGAGAAACGGTCCCGTGCGTGCAGTCTCGCTTGTTGCGCCGTGGGCGAATCACAGGATGAAGTTTGCGCGGCAGGGGAGACTACATATGACGAAGCGTGGTCGAAAAAAAAGCATGGAAACGGGGCCTGACTCCGCTGGACAAGGGGGAGCGACTCAACAGATTTCGGACACTCCGTTTGCAGACTCAGAAAGTGTGGAGGAGCTGGCAGAAGAAGGCAACGCTTTCGAAGCGAATGTGATATACGGTGTCGAAAATGCAAGCGATCCAGATGTGGCAGAGGTGACCACCCACGAGATTCCTGAAGACGATGTGCCAGGCGAATACCTGGACAACGACGACCACCTGGCGTAGGCCAAGAAATTCTTGACGTCTGGTGCCCGGAACGGTGTGCAGGATGTGCTCATTTGGTTGTGTTGCATCCTGCTCGATGGGTATGTAATCCCTTCGTGCGGCTACTCCTTACTCCGCCAGGAAGCGCGTCAGGAGGATGTTCGTTTCCGAGAAAATACATCTGACATATCGCACATTCGTGAGGCAGGGTTCGACTTGAAGGCCGCGACCCTGATCCTCCTTGAGCAGGGCAGCAAGATCGTTGGCGAATCGACTTCTGAATTACAGAGGAAGTCAATCGATCCATTCATGCCCACAGTCGCGATGGACCGTATATTGGCTGATCACGCCGTATTCTCAATGGGTTGAAAACTCATATCTGGAAGGCAATTCAGCCGCGTTGCCGGCCGGTGACTGGTTTGTGACCACGAATCGTTCAGAGTAAAGGTGTTGAGCAGTATCGTTAGCCTGCCTTCTTTAATTCGCCGACTTTCCACGAAATAACATCAATCAGATTCTCCCAGGACTTTACAAACGATTTGGCGCCATCTTCCTGAAGTTGGGCGGCCAGAGCATCGATATCGATGCCACACTCGGCGAACTGCCTCAGTGTAACGTCGCCAGGGTCACCATCGGTGGTGAGACTAGTGTCGATTTGTCCATGATCAGCAAAAGCCTTCAGAGTTTTCTCGGGCATGGTATTTACCGTGAAGGGAACTGCCAGAGCTTTGACGTACAGGATGTCAGATGCAGTAGGGTCTTTGGTGCCGGTGCTGGCCCACAGCAGACGCTGCGGTCGAGCCCCGAAATTGTAAATGCGCCGCGAGCGCTCATTGTTGAGCAGGGAGTTGTAGGCATGGTAGATACGCTGCGCAATCGCGATGCCCAACCGGTTACGGAGAATGTCGGGCACGTTGTCCATGACGGCTGCATCCCAACGACTGATGAAAACCGAGGCGACCGAAGGAACATTCGGATTCAGGCCCGCATCAATGCGCCGCTCGATGCCTCGCAGGTAGGCTTCAGCGGATGCGAGATATTGCTGCTGTGAAAATAGAAGAGTTACATTTACCGGAATCCCAGCGAAAATCGCTTCCTCAATGGCGGGAACGCCTTCCTTGGTTCCCGGGATTTTAATAAACACGTTCGGTCGAGCTGCGCGTAGAAACAACTCCTTCGTTGCTGTCACGGTAGTTGAGGTGTTATGCGCCAGCAAAGGCGAGACCTCCAACGACACCCAGCCGTCTACTCCATCTGTGCGATCGAATGTTGGCCGAAACAAGTCCGCAGCCTGCGTGATGTCCTCGAGCGCCAAGTCGAGGAAAATCGCCTCGGCCTTTCTCCCGCCGAGAGCCTTTTCCCGGATAGAGGTGTCATACGCCAAACTATTCTTGATGTCATTGTCGAAGATTGTGGGATTGGAGGTGAGCCCGGTCACCGAGAACGCATCCATGTAACGGCTAAGTGTCCCGCTGGTCAGAAGGTTTCGCGTAATGTTGTCGAGCCAGAGGCTCTGTCCGAGACCATGAAGTTGTTGTGTTGCATTCATGTTGTTAGTCCTCTGCACTTCACGGACCAACTCCGTCTCAAGGCGATAGTCTCGCCGGGATTCCTGTCGAATTCAGTCCCATTCGGCGGCATAAGCAAATCTGAGGCCGAGCAGGCGTCGTGGAGAGGTCTCGCTGTTGTTATGTTGACATGCCGAATGGAACTTAAAGGAACCGCACTGATCTTGTAATCTCGGCAAAGGGCGATTCGAGCGGCCTCAGGGCAGACTGAGCATTCGATCGTCTTTTGGCAAGATTCGCGAACCGCTACAAGCGGCCAATGCACGGCGCGGTGCAGGAGTGGAACTTGGCGTGCACTTCATTTGACTGATCGAAGGAGCTTATCGATGGGAACGGCTGTTGCAGATCTCGATGGTGCACCGGAGGCGTTAGCACAGCATCATCAAAGTGGAGTCGAAGAATTAACCAACATTTTCGTCGACCGCTGGCAATCCTTGTATCGGATAGCCATGCGGCAGCTCGAAAACGTGGCGGACGCCGAGGACGCAGTTCAGGACGCCTTTTTGTCTGCTTATAAGCATTTGGACCAGTTCAAGAGACAAGCTCGAATGTCCACCTGGGTGACGACAATTGTGATTAATTCGGCGCGGATGAAGTTGCGTCGGCGTCTACAAAAGGTGCATGTAGCTTTAAGCGATCAATCTCAGGATCACGACAGCGAGCAGGTCCCCGAAACGCTTCGCGACCATCGGCCCAACCCAGAAGAGGTGTCTCAAAGGAACGAGCTTGCAGAGCGGGCGGAGCGATTTACGATCCTGATTTCGCCGACGTTGCGCAGGACCTTTCAACTGCGCGCTGTGCGTGGGTTGAGTATTCGGGACACAGCTAAGATTCTCGGGGTACCAAACGGTACCGTAAAAGCTCAGACTGCAAGGGCTCGCGCGAAGCTTAAGCTGCTGATGCAAAACAGCGTTGGCGGAAAAAGAAAGCGAATCTAGGATTCTGTCAAAGCGGCGACAAGGGATCCATGTCGTCGGATGTTATTGCACTGTCACGCATCACTATAAGAAAATGATGCAGAACTTAGTTTGGGCGACACCTTATAACGTGATTACCATTCCCGCCGCGGCTGGACCCTTCGTGCACCTAGGGAAGTTACTCTTCCGATAAACATAAGTGCCCTCGCGATAAACCTATCGACCGTGATCGTGGCGGTGAACGCGAACGTTCTGCGTCATTTCACTTTACCGTTATTGACAATGACACAGCTACGCTGCTTGGTGCGCAGTACGTTCAATGGGTAAAGTGAAACGAAATATCGATCCTGATTCGGGGTTAGGGTCGGCCCACAGACGGCCGCCGTGCGATTCTATGATCGACCGGCTGATCGGTAGCCCCATACCAGTGCCTTCGGGTTTAGAAGTGAAAAATGGATTGAAGATGTGGTCCAACTTCTCTACAGGAACTCCAACTCCGGTATCGATGACCGAAATCACGAGCTGACCGCTGTCATCTTGTTGTGACTTGATCGTAAGTTTACCTGGCGCGTTCATGCTCTTCATGGCCTCGATACTATTGAGCATGAGATTCATGAAGACCTGCTGTAACTGTACGCGGTCTGCCATGATCGGAGGCAGGTCGAGTGAAAGGTCTGTGTGGACCGAAATCGAATGTCTGGACGCCTCACCCCCTAGCAAGGCAATCATCTCCTGAATGAGTTCGTTTATATCAACTTCCTCGCGCTGCAGACTGTCCTTCTTAAACAGCGACCTGACCCGACCGATGATTTCAGATGCACGGGCCACGTCTTTGACGACTCTCGAAGCCGCCGCTTGCGCCTCCGCCAAGTCCGGGCGATCCCGAGTTATCCATCGTGAACAGGTCCTGGCATCTGTCATCGCAGCTGAAATCGGCTGCTTGATTTCGTGTGCCAAGGAGGCCGCAAGCTCTCCCATGGTGCTGACTCGGTTCAGGTGTGCGAGGCGGGCCAGTTCTTCCCGCATTCTTTCGCGCTCTTGCAGCGCCGCCTGCAACTCGTCTTCCGCCTTCTGCCGATTCAATTCGGCGGCGGCACGGGAAGCGAAGATCTTAAGCAAGTCGATCGCGCGCGAGTCGGCATCCATCGGCTTGTCGTCCAGAATTGCTAGGTGGCCGATGACGCGATTGCTGCGGTCGAGCATAGGAACGCCGAGGTAGCTTTCCACTTGCCAATCTGCCAGGAGTGTATCGCGAGGGAACAGGCCCTGCAGTGTCTGCCGGTAATAGCAAACCTCGCCATGAAGCACCCGTTCGCACGGCGTATCGGCGATGTCAAAGTCGAAGTTCTCCCCAAATCCGTCGCCCTTCCAAAAAGCTAGTGTGCGAGCATGCTTCTGGTCATCACAAGTGGTGACAAAGGCATAGCGTGCGCGCAGTACCTGGGCCATGTGCTTTACCAGACTCTGGAAGAAGTCGTTACCCGTGGTCGCCGCGGTGCCCACTACGATAAGCCGAAATGCTTCATCGGCCTGCTTCCTCTCGGTGACGTCCATCGAGACGCCCACGAATTGCACTAATTCGCCCGATGAGCGAAAAACTGGTTGGCCAACGGAATGGACGTACCTCACTGTCCCTTCAGGAAGCAGAATGCGGAACTCCAAGTCATAATCCGACTTCTCGTCGATGGCTCGATTGATCACCGCTTGCCACTTAGCTCGGTCCTCGGGCTGAACCCGCTGCAGTCGTTCTTCCCAAGTGGGCATCCCAACATTTGGGTCAAAACCATAAATGCGATACCATTCCTCTGACAAATACACTGTCTTCCTTCCAGCGACCTGCCAAACCCAACTTCCCACATGCGCGAGTCTCTGCGCTTGCGACAAATGAGCCTCGCTGCGCCGCAGGGCTTCTTCCGCTCGTTGCTGGTCATCGATGTCCGTAAGCAAAACGCACCAGTTCAGGATTCGCCCATCAGGACCTCGCAAGGGAAAGCCGCGCACTTCGAACCAACGGTAAACACCATCGAAGCGTCGCAAGCGCTGCTTAACGTTGTAGGGCTGGCCGGTACAGATTGCCTCCATCCATATCTCGATTGCCTGGGGAAGGTCATCTGGATGAACTGCATCGCCGGAACCCCACTTTTTCAAATCCTCGAAGGTCTTGCCGAAGTACTCAAGATTCGGTTTGTTGACGGTTTCAACTTCCCCAGATGGCGTCATGACCGCAACGGGTGCTGGAATGCTGTCGACTAACAAACGGAGATTAAGCTCGCGACGATGTTCGAAAGTATATTGCGAGAGTTCCATGAAGTTTCTCCTATCCCTTGCGGGGTTTCATTTCGTGGCGGTACCCTCGCATAGCCACGATTGATTAATCCTGAGCCTCTTCATCTTGGCGATTAATGTGGTGCGCTTTAACCCAAGCTGCGCCGCCGCTCCTGCAGGTCCTCCGATCATCCCGCCCGAAGCCTCGAGCGCCTGCAAGATCAAGGTACGTTGCGAATCCACGAACGTGCCTTTTAAAACAATCGCAGTGTCGAAATTCTCTTTCCTGGAACTAGCCAGGGGATTCGCAAGTACCTCGTCATCAGAGCGAATGACAGCTCGCTCAATGAGATTTTGCAATTCTCGGACATTACCTGGCCAGGCGTACTCGACCAAGGCGCCCATCGTTGCCGGCGGTACGTGGTTGATCTCCTTGGCCATGCGTCGGGCAAATACCTCTACAAAATGCGACACCAAAAGTGGTATGTCCTCTCGGCGCTCCCGTAGAGGAGGAACCTGAACCGGAAAGACATTCAGTCGATAATAAAGATCACTACGGAATTCACTTCGCCGTACCATCTCCGTAAGATCACGATGCGTGGCTGCAATCAAACGAACATTGATTCGATGCGTGCGGCCACTGCCCAGACGCTCGAACTCTTGTTCCTGCAAAACACGTAAAAGTTTCGGCTGTAGAGCTAGAGGCAGGTCCCCGATTTCATCCAGAAAGAGAGTCCCTGTATCGGCCATTTCGAATCGGCCGATTTTTTGCGCTACTGCCCCCGTGAAGGCACCCCTCTCGTGCCCGAACAACTCACTTTCTAACAAATCGAAGGGGATGGCAGCGCAGTTAAGCTTAATGAAAGGGCTCCCGCGACGTGCGCTGATATTGTGAACGGCGCGAGCGATCAATTCTTTACCTGTACCCGTCTCCCCGAGAACTAGCACCGTGGAATCGGTTGGTGCTACACGCTCGACGTCCACTAGCACCGACTTCAGAGCAGGGGCGCGTCCGATGAGCTGCTGAAACGCACAATCAAGACGATTCTGTTGATCTTGAGCAGCGCTGTACTCCATGAGCCACCTCCTTCACAAACGTTTCGAACACGCCTCACCCGAAAAGCCGCGAATTAAAACGGAACAATTATTCGTACATCTGGACACTTCCTGATCATGAAGTTGCGTCTCATCGACAATGCATATTTGAGTGCTCCTCAGCTTCATGACATCAAACTAGTCTGGAGAGGAAAGAAAATCTATTGAGCATTCGTACTTCAAGCTTCCCAAAAAGACGATGCATGTAAGCTTTGGTTATGAAGGCAGGTAAGTTCGGATCATTCTCAAAATTCGACAGGCAATCCCGCTTCTTCTCCATTGCGGAGGTGCGCCTAAGGCGCTTTACAGCCGTTCAGAGTTGAGCAGCAGTTTGTTTGTTGAGCTATTCTGACGGAAGTTTAGGCTGAAGGGTATCGGGGCCACGATTTTACGCGGTTTTCGCACCGGGTTCCATATGCCAGAACGTTGCGCGAATGGTTTCGAGCAAGAGTTCGTCATCAAACGGCTTGCTTAGGAATGCGACGGCGCCGGCCTGCATTGCCTGCTGACGCGATTCTTTGTTGTCGTAAGCGGTGATGAAAACAATAGGAATCTTATAGCCTGACGAGGCAAGATGGCGTTGGAGTTGCAGGCCATTCATGCCCGGCATTTGCACATCAACGATGAGGCATGATGTCTCGTGAAGTTGGCGAGACTTCAGGAAACTTTCGGCAGAATCGAAAACTGCTGCTTGAAAGCCAAAAGACTGAATGAGCAGTGTCATAGTTCTACGGATGGACTCATCGTCGTCAACTAGGGATATCAGATTCGCTTTTGCTTTCAGCTGTTCCGCTAAAGCTGAACGAAGGGTTTGAAGTAAAAGTTCGTCGCTAAACGGCTTTGCCAAGAATGCGACGGCTCCGGCTTCCATCGCTCGTCGACGGGATTCTCTATCATCGTAAGCGGTAATAAAAATGATCGGGATCTTATACCCTGCGGCCGCGAGATGGCTTTGGAGTTGCAGCCCATTCATGCCCGGCATTCGCACATCAACGATGAGACAGAATGTCTCGCCCAGTTGACCAGACTTCAGGAGACTTTCGGCAGATTCGAAGCCTGCTGCTTGGAAGCCAAAAGACTCGATCAGCAGTGTTGTGCTTTTGCGGGTAGACTCGTCATCGTCAACCACCGAGATGAATGTTGGAGCAGTCTTCAACAGCATGGTGTCAGGTTAGTCTTGGTAGTCTATTGAGCATTGGTATTTCCAAGTTCTCAGAAGGGAGTAGGCACGTAAGCTTTGGTTTACGAAGCTTTTTGCGAGGGCAGTTGGAGCTTGTGCATCATCTTGATCAAATGAGCAAGCGATTCTGCTTGCATCTTTTCCATCGCCCGGCTGCGCTGAACCTTCACTGTGCTTTCCGCGGTTCCCAGTTCAGCAGCTATTTGCTTGTTGAGCATCCCGCCAACAACCATGGAGACTACTTCCTGCTCGCGAGAGGTCAGCGAATCAAAGCGCTGCCGAATATCCGCCAGTTCCGACTCCTGGTTGCGCCTCGTGCGATCCCGATCGAGAGCGACGTGCACGGCGTCGAGAAGATCCTGGTCCCGAAAGGGCTTCGTAAGAAATTCGACCGCTCCCGCTTTAATAGCACGAACACTCATGGGAATGTCACCGTGCCCGGTGAGAAAAACTATTGGGATACAAATATTGTGCGCTGCAAGCTCGCGTTGAAAATCGATACCGCTCAATCCCGGTAGCCTGACGTCCAGCACAAGGCAACTGGGGACATCAGGGCGTTGTTTGCGCAGAAAACTGTCGGCGGAATCAGAGGTTTCAACCTGCAAACCGACCGTACTCAAGAGGAACTTGAGCGAGGACCGCACGGAGGAATCGTCGTCTATAACAAAGACTAAGGGAGCCGCAGTCATGAATGACTTTCACTAGATGCTGGGAGTGTAAAGGAAAACACAGCACCTTGAGCCGAGTTGGCCGAGGCCCACAGTCGCCCGCCATGACTTTCAATGAGTGAGCGGCTAATGGGCAATCCCATACCCAGGCCATTTCCCTTGGTTGTGAAGAACGGCGTGAATAAGCGATCGACTTCTGAGCCGAAGCCTGGGCCCGAGTCACGTACCGCAACCAACACGTTGCCAGATTCGTCAGTGCGAGACTCCAGACAGAGTGTGCGATGTTCAGCCCCGGTCATGGCCTCTACGCCGTTCATGACCAAGTTCAGCAGGACTTGCTGCAGTTGAACACGGTCCGCCCGTACGTGCGGTAATGTCTCGGTCAAATGGCAGTCCACTAACACTTGATTGTTCTGAAGCTCATGGCCAGCTAGAGCCAGCACTTCCTGGATGACGTTGTTTATATCCAGCTCATACATTTCTGTGGGTGCCTTCTTTATGAAGGCGCGAATCCGACTGATAACAGCACTCGCACGAGTCGCGTCAGCAACGATTTCTTCAAGAACCCGCTGTAGAACTTCAGGATCGAGATTACCTTTGGCCAGCAGTCTCAGGCATGCGCTGCCATTGTTGGTAACGGCAGTTAGGGGCTGATTGACTTCATGGGCAATCGAAGCTGCCAATTCATTCATGATGGTCAGTCTAGTGACCAGAGCAAGTTCCGCTTGGGTTGCATGCAGGGCTCGTCGGGCGTGCTCCAGCTTTTCCTGAGCGCGCTTTTGCTCGGTTAGATCGAGAACGAAAGCGACGCCGGCGCTCTGGCTGCCTTCAAAGAGGGCGCCGCCGACCATGACTGACACTCGAGTACCATCCTTCCGGAAGTACTCTTTCTCGTATGGCTTGACTGTTCCAGTCGCCTCAAGCTCTACTATGGCGCGCTCATCCCTGGCACGCCATTCGCTTGGCGTCAGGCCCGCCCAGCGTAACCGACCGGAATTTGCGGCGGTCACTGTGCATGATTCCCCATATCGTTCCTACCGCCTTGCCGTCAACGTAAAACGGAACCAGCAAGCATTCTTCGGCAGCCGGACTAACTGGCATCAAATATGGATAACGCCGCTCGAAATGAGTGAACAACAAGGTACGATTTTGATCGAGCACGTCTCCGCAGGGGCCAAAATTACGCGGGGTTCCTCCCCCGACGTGGGGATTCCACATTCCGCAGATGGCTGGCCAGTAGAACCTTTGGCCGTCAACGTGTGGTGTTTTCCCATCCCTCGTCAACAGGCTCAGGCCAGCGGAGTCACACTGCGTAATATCCGCGATTGTCTCAGCGAGGGTGTGAAAGATCGTACTCGGCGAGTCAGCTAACGCGCTCACCAGTCTCACGAGCGCGCGGTTCTCTTTTTCATAATCCGGCGGACGCGATGGGCGCCGTAGCAATTCTTCGGTGCAGAGGATCGACTCCAGCGGAGCCCCGCCCTCTGGAATTGAACCATTAAGTGAGACATCGTTCTGTAATGTAGTTGACCCGATCATTTTCACCTCGCGAAAGGAACCCCGGTCGTGCGCCTTCGCACGTCCAAACACTCTCTGGACTCCAACGTCGAGCGCCGCTGGCAGTCAGTAAGAATGATAGGAATGCGGATCCTGCAGCCCACAACCTGTAGAGCAAAAGGATGGTATCGCCAACCGGGGGAGGAATTCTATTGGACGAAAGGTGTACTCCGGATGATGCTTTCGTTTACGACGCCTTTTCGAAAAGGTCTTTCAGTTGCTCCATCATTCTGACGAGCTCGGGAAGAGACCGGGCTTGCATCTTCTCCATCGCTCGACTTCTGTGAACCTTGACGGTGTTTTCAGATGTCCCGAGTTGACGGGAGATCTGCTTGTTGGGCATGCCAGAAACCACCATGGAGGTCACTTCCCGCTCCCGAGGCGTCAATGACTCGAAGCGGCGTCGAAGCTTCGCCACCTGTTGACCTTGTTCGTGCCTATGTCGATGTCGCTCCAGCGCGATGCGGATGGCTTCGAGCAGATCCTGGTCGCTGAATGGCTTGGTTAGGAACTCAACCGCAGTGGTTCGTATCTCCTCCGCCCGCTTCCTTTCACTGATATCCCTGATAAAACCCGTAAATATCCGCCGGCCATTTTGGATCAGTTCTCCCAATGAGATCTCCACTGGAAACTCTTCTCCATTCTTGTGCAGCCCGATCAGCTCGGTGCCTTTCCAGTTCATATGCCGCACGCCGCTATCCAAGTAGCGTCTGAATCCAGTCTCATGCACTTTGCGTAAGAATTCCGGCATTAGCATCATGCATGGCTTCCCAATCAGCTCGGTTGAGTCATAACCAAAGATTCTCGATGTAGCGGAATTGGCGAAGAGGATGCTGCCGGTTTCATCTGCACTGAGCACAGCATCGTTGGCCGTTTCGACTAGGACGCGATACCGCTCTTCACTGAACCGGCGTGCGGATTCTTCTCTCTTACGTTCAGTGATATCAGTAACAATGCCGCCGATGGCGTAAATCTCTCCCTCCGCGCTGAACAGCGGGAACTTGTGGACGATGCTCGTATGTTGTCCGTCTTCCTCGAGAGTCGTCTCCTCAAACTCCATCGGAACGCCTGCCTGGAGCACCTGTCGGTCATTGGCTTGAAAAGCCGCGGCCTGTTCCGCTGAGAACAATTCGTCGTCTCTTTTCCCTATGACTTGTTCGTCTGCTACGCGGAGAACTTTTTTGAACCCCCTGTTGACATAGAGATACCGGCCCTCGCGATCTTTTATGAAAACCAGATTCGGACTGTTCTCAAAGAACGCCTGCAGCCGAGCTTCGCTTTCCCGAAAATTGTGCTGCTGTAATCTTAATTCCTCGTCGACGTGCTTGCGCTCGGTAATATCTTCGACAACACCGAACCAAAATGGCGCTACACCTTGCATTCCTGGGACGAGAGCAACGTGTTGACGCGCCCAAAGCAAGGTTCCGTCTTTGCGACGATAGCGCTTGTCGATCTCGAAATGTTGTCGTTTGCCTTCCGTAAGCTCACTGGCCAACAGCACGTTAGCCTCACGGTCCCCCTTGTATGTGACTTCACTGAAGCTCAGTCGGTAGAGTTCTCGCTCTGTATATCCCAACATATTCCGGAAAGCGCTGTTCGCAGCGAAGTAGCGCCCGTTGAAATCGGCCATAACGATCCCGATTGCTGCGTTCTCGAACGCGGTTCGCCATTGTTTGTCGGCTTGCCGTCGTGCTCGCTTCTCAGCAACCACTTGGGGGTACGTGTCAGAGCCCGCCAACGGAGCCTTGGCAGGTCCGCTTGTCAACAACCTGAGGCAAAGCAAACTGGGTTGTTTTTGATTGCGAGATATTAGCCTTCCAACCGCTTTGCAGATATTCTCTTGTCCGCGAAGAGGAAGGAGTCTCAGCTCGCCTAGAGTTCCTTTGGAATTTCGCGAGCATCGACGCAGGTATCGAGTGAGCTTTTCGGGATCATCGGAAACTAACGTATGGAGGGGCTTACCGACTATTTTCGTGGATGACAGCCGCCACAATCTCAATGCGGCCAGGTTAGCAGCAACGACCGTTCCCGCAGGATCAATCAGCAGCGCTGGCTCGCGCAACCCGTTAATGTCGCTAGAAAGGTCAGTGAAAACCATCTGCGCAACCTTCTAATGTGGTCAACGAACCACGGTCGTTTTCAGTTCATGTCGTTTATGAAGATGAATGCGCATAAGTATTCTTTCAGCTTAATCGGGAGAACCCCTGAGTCGCAAGGGTGCTGCGCATGTCCGTCGCTAAGGTCGGAGCGACGTGTTTCTCGATGTCAGGGATGCGAAACTGATGGCCGGCGGCTTACGCTAGTCGGTATCCGCCGTCGCGGTTCACGCCGGAGGCGCTGCGAAACTTTGGTACATCCATCGGTGTGACCAAAGATGCCGAGCTGCTTGATGAACCAGTTGTAGAGCGGACGGTGGTCCTCGAATTCCAAAGTGCTCATGGAGTGCGTGACGCCCTCAATCGAATCCGATTGACCATGGGCGTAGTCGTACATCAGATATATGCACCACTTGTTTCCGGTGCGGTGATGCTCGGCGTGCAGGATGCGGTACATCACGGGATCGCGCATGTTTAGGTTGGGCGAAGCCATGTCGATCTTTGCCCGCAACGTGCGTGAGCCATCGGGAAATTCGCCGGCGCGCATGCGCTCGAATAGATCGAGATTTTCTGCAACAGAGCGGCTGCGATACGGACTCTCCTTGCCAGCCTGGGTCAGAGTGCCGCGGTATTCACGGATCTCGTCGGCCGAGAGGTCGTCCACATACGCTGTTCCCGCCTTGATGAGCTGAATGGCCCACTCGTAGAGCTGATCGAAGTAGTCGGAAGCGTAGTACAGGCCATCCCAGTGGTAGCCCAGCCACCTAACGCTGTCCTCGCTGGAGTTGACGTACTCAGTCTCTTCCTTCCTAGGATTGGTGTCATCGAAGCGCAGATTGGTGTGACCCAGGAACTCATCGGCGAGCCCGAAATCCAGGTAGATGGCCTTGGCGTGGCCAACGTGCAGGTAGCCGTTGGGCTCGGGCGGAAAGCGCGTTTGTACGCGGCCGCTAAATTTGTTCGACTCCAGGTCGCGAACGATGATGTCGCGGATGAAATTCGATCCGGTCGGCTTCTCCCCGGCGGGAGAGTATTGAGGATTGTGGGCAGCGGCCTTGCGATGAACATTATTTGCACTCGTCAACGGAAATCTCCCGCTCCCAATCACTTTCCAGCTTCTCGCGATTCATCCGCCAGTGTTCAGCCCCGGCTGGTTCGGAGATCAAGTGCGCACGTAGTTCTTCTTCCGTTGTCTCTAGATATACTTCCTCCTGGCTGGCGACCCTTTCGCGGCAAGCTTCTTCATCAGGCGGAATATTCTGTTCATCATCCAAGTTGATCGACATGTTTAATCTCCTAAAGGCGCTTATCTTGATCGAGAGAAATAATGCATTCTATTGGGCTACTCCAGATGCCAATTTGCGAAGCACAGATGTATTTGATAGCAGTTCTTCTGGAAAAAGGTGTCGCTCCTGCAAATATTCTGGACTTTTGTAAGAAATCCAGACTCTCTTTGCGGCATCTTCCCAGAACAGCATCTTGAGTGGAAGGTCAATGGCCGTGCTGGGCGAGGCTAACATTAAGGGTTTCATCTCTAGCCCCACTTTTTCCGCCTCTCCGCTGTGATTAATCAATCCAAATAGCACTGCGCCCGAAGCTTGCACCATGGCTTTGAGTCTTCCGACAGTATCGTCGACTGAATGATTGCTCGGTTCAAACGATCCCATTGGGCTATTGTTCAATCCATCTGGATCTCCCCGTTCTTTCTGAAGATCCACTATTTGGACATTCAAGTTCCGCCGAAAAGTTGTGCTGTGTCAGGCCAAATGGTGCTCCCCTTCTACAACATGACGGACCGACTAGACAGCCCGGTCGCCCCGTCTGGCTCGGGCGGGCTGGGCGCCGCGATTTGCAGAGTTCCGTTTCCGTCATAACAGCGCACGGTGAATGTATGCTTGCCTGGCCGAAACGGCCAATCGTAGCGCCACAGCACCCATGTCAGCTGGGACAGAGGCGTCCGTATCAAAGCCTCCTCCCACGGACCGCTGTCCACCTGCACCTCGACCTTCGATATTCCGCGATCGCCAGCATGCGCCATTCCGCCAATTGGAACCAGCTTCCGCTTGTCGGTGCCAATGATAGTCATATCGACCGCCACCGTATCGATGACAGAGGTCGCATGCATCTGCGCCACCTTGTTCCAACCTCTCACCACCCAGAAACCAGGCTCCCAATGATCCGTGAACTCAATAGACTCAATCCATTTGGGCTGTTTCATTCCGTGTACGTCGGGAATGTAGATCCGGAGAGGGAAACCATGCTCACGCCTCAGCGGCACACCATCCCACGCGTATGTCAGCATGATCCGCTCGTCTGCTTTGACCGCATCGAGTGCAACTACTTCGAAAAACTCGTCTGCCGATCGAATCTTCAAATGTGTCGCTGTCGGCTGCAACCGGAGATCTGGCAGGAGTCGCTGTAGGCTTACCCCAGTCCAGCGCGTTGTGCCGATCAAATCGCCGCCCACAGGATTTGAGATGCACGAGAGCGTGACAAACTGGTGCATCGGTTCGTATCCACGCAACTGTTCGAGGGTCAGAGAAAGCGGTTGTTCGACGAGCCCGGTGGTCTTCAAACGCCAGCGTTGCTCGTCGACTTTGGGCGGAATCGCGTTGATGTCGATGCGGTAGTGATTTTCGAGCGATGTAAACTCTGGCCGTGTCCCCGGTGCAGGTTTGACGGCAGCGGCCGCGTTCGGCAATGGACGTGTTGCTGACCATCGGATGGGTTTGCTAGCGGCCATCATCGCCGATTCTTTTCGCCGACTCTCGGCAAACTCGCCTACCAGCGCACCCACTACGGTGATGGCCGCGGCGCTGCCGCCCAGCTTCACAAGAAAGTGCCGCCGGTCAATTCGCTTAACCCGGGGTTCCGTCGCGCTCTCGACCGTGCTGTTTGCGGTTTCTGTGCCGATCAATTGTTGCCCGACACGACCGAGGATTACACCCCACGCTAGGAAGGCAACCAGGATCCACGCTGCTCGTAGCGCTTGATCTACCGTGGCAGTCTCGCTCACGTGGACGCTAATGAGCATTGCGGGAACCGCCAGGACAATTCCGAGCACCAGGCCTAAGAAGACAGGATGCACTTTCCGCCTGGTGCGCAGGATGGAGAAGAGAATTGTTCCACCGGTGACTCCCATGACAAACAAACCAGCTATCGCAATCGCGTGCTCCGCAGTCTTCGCTGTCTCAGACGTTGGCCCCAGATGCAGCTCCCGAATGACCTCGACCATTATTCCGATGCCGAAGCCGAGCACTCTCCCTGGGAGTACTCGCGTTAGCCAGTCGAAAGAATCGAACGGCACAAATGGGAGACCCGCAATCTTCCACCCAGCAAAGAAAATTCCAACGAGCGCGGCGGTCACCATCGAGGCCACAAACAGACCGCCCGATACATCGCGTCGCAACTCCTTGAATTTCATGCAGCAGCGCTCCCCCTCGCTCGAGCGTTAAGGCCGAGCCACGGATCGTACAGGTACTTCGGCGAACAAAGACGGCTTGTGAGTCATCGGGGAAACTCCATTTCACGCCTATGTTTGTCTTGCCCGCCGAACGAATTGCACGCATAGTGCCATGGCCGGGGACGACGGCTTCCTTATGAACTCAGGCTTAGCTGCGGCCTGTGAGGCATCAATCAAAGACCAATGTCAATTGAACGACTCAGTGGCGGCATACAGACATGGCCCACTCTTGTTCCAAAACCGTAGTCAGGGTTCTGATCGGCCTGTCTTGATCTGGGTCGCGGTGGCGTCACCAATGGCGGCGCGACCAGCAGTTGCTCCATGCTACATCTGTTGGCTCATGACGATTGCTCCTCGACTAATCTGGCTCGGTGCTCCTGTCCGTCCCCTATTACCTGGTTTGCCAGAACGATTTGTAGACAGTCCGGCTTGTTCCATTGGGGCAATCGCGGGCGCCGAGGTGGTTTGCTGAGGCCCTGGGAAGCCTTAAATTCGTCTCGCTCGCAGCCTGCGTCGTTCTGGTTGGATGGCACGTTCGGGCCCTTTTTGCATCAGCAAAAATGATCATTCTGTTATGGCGCTATGAACCCTTCTGCACCCTTTCGAACTCACACCAGCAGGATCATTTGTGAGTTGGTTTATTTCTAATCTTCAGGAAGGCATCGTCACGCGGACGACTCTGCGCGAGGTGCTGCAGTTACGTGCACCCCTGAACTCGCCAAATCGCCTGACTCGCGCCACTGATGACCAAGAGAGAGCAAATTTATGGATAAACAAAAACCGTTAGAGCTGATCCCCGATTTCCTGGGTGAGGGTCGGCACGAATTTGTAGCAAAACTCGCTCACCAGTATTGGGAGGAGAGAGGCCGCCCCTTCGGTTCCCCTGAGGCCGACTGGTTCCGAGCGGAACAAGCTGTGTACTCATCGTTGTTGGCGTCAGGTTTGATCACCCAATCGGCGAATGACGTTCGGAACATGGCCGAGAAGATCTACAGGTGATGCACTGTGAATACTTCGCGGCAAGTCTACCCTGCTAGCTCAGCCGAACAAGGACCACCACGGATCTCGGCTCTACGAGGTAACTCAGCGTTTTTAGAGGATCGCTCGAGTTCGTGAAGTCGTTTGGGGTTGGCAATGCAGTGTCGACAATTCTGGTCCACTCGGACGCGGTACCTTCCTGGATCTGAAACTCCAACTTCTCCCAGTATGCGTTGATCATGACGTAGATGTCCTGGTCATTTTGAGATGCGCCGTGGAGGCAGAACGCCAGGCTGTGGGAATCGGGGGACAAGTCGGTAAGTCCGCTTGTTCCGTACCATGCGACGTCTTCACGCCAGAAACGGCTGCGACCTAGCGTCGGGTGGCTCCTGCGGAAGTCGATCATGCTCTTGAAAAAACGGAAAACATCTTGATTTTGTTCGAGCTGGGACCAGTCGAGCCATCCTGTTATGTTGTCCTGATTGTACGGATTGTTGTTCCCGAATTGCGTATTCAGAAATTCATCTCCGGCTCGAAACATCGGGGTTCCGTTCGACAGCATAAGGACGCAGAAAAAATTCTTCACCTGCTTCCGGCGCAGCGCCAGCACCTCGGCAGGGACGCCTTGATCGCCCTCATATCCGCAGTTCCAGCTGTAGTTCGCGTTCATCCCGTCCTGGTTATTTTGTCCGTTGGCCCAATTATGCTTTTCGTTATAGGAGACCAGATCATACAGGGTGAAACCGTCGTGCGAGGTGACGTAGTTGACGCTCTGATAAGCGTGATACGCGTCGTTGCGGTTGTCGGGGAAAAAATCGTCGCTTCCGTAGATCCGCCGCATCAAGTCGGGAACCATACCCGCGTCACCTTTCATGAACCGGCGCACGTCATCGCGAAACCTGCCGTTCCACTGGAGCCAGGCGATGCCGGGAAAGCCTCGTCCCAACTGGTACGCCCCCGCGTCCCAGGGCTCAGCAATCAGGCGTAACGGACCCAACTCCGGATCGCCGGCAATCTCTGCAAAAATCGGCGCGTGCCCCCAGTTCAGCGATCCATCGGCATTGCGGCTAAACACGGAGGCCAGATCGAAGCGGAAGCCGTCAACGTGCATCTCTTTTTTCCAATAACGCAAGCTGTCCATCACCATTTTGCGAACTTGACTCCTGCCAAAATTCAAACTGTTGCCTGTACCCGAGTAATTCGCATACGGCTT